>Ga0302172_10000444_pt1 | contig 12469 bp, 11 predicted proteins | sample I_Fen_N2_3_FD_198777 | JGI IMG/M metagenome (GOLD analysis project Ga0302172, IMG submission 198777) | Peat permafrost microbial communities from Stordalen Mire near Abisko, Sweden - I_Fen_N2_3 | ecosystem: Environmental > Terrestrial > Soil > Wetlands > Permafrost | place: Sweden: Abisko... | reverse complement strand
ACACTCGGCACTATAACCAGAAAAAATCAGCCATCTGCTTGAGAGGTATAAGGAATCACCCATGCAGTGCATCTCCCAGGATGACTGCCTGGGCTAGGTACTGCAACGCGCTCAGCGCTCGATGAGACATAGCCTCGTCGGTGACCTGTCTAGATTTGACATGCGTCCGACACAATTTTCCACGTTGGAGGTCATCGACAGTAACCCCGATCCGATGCAAAGAGATCTGACTCATGGGCTCAACTTTGAACCATCGCAGCTAGCAACCATGCTGAACAAGCTGGAAAGTCAGGGCCTGACCTTCCGAGTTCGCTGCAAATCCGACAACCGTTCTTACCGCCTGTTCATAAGCAAAACCGGCGAGATGTTGCTCAAATAACTGCAAGTGCCGCTCCTTGAAAATCACCGCCGGAGCCCCGCTCACCTCACGATGGATGAGCAGCTACCGCCTTGATCTACTGCGCAAAATCTACAACAAGACCGAAGCAGCCTGAGTCACCACAGCCTCCTCGCCCTGGAAAACATCCGTACAGAAGAACTGCGCGTGGACCCGCTTTGCGTTGACGGACCGTAAAAGAAGCCCTAGCATCCAATAATTAGTTAACAGCAATAACTTTATTGAGAGGCGCCGCAAGAACGGCCCGAATCCACGGCGGCGGTGATCAGCATAGGATGCTCATGGCCTTCTCCTGAAGAGCCCGATTCCTGCCCCTCTCCTGAAGCACATCTCGGAGGATCACCATGCAGCAATACCAGGCACCACTGCGCGACATGCGCTACGTCATCGAGGATTGGCTGCGGGCACCCCAGGCTTGGCAAGAAATGCCCGCAATGGCAGAACTGGACAGCGAACTCGCCGAACAAATTCTTGAGGAAGCCGCACGCTTCGCCAGTGATGTGCTAGCGCCGCTAAATGCCAGCGGCGACCAGCAAGGGTGCCTCTATGCGAATGGTGAGGTTCGCACCCCCAATGGCTTCCCTGCGGCTTACAAAGCGTTCGCTGAGGCTGGCTGGCCGGCCCTCGCGGTTCGCGTTGAGGATGGCGGCCAAGGCTTACCACAGTTACTCAATGCCGCTTTACTGGAGATGTTCTACGCCTGCAACCATGCGTGGGCAATGTACACAGGCATCGCTCACGGCGCCTATGAGTGCTTGAGGCATCACGCCCCGGAATGGCTTCGCCAGCGTTACCTTCCAGGTATCGTCAGCGGCGAATTACTTCCCACCATGTGCCTTAGCGAGCCACAGGCCGGCAGCGATGTCGGCCTGCTGCGCACACGAGCCGAGCCAAATGCTGACGGTAGTCACCGAATCACCGGCAATAAAATCTTCGCCTCTGGCGGCGAGCACGATCTGACAACGAACATACTCCACTTGGTACTCGCCCGCCTGCCCGATGCTCCCGCCGGTAGTCGCGGCATCTCGATTTTCGTGGTGCCCAAACTGCTGGATGATGGAAGCCGCAACGCCGTGCACTGCGACGGTATCGAGCACAAGATGGGCATCCGCGCTAGCGCCACATGCGCGCTGCGTTTTGATGGAGCCCATGGATGGTTATTGGGTAAGGCAAACCAGGGCCTGGCTGCCATGTTCGTGATGATGAATTCGGCACGCCTATATGTAGGTATGCAGGGGCTTGGCCATACCGAAGCCGCTTGGCAGAGCGCCATGGGGTACGCCGCCGAACGGCGGCAGATGAGAGCTGTGAAGCGACCAACAGGGTCACCGGTAGCGGAAGCGGACCCAATTCACTACCACCCAGCGATGCGCCACACGCTTCTCAACCTGCGCGCGCACAGCGAGGGCATGCGCATGCTTGGCTACTGGGTCGCCCATCTACTGGACCAGTCCGAGTACGCAGCGGATCCAGAGCAGCGCCAGCAAAGCACCGAACTTGCCATGTTGCTCACACCTCTGGTCAAAGCGTACTTCACCGAACAGGGTTTTCAACAGGCAAGCGCGGCGCTACAGGTATTCGGCGGCTACGGCTATAGCCAGGAATACCCGATCGAGCAGACTCTGCGAGACAGCCGTATCGCCATGATTTATGAGGGCACGAACGAGATTCAGGCCAACGACCTGCTGCTGCGCAAAGTACTACGAAACCCGTCCACAGCCCTACCCGCCTTACTGGCCTTGTATCGGGGGGAGGCGTCGCTCGCCTCGGAAAGCCCAGAGTGGAGCGAGGCCGCAGAATCTCTGATTGAGCAGTGCGATCAACTTGAGCAAACCATAGAAGAAATACGCAAGGCAGAGGCCCAGGACCCCGAGGCACCGTACCGTAGCGCAGGCGATTTCCTGCACTGGTTGGCCGTGCTTAGCCTGGGCTACGTTTGGCTGCGCGCAACCCGCGTTAGTCAGGGTCGCGAGGACGACCCGATTCATGCAAGCAAGCAGGAGTCGGCCCGTTACTACTTTAGTTATTGCCTGCCCAAAGCGAAACACCATGCTGCCCTGGTACAGGTCGGACTCGCAACAATACTCCCCTTCCTGCCTGACTAAGCAGTTCCCGGCCGGGCTCTATCCCGGCCGGCTCCATGATCAGTCGCGCCCAAGCCCATGCAGCCACAGTGGTGATTTTCGATAGATTACCGCCAGTCCTATAATTATTTTAATTAACTACTATTTCTACCCATCGAAATTTTCACAGTAAAATTGACGCTTTCCTTCATCAGGTTACAGGCCAATTTAAGAGCTTTTTCTCGCCCGCGTTGTCGCCCGCCAGCTTTCTTTTTCAGCCAAAACGTTAGGAATCTCTAAAATTAAAAAATGTTTTTCTATATATATCATATAGTTATTTAATTGCCCATATCTGAAACAAGTCGACAGAATACACTTTAACATTAGCAAATGGGATGAGTAGCGAACTGCCACTGAGCCACTCCAGCAACGCGACGAGCCTAAAAATGCTCTCCCTAACCAGAGAAAAATATCAATAATAGTTAATTGACATAACTATTATTCCACGCTAGCTTTCACCCACCATTCAAACAAAACAAAGGGTGTAATCATGAATCGCTACGAAGGCCGTTGGCAGACAGTAAAGGTTGAGCTGGAAGCAGGCATTGCCTGGGTCATTCTGAACCGCCCGGAAAAGCGCAATGCAATGAGCCCAACGCTTAACCGCGAGATGGCCGACGTATTGGAAGTGCTGGAGCAGGACCCCGAAGCGGGAGTATTGGTGCTGACCGGCGCTGGGGACGCCTGGACGGCCGGGATGGACCTCAAGGAATACTTCCGCGAAGTGGACGCTGGCCCGGAAATCCTTCAGGAAAAAATCCGCCGCGAAGCCTCCTATTGGCAGTGGAAGCTGCTACGCATGTACACCAAACCGACCATCGCCATGGTCAACGGCTGGTGTTTCGGCGGTGGTTTCAGCCCACTGGTGGCATGCGACTTGGCCATCTGCGCCGACGAGGCCACCTTTGGCCTGTCCGAAATCAACTGGGGCATTCCACCAGGCAACCTGGTGAGCAAAGCCATGGCCGATACCTGCGGCCATCGTGAATCCCTGTACTACATCATGACCGGCAAAACCTTCACCGGGCAGAAGGCTGCCGCCATGGGCCTGGTGAACCAGAGCGTGCCATTGGCGCAACTGCGTGAAACCACCATCGAGCTGGCCAACAATCTGTTGGAGAAGAACCCAGTGGTGCTGCGCGCCGCGAAGATCGGCTTCAAGCGTTGCCGCGAGTTGACCTGGGAGCAGAACGAGGACTACCTGTACGCCAAGCTCGATCAGTCGCGCTTGCTCGACAAAGAAGGCGGCCGCGAGCAAGGCATGAAGCAGTTCCTGGATGACAAGAGCATCAAGCCAGGTCTGCAAACCTATAAGCGTTAAGCGGGCAAAATGAGCGGCGACCCCGAAGCGAGTTCAGGCACGAAAAGACCTGAGCACGGGCTGATCCGGGCGCCGCTTGCGTACCCCTTTCAGCCCATAGTTGCTGACTACACCACGCAGAATTTTTGAGTCCGCGCCAGGATTCGCAGCTGAATGAATGTATCCAAAGCGGTCAGTCCTGCACCGCGCAAAAGGAGACTAATGTGACCACCCTGCAAACTTCACCTTATGCAGTTTCCGACCGCCAGTACATTGATGGAAAATGGCGTCCAGGCCGTTCCAAGCGCACGCTCGATGACGTTGATCCCTTTACCGGGAGCCAACTGCTAAGCATGCCCATGGCGTCCGCCGACGACGTCAACGATGCCTATACCGCCGCCCAACACGCACAATCCAGCTGGGCACGCACTGGCCCTGCGGAGAAGACCGCGCTGCTGAACAACCTGGCTCGCGTGATTGAGTCCCGTGCAGCGGAAATTACCTCCTGGTTGATCAAGGAGTCCGGCAGTACACGCATTAAGGCGAGTTTCGAGTGCCACACCACACTCAACCTGGTACGCGAATGTGCGGCCATGCCGTTTCAAGTGGAAGGGCGAATTCTGACCAGCCACAAACCCGGCGAGCAGAGTTTCGTGTTCAGAGAGCCACTTGGTGTCATTGGTGTTATCAGCCCCTGGAACTTCCCGCTGTACCTGAGCATGCGCTCGGTCGTTCCTGCTATCGCCCTAGGCAATACGGTTGTGCTCAAACCTGCCAGCGATACCGCAGTCACCGGCGGCCTGCTGATAGCCCACCTCTTTGAAGAAGCGGGCTTTCCATCTGGCGTATTAAACGTGATTGTGGGCGCCGGATCGGAGATCGGCGACGCCTTTGTCGAGCACCAGATTCCCAGCTTTATTTCGTTCACCGGCTCTACAGACGTAGGTCGCAATGTTGGCAGAATTGCCACCGGCGGAAAATACATCAAGCGTATTGCCTTGGAGCTTGGTGGTAATAGTCCTCTCGTTGTGCTTGACGACGCAGACGTCGAAATTGCCGCGCATGCTGCAGTGGTCGGCCGCTTCCTTCACCAAGGCCAGATCTGCATGAGCGTCAACCGGGTGATCGTTGACCGCTCGCTCTATCCAGAATTTGCAGCACTGGTCGCCGAGCGCGTCAGCAAGTTAAAGATTGGCGACCCGGACCAAGCTGACACCGTTATTGGTCCAGTGATCAACCAAGCTCAACTGGATGGCCTGCTGCGCAAAATAGACAATGCGCAAAGCACCGGCCTAAAACAATTGGCGGGGGGCTCGCCGTCCGGTCTCGTACTGCCACCTCACGTCTTCGGTGACGTTCCTGCGGATCAAGAGCTCGCAGTGGAAGAGACCTTTGGTCCTATCCTTCCTATCCTTATCGCCAATGATGAACAGCACGCCCTGGCCCTCGCCAACGCGGGCGACTATGGCCTTTCGAGCGCGGTGTTTACCAAGGATATGGCACGTGGCCTGGAATTCGCCCGCAATATCGTCGCCGGCATGACGCACATCAACGACATCACCGTCGACGATCAACCCAATGCGCCCTTCGGGGGCGAGAAAAACTCCGGACTGGGACGGTTCAATGGGCATTACGCCATAGATGAGTTCACCCGCGCGCACTGGATAACCTGGCAACCAGGGGGGCACCACTACCCGTTCTAAGCAGGCTGACCAAACAGAGCGAAGCCGCCGGGGAGGACAATCCAGGCGGTGGGTTTAGGCAGAAGCGCATAGCAGGCTCAAATTATTCACGTATTGGGATACACCAGTGAACCAAGCACATACGCTTCAGCCAATGCCTAGCACGCGAGAAAGACTGCTCTATACCGCGCTGGATCTCTTCAGCACCCACGGTTACCAATCGACTAGCCTGCGCGATCTCGCAACACAGCTTGGCTGTCCAACCAGGCTCTATCTACAACCACATTGAGAACAAACAAAGTCTGTTATTCGAGCTGATGGAAGAAGCAATGGATGACCTGCTTGACCAGACCAGGCTCGGCTTGAAACGTAGAAACACCAAACAGTCCAAGCTAAGGCTATTCGTCCAGGCATTCGTGACCTTCCAATCAAGCGATCCGAAGAAGCTCACCCTGATTGATCGAGAAATCAACAACCTTTCTTGCATACAACGCGAGCGCATCACCATTCTTCACCAGGAATACGCTCAATGCCTTATGTCTGTCATTAACACCGAAGCGGCTGGAGCGAACCTTTCAACAAGCAGGATGGTGATATTAGTTCACGCGATCATTGGGATGCTTCAGAGCGTTGTCCTATATTGCCAGGACGACTTTAATGTCTCACCCCAGAAGGTCGTTGATGAGCTCACCAACATAATCATCGGTGCAGTTGCCGCGGCGAAACGCTGAGATGCAGCCTGCTATTTCCGGGTAGAGCAAAGCTGGCCGCCTGAGGATTTTAGTCGAAACCCGCATCCAATCAGGTAGACGATATATCACCAGCATGGGCCGCAGAACGGGCAGTCCCCGAAGACGCTCACAATGCTGGCACTTTTGCGCCGACTATAATCTCTCGGATCTAGATACCGGTGCCAATGGAAGCCTGTTTGAAAGCATAGTTGATGCATGGGAAACCCAATGCACCACATCCCAAGACTTCGCTGAGGAGAGTGCCGCCATTCACGCGAAACGCCCAGCCAAATTTAAGAGAATCTGAACCATGCACGTTCAACCCGATAGTTGGTTTGCTCGCACCCAAAACCAAGCACTAGCTCAGGCGCCCATCAGTCAATTGCTGAACGCAAGCATTGAGCAACTCGACTTGGTCGCTGAAAGCTTGATCATGAACTACCAGGGCCTTGCAGACTTTGTCAACCCGGCTGGCTGCATCCAGGGTGGCATGCTCGTTGCGATGCTTGACGACGCAATGGCCACCCTAGCCCAAGTGCCTTTAGCTCACGGCTGCTTTGCTCCAACTCTGAGCATGAACGTGACTTTTTTGCGCTCAGCAAAAACCGGTTCGTTACAGGTTAGAACGCGCTTTGTCAGGCGTGGAAAGGATATTTTTTGCATCGAAGGCAATTTATATCAGGGTGAAAATCTAGTAGCCACCGCAAGTGCTCTATCACAGGTCAAATCAGCATAGCACCCGCGCACACCTCAGTAATGGGATGGACGCCCCCACCCATAATCGCATCGCTGTGCCAGAGTGGTGGGTCGGCGGTACCCGTGCTTCATCTCGCGGTAAAGCCAGTTGCGACTGACTAGACAAGAACCGACCTGCATGACGTTGACCCCGTTCAGTCCCTTGCAGAACTGTGTAGGTCATTCCTTCTTTGAACAGGTTCTCCATGAAGCAGATTTTGCTGGACTGCTGTTAGACGGGGATGCGGCGGAAATCTTGGACTACCTGGAGGTAGTTCATGTATTCATACGAAGACCGTATCCGAGCGGTCAAGCTCTACATCAAACTGGGCAAGCGAACCGGGGCAACTATTCGTCAGTTGGGCTACCCGACGAAGAACTCTTTGAAGAGCTGGCACGCAGAGTATGAGCGATGCCTCGACCTGCCGCGTGGCTACGAGAACTCGAAGTCGAAGTACTCACTGGCCCAAAGGGAAAAGGCTGTCGGGCACTATCTCGAATACGGTCGCAACATCGCCGCTACCATCAAGGCGTTGGGCTACCCCGCGCGGGATTCGTTGCGTGCCTGGATTTACGAAATGCACCCCGAGTTGCATACGCGTGTTGTCGGTCGATCAGACGGGTTAGCCCGGCCGCCAGCGGTGAAGCAGGCAGCGGTCATCGCGCTGTGCACGCGAAAAGAAAGTGCGAAAGCCCTGGCTCAAAAGCTGGGCGTGTGCAGGCCGACCTTGTACAACTGGAAAAACCAGCTACTCGGCCCAGAGGTATCCCCATCCATGAAGTGTCGACTTGAACCCTCATCGTCACCGGAACGAGAGGAGTTGCAGCGGCAACTCGAATCTCTCCAGCTCGATGTTCGCCGTTTGCAGCTTGAACATGACCTGTTGATGAGGGCGAATGAACTCATAAAAAAAGAGACGGGCATCAACCGGCAAGTCCTGACCAATCGGGAGAAGACATTGCTGGCTGATGCCCTTAGGCAGAGGTACTCCTTGCTAGAGCTGCTTGACGCGTTGGGCTTGGCCCGAAGTTCCTATTTCTATCATCGAGCCCGAATGCAGGTCGCGGAAAAGTACACCGAAGTGCGTCGTGCCATGGCGGACATATTCGAGCGCAATCATCGTTGCTATGGCTACCGTCGGATGCGAGCTTCGTTGAGCAGGCAGCGTGTGCGCCTTTCAGAGAAGGTGGTGCAGCGCTTGATGAAGCAGGAGTGCCTAGTCGTCGCCAAGCCGAAACGGCGTCGATACGGTTCCTACCTCGGGGAGATCAGTCCGGCGCCGGAAAACCTCCTCAACCGCGACTTCACGGCCCTAGCTCCGAATGAGAAATGGCTGACCGACATCTCGGAGTTCCAGATCCCGGCAGGCAAGGTGTACCTGTCCCCCATGATCGACTGCTTCGATGGGAAGGTAATCAGTTGGTCGATCGGCACGCGTCCCAACGCCGAGCTTGTGAACACGATGCTGGATGCCGCTATCGAAACGGTGGCCAGCAACGATAAACGGCCTGTTGTTCACTCCGATCGTGGCGCTCACTACCGCTGGCCCGGCTGGTTATCGCGCATCGCTGATGCGAAGCTGATTCGTTCGATGTCGCGCAAAGGCTGCTCACCAGACAACGCGGCTTGTGAAGGTTTCTTCGGCCGACTGAAAACGGAACTGTTCTATCCTCGCAACTGGCAGTCAACGAGCATCGAGCAGTTCATTCAGGCCTTGGATTCATACATTCGCTGGTACAACGAAAAACGTATAAAGATTTCCCTCGGCGCGCTCAGTCCCATTGAGTATCGTGAAAGCCTGGGCTTCGCGGCATAACCAGTCCAAGTTTTTGTCCGCATCCCCATTGCGCTAACGCGTATCGAATTTGGGAGGTGTCGGACTCCCCATAATGGACAGCCATTGCCCATGGCCTTCTAACCGCTAGCCTCATCACCGAAATCGGTGGGCAAATTGGTTGGCTGACGACAGCGATGAGTTTTGAGTTCAAACAACCGGTTTCAGGAGAACAGCTCACCTGCCACTGGCTCATCGCTGAAATCGATGAACGCGGTCACGCAAAAGCCGAAGTCCGGATATTCAACGCAGAGAGGATCACGGTGCTGGAGGCGACGACTACTGGCGTGCTGCCAGGAATTGAAGAGCGTGAATACCTCAAACAGATGCTTTCTGAAGGGGATCCCACCAATGGGGCTGCCGAGCCCATGAATTGATTGCTTCGAGTTAGTAGCAGCTGCTGCCCTGCGTGTCCGCGTCGGATCGATTCCGACTGTTCATGAAAGGCAGCAATCAGCCAAAAACAACGATACAACAGTCAGACGGCTGGGCTTAATGCCAGATCACTACAAAATCATATCGCATGTCACAAATGGCTTGAGCCCACCAATAAACGTTTTGCCATGCTCAAACCAAATCTTTCTTTTATCGGCCTCCATGTAAAGCTCATAGTCGGACTGATCGCGAAACCAGCATTCCCCAATAGCATGCACAGTCGGCACCTCAAGATAGGGGACGTGGGTGTCGCTTGGGTTGTCTGACACAAGCCTGACCTCATATTTGTGCAGGCCAGGGATACCCTCACTCATTTCGAAGTGACGTACACACTCCTGCTTAAAGACCGCATCGCTCATGGTTTGAGGTTTAGCCAGCAGATAGACGATTCTAATCATTTGAACTTCCTTCACGTACGTTGTCCGGATAACGGTTGCGGGGACTGACCGGCTTCACTCTCAGCACTTTCAAGTTCATCAAGCCGGACCCCCTTGGTTTCGGGTAGCAGCAGCAAGGCACATACAGCGATGGCGTAAGCGACAAGGCAAAACGCGCCAACAGACTGGGACAGACCGAATTTAGCAGCCAGTAGCCCAACCCCCGTGACAGCCATTGCGCCCACCGATTTGCCTACGTTGTACGAAAACCCCATGCAAGTGGTGCGAACCTGGGTCGGGAATAACTCGCTCAGGAAGGGACCCAGCGCCGCAAACATGCCGATCGCCAACGCACCTACCAAAAAGCCCATGACGTGCGCTACAAGCGGGTTGAGCGGCACGAACATATAAGCGACGGTGACAATCCAGGAGGCCAACGACAAAATCATCAGAGTCGGGCGTCGGCCCAGGTGGTCAGACATGTAGGCAGTAGTAGCGAACCCGCAAAGGCTGCCTAGCGCCATGATCAGAATCGTCAGGATAAGCGATCCAGATACAACGCCGCGCTCGGCCATCATCGAAGGCGTCCAGACCAGGATCACGTAGCAGCCCGCCTGCAGCCCAATAACTAACAGGCTCGCAAGCATGCTGACCCGAATATACTTGGGGGAAAAAACGGTCCCGATGGATGCTTTATCCGTGTCCAGCTTCTGCGATTGCTTGAACGCGTCCGAATCCTTGACGTTACGCCGAATAAAAATCACAACCAGCGCCGGAACCACACCGACCCAGAACGCCACACGCCAAGCGTACTCGGCGGGAAAGTACGCAAGGATGCCGGTCACGACCAGCACCGCGCTGGCCCATCCCAAAGCAAACCCGGACTGCACGAAACCCAGCGCCTTGCCACGATTCTTCGGGTTGATGACCTCGGCCATGAGCGCCACACCAATGGCCCATTCGCCACCAAACCCCAAGCCCTGGAACGTGCGTGCGACCAGCAATTGCTCGAAGTTTTGAGCAAAGCCTGCGACGACTCCAAACAGGGTGAACCAGCAAACGGTAAAGATCAGAATTCGCACGCGCCCGAAGCGGTCGCTCAATATGCCCGCGATCCATCCTCCCAGTGCAGCCGACAGTAGAGCCGACGTCCCGACAATGCCCGCCTCGCCTTTGGTCAGTCCCCAGATGCCTATCAGCGTGGGCAGCAGAAAGCTGAACATCTGCATGTCATAGGAATCCAGGGCCCAGCCGGCATAACAGGCCCAAAAAGTTTTCTTCTCACGTGGGGTGCCGCTTTTATACCAGGCGAACATGGGCCGATCCTTATTGTTATGGGGGTATCTCTCTAACGCCGAGCATGGATCAGTCTTGTTGATGTGCCCATTTACGTTATTGAAAGCCCCTCTTTTGCTTTCGCTAAGAACCCCGAATTGGCCGCATGACCCGCGCGCGGGTCAGTAGAATCGCTGCGCGTCTGCGCAAGAATCAGTTCGACCATGGCGTGAACAAGATCCAGGCGAGCTTTCACCGTGAGCGCTAACGCTGGCAACCAGGTGGGGACTTGATTGAGTAGCGTGACGATGCTTTTCGTGCAGGCGCGGCTGCAAACCGAAGGCCCAACGGCGGCGGCAATGATGTTTTCATACCGCGTCAGGTGGGCGTCGGCATGGCTGAGCCAAGGCTCACTTAGATGGCGCCATTCACGTTCCAGTAATTGAAAATGGCACGGCATACAGTCCTGCAGACGCAAGTGCATTTCAATGATCTTGCGAAGCCGCTTGGGAACCTCGGCATTGCGCTGTATCTGCGTGGCTTTGGTCTGTAATAACCCCAGCAGCTCTTCAAACAACTCGTAGAGCAACGCTTCCTTACTTTCGATGTGGTTGTAGATCGAACCGCAGTTGATCCCCAAGGCCGAGGCTAGCTCGCGCATGCCCACATTGGCGTAGCCCTTGCTGGCAAACAGCGAAAGCGCTTGTTGGCGTGTATCCAGAAATTTGTTCATAGCCGCCTGCTCCCACGAAAGTCTGGCAGCAGCATGATCGGCAGCGGCATAGGCAGCAATTTCAAAAAATGGAAGGCGGCGTTGCACCCTGCCTGCCCGACCTTAGGCAAAGCTTCACACTGACTTACGCAAAAGCAAATTCCCCACCTCAACAGCACCCGTCATCCTGCTTGCAACTGCATCCAATAGGGAAAGCACAGCATGCAAGATTTCGAACCGGGCAACTGGGTAGGCCGAAAACAGGTGCGCAATGACCACTTCAGCCTCCCTTTGGTACGGCGCATCGCGGCGATGTTCAATACCCCGGCACCCACTGAGGGCCAAGAGTTACCTTGGCTATGGCACTGGTGCTTTTTTGATGACTGCGCAGCACAACGCGACCTCGGTCCCGACGGGCACCCTACGCTGGGTGAGTTCATGCCGCCCGCGCATGGGCGTAACCGCATGTGGGCAGGTAGTCGGGTCAACTTTATCCACCCACTGCGCGTCGACGCGCCCGCCAGCCGTCACACCACGATCAAGCATATCGAGGAAAAAAAGGGGCGCACCGGATCGCTCTTGTTCGTCACGCTCGCCCATGACGTATGGCAAGACGAGCAGCTGTGCGTGAGCGAAGAGCAGGACATTGTTTATCGTGAACCGAACCCACCCAAGCTCAGCGCCGGAGAGCCGCTTCCCGAAACGCAATGGAGCGAAAACATCAGCCCCGACCCGCTGCTACTGTTCCGGTACTCAGCCGTCACCTTCAATGCCCACCGCATCCATTTCGATTGGCCTTATGTCACCCAGACCGAAGGTTATCCCGGACTGGTCGTGCATGGCCCACTGACCGCAACCCTGAATCTG
>Ga0302172_10000438_pt1 | contig 12568 bp, 10 predicted proteins | sample I_Fen_N2_3_FD_198777 | JGI IMG/M metagenome (GOLD analysis project Ga0302172, IMG submission 198777) | Peat permafrost microbial communities from Stordalen Mire near Abisko, Sweden - I_Fen_N2_3 | ecosystem: Environmental > Terrestrial > Soil > Wetlands > Permafrost | place: Sweden: Abisko... | reverse complement strand
ACCGGTAGCCAATGCAACACGCTGCGCAAGCGCGGCGGCGACCAGTCGATACGCGGTGACGGGTTTGCCACCCAGGTCTGGACGCTGGGTGACGAGGGCTGGCAGATCAGTTCGTTCCACGGCACCCGAGCCCCCAACTGATATCGATTATCCATCAATGCAAAACGCCGGAGAACCCCCAGGGTGATCCGGCGTTTTGCTGTCTCGTGCACGGATCGCTGGCAAGCCAGCTCCCACAGGTTTTGTGGCGGCCCCGGTATCTGCGTACACCGCCAATCCCTTGTAGGAGCTGGCTTGCCAGCGAAGGCGGTTGGTCTGCCAGCATCAATGCTGAATGTGCCGACCTCTTCGCTGGCAAGCCAGCTCCCACAGGTTTTGTGGCGGCCCCGGTATCTGCGTACACCGCCAATCTTTTGTAGGAGCTGGCTTGCCAGCGAAGGCGGTTGGTCTGCCAACATCAATGCTGAATGTGCCGGCCAGCTCCCACAGGTTTTGTGGCGAACCCGGTATCTGCATACACCGACAATCCCTTGTAGGAGCTGGCTTGCCAGCGAAGGCGGTTGGTCTGCCAACATCAATGCTGAATGTGCCGGCCTCTTCGCTGGCAAGCCAGCGCCTGCAGGTTTTGTGGCGAACCCGGCATCTGCATACACCGCCAATCCCTTGGAGCCGGCAAGTCAGGCGGTGTGGCCACCCAGGGTTTCGGCGATCCAGTCGGCGATGTATTGGCCGGCATTGATGCTGTTATCGAAGCTCGAATGTTGCACGCCGCCTTCGCGTTCGGTAAAGATCTTCAGCTCGCGTTTCGGGCTATTGACCAATTGCCCGTAGGTGCGCTGCGCCCATTTCAGTGGGATCTGCGAATCCTTTTCACCGTGGGTCACCAGGAACGGCACCTTGATGCGGTCCAGCACCCCGTCCAGATGGACGTTTTCGGCGATGGCCATGAACTCCTCGACATCTTTGGCACCCCACACCCAGCAGACGTGCGACCAATAGTGCGGCACGGGGAAGCTGCCTTCCTTTTCCAGTCGACGCTTTTGCACGTCGCGCCAGTCGTGGTTGGCGCCCCACACCACACCGCAAGCGAAACGCGGCTCAAACGCTACTGCGCGCGGGCAGTAGTAACCACCCAGTGAAACCCCTTCCAGGCCGATACGGCTGGCGTCCACATCGCTGCGGGTTTCGAGCCAGTCGACCACACGGCTGGCCCAGTGCTCGCTGTCGTAACGGGCAATCAGGTTGTGCAGGCGCAGTGCTTCACCGGTGCCGGGCTGGTCGATGATCAACGATGACACGCCGCGTTTGGCCAGCCAGGCGGGCAGGCCGACGCGGTATTTCATCTCTTTGGTGGAGTCCAGGCCATTGACCTGCACCAGCAGCGGTGCCGGGCCGTTCACGCCTTCGGCACGTACCAGCAGGCCGCAAATGTGCTTGCCTTCGTAGGGTATCTCAACCCGCTCGCAGTTTTCCCGGGACAGCTCGATGCCGCGTTTGAAGGTCTGCAGGAAACGCTGGTACAACTCGGTACGGCCTGCAGCGCCATGGGCTTGCAGGCGTTCACACGTGAGGTAATAGGTCGCGGCGCGGTTGTACTTTTCGCCCGCGGACAACAGCCGGCCATTGCCTTCGTCTTCCTCGGCCAGGCCGCAGAGTTTGTCGGCCATCTTCGACCAGGTTTCGCGGAACGCTTGGGTTCCGGCGGCATCAGGCTGCCTGGCGGCTTCTTGCAGTGGCGCGCACATCTCTTCGATTTCGCCCATGCGGGCGCCCATTTCAATGGCCAGGTCGACCGAGAGATTCCACACATAGTTGGTTGGGAAATAGCGGAACATGATTATTGTTGTCCTTGTGTTTGCCATGAAGTTTGCAAGGCACGTTAAGGACAACCCGGCTACTTGACCAATTGTGACTCGGGATGGGAGGTATCGCGAGCGGCGATATGATCGTGCTCCAGATGCTGGATGAACTCACTGATGCGCTCGCGCAGCCAGCGGTGCATCGGGTCGCCGTCCACGCTGCGGTGCCAGAGCATGAACTCGCGCATGACCGGTATCCTGACCGGCGGTGGCAGGATACGCAGCGGCAGGTATTGCGCGTACAGGCGCGCCAGACGCTGGTGCATGGTGGCGATGCGCAGGGTGCCGACGATCAGCTGCGGCAGGGTATTGAAGTCGTTGGTGATGACTTCGAGTCGACGGTTGAAGCCGTACTGGTTCATGAACCACTCCTCGATGCTCATGTGCCGGCTGCGACCAAAGCCGACCGAGACATGGCCCATGTTCATGTACTGCTCAAGGGTCAGGCTGTCGCCGACCTGGGTATTGCCTTGCCACACCACGCAGACATGTTCTTCTTCGAAAAGCAGTTTGGAGGGGTGACCTTCGATGATGTAGCGCTCAGGCACGATCATCAGATCGACCTCGCCGCGAATCAGCAGCTCACCGGAGTTGTCGCCGGGGCCGAGCATCTCGAAGGTGATGTTCGGTGCTTCCTGATGAATCTTCTGAATCACCTGGGCAAACAGCACGCTGATCAGGTAGTCCGAGGTCACCAGGCGGAAATGCCGTTTGCTGGTCGTGGGGGCGAACACCGGTTTGGCGGTAATCGAGGACTTGATCGTCAGCAGCACTTCGCGCACCGGATTGACGAGCTCCAGGGCATAGGGGGTCGGCTGCATTTTTCGCCCGACCTGCACCAGCAATTCGTCTTCGAAATAGGTCCGCAAGCGCCCCAAAACCCCGCTGGTGGCGGACTGCGTCATGTGCAGGCGTTCGGCCGCGCGGGTAATGTTCTGCTCCTCGAGCAACACATCGAGGGCGACCAACAGGTTCAAATCCAGGTGGTTGAAACGCATCAGGCAGGTCCGTTTTTGTATTTGTTTTCGCGATACATTCGGATGAATGCATCACGGCGTCAACCCCATCCATGCCGCATCATCCGCTGCAGCCAGGTATCGCGTTTGCCGATAGGTCGCATCCCGACACTCGATTAGTCAGCTGCCAAAGTGCGCGTCAATCTTCGCCGCAGTCGGACTTCTTGCCGACACCACCACCGGGTTCCATGCATCGCCGATCGGCTTTTTCGAGTCTGCGGCAGCGGTCTCCGGATTCTAATTTCAATGGAGTGGTAGCGATGAACATCATTGGCCTTGATGCCCTGATCTTTGGCGTCGATGACATCCAAGCCTGTACTGACTGTCTGCGTGACTACGGCCTTGCACCCGTTGCGGTCGACGACAATGGCGGGCGTTTTGAAGCGTTGGACGGCACTGCCGTGATCATTCGCCGTGCGGACGATCCGAGCCTGCCAGTCGCTATCGGCCCGGCCCCGTCGATTCGCGAAACCATCTACGGCGTTGCCGGCCCAGCGGATCTCGATGCCATCGAGGACGAGCTGGCGCGAGACCGCCAGGTCATCCGTGACGACAATGGCGTGCTGCACAGTGTTGACGACATGGGCTTTGCAATCGCCTTTCAGGTCTCCGTGCGCAAGGCGTACAGCGCCCCGGACGATTTGACCAATGCCGCTGGCAATGCGCCGCAGCGCCCGCTGAACCAGCCGGGCATTACCCTCGACATGAGTGCTGTGCCGCGCACTTTGTCGCATGTGGTGTATTTCGTGCCGGATGCCGCCAGGGCCGAGGCGTTCTATGCCCAGCGCCTGGGTTTCAGGACCACCGACACCTTTATCGGCGCCGGGCCGTTCATGCGTCCCGCAGGCTCCGATGATCACCATTGCCTGTTCATGATCCAGACCCCGCCGCACATGAAGGGCTGCGAGCACTTCACCTTCCACATGGGCAGCGGTACCGAGGTGCTGTTGGCCGGTACGCGTTTCGAGCAAAAAGGCTGGACCAGTTTCTGGGGCCCGGGCCGCCATCTCTTTGGTTCCAACTGGTTCTGGTACTTCAACAGCCCGCTGGGTTGCCACATCGAATACGACGCCGACATGGACAAGCACGATGACGCCTGGGAGGCGCGCCGCGCGCCGCTGTCGGCGGATAACTCGCAGTTGTTCCTGTTCAGCTCGAAAGAAAAGTGGGCACCCGGCGGCCCGCCCCCCAATCACGGCTGAGTACAGGTTTCTGTCATGAACCACAGCGATTTCCCCCTGTGCCGAGTGGACGAATTGGTGCAAGGGCAGGCGCGCGGATTCGATCCATTGCAACGCGGCAAGGACAGTTTTTTTGCCTTGGTGCATGAGGGACAGCTGCGGATTTATCGCAACAGTTGCCCGCATCTGGACGTACGCCTGGAGTACCGCAAAGACCGTTTTTTGTCCGCCGACGGCCAGTTGATTGTCTGTTATGCGCACGGTGCGCAGTTTCTGCCGGGCACCGGCGAATGTGTCTACGGCCCGTGTCTGGGCCAGACACTGGAGGCGATGCCGTGGCGTGTGGAGGAGGGCTGGCTGGTGCTGCAAATGCCCGGCATGAAGGCCGCGCCGCCCCACTTCCAGGTATCGCGTTTGACGATACATCGCATCCCTGATCGCGATTAGTCAAATCCCTGCTTTGACCGGAAGCTGAACCCAACGACGCAGTGCCTGGCGCTGCATCGAATCACAAGAATAAAAAGTGAGAAAACCATGAGTGCAGTGAACAAAGTTCTGATCGTGGGCGGTGGTATTGGTGGCTTGTGTGCGGCCATCGCACTGCGGCGCAAGGGCGTTGAGGTCGACCTGATCGAACTCAAGTCAGAGTGGACGGTTTACGGCGTCGGTATCATCCAGCAAAGCAACGTGGTTCGCGAAATGGCCAAGCTGGGCGTGCTCGACGGTTATCTCGATGCCGCGTACGCCTTTGAAGACGTCGCCATTTATGGCCCCGCCGGCCAGCAACTGGCGCGCATCCCGGGGCAGCGACTGGCCGGGCCTGCGTATCCGGCGAACGTGGGTATCTCGCGCCTGGCCTTGCACAAGGTCCTCAGTGAAACCGCCCTCGAACTGGGTGCCAAGGTACGCCTGGGGCTCAGCGTGGAATCCCTGGCAGACCAGGGCGACAGCGTGGATGTGTTGTTCACCGACGGCACTGGCGCCGTCTACGACCTGGTGGTCGGCGCTGACGGCCTGTTCTCCAGGGTTCGCGATTTGCTGTTCGGCCAGACCTACGCACCACGCTTCACTGGCCAATCGGTATGGCGCTACAACTTCCCCCGGGCGCCGCAAATCGATCACCTGGCCAACTACCAGAGCGCCGAGGGCAATGCCGGTCTGGTGCCGCTGGCGGGTGACCTGATGTACCTGTTCCTGACGTCCCACGAACCGTCCAACCCCTGGATGGACCCCGCGACACTGGCCGAGCAAATGCGTCAGCGCTTGCAGGGTTTTTCCGGCCTGATCGGTGAACTGCGCGAGCAAATCAGCGACAGCAGCCAGGTGGTTTACAAGCCCATGGAAGTGGTGTTTGTCGACGAGCCCTGGTATCGCGGTCGCGTGCTGTTGATCGGTGACGCCGCCCACGCCACCACACCGCACCTGGGCCAGGGCGCCGGCATGGCGATCGAAGACGCCATCGTGCTCAGTGAAGAACTGACTGGCGACGGCGGTATTGAGCAACAGCTGCAGCGCTTCATGGCGCGCCGTTTCGAGCGCTGCAAGTTCATCAGCGAGAGCTCGATCCTGGCTGGCGACAAGGAGATGCAGCACGACCGCGAGTTCGACCGCATTGGCCTGGTCAAGCAGATGCTCGCTCGCACGGCTGAGCCCATCTGATCAAATCTGCCATTCCTCCACAGCAGTTACCACTATAAAAACAAGAGGTTAACGCGATGGTTAGTTCCACGACTGCGACGCTTGCGCGCCGCCCGGTCAGCACGTCTGCACCCTTTGGTTTGAGTTTGGCCGCGGCGTTGGTGCTGTGCAGCCAGGCGGCCCATGCCTTTCAGGTGGATACCGGCAATCCGGATTTCAGCCTGCGTTGGGATAACACGGTGAAGTACAGCGCCGCCTGGCGAACCCAGAATCCCAGCAGCAAACTGACCCAGGGGCAGGTGGCACTCAATCAGGACGACGGTGATCGCGCCTTCAAGAAAGGCCTGATCTCCAACCGCATGGACATTCTTTCCGAACTGGATATGTCGTTCAAAAACGTCGGCGCGCGCCTCAGTGGCGCCGCCTGGTACGACACCGAATACCAGCAGGACAACGATAACAATGATCCAACACGCGCCAACGCACGTTCGGTGGCCTACGACGAATTCACCGATGACACCCGCCACCTGCATGGCGGTGACGGTGAATTGCTCGATGCCTTTGTGTACTGGAACGGCGAAGTGGCCGACCGCGCGACGTCCGTGCGTGCCGGCCGTCACGGGTTGATCTGGGGCGAAAGCCTGTTCTTCGGCGCCAACGGCATTGCCGGTGGCATGGCGCCGGTCGACGTGGTCAAGGCGCAGTCGGTACCCAATACCCAGTTCAAGGAGATCACCCGGCCAGTCAATCAACTGTCGGGCACCTTTCAACTGACCGATGACGTGTCACTTGGAGCGTTCTACCAGTTCGAATGGGAAGCGACACGCCTGCCGGGTGCCGGCAGCTACTTCTCCAACAGTGACACCATTGGTGAAGGCAACGAACGCCTGATCGTGGGCGCACCCTTTCCCACCTTCCTCGGCGGGAACCCGGGAAGCCCGGCGGCGTTCTTCCACGGCAAGGATGAAGACGCACGCAACACCGGGCAGGGCGGCTTGCAGTTGAAGTACAACGCAGAGACCGTTGAATACGGCCTGTATGCGATCCAGTACCACGACAAAACCCCCAAGCTGTACCTGAAACCGTCCACCGGTACGCCGAACTTCAGCACCGGACAAATCGGTGATTACTACTGGGTCTACCCGGAAGATATCCGCGCCTTTGGTACCAGTTTTTCGACGACTGTCGATGAATACAGCTTTGCCGGTGAAGCGTCGATGCGCTGGAACATGCCGCTGGTGTCCAACGGCGTCACCGTTCTGCCCGGTGTGGATGCCGACAACGACAGCCACCCGCTGTACGCCGTCGGCCGTACTGCCCACGTCAACCTCAACGTGCTGGCTTCGTTCGGGCCGAACTTCCTTGCCCAGGAGTCAGCATTTGTCGGCGAAGTCGCCTGGAATCGCCTGCTCAGCGTGACCAAAAATAACAGCGCCCTCGACCCCAATGCCACCCGCGACGGTCTCGGTATGAAGATGGTTTACACGCCGACCTACCGCCAGTTTTTCCCCGGCATCGATATCAGCATCCCGGTCGGCCTCAGCTATTTCCCGATGGGTAAATCGGCGGTTGTCAGCTCTTTCGGGCCAGACAACGGCGGCGATATGAACATCGGCATTACCGCCACCTACCTGGACCGCGTTACCGCAGGCCTGACCTACACGCACTACTACGGCCCCGAGAACACCAACCTCGACGCGGCCAGTCAGTTCAATTACCAGCAATCGCTGAAAGACCGGGACTACCTGGCTTTCTCCGTCAAGACCACGTTTTAAGAGGACTTGCGCATGACCCACAACAAGAAAACCTGCGCCTTCAAGCTCAAGGCCCTTTGCTTTGCTCTGCTCGGTAGCCTGGCCATTTGCAGCCAGGTGACCCTGGCGGCGTCGGCGGAGGACGCCGCCAAACTGTCGAAAAACCTCACGCCGTTCGGTGCCGAGCGCGCTGGCAATGCTGATGGCAGCATTCCTGCCTGGGACGGTGGTTACACCAAGGTCGATCCTTCATACAAGGAAGGTGGCAAACGTTCCGACCCGTTCGCCGCGGACAAGCCGCTGTTCAGCATTACCTCGAAAAACCTTGCGCAATACGCCGGCAAGCTCAGCGCCGGCACCCTGGAGATGTTCAAGCGTTTCCCGGATACCTATCGCATCGATGTCTACCCGACCCGGCGTACCGCTGCCGCGCCGCAGTGGGTGTATGACAACACACTGAAAAACGCCACCCGCGCCAAACTGGTCGACAGCAGCGCCGGTCCGGTTCCGCAAGGCGCGTATGGCGGCATCCCGTTCCCGGTGCCGCAAAACGGCGCTGAAGCCATGTGGAACCACCTGCTCAATTGGCGCGGTACTTCAGTGTCGATGCATTTTCGTCACTACCTGATGACCGCCGATGGCAAGCAGGTGTTGACCACCGACGGCCAGGCGATCCAGGAGATGCCGTATTACTACCAGGACGGTTCGCCGGAGTCGTTTGCCGGTGACTATTGGCTGTTCCGTCTGCTCAACGTCGGGCCACCGTTGCGTGCCGGCGAGCAGATCATGGGCCGTACCAACATCAATGGCGACCTGTCCCAGGCGCACGTTTACCTGACCGGCCAGCGCCGAGTGCGCAAGCTGCCCAATGCCTGCTGCGATACACCGACACCGGCGACTGCCGGGGTCATGTCGTTCGACGAGTTGAGCGTGTTCCAGGGCCGCATGGACCGTTTCAACTGGAAACTGGTGGGTAAGCAGGAGATGTACATCCCCTACAACACCAACAAGGTGCAGTCCGCCGCCAAACCTGAGGACCTGTTCCTCGCCCACCACATGAACCCGGATTATGTGCGTTGGGAATTGCACCGGGTCTGGGTGGTCGAGGCCGATCTGGCGCCGGGCAAGCGTCATCAGTTGCCGAAGGGCCGCTACTACCTCGACGAGGACACCTGGCAGGCCATGCTGGGCGACCGCTGGGATGCCAACGGCCAGTTGGCCAAGACCCTGTGGTCATTGCCGGCAGTACTGCCGGACCTGCCTGCGCAAGCGCAATTGTCCTCGGGCTTCTACGACCTCACCTCTGGCGCCTGGTTTATCCAGAACGTCTACACCGGCCTGCCTGAGCAGTACGGCATGGTGGATCGCTACAAGGCCTCCGAGTTCTCGCCTGCGGCGATGGCGGGTGCCGGGGTTCGTTGAGTCAGACCGGATCACGGTTCGCGGATCGTGATCCGGCTCACAGGTTTCGAGGTCGGTAATGAACAGAATCTGTCAGGTAGTGGGTCGGCTGATATGGCTTGTGGCTCTACCGTTGGCGATGCCATTGAGCCTCGCCCATGCCGGGGCGGTAGGGGACGCGCTCAATACCCCGTCGATGCTCGCGCCGCAAGCACAACACGCGGTACTGCTGGACGTGGCCCGTGCGGGGGCGCGATTGGTGGCGGTGGGGGAGCGGGGCATCGTGCTGCTTTCCGATGATAACGGCAAGCGCTGGCGTCAGGCCCAGGTGCCGGTTTCGGTCAGTCTGACGGCCGTGCAGTTTACGGATGCCAATACGGGCTGGGCGGTCGGTCATGCCGGTGTCGTGCTCGCTTCAAACGACGGTGGTGAACACTGGCGCGTGCAACTGGACGGATACCGTGCGGCGCAACTTGAATTACAAGCCGCCAGGCAGCAACTGTCCACCGCGAGCGATCATGACGCAGCCGCCGCACGTGTGCAGACGGCTGAACGGTTTGTCAGTGAAGGCCCTGATAAACCCTTTCTCGCACTCAAGTTCATCGATGACCGACACGGGCTGATTGTCGGTGCCTACGGCCTGGCATTCCACACTGACGATGGTGGCCGCACCTGGCAGTCGTCGATGGGGCAAATCGACAATCCGATGGGGGTTCATCTCTATGCCATTGCGCGGCAGGGCGAGCACTGGTTTGTCGCTGGCGAGCAGGGTTATCTGGCCCGTTCCGAGGATGCTGGCCAGTCGTTCATGGCGCTCCAGAGCCCCTATGCCGGCAGCTTCTTCACCCTGCAGATCCGCGACGACGGTACGTTGCTGGCGGCCGGCCTGAAGGGCAACGCGTTTATCTCCAATGACTTGGGCGAAAGCTTCCAGCCTGCACCGGTCGCACTGCCCATTTCTTTCAGCGATGCCATTCGCACCGACGACGGTCAACTGCTGCTGGTCAATCAGAGTGGTGCGCTGTTTCGCACCAGTGGCCAGCAAGGTGCGTTTCTAAAGCCTTATGGCCAACCGCTCGGCATTCCGGTCGCCAGCGTGGCCGAGGCCGCGGACGGCAGTCTGGTGCTGGCGGGTTTCACCGGTTTGGCGCGGGTTTCGCCGCCCACCGCTACTGCTTCGGAGTGAGGTTATGACGCCATTCGACAACGCCACGGCCAGCCTGGCGAATTTTGATCCACGTTCGGGCTCGGTGGTGGAGCGCACACTGTTCAACCATCGCCTGTGGGTGCTGCTGGTCTGCGTACTGACCACCCTGGTGTTGGGTTATCAGGCGACGCGTATCGAGCTGAACGCCAGCTTCGAGAAGATGATCCCGACCCAACAGCCCTACATCGCCAATTACCTTGAGCACCAGCAACAACTGAGCGGGCTGGGCAATGCCTTGCGCATAGTGGTAGCCAACCGGCATGGCGATATCTACGACGCCGAGTACCTGAAAACCCTGCAAGCCATGAGCGATAAGCTGTACCTGTTGCCGGGCGTCGACCGTGCGTACATGAAATCGTTATGGACGCCGGCTACCCGCTGGGTGGCGGTGACGGAAGACGGCCTGGATGGCGGTCCGGTGATTCCCGATGACTACAGCGGCACCCTGGCCAACCTTGAAGCGTTGCGGCGCAATGTGCAGCGCTCCAACGAACTGGGGCAGTTGGTGGCTTATGACCAGACTTCGAGCATCATTTACGTGCCGCTGTTGGCCAGCACTGCCGATGGTCAGCCGCTGAACTATTCGACCCTCTCGGATCAACTGGAGGCTCTGCGCGACACCTATCAAAACGACAAGATCGACATTCACATCACCGGTTTTGCGAAAAAAGTCGGCGACCTGATTGCCGGTTTGAAACAGATCCTGTTGTTCTTTGCGGTCGCGATCGTGATTACCACAGCGGTGCTCTTTTGGTACACCCGCTGCCTGCGCAGCACCTTGCTGGTGGTGTTCTGCTCCCTGGTGGCGGTGGTCTGGCAGCTCGGCTTGCTGCCATTGCTCAACTACCAGCTTGACCCGTATTCGGTGCTGGTGCCGTTTTTGGTGTTCGCCATCGGCATGAGCCACGGCGCGCAAAAAATGAACGGCATCATGCAGGACATTGGTCGTGGCATGCATCGGGTGGTGGCCGCGCGCTTTACTTTCCGGCGCCTGTTCCTGGCCGGGCTGACGGCGCTGCTGTGTGATGCCGTGGGGTTTGCGGTGCTGATGCTGATCAAGATCCAGGTCATACAAGACCTCGCGGTGATCGCCAGCATTGGCGTCGCGGTGCTGATCTTCACCAACCTGATCCTGCTTCCGGTGCTGCTTTCCTACATAGGGGTAACGCCGCGTGCGGCGCAACTGAGCCTCAGAAGCGAACAAACCGAACAAGCCGGCCAACGTCGCCATGCCTTCTGGCGTTTCCTCGATCTGTTTACCCAGCGTCGTTGGGCCAGCCTGTGTATCGCTATCAGCCTGGCCCTGGCGGCCATCGGCTTTGTGGTCAGCCTGCAACTGAAAATTGGCGATCTCGACGCCGGCGCACCGGAGTTGCGCGCAGACTCACGCTACAACCTGGACGATGCGTTCCTCACCCGTCATTACGGTGCCAGCAGCGATCTGTTTGCGGTGATGGTGAAAACCCCGGCCAGCAGCTGCGCGCGTTACGACATCCTGGCCAAGGTCGACGCCCTGGATTGGCAACTGCGCGCTTTACCCGGCGTGGATTCGACCAACTCCCTGGCACTGCTCAACCGGCGCATGCTGGTGGGCCTCAGCGAAGGCAATGCGAAGTGGTACGAGCTGCAGAACAACCAGGCGATGCTCAACATGATCACCGCCAGCGCGCCCCGTGGCTTGTACAACGAAGATTGCAGCCTGCTGACGCTGTACGCCTATCTCACCGACCACAAAGCCGAGACGCTGACACGTCTGGTCGAGCACGTTGAACAGTTTGCCGCTGCCAACAACACCGCTGAGGTCCAGTTCCTGCTGGCGGCGGGTAATGCCGGTATCGAGGCCGCCACCAATATCGTGGTCAAGCAAGCCAACCGCGAGATGCTGTTCTGGGTATATGGCGCGGTGATCGTGCTGTGCCTGATCACCTTTCGCTCCTGGCGCGCGACGCTTTGCGCGGTGATCCCGTTGATTGTCACCTCGATTCTCTGCGAAGCGCTGATGGTCTGGCTGAACATTGGCGTGAAGGTCGCCACGCTGCCGGTCATTGCCCTGGGCGTGGGCATCGGTGTCGACTACGCGCTGTACGTGATGAGCATTCTGCTCGGCCATCTGCGCCAGGGCGCGAGCCTGTCCGAAGCCTACTACCGCGCGCTGGTGTCGACCGGCAAGGTAGTGATGCTGACAGGCATTACCCTGGCCATTGGCGTGGCCACCTGGATTTTTTCACCCATCAAATTTCAGGCCGACATGGGTGTGCTGCTGGCCTTCATGTTTGTCTGGAACATGGTGGGTGCCCTGGTATTGCTGCCGGCACTGGCGTACTTCCTGCTACCGGCACGCCGCTCGGCGACCGATGCCGTGGCAGCCGTGAATGTGATCAATGTGTCAGTGCCTGCCGGCCCGCTAGTGGCTGACGTCCCGCACCTGTGCATCAAGGAGATTTGCCATGGCCGTTGAGCCCGTTGTTGAAGGCACTGCCCCATTGCCCGGCCGGCAAGCTGGGATGGCGCA
>Ga0302172_10000435_pt1 | contig 12622 bp, 11 predicted proteins | sample I_Fen_N2_3_FD_198777 | JGI IMG/M metagenome (GOLD analysis project Ga0302172, IMG submission 198777) | Peat permafrost microbial communities from Stordalen Mire near Abisko, Sweden - I_Fen_N2_3 | ecosystem: Environmental > Terrestrial > Soil > Wetlands > Permafrost | place: Sweden: Abisko... | reverse complement strand
TTGATCGAGCGACTCAACGCATCGCTGGCGACGCGCAGGTTCTCGTGCATGTCTTCTGAAATTTTTACGATACCCATGACTTCCACTATATGAAATGCATATGGACCGTATATTAATCGGTTTGCGCCAGAATTCAAATGGTCGCCATGATATGCAAACGCCCCAATCAAGGGGCGTCATGAGCAATATGTCGGTGTGCTTTTGAGAATCTCATCGGGCCCAACTAAATCGAAAGCACGAATCGGCATTCGCCCCCGGCCTGGTCGTCACACCCTGGTTGCTCAGGCATGAACCCGCAGCGATCCAGGACTTTTCTGGAGCCCAGGTTCTCTTCGTACACATAAGCAATCAGTTGGGTGAGATCCCAACGCACCCTGGCTTGCTCGATCAAATGCCTCAGCGCCAGTGTCGCCAGTCCCTTGCCGCATGCCTGTTGATCGATCCGATAGCCTACCTGCGCAGAACGCTGCGATAAGTCGATGCCTTTCAAATTGGCCCGCCCCACGATGTTTTCGCTGCAATCCTCGATAACAAACGGGTGCCAGGCGCCGATGGCAAAGTCGGATAAATAGCTTTCAATGTGCTCGGCGACGCCTTGCATTGAGTAAAAAGAAGGGGCACGCGCATCAATATGAGATTCGAACCACTCACGATTGCGCATTTCAAATGCCATCAACGCCTCAGTATCCGTACTTTTCAGCTCGCGAACGGTGAATGATTTCATTAACCCCATCTCCTGTGCCTCAGGCCGAAAGCGCACAGGAATGCCCAGCGCCTCCAGACTTGAGAGCGGTCGTTTTCCGGTTGTTCAATCTACGCCATGCACTCGCTCAGAGGAGTCATGCCGACCGTCGCCAACGTTTACGCAAAGGCCCTGATCAAGTCAACGCCCTGCCCTCTCCTGCATAGCAGCGGGTAAAGGCCGGCAGCAAGCCGAATCGCCCATCAGGATCGTCGCCTCAATGCCCTTTGACTTTCCTGATACGAAGCACGATCAACGCAAGGATGCCGATCGCCAGCGGTGTCATTGCCAGCATGGCCTCTCGCGGCGCCACGGCGACGCCGAGCAGGTGCAGCCCCGAGTAGCCCAGCTTGAGCAGATTGAGCAGGTAGTAGGTAATGGCTATGATCGACAAGCCTTCCACGGCGCGCTGGATCTTGATCTGGGCATCGGCGCGGGCGTTCAGGCTTTTGAGAATTTCCGAGTTCTGTTCTTCCATTTCTACCTGGACCCGTGCTTGAAGCAGATCACCCAGGTTCGCCACGCTTTCGGCCAAGTGCTCCAGGCGCTGTTCGGTGGCGGTGCAGTACCTGACGGTGGGCTTGAAGCGGCGCTCGATAAACACGCCAAGGCGCTGGCAATCGCCGACGTGAGTTTCCCGCAACTCACCCAGGCGCTCGAACACCAGTTGCGCATAGGCCTGTGTGGCACTGAAGCGGTGACGGGTTTTCGCGGTACTGCTGACCACTTGCGCCGAAAGGTTGGAAATATCCGCCAGCAGCGCCTTCGCGTTGCTGCCATCAGGATCGGCGTTGCGCTCGGAGAGGCTGACCAGGGTCTTGTCGAACACATCGAGCTGCGCGCTCAGGGTCTTGGCCATGGTCAGGGATAACGAGGCCATCATCCGGTAGGTCTCGATTTCCAGCAGGCGGCGAATCATTCGGCCCTGGCGGTAGGCGTTGAGGCGCCGGTTAACGAACAACAGGTGGTTGTCGCCATCCTCGCTGATACGAAAATCGCTCCACACCATCGCATCGCCACCGCCCACGCAGGAACCGCTCGGGTCCTTGAAACCGTAACGGGAAAGGTCCAGCCCGGCTTCACCACGCACGACGATCTGCACCGAGTTGATCAGCGCCGGCAAATATCCTTCGACCTTGCGCGCCAACAACTCGGGCAACGTTGTCCAGGTCAGGTCATCGCTGGACGACGTGACCACCAGGGTCAGGGTGAAAAACTCGGCGTGGCGCTCCCATTTCAGTGCATGCCCCTCGAGCCGGGTAATGCCTTGGGCGGCATTCAGGTCGAGGGCGTCAAGGCAGCAGCCTTGCAGGAAGGCGTTGCACGCCTGGTCGTTGCCGAGGAAGGCCAGATGAAATACATGGGCCGGCTCATCGAAGTACAGTGACGGGCGTGCGTGCAGTTCATTGTGCAGGCTTTGTCGTAACGGGTGCATGTGGTCTGGCCATGTTGGAGTTGTTCTTGGCGCTTACGATCAATGCGCGCCACAAGCACGGCATCATCGACTGCTGTTGTGAGTGGGACTGGTCGAAGAACCCACGAGTCACGCCAAAAACGATCGACCGGGCCAACTGAACCGGATGAATCACCCCAAAGGTTGCAGCCAACCCTTGGGGTGCAGCCCATCAAGCCGTCAGGTACGCCCTACCGAACCCGAGACCGGTAGATTGCCCAGCAACTTGAGCCCGGTGCTCTTGACGAAAGCGTCATAGTCCATCGGTCGCTCGATACGGGTTTCGGCATTGGGCAGCACGTAGGCCCAGGCACGTTTGGACGATGCGTCGTAAACCAGCTTGAACAGGCGGGTCGGGACCCACACCTTGTTGTCGCCGACGGTGGTGTGGCCTGGATCAAACAGCGGGCCGGTAAAGACATAGACATTGCCATTGGCTCGCTTGGCGAACTTTCTGACATCAGACTCGACCTTGCTCCAGATCTTGCGGTTGTTGGTGGGGTCTTGCGGCACCATGTTCGACAGCGCAAAGGATTGAGCCATTGCATTGGGGTTAGGTGCATCGGCAGCCGGGGATTGATGGCCACGGTCCACCGCCGGCTGCTGGCGACGGTAGTCGCTCAACTCGGCCCGCCCGCTCTTGGGAATGCGTGGGTCCGGGTAGAACTGATTGGTGCGTTCCTCCCCTTTGGCGTCCTGCAGTTGCGCTGCATTAAGACGCTCGACCACGACCAGCGGCGTCTTGCTGGTTTGCGAGTACAGCACCGCAAAGTTGTCGGAACACAGGGCCAGGGGTTTCATCGTTGCCGGCACAGTGGCCATGTTGATCGGTTTCGCCGCCGGGAACAGATCGGCACAACCGTCAAACGTTGCCTGCTTCTGCTTGTTTGAATAGAGGTCCAGGGCCGCAGCCTGGCTGATCGATCCCGAGCGTGACGTTGATTCCTGATGCTGGGTGGGCAGCTTGATAAGGTCCATCAGGCTGCGGGCTTGTGCCCCGGACGAGAGCAAGACAAGGGCCGACAGCCCAACTGCAATTTTGCGTAGGTACATGCGTTAAATCTTCGATTTGGATGGAGGGGTAAACGAACGCGAGTGCCGATTCACGGAACCCGCTGAAGGCGGTTGCGGATTATAGGGCGGCGAGCATGTTTTTCACTGTCCTTGATCAAAATACGAACCCGGTCAGCGCCGGGCAAAACGACCGCTGGGGATCGTGCGGGATTTATTGACCATTGCAAATCACATTAGTGCTGGGCAGCGTTCACCTTGATTGCCCGGGATACGTTGAGGCGCTCAGACGGGCACGGTCGCGCCCGGACAGGCCGCGACCGATACCGACTCGACAGGCGTTAATTGTTCAATGGCGTGGAAGTCATTTCGCGGTGGCGGTCTTGAACTTGGTCCAGGTTCGCATGCGCGCCCGCATATCCGCCTCCCTGCGCCGCAGCATCGCGCACCAGTTGCTCTGCCTGATCGAGGTTTTTTTGCAAGTCCCAGCTGCAAGGCATCTGGGTCGTGGCAATGGTCAATAGAGTCATGAGATCAACCCTCTACCGGCCACGCAGGCTGTTGCTGGGTGATGCAATGCACACCCCCACCGCCATGGGCCAGATGATTGATCCGCACCGGTACCACTTCGCGCCCCGCAAAAGCCTTGGCCAGGACTTCGGCGGCCACGTTATCGGCATCGATGCCATAAGCCGGCATGATGATCGCGTCGTTGGCGATGTAGAAATTGGTGTAGGAGGCACAAAACACTTCTGCCTCGCTGTCCACGGCATCGGTGGCTTCATACAGTTCGATCAGTTCGAACCGGCGGCCCTGGGCATCGGTGGCCTGTTCCAGCGCACGACGGTTTTCGTGGACCACTTCGGCATACACCGATTGCCGGTCGTGGGTGGCATCCACCAGCAATACACCGGGGCGCGCGAATGCGCACACCCCATCGACATGACCGTCAGTCATGTCGCCGGTCACATAATCCGGGTCGCCCGGCAGCCAGATCGTTTTCTTCACGCCCAGCAGCCGCGCGAAGATATCCTCCATCTCGGCCTTGCTCATGCCCGGATTGCGATTGCCGTTGAGCAGGACTGATTCGGTGGTGATCAGTGTGCCCTCGCCGTCCACGTGAATGGCGCCGCCTTCGTTGCTCAACGGTGTGCCGAAGCATTGCACGCCCAGATGATTGAGTGCGCGTCGCGCCAGGCTTTCATCCAGATCATGGGCCGACTTGCCGCCCCAGGCATTGAAGCGCCAGCTCACACCGGCCAGACCCTGCTGCGGGTGACAGACAAAGCTCGGACCGGAGTCGCGGCACCAACTGTCGTTTACCGCCAGCTCGATCAATTCGATATTGGGCCCGCAGAGCGCTTTGGCACGGGTCACCGCCGACGGATCGACCACCATTTTCACCGGCTCAAAGCGGGCAATGGCGTTGGCCACGCCAGCAAAATCTTCCTGTACCTGGGCCAGGGTGACGCCCCAACCCGACTCCCAGAGTGCCTTGTTGTGCGGCCACACCATCCACGTCGCGGCGTGCCTGACCCACTCTGCCGGCATCATCCAACCGGTGCTTCGAATTTCATTCTGCTGCATGATAAAAGCCCTTTTAGTTAAGCCATTGTGTTCAACAAAAACTGCCTTGGTGGTCTTGCCATGCATGCTACGGCTGTAAAAATGGGCTAACAAACGATGGATTTTGTCGACAACTGATTAGGAAAACTTATCTATATGCTCAAGCACTGGCCACCACTCAGCACCCTTCGCGGCTTTGAAGCGGCTGCCCGACTGGGCAGTTTTCACAAGGCCGCGGACGAGTTGCACCTCACCCAGTCGGCCATCAGCCAGCAGATACGCAGCCTGGAGGCCTACCTTGAACAACCCTTGTTCTTTCGTAGCGGGCGCAGCGTCAACCTGACCGATGCCGGCCACGATTTGTTGAGCACCACCCAGGCACTGCTGCAACAATTGGCCGTTGGCATTCGACGCCTGGGGCAATACCAGAAGCCTAATCAACTGGTGCTCAATACCACTCCGGCGTTCGCCCGCCACTGGCTGCTGCCGCGCCTGGGGGATTTTCGCCGCCAGCATCCGGACGTTGATCTGTGGATTTTCAGCACCGATGAAGTCCCGGACATGGCCAGCCAGACCATCGACATAGCCGTACGCGATGACATCAGCTCCCAGGCCGAGTGCAGCTTCAAAGTGCTGCACGCCGACCGCCTCTACCCGGCTTGCCACCCGAACCTGTTGGCGCTGCCCAGCGACGAGCGCACCACCTTGCACGGGGAGCGGGAAATGGATTGGAGTCACTGGGCAGTGGAGTCCGGCATCGATGTCGGCCAGCAAGACCAGGGGCTGAACTTTTCCGATCCCGGGCTGCTGCTCGATGCCGCGTGCGCGGGCCTGGGCATTGCGCTGGTCAGCGAACTGCTCAGCCAGCAGGCCCGGGCCAATGGCTTGTTGCAACCTCTGGTCGAGCAAACCATCCGCGGCCCGAACTGGGCCCTGCTGACCCATCGCGACAGTGAGAACAATGCGCGCAGCTTCTGCGAGTGGCTGGCCAACCATCTGTAAGCCGCGAGTCGCAGTGACAGCTGCGGGTGCGCGGACAGCGTTTCGAACAGACGGTGGATTTTTTCAATAAATAGATAGCAGCCTAATTACAAGCTAAACTATGATGAGCTAACTGCCTCTTTTAAGACTCCAACATGACCGACATCCTGACTCTTGGCTTCGCCCTGCACGACAGCGCCCGCTTGATGCGCAAGCGTTTTGAACAACGTGCACGACACGTCGGGCTCACGCGCTCGCAATGGCAAGTGCTGGCGATGTTGTCGATCAATGAGGGGATTCATCAAAAAGGGCTTGCGGACTTGCTGGAGCTGGAGTCAATCACCCTGGTACGCCTGCTGGACAAAATGGCTGAGCGCGGGTTGATCGAACGGCGCCGCCACCCGACCGATCGTCGCCTGTCCCTGCTGTTTTTGACCGAGCAAGCCCATCCGTTGCTCGAACTGATGCGCAGCATGGGTCAACAGACACGCCAGGAGGCCACAGCCGGATTCTCCGAGCAAGAGAGCCAGTTGCTGCTGCAGATGATGAAACGGGTCAGGGCAAACCTGATCGAGGCCTGCAGCCTTCCCATCGACGAGGAGCAGGTGCGCCGTCATGACTGATCAACGCCTGAAATCGTCGCCGCCGTTACCGCTGCTACCCACCGCCCCACGCATGGAAAGCCCCTCGCCAACCGAGGCGCCCAAACCGGACCTCGGCCAGGCGCAGGGTCACAAGAGCGACGCTTGCCCCGCTCGCCCCAAACGCCAGCGCACGCGAACGGCGCTGTTCGCATTGCTGCCCCTCATGCTGCTGGTGGGTGGTTACCTGTATGTCACCGGTGGGCAGATCATCTCGACCGACAATGCCTATATCCAGGCTGATCACGTGGGTGTTTCCACCGATGTCTCGGGTCTGGTGGCCTCGGTGGACGTCAAGGACAACCAGCGGGTCGTCCAGGGCCAAGTGCTGTTTACCCTCAGGCCAGAGCCCTTTGAGATTGCGTTGGCCAGCGCCAGGGCGCAACTGGGCAACGTGCGCAATCAGATCCTCAATCTCAAGGCCAGCTACAACCAGGCGCTGGCCGAAATCGATCAGGCGCAAATCGACCTGCCGTATTACCAGGCCAGCTTCCAGCGCCAGGAAACCCTGCTCAAGGTTTCCGCTGTCTCCAAGACCAACTACGACGACGCCAAACACGCCTTGGACGGCACCCGGCAAAAAATCGCCGTCGCCAAGGCCACGGCGCAAATGGTACTGGCGCAATTGGGTGGACGCATGGATACCCCCGTCGAACAGCAACCCACTTTCATGCAGGCCCAGGCCGCCGTCGACGAAGCCCGGCGCAACCTGACCAACTCGGTGGTCAGGGCGCCGTTCGATGGCATCGTGACCAACGTTGACTCATTGCAAGTCGGCGCTTACCTGCAACCGCCGCAATCGGGCATCAGTCTGGTGTCGGCCGATCACCTGTGGGTCGCCGCGTCACCCAAGGAAACCGAACTGACCCATGTGAAACCTGGCCAGCCCGTCGATATCAGCGTCGACAGTTACCCTGGCGTTCAATGGCACGGCACCGTCGAAAGCATCAGCCCCGCATCGGGCTCCAGCTTTTCACTGCTGCCGGCGCAGAACACCACGGGCAACTGGGTCAAAGTCGTGCAACGAATTCCCGTGCGCATCAGCATCGACGATGCCGGACAAAAACCGTCCCTGCGCACCGGCATGAGCGTGGAGGCCAGGATCAATACCGGCAAGGCACGTGGGCTGCCGGAAATATTCTCGGGGTCGCTTGCCAGTCAGGCCCCCGTCCATGAGTGATCCGGCGGCGGTTGAACCGGTAGCCCATCGCGCGATGATCACCCTCTGCGTGGTACTGGCGGTGATCATGCAGGCGCTGGATACGACGATTGCCAACGTCGCCCTGCCCTACATGCAAGGCAGCATCTCGGCCAGTTCAGACCAGATCAACTGGGTGCTGACCTCCTACATCGTCGCCGCCGCGATCATGACGCCGCCGTCCGCCTTCCTGGCCCGGCGTTTCGGCCGCAAGCGCGTATTGCGGTGGGCGATCACCGGTTTCGTTGTCTCGTCGATACTTTGCGGCCTGGCGCAGTCGCTGGAAGAAATCATCCTGTTCCGCTTGCTGCAAGGTCTTGCGGGCGCCGCGCTGGTGCCACTGTCCCAGGGCATTCTGCTGGATATCTATAGCCTCAAGGAGCGCGGTTCCGCCATGGCACTGTTCGGTGTCTCGGTCATGGTCGGCCCGGTGCTGGGCCCGATGCTGGGTGGCTGGCTGACCGATAACTTCAGCTGGCGATGGGTGTTCTTCATCAACTTGCCCATTGGTTTGCTAGCGCTGGCCGGCATCGTCTACTACGTGAACGAAACGCCCACCGACACTTCTGCGCGCCTGGACTGGCTCGGCTTCGGTTCGCTGAGCGTGGCGATCATGGCCTTGCAACTGTTTCTGGATCGAGGTGAACAGCTGGGCTGGTTCTCTTCCACTGAAATCCTGATCGAAGCCGTGGTGGCCGCCGCCGCGATTTACGTGTTCCTGGTCCACACCTTCACGGCCGACAATCCCTTCATCAGCCCGAAGCTGTTCAAGGACCGCAATTTTTCGATCAGCGTGATCTTCATCTTTATCGTCGGCATCACCTACCTGGCATCGCTGGCGTTGATGACGCCCTACCTGCAAACCCTGATGGGCTATCCGGTGCTGACCGCCGGCATGGTGATGGGCCCTCGCGGACTGGGCACGATGTTGACCATGTTCCTGGCCGGCCGCTTGCTGGGCAAAGTCGATACACGTCTATTGCTGCTGAGCGGCCTGGGCTTGTCGGCACTGTCCATGTGGCTGATGACCGGCTGGACGCCCAATGTGTCGATACAAACCGTCATTTACGTCGGCTTCATCCAGGGCACCAGCCTGGGCATGCTTTTTGTGCCGCTGACCACCGTCGCCTTCGCGACACTGTCCGCTAACCTGCGGGCAGAAGGCACCGGGCTGTATAGCCTGTCGCGAAATGTCGGCTCCAGCGTCGGGATCTCGATCGTCACCGTGCTACTGGCGCAGAACATCCAGGTCAACCATGCGCAAATAGGTGCCTATGTCACCCCGTTCAACCGGGCTTTCGATGCCTGGGCGATCAAGCGCTACCTGGACCCGATGGTCGCCTCCGGTCGCGCAACGCTGGACGCCATGATCACGGTGCAAGCCAGCTGGGTGGCCTACCTCGATGACTTCAAGCTGTTGATGCTGTTGTCGCTGGCGGTCATGCCGCTGTTGTTGATCATCAAGCCTGCGAAGAACCCGCCGAGTGCCGACCCGGTGGCGGCGATGGAGTAGTTGCCGGGCCCGACGCCAGCCCCGGATACCCGTCGAGCGTACCTGCATCAAGGTCAATTCCAGCCCAAAGCTCAATAAATGACCAACACATTACAAGCCCTGAATTTCGCCGTGTCTGGGTGTTTATCCACAGGAATACCCACGTCTTTTGTGGATAGCTTTGACCACCCTTTCGATCCTCCTGTACGCCAGGATCAAGCAAATCAACAGGCAGAAGATTCACTGCGGTGCATCTGCCGGGCGACCGGTTGCGGCCCTGTCGAACACCGACTGCCCGGCCGCACAAACCAGCGCACCGGGCAGATCGAAAGCTTCTTGCCTTAGAGAAACCAGCGATATTCCCGGGCACTGATTTCCTGCATGAACGCCAGATGATCCTGACGTTTGTTCTCGCAATAAACATCCACGAACTCAGCGCCCAAACCTTCGCGCAGTTGCGGTTGGTGCTGCATCGCGCGCACGGCTTCGAGCATTTCCAGCGGGAAGTCGATGCCACTGTTGCGGTCTTCGTTGAGCGGCGGGATCGGTTCCTTGCCTGCTTGCAGGCCATGCTCGAGCCCCACCAGAATCGCTGCCAACACCAGATAAGGGTTGGCATCGGCACCGGCCAGGCGATATTCGATGCGCAGGTTTTTCGAGTCCGACTCGGGAATGCGCAAACACGCGTCGCGATCTTCAAAGCCCCAGCTTGCATGCGTGGCCACGTTTGTCGTGCCGCCCAAACGGCGATAGGCGTTCTGGTTCGGCGCGAAGATCGGCATGCTGTGCGGCAGCAATTCCAGGCAACCGGCCACGGCATGGCGCAGCGGTTGCTGTTGGTTGGCGGCCAGCAGGTTTTTACCGTCAGCATCGTACAAACTGACATGCACATGCATGCCGCTGCCCGGGTGCTGCAAGTAAGGCTTGGCCATGAAGCTGGCGCGGTAGCCGTGCTTGAGTGCGACGCCACGGGTGCTGCGACAGAACAGGGCGGCCCAGTCGGCGGCACGCAGGCCGTCGTCGAGATGCCCGAAATTGATCTCGAACTGACCCGGTCCCAGTTCCGCCGTAATCACCGTGGCATCAATGCCCTGGGCCCGCGTCGCCTCGACCATTTCATCCAGCACCGGGGCAAAGCGCGACAAGCGCTCGATGTGCATGTTCGGTTGATCATCGGCATCGTCGGTCAGGTCATCGCGGGGAAACTGTGGCAAGCCGTCACGCAGTTTTTTATCGAACAGGTAGAACTCCAGCTCGAACGCCACCACCGGATGAATGCCTTTGCGCGCCAGCCGATCCAGCACTTGCGCCAGCACTTCGCGCGGTTCGAACACAATCGGCTTTTCGGTGCCGTCCGAAGTGATCAGCATTTGTCCCAGCGGCTGTGCTTCCCAGGTCACCGGTTTGAGTGTGCCAGGCACCAGCCGCCGCAGCGCATCCGGGTCACCGTCGTTGAAGCAGTAGTCACCGATCTTGAACAACCCGCCCTGCACCCCCAGCAACACGCAGTTTTGCGGCAGCTTGAGCGCGCTGCCGGCCGCGACTTTTTCCAGCATCTCTACAGGATAACGCTTGCCGTAAAAGTGCCCCGGAATGTCCAGGGAAATCAGGTCGACATAACGCACCTCGGGGTAGCGTTGGCGAAAGGCACGCACTTCGGCGAGCAAATCAGAGCAGGCAGCATCCATCGTGGTTGTTCCTTGGGTAGTTCTTGTTGGCTATCAGGTGTAGACCCAGAGCACGCGCGTGAGCTGCTCGGTCTGGTTGCCGTAACGGCAACGGGTGTGACTGTCGAATTGAAAACTGTCGCCGGCACGTAAAGTGACCGGATCGTCGTCGCCCAGCCATAACGTCAACTCGCCCTCGAGCACATAGCCGCCCTGCTCCGAGCTGTCGGTCAGGTGCCGGTCACCGCTGCTGGCGCCGGCTTCCAGATGGCTTTCGAGCATCGAGAACGACGAGCGCATCTTCGGCGAGACCAGGATGTCGGTAATCCCGTTGGCGTAATACAAGGTGCGGCGCTCGTCAGGCCGGGTCACCCAGGGCAGGACCTTGGGTTTGGGCAAGCTGTAGAAATAGGTGGTCGGCACGCCCAGGGTTTCACTGATCGCCGTCAGATCGGCCACCGTCGGCCGGGACAAACCTCGTTCGACCTGGGACAAAAACCCCACCGAACGACCGATCTGCTCGGCCAGCTCCTTCAAGGTGAACTTCTTGTGCTTGCGTAAATCGTGAATAAGGATCGCCAGCGCGGCGATTTCTTCTTGCTTGTTCATGACCGGGATTCCGCTGAATGACTCATCAAATGCTGTCGCGCAGTCGATACCAGGCTTTGCCGATCGCTTCCAGCGGCGCAGCCAGGTACTTGCCGCCGGGGAAACTGCCATTACTCAAGCCTTGATACAACGCCAACTCATCCGTCTGACCAAGAATCGCATCGGCCACCGCGCGCGCCGCCGCCAACGTCGGCAGCACGCCATGCCCGGAGTAACCTTGCAGCCAATAACGATCACCCTCGCGTCCGATGTCAGGTGTGCGGTTCAAGGTGAGGTCGATGTGCCCGCCCCAGGCGAACTCCAGCTCGACACCCTTGAGCTGCGGGAAAACCCGCTCCAGGAACGGCCGTGTCGCGCCGGCAATGTCCTTGGGCATGCCGCCCAGGTAGGTACAGCCACCGCCGAACAGCAAGCGGTTGTCCGGGGTGCGACGGAAGTAGTCGAGGACAAACTGGTTATCAGTGACGCACACATTGCTCGGCAGCAGCGCCTTGGCCTGCTCTGGCGGCAGGGGCGCGGTAGCCACCTGATAGGTACCGACCGGCAACACGCAACTGGCCAGTTTCGGGTCGAGCCGGTCCAGGTAGGCATTACACGCCAACACCAGCACGTCAGCGCGGATCGTCCCACGCTCGGTGTTCACCACAAACCGCCCGCCCTCCTGGCGATAACTCAACGCTTTGCTTTGTTCATGAATGCGGCCACCCGCACGCTCGATAGCAGCGGCCAGGCCGAGCGCCAGTTTCAATGGATTGAGGTGCGCACCCTCGGGATCGTAGAGGCCGGCCTGATAGCGGTAGCTGGCGACCCAACTTGGCAGCTGCTCACGACTGATGAACTGCAAGCCGTGATGACCCCACTTGTGACTGGCCTCGTGTTGCCATTCGGTCAACAGGCTGACCCGTCGCGGCATGACCGAGGTCCATAGATGGCCGGATCGATAATCACAGTCGAAGCCATGACGCCCCGGCAGTTCACGTAGCTCCCGGGCGGCCCAGCGCATGCCGTCCCACAGGCGTCGGGCACGTTCATAACCCAGCGCAGCTTCCAGTGGCGGCATGTCGCACGACCAACCGAGGATGGCCTGCCCGCCGTTGCGCCCCGAAGCAGCCCAGGCCACGCGACTGGCTTCCAGCAGCGTCACCCGCTTGCCGGCCAACGCCAGGCGCAGCGCGGTGTGCAGGCCACTGAAGCCAGCGCCGATGATCACCACTTCGGTGTCATGGTCGCCCACCAGCGCCGGTCGAGAGGCCAGGCGATCG
>Ga0302172_10000433_pt1 | contig 12638 bp, 11 predicted proteins | sample I_Fen_N2_3_FD_198777 | JGI IMG/M metagenome (GOLD analysis project Ga0302172, IMG submission 198777) | Peat permafrost microbial communities from Stordalen Mire near Abisko, Sweden - I_Fen_N2_3 | ecosystem: Environmental > Terrestrial > Soil > Wetlands > Permafrost | place: Sweden: Abisko... | reverse complement strand
CTTATCGGTAACGAAACCCGTCGGGAATGAGACAACTTTGGTCTAAACGCTCTCTCCGTAAACTGCTTGGCAGTTAAGTATGACCGTACAAGTAACCGTCCTCGGCTGCGTCGATATGCGCCGACATGGTCTGGTTCGGAGGATGGTTTCCCGCCACCATGAGCTTCAGGTAGTTTTGGGTTAACGCTTCGGTACAGTTCCCTTGATATCGAGGCAAAGTGAGCGCCTGCAGGGAACGTCCCACGAACGAATGCATGAAGACATGGAGCTTTCCCGCCGCAATTTCGCGCAGCACCCGGTTGCGGTCTCTCGCAACCCGCACCGGCACCTGGTCCGGCATAGCTGCGGACGGGGTTCCGGGACGGGACGAATACGTAAAGACGTGCAGATAAGTGAAGGGTAGCCGCTCAATTAGGGCACGGGTCTGCTCGAAATGATCGTCAGTCTCACCCGGGAAGCCTACCATTACGTCCGCACCGATGGCGGCATCGGGCATTGCTCGGCGAATCCGTTCAATACGGTCGGCATAATGCCAAGGCCGGTACCTGCGGTGCATACGCCTCAAAATGTAATCAGATCCTGACTGCAGCGGAACGTGCGCGTGTTTGGCAATGCGCGGCGAAGTTGCGACAAGATCGATCAGCTCATTGGTCCAGTCCATGGGCTCCACGGAACTGATGCGCAACTTCTCGACAGTAGTGTTATCCAGGATGGCGCGCAGCATGGCTGCGAAATTCATCCGAGGACTAAGGTCGCGTCCCCAGCGTCCCAGGTTGATGCCCGAAAGCACGACTTCTCGATAACCACGCGCCACCAGAGCGTTCGTTTCTCTCAGCACATGTTCGAGGGCTAGCGAGCGGCTATGTCCCCGTACAGACGGGATAATGCAGAACGAACAACGATTGTTGCAGCCATCCTGCACTTTGAGGTTGGGGCGCGTCTTGCCTTCGGCGTCGTCACCCTCAAAAACCGGTGCCGCCAGCAACTCGGTATGGGCGAAAATATCTCCCACAACAATGTTCGGCTCAGCCGGTGCACTGATGCTCGGCAAAGAAACAAACCCGCCGGCCGTCGCAAGCGGTGCCGCGTAGTCGGCGACCAAGCTCTTGTGGGAATTTCCCACCACCACACTCACTCCCGGGATCGCAGAAATTTCTTCGGGTGCTCGTTGCGCATAGCATCCGGTTACCACGATCTTCGTTGCGGGGTTTGTCCGATGAATTCTGCGAATGGCCGAGCGCACATCCTGATCGGCCGCGGCAGTTACGGTGCAGGTGTTGAGGACGACGACTTCGGCTTCGCCTGACGAGTTCGCTCGGTCCAGTCCCCGACCGCGCAGTTGCCGCTCGATGGCAGCACCGTCGGCCTGAGTGGCCCGGCAGCCGAAATTTTCTACGAAGTACGTCCCCACACCTTGATTATACGGGCGAAATGCTGGGCAGTCGTAATGCAAACGCGCAGTAGCCTGGTCGCCCACTGCCAAGACACAGTGGCGGCGCTCTAGTAAACCAGGCGCGAAATTCGTGGATCTTTGGGTTGGCGATCAGGCCGAAGCTGCCGTTGTGCGTCGCTGCTGAAAACATTCCCGGCAAAACACCGGTCGGCCTTGGGTCGGCTTGAACGGGACGGTGGTTTCCTTGCCACATCCCGAGCAATTCGTGCGGGTTTCCACCTTGGAAGAGTAGTTGCCGGCAGACGTCGGGCCCATGTTCGCGGCCCGCTTTGCCTTGCATGTCTTGCAACGCTTGGGCTCGTTCTTGAACTGCTTGTCGTGAAAGAAAAGTTGTTCGCCTGCGGTGAACACAAAATCGTCACCACAGTCGATGCACTTGAGGACCTTATCCTGGAATTCCATGGAGAGTTGCTCCCTTCAGTCCAAGTTCCCGGCGAGTCGAGGGGGTAAGGGCGTTACGCACGGGATGGACTGAAAGTCCAGCACGCAATCTGCCAACCACTCGCTCAGGCACTGCCCCTGGGTTCGGCCCACCATGCCCCACGCATGGCCACACCATTTGATGCCGGTCAATTCCAGTTATGAAGGTCCCAACAACAGCTCGGGAGAAAAAGCACAGGGCCGCCTTCTTGCTGCGGCCCCGAGGTTGAATTAGTCCTGCTCTTTGCGAGCTTTTTTGCGGCTGCGCTTGCGCGCCAGCGCTTCCTTAACGCGCTTCTTTTCGCCCGGCTTGAGGTAAAAGGAGTGACGCTTCACTTCCTTAATAATGTCCTCAGTCTGAACCTTGCGTTTGAAGCGGCGAAGGGCGTTCTCTAAAGATTCGCCCTCTTGAATTCGTACTTCGGCCAACGGGAATACACCCCCAAACTCGTCCGAAACGGACCTCTTAGTTATCCCAATCTTCCGGCGGGAAGTCAAGCATAGAGTCCTGAGCCTGCCTTCCCAATCCTCCCACGTAGGGTTAGAAAAAATGGGTTACATCGCCGGTAAGTGCTTTAGAAGCTGGCTCTTAACGAGAACTGTACCTGCCGCGGGGCGTAGGCGCTGGTGGGAATCAGGAACTTGGAATTCTTAATAAACTCACCGGGATAGAGCGTCTTTCCCACCTTGGTGGAGTACTCCACAAACTGTCCGGCCGAATTGATAAAACCGTCGTCAGTAATGTCCACTCGCTGGTTCACCCGATTAGCCACGTTGAAAGACTCCGCCAGCAGCGTGAGGCGCACCCGCTCGCTTAGTTGAAATCCCTTGCTGATGCGCAGATCGACCGTGAAATAACCCGGTCCGATGTAAGCATTCCGCACGGCACCCGGCAGGCGATCATTGTAAGCATTGTCGTCCCGATTTGAGTCGCCCGCCATCGTCGCGTTGATCGGGCGACCCGATCCCGCCGTGAAGACGCTCGAAGCCTTCCAATTGTTGAAGATTGCGCTCAAAGCCCGCGACTGGTAGTGGAACGGCGGGGGCTCATACACAGTAGATGCAACAATTCGCTGCCGCTGGTCCGTAACACTCAACCCGCGCTCGAGTTGGGCAGCGTAAGCGTTCTGTACGTTGCCCGGACGTCCAACCACGAGCGAATCGGCGCCATCATCAATTGCTTTTGCAAATGTGTACCCGGCGCGGATAAAGAATTGCCTGCCGATCTGGCCTTTCAGTAGTACCGTAACTCCGTTGTATGTGCTGGTGGCCGCGCTTTCGAACGAGTTGATCGTCCCCAGCCTCGGGTCGGGCCGCTGCACATCGTTCAGGCAGGGAGGATACGGACAGTCCACGGAACGCTGGGTCTGCCATGTCGCGAACGATGCGACGTCATAATACTGCCCCGTAAACACTGACTGGTCGTCGTAGATGGGATACTCCGTGATTTTCGGTTTCGGCAAATTGGCATCCAGGGAACGGATGAGATTTTCTCCTTGCACGAATAGATAGCTGGCCGACAGGTTGAGCTTCGGGGTCAGGCCGTATTCCACCGTCGCACTCGCCTGCAACGTGTGGGGCGTCTGGAAGTTCGGCGAAAACGCAGAAACTTGCGTCGTAAGATGACTAGCCACCGACTCTGGCACCGAGCAAACTGTCGCTCCCGATGGACAGTTGACGAGCGCATTTGGATACTTCGGGAAGATAGCGGCGTCCGCGGGCTTCATGACGTCTAGGTACAAGTGGGTCTGCTTCAAGCCGTTGTCCGTCTCCACCTGAGAGGCATACATCGCAGGGATCTGGCTGTAGAACAGCCCGAAGCCTCCGCGAATCACAATCCTGTGATGGTCGCCGATGGAGTAAGTTAATCCCACTCTCGGCGAGAAATTGTTCACGTCGGTGGGCATCTGGCCGGAGGGCGGGTACAGAGGATTGCTCTCCAGTCCAGGCACTTGAAACGTCTGCAGGTCGTAGCGCAATCCTGCGTTGATCGTCAACGCTCGCGTTATTCGGATCGTGTTCTGCACAAACGCCGCATACGACCTCGAGTTGGGATGGGATTCCGAATCCCCAAAATCTTGCGCGTAATAGCGCGGCACGCCATGGGCGTAAGCACGCAGCGGCGTTAGCACATCGCCATACTTTTGCGGCGTGAAGAACCAGGGATTCACTTTCACGTTGCTGAAGTAGAAGGTCCCGCCGAATCCCGACGGGTAGTAGTTGTAGATCCATGCCTGGAGGAAGTCGCCCCCGAACTTCCAATTCATGAGCCCAGTGTTGTAGCTGACGGTATCGGCTATGTGCACCTTCTTTTCTAGCGTCTCTCGAGGCAGGACACCCGAGCGCCCCATACCATCCAGCAGGCCGTAGATCTTCACTTTAGCGGTATCAGAGTTTGAGTACGACTGCTGGCTATCGTGCGAGTATTGCCCGCGCAAGTTCGTCGAGAGGTGGCCGCTCCACGCGCTTGTCCAGGAGCCAGCCAAACTTTCCGTCGCTACATTCTCGGTACCATTGTTGTCCTCGGTGTAGTGGGTGATGGGGCTCGCGGCGTCGAAAAACACGTTGTTAGTGCCCGAATAGCGCGACGTGCTCAGCCGAAAGAACAGCAGCTGTTTGGTCGAGAAGTTGAAGTCGACCTTGGCGAACCCAGCATTGCCGCCCATGCTTACCGGATACTCGCCGGCCATCCCATTGAGCTTCGCGGCGGCAGCCGACACCAGGTCATAGTCTAGGTAGTCGTAATCCGCGGGCTGAGGCACCACACTCTCGGCGCCATTTCCGAATTGCACGATGGCCGGAACGTCTAACCGGTGCTGGTCGTATCCCAAGTACAGAAATACGCGGTTCTTCACCAGCGGCGCGCTCAGAGTTCCGCCAAACTGGCGTTGCTGTTCGTAAGGCTGACTGGTCACGTACGCCGGTTGCGCATCGAACGTGCGATCGCGCGTGTAGAGGAAGCCCGTCCCATGCCAGCGGTTGCCGCCCGAGTTGGTCACTACGTTGAACACCGCTCCGCCGGCGCGTCCCAACTCGGCGCTGTAGCCGTTTGACGATACGCGAAATTCCTTGATGACCTCGTTGCTGAACTGGTACGGCGCGCGATAGCGCCCGCGCCCCTGCGCGAAAAAGCTGTTGTTATTGTCCGCGCCGTCGACGAGATAGCTGTTCTGGTAACCGCGGGTTCCGCCGTAGGAGAGGTCACCGTTCGAGCCGGAGGTCAATCCGCGCGGGTCCTGGGTCACGCCTGGTGACAATAGCGCCAGGTCTGTATAGCGGCGCCCATTGAGCGGAAGGTCGACCATGGCCTGTTGGTCAATTATCTGCGAGACCTCGCCGCTTTCCGGATCGTGCACAGGCGGCGGGGCCACAACCGTCACGTTCTCAGCATGACCTTGGGGGCGCAGGCGAAATTGCAGTTGGAATGACCCGCCAACGTGGAGCATCAGACCTTCCTGCGTCGCACTAGCCATGCCCGGCGCTGACACGCTAACCGCGTACGTCCCTGGGACGAGCATGGCAAAGTGGAAGCGGCCTTCGCCGTCAGATTTCGCCATGACGCGGTAGCCGTTGTCGGAATTCGTCAGCGCAATGTCTGCGCCTACAATTCGCGCTCCGCTGAGGTCTTCGACCAGTCCTTGCATCGAGGTACTTCCATCTTGCGAGCGCGCCGGGAGCAGCAACACCAATACCAGTGCCGCGAGCGACAGTGCCAGGCGAATGAGCGAGCGGCGACAGCCTATGTTCCGCGAGCGTCCCATGCGAGAGAGCGGCCCTCCTCACTCTCCATGGTTCGCCGCAGTGCCACTCACATTCTGTGACGTACGACACCAAGTGCGTGTGTCAAGGGGTTACTAAGGTACAGGGTGTGGGCTCCGGATACTGTACTTTGGTAACCAAACCGTTCCGAATCGGGAAAATATTCCTAAAATGACAAAGCGCGCGGGTGAACTTTCCGCGCGCCTTGTCGAGAGATCAATCTGGAATCGCTACTTCTTGGTCGACTTTCCGTCCATCACCAAGGTCCAGTTATTTCCGTCCTGCGAGATTTCGTATTTGTAGGAGTACGAGGTGGGCGATAGTTCAGTCATGCTGTAACGGCCCTTGAACGCTTGACCGCCGAAGTTTTCATTGGCAGTCCACGTCCAATTTTTGCCGTCGACTGTGCCTTCGGATTTGCTCGCCTGCCCCGTGCTATTGAACTCGTTGTAGGTATAGACCTTCTTTTCCGAGTCGTATCCCATGACAGCCAGTGACGAGCCGTCTCCCATTGCGCCCTTAAATTTTCCCTGCTGGACGAGAAAGAACTTGCCCTCCTGCCAGTGAACTTCGTCCTCGGAGGTCATCTTGCCGCCGGGTCCCATCGGCCCGGGTTTGATCTCGGCTTCAGAGGTCCACTTGCCCGCCAAGTAGTCGAGTCTGCTCAACTCGGGCGCGGGCTTAGCAACGGGCATCTGGGCCATGGCGCTCATCGCGACCAAAAGTACGAGAATTGAAACCGCAATACTGATTCGACGCATAGAATGCGACTCCTGCAATGGAATTTATACCGGGGGAGGAAATTCGAGTGCCGGAATCTTATGTCGGAGACGAAGGGTTGTCAAATGTACCGACGCGCCTGCCGGCCAGCTCAAACTGCGATCAATGTGACCGCCGTCACCCGTCCGGAACAGCCACATTCAGTAGAATAAAGGCGTCATGATTGATGCAATTCTCATCCCCGAAAACACTGTGGTCAACGCCAAGGGCGACAGCGCGCCGCTGGATATCAGCGCGGCAGCGAACCCAGTTCTCTTGGCTACGCTCTCCATCACCAAGGTTGTAGAGCAAGAATCGATCGAGGTCATGTTCTATGCGTCCGCCGACGGCGAAACGTGGGAAGCCAAGCCCCTCGCTTCATTGCCCCAGAAGTTTTATATTGGCGAGTATCCGCTGCTGGTAGATGTCTCACAGGCCGCCGGTGCGAAGTTCCTACGCGCACACTGGGAAGTTAACCGCTGGGGACGCGGTCCAGTCGCTCCCAGTTTTGAAGTGAGCTTGCGAGTGCGCGAAGTTCCCGCGGCGCTGCTACAGGAAGCGAAGACCGAGGCCCAGCTTCGCGGTTGATGTTGGTCAGATCGCCGTGAATTCCTAGCTAGTTTCAACCTATGTAAGCGTAGTCAGCGTCTGCGCCAATTCTTCGACCGTATCCACCAGAACATCGGGATGGGTTCGTTCCAACGTGTGCGGCGCGAAGCCGTAAGTCACGCCGATGCTCCACAGGTTGGCGTTGCGCGCGGTTAGCACATCCACCTCGGAGTCGCCCACCATGACAGTTTCCTCCGGCTCAGCCCCCGCCTCGCTCATAAGCGTTTGTGCTCCAAGAGGGTCGGGCTTCTTGGTTTCGAAACTGTTGCCGCCATAGGTTTGAAAAAAGTATTGCGATAAACCGAGGCCGGACAGGATATCTCGCGACGCGCGCACCGGCTTATTGGTCAGCACGGCCATCTGGCGGCGCTGGCCGTCGAAATTTTTCGATCGCTGTAGCATCTCCGAAATATCAGGGTAGGGAAGGGTGCTATCGAGTTTGTGATCGCGGTAATAGAGCAGGAAGAAGTTGAGCGCTTCCTGCACGATGGCGGCATGAGTCGGGTCGCCGAGTGCCCGGCGAATGAGCATAGGCGCTCCATCGCCGATGTAAGTGTCAATCACCTCCAGTGGCAACTCTTTGCGACCGAAGTGCCGTAACATCGCATTCACCGAGGCGGCCAAGTCTTTCTCAGAGTCGATCAGAGTGCCGTCGAGATCAAACAAGAGCAGCTTAATCTTTTGCAGCGGGATGGGCCTAAAAATGCGTATCATGGCCCGTCCAGTATAGCCAGCCAGGTTCGACCACGACGTGCGCACGAAAGGCGAATTCCGGTCGGGCGGTGAGGCTGGGTTGCCTCTTGGGATTTACAATAAGTAAGTTTGCGCCGTTGATGGGGTCCTACATTCTGCTCGAGGTCATAAATGGCAACCACTAAGGTCGAGCCAAAAATCGCTGCTGCGCCAGTCGCGCCCTCGGTGCAAGAGAAGTACGAGGGGCTGACTCCTGCGCATCTGATCGAGATCTACCGGCTGATGTATTTGTCGCGTCGTATCGACGACCGCGAGATCATGCTCAAGCGGCAGCAGAAGATTTTCTTCCAGATCTCCGGCGCAGGACACGAAGCCCTATTGGTAGCGGCAGGCATTCTGCTTCGCCCGAAGCATGACTGGTTCTATCCCTACTATCGCGACCGCGGATTGTGTCTCGCACTGGGCAACACACCGCTGGAAATGCTGCTGCAAGCAGTTGGTGCGGCCGATGATATCGCCTCCGGCGGACGCCAGATGCCGTCACACTGGAGCCATCCCAAGCTGAACATTGTGACCGGGTCCTCGCCCACGGGAACGCAGTTTTTGCAGGCGGTGGGTTGTGCCGAGGCAGGCCGTTATTTTAATCGGCATCCGGAAGTGGCCGCGAAGTCGGAAGGCGATTATCGGCAGTTCAAAGACGTGAGTTTTCACGGCGATGAAGTCGTCTATGTTTCCTGCGGAGACGGCACCACCAGCCAAGGGGAATTCTGGGAGTCGCTGAATTCGGCGTCGAACCTGAAGCTGCCCATGTTGTTCGTGGTGGAAGACAACGAGTACGCCATTTCCGTCCCTGTCGAGGTCAACACGCCGGGCGGCAATATCAGCAAAGTAGTCAGCGGTTTTCCAAACTTCCATTTCGCGGAGGTGGATGGCACCGACGTTCTCGCCAGCTACGCCGCCATGAAGACGGCGATTGACTATATCCGTGCAGGCAAGGGCCCGGCTTTCGTGCACGGGCACGTAATTCGGCCATACTCACATTCGCTTTCGGATGACGAAAAACTTTACCGTCCCGAGGCCGAGCGCAAGTCGGAGGCCGAGCGTGATCCCATCGCTCTGTTCCGCGCCTTCCTGTTGCGCGAAGAAATTCTCGACGAAGCCAAGCTGCACGAGATGGAACTAGACCTGACCGAAGAGGTGCAGGACGCCGCCGATCAAGCGGTGACCGCACCGTTCGCCAAGCCCGGGACATACATGCAGTACCTGTACTCGCCCGATCTTGACCCGACGTCGTCGGCGTTTGAGACCGAGCCGATTCGGACTCCGCTGCCCGCCAAGCCGGCTGGCGGCGAAAAGACGATGGCCGACCTTATCAACGCCTGTCTCAAAGACGAGATGAAACGCGACCAGCGCATCGTGATGTTCGGCGAGGATGTTGCCGACTGCAGTCGCGAAGAGTATCTGCGCGAGAAGCAGGTGAAGGGTAAGGGCGGAGTCTTCAAGTTGACCTCGGGATTGCAGGCGGCATTCGGATCGGACCGCGTTTTCAATTCGCCTCTGGCCGAAGCCAACATCGTTGGACGCGCCACGGGGATGGCTACCCGCGGGCTCAAGCCGGTCGTAGAGATTCAGTTCTTCGATTACATTTGGCCCGCCATGCATCAGCTTCGCAACGAACTGCCGACGATTCGCTGGCGCTCCAACAACGGGTTCTCCAGCCCGGCGGTAATTCGCGTCGCCATCGGGGGATACCTCACCGGCGGCGCCATCTATCACTCGCAGTGCGGCGAGAGCATCTTCACGCACACACCCGGCATGCGAGTGGTGTTCCCGTCAAATGCGCTGGATGCCAATGGCCTGTTGCGAACAGCCATCCGGTGTGACGATCCGGTGCTGTTCCTCGAACACAAGCGTCTATACCGAGAAACCTTCGGGCGGGCGGCGTACCCGGGGCCGGATTACATGGTCCCGTTCGGCAAGGCGAAAGTCGTGCGTGCCGGACATGATCTGACTGTCATCACCTATGGGGCGCTGGTGCCACGGGCGCTGCAAGCGGCACAACGCATGGAGCGCGAACATAACGTCAGCGTCGAACTGATTGATCTCCGCACGCTGAATCCGTACGACTGGGAAGCCATCGCCAACTCTGTATGCAAGACGCACCGCGTGCTGGTGGCGCATGAAGACACGCTGAGCTGGGGTTACGGTGCAGAAATCGCAGCGCGGATCGCTGATGAGTTGTTCGACAACCTTGACGCTCCGGTGAAGCGCGTCGCCGCCAAAGACACCTTCGTCGCCTACCAACCGCAGGTGGAAGACGAAATCCTGCCGCAGTCGAGTGACGTGTTTAACGCGCTGGTGGGGTTGGCGGAGTACTAAGGTCCGTCGTTCGAAGTAGGCGACTCAGGTTCGTGCCAAAATGCGAGCGAACCTCAATGGCGTTGCACGCCCCGTCCGTTCTCAGATTCATTCTTTCGGAGAGAACCATGAAAATCGCAGCTGTTTTATTGCTGAGTTCCTTTCTGACTTGTGCCAGCTTCGCTTTCCAGACAGACACCGCTGCATCGAAGAGCTCTGGAGCAGCAGCGCAGGCCACGCCAAATGCAACGCCAGCCAAGCAAACCGATTTCGCGAAGGCAGGCAACACGGGTTATTCGGTTTATCACGCCGGGCCTTGGGAGCAGCAGATCGGATATGCGCAGGCAATTCGCGCCGGGCACACGATCTACATTTCAGGGGCAGTGGGAGCGGACGACAAAGGTTTTCCCAAAGACATGGAAGCCCAGATGAAGCTGGCCTACTCCTCGATAGAGAAGACGATGGACCACTACGGCGCGAGTTTTTCCAACGTCGTGATGGAGCGAATCTACACAACTGACATAGATGGGCTGATCAAGTGTCAGGAAACGCGGAAGCGCATTTACGGAAACTGGTTGCCCGCGTCATCGTGGGTCGAAGTGCGGCGTCTCTACGCTCCGGAGGCGATCATCGAGATTGAAGTGGAGCTCGTGGTCGAGTAAGAGGATTGCGCTGTGTTTCTCCGTGCCCAGACCGTGCCGCACACGGTGTTAGAATTCGCGTGAATGGCGAACCTGCGCATTTTCGTCAGCTACAGTCACGCTGACACAAAACAAAAGGACCGACTACTCAAGCACCTCACGCCGCTGGAATCTTCCGTTGATTTTGACGTTTGGGATGACCAACGCATTCAACCTGGAGACAAGTGGGAACCCGCCATCGAGAACGCGCTTGCTGACGCCAGCGTAGCAGTTTTGCTGATTAGCGCCGACTTTCTCGGTTCCGAGTTCATCCGCCACAAGGAGTTGCCCACGATGTTGCAGCGCCGCGCGAGCGAGGACATGCGCCTGTATCCCGTCCTGGCCAAGCCGTGCGCATGGCAGGCTGTGCCATGGATTCAGGCGACCCAGCTTCGTCCGGTAGCGGCTAAACCAGTTTGGCGAAGCGGCGGCCGATACGCTGACGATGAACTCGCCCGTATCGCGCTGGAATTGTATGCGATTCTCCAACTGGCGATTCATGTGAGGGATGCAGCTGGCGAAGCAGCCCGTCAAAAAGCCGAGCAGGAAAAGCGTGAGATCGAGAAGAAGATAGCCGACGAAATTTCGAAAAGTCCGCCGGTTGAGAACGCATTTGCGAAGACGATGCGAGGCTCAACGGAAGGTCAGAAGAATTCTGTTGAGCATCTGAACTCGGATTTCGATCGCGAGCAGGCCCAGAAGATCTACGAGGAGATCGCGGCCGACCATCAGAAGGTTGCTGCCGAGCGATCGCAGATTCTTCAAGAGCTGCAAACCAAGGTTTTTGCCATCATGCAGGATGTGACTGTGGACAAGAGCAAACTGCGGAAAGCGGACTTCAGTAAGTGGGATGAGTATCTGCGGTCGTAGCGACAGCGGTAGCGTTGCGGCCCCGCACCACCCTCGGCAAGTCAGAGGGCGGGGCGAGGCATGGTTGAACCGAAACGGCGAGCTAGTACTTCACGATTTTGGTGAAATTCTTGGGATCGAGGCTGGCACCGCCGACCAACGCACCATCGATCTCTTCTTCCGACATTAACGACGTCGCGTTATCAGGCTTCACGCTGCCGCCGTAGAGAATGCGCAGCGCCGCTGCAAACTCATCGCCGAAAGCCTTGGCCGCTTCGTGACGAATCACGGCATGAGCGTCAGCCGCCATAGCGGGTGTGGCTGTCTTGCCAGTGCCAATCGCCCAGACCGGCTCGTAAGCGATGGTCATTTTCGCCGCTTTCTTGGCGGAGATGCCACTGAAGCCGCGCATACACTGGCGACGCAGTACGTCTTCGGTTAGTCCGGCTTCGCGCTCTTCCAGAACTTCGCCCACGCACATGATCGGCGTCAGTCCGCTCTCTAACGCGAACTCGAGCTTGCGGTTGACGGTGTCATCGGTCTCGTTGAAGTACTGGCGCCGCTCGGAGTGGCCGAGGATGACGTGCGTGACTTCGATGGCTTTCAACATGGGCGCCGAGATTTCGCCGGTGAAAGCGCCTTCTTTTTCCCAGTGCATGTTCTGCGCGCCGACAAATACATTGGAACCCTTGGCGGCAGCCACAGCGGTATGCAGGTCAACGTAGGGCGGGCACACGACGATCTCATCGCGATCGTGTCCGGCGACGAGCGGCAAAAATTCCTGGAAAAAGGCCGAGGTCTCCTCGGGCGTCTTGTACATCTTCCAATTAGCGGCGATGAGCTTTTTACGAGGCATGGTAGGAGTCCAGTCTTAAGGATTTATTTTCAGCGTACTGCCTGGCGGCATCAGAAAAATGCTGTAACGCGCCGCTATTGAACAAAACAAACTTCACTTCGCGCACATGCTGAGTCTTCTCGAGCGACTCGGCAGTGCTGGCGATCGCAACTTTTGCGGCCAGATCTATAGGATATCCGTAAATGCCGGTGGAGATGGCAGG
>Ga0302172_10000432_pt1 | contig 12639 bp, 10 predicted proteins | sample I_Fen_N2_3_FD_198777 | JGI IMG/M metagenome (GOLD analysis project Ga0302172, IMG submission 198777) | Peat permafrost microbial communities from Stordalen Mire near Abisko, Sweden - I_Fen_N2_3 | ecosystem: Environmental > Terrestrial > Soil > Wetlands > Permafrost | place: Sweden: Abisko... | reverse complement strand
GAACTGACCCCGGATGAACTGCGCCAGCGCCTGACCGAACGCTATTTCCAGGACTACGCCAATGCCTGGCTGGACTTCCTCAATCGCCTGCGCTGGCGCCAGGTGCAGAGCCTGGGCGAGGTGATCGATCAATTGGCGCTGATGAGCGATGTGCGCCAGTCGCCGCTGATTGCCCTGATGAACACCCTGGCGTACCAGGGCCAGGCCGGCGTGCGCGGCCAGGCGTTCAGCGAATCGCTGGTGAAGTCGGCACAGAAGCTGATCGCGCAGGACAAGGTGCCGGCGATCGACCGGCAGCTACAGGGCCCTGGCAGTCCGCTGGACGCCAGCTTCGGACCGTTGCTGGCGCTGCTGGGCAAGGACGCCGAGAGCAGAGACGACAACGAGCGCTTGAGCCTGCAAGCCTTCCTCAACCGCGTCACCCGGGTGCGCCTGAAGCTGCAACAGGTGAGCAACGCGCCCAACCCGCAGGACATGACCCAGGCCCTGGCGCAGAGCGTGTTCCAGGGTCAGAACGTCGACCTCACCGACACCCAGTCCTATGGCAGCCTGGTCGCCGCCAGCCTCGGCGCGCAGTGGGACCAGGTTGGCCAGACCCTGTTCGTGCAGCCGCTGGAACAGGCCTGGCAACGGGTCCTGCAACCCTCGGCCGCCGGTCTCAACAGCCAGTGGCAACGGGCGATCGTCGACGAATGGCACCGCGCCTTCGCCGGGCGCTTCCCGTTCGCCGCGACCAGTAGCGACGCGTCGTTGCCGATGCTCGGGCAGATGATTCGTGCCGACTCCGGACGCATCGAACAGTTCCTGCAGCAGCAACTGGGCGGGGTGCTACGCAAGGAAGGCCAGCGTTGGGTGGCCGATACGCGCCATAGCCAGGGCCTGCGTTTCAACCCGCAATTTCTCGGCGCGATCAACCAGCTCAGCCACCTGGCCGACGTGCTGTTCACCGACGGCGGCATGGGCCTGAGTTTCGAACTGCGGGCCAAACCGGTACGCGACCTGGTGCAGACCACCTTCATCCTCAATGGCGACAAGCATCACTACTTCAACCAGAAGGAGAGCTGGCAACGCTTCAGCTGGCCCGGTTTCACCAGTCATCCCGGCACCAGCCTGACTTGGACCAGCGTTTATGCCGGCGAGCGCCTGTTTGGTGATTACCAGGGCACCTGGGGCCTGATCCGCCTGCTGGAGCAAGCGCGGATCACCGCCCTGAACGACAGCGCCAGCCACTACCAGGTGCAGCTCAAGGCGCCGGACGGCATCGACCTGACCTGGCACCTGCGCACCGAGCTGGGCGCAGGCCCGATGGCGCTGCTCAAGCTGAGGGAGTTTCAATTGCCGACACAGGTTTTTCTTGTGGAGGGCAGTGGGGCCCAGACGGGGAGGTTGAAATGAGCTTGCAAACATTGATCGAGCGTTGCCTGGGTGAGCGCGATGTCTTGTCCTTTGCCCGAGAGCAGGGCGAGCGCTGGCAGCCCTGGTTGCAACCCATCAGCGCGGATTCCCCGGTGGGCGAAGATCCGGGTTACGACGATGACTTCCAGCGCATGCGCGAAGAGGTCAACAAGCTCTCCGGCGCGGATCTCGATCAGGTGGCGCAATTGGCCGAGAAACTGCTCGTCCAGCGTTGCAAGGACTTGCGCGTCGCCACCTACTATTTGTGGGCGCGTTTGCAGGCTGATGGTGAGACGGGGTTGGCGGACGGCCTGAGCCTGCTCGCTGCGCTGGTCGAGCGTTATGTCGGGGAGGTGCTGCCTGTGCGCCCCAATAGTCGCAAGCTGGCCCTGGAGTGGCTGGCCAGCGGCAAAGTGCTGGACTGCCTTTTGCTGTATCCGGAAGTGGTGAAGGCCGAGGCGCAGCGCACGGTGGCGGCGCTGGCCTGGCTGGAGCATGGATTGCAGGCCTGGCCGCAGGAGCAACGGCCGGAACTGGGTACGCTCCATGCGGCATTGTCCGCCCGATTGGTGCAATCCGGCGGGGTGGATGCACTGGTGCCCCAGCACAGTGCCAGTCAACCGGCCAGTGCTCAAGCCACCACGCCCGGCGAGACCGCGATCAGGTCCGGGCGCGATCTCTTGGACGGTGGCCGGGCCCTGGCCGAGTATCTGCGCGAGCAGCCTCAGGGTTGGCTCGCGGCCCATCGTCTGATGAAGAGCCTGCGCTGGGACACCTTGCAGGATACGCCGCCCCAGGACGCTGACGGTTTGACGCTCCTGGCGCCTCCCCGCAGCCAGTATCGGGCTCACCTCAAGCGCCTCTATCTGCAAAACAGTTGGAGCGAGTTGCTCGATCAGGTCGAGCGCATATTCGCCGAGGGCGTGAACCATTTCTGGCTCGACCTGCAATGGTACGCGTATCAAGCGTTGAGCAAACAGCCGGCGCCACAGGACAGCTGGGCCGATATCGTCAAGCGTGACCTGGGCATGTTCATCGAGCGCCTGCCGGGCGTTGAAGTGTTGAGCTGGAGCGATGGCACCCCGTTCGCTGACGATGTCACTCGCCAGTGGATAGCCCGGCACGTCAGCGGCAGTCGTGCGCCGACGTGGCTACCCGCACCGGTGGTTGTGCCGGTCGGCGCCGAGGCCGCAATCCTGTCCCTGGAAAACGAAGCCCTGGCACAAGCCGACAGCGACGGCGTGGAGAAAGCGCTGGCTTGGCTGGCGCAGCGTCCGGGCATTGATACCGGTAGGCAGCGTTGGCTGCTGCGCCTGCTGATGGCGCGGGTGGCTGAGCAATGTGGCAAGAGCGACCTGGCCATGCACCTGCTCGGTGAGCTGGATGCCACGGCACACCGTCAGGCGCTTGCCGATTGGGAGCCGGAGCTGAATTTCGAAGTCAAGGCACGCTTGCTCAAGCTGTTGCGCTTGAAAGCGCAGCGTAACGATGCGGACAGGGCCACGCTGGCGCGGCGCGTGGAGGCGCTGCTGTCAGCGCTGGTCGCCATTGATCCGGTACGCGCTGCAGTACTTTGCAGCTGAACCTCATACATCAGGATTCTTTCTTTGAGCATGGACAATCTGACACTGCATTACTTCGACGCCGAGATGCGCTACCTGCGTGAGGCCGGGCATGAGTTTGCGCAAGCCTTTCCGGACCGGGCGGCGCAACTGAACCTGGACAAACCCGGCGCACGCGACCCCTATGTGGAACGCCTGTTCGAAGGTTTTGCCTTCTTGATGGGGCGCTTGCGTGAAAAGCTCGACGACGATCTGCCGGAGCTGACCGAAGGCCTGGTCAGCCTGCTGTGGCCACATTACTTGCGCACCATTCCATCGCTGTCCATTGTCGAACTGGCTCCGGACCTTGCGCAGATGAAACGCAGCGAGATGATCGCGACAGGCTTCGAAGTGTTGTCGCAACCTATCGGTCCACGGCGCACCCGTTGCCGTTACACCACCACCCAGGACCTGACACTGCGGCCACTTGCCCTGGAGTCCGTGCGACTGGCCCATGAGCCCGACGGGCGCTCGCTGCTGCGCCTGCGTTTTACCTGTGGCGCATTGACCGACTGGAACCAGATCGACCTCAGTCGCCTGGCGCTGTACCTCAATGCCGACGCACCGTTGGCCAGCGCGCTGCATCAAGCGTTGACCCTCAACACCCAAGCGCTGTTCGTGCGCCTGCCGGGCGAGTCGAGCCGTCATCCGTTGGCGGGGCACTTTGCACCCAAGGGGTTCGCCGATGAGGACCGCTTGTGGCCCAAGGGTGACAGCGCCTTCAGCGGTTATCAGTTGCTGCTGGAGTATTTCACCTTCCGTGAGAAGTTCATGTTCGTGACCCTCTGCGGGCTGGAGCATCTGGACCTGCCGCCAGGCACACCCTGGTTCGAGCTGGAGGTGGTGCTTGGCGAGCCATGGCCGCCAGTGTTCAACCTGAGTAGCGAGCATATCCGCCTGCATGCGGTGCCGGTGATCAATCTGTTCACGCTGGAGTCCGACCCGCTCACACTGGCACCGTTGCAAACCGACTACCTGCTTCGTCCCATGCGTTTGCAGGACGGTCATACCGAAATTTATTCAGTGGATCGGGTCACGGCTTCGAAAAACGCCGAGCGCCATGACTATGTGCCGTTCAGCAGTTTTCGCCACAAGGGCGGCATGCTGCGTGACGAGGCGCCCGAGCGCTACTTTCATACGCGTCTCAAGCGCGCGGCGAATGGCTTGCACGACACCTGGCTGATCCTGGGGGGCGAAGGCTTTGACCTGGATCGACTGCACGACAACGACTGCCTTTCACTGCAATTGACCGGCACCCACGGGCAACTGCCGCGCAAGGCGCTGCAAAGCACGTTGCTCGATACGCTGGTGCAGTCCTCTCAGAGCGGTTTGCGGGTGCGCAACCTGTGCGCGCCGACCTTGCCGTGCTACCCGCCGAATCGTGACCGCTTCCACTGGCGAGTGCTCAGTCATCTGGGCTCCAATTTCCTGCCGATGCTCGACAACGCCGAGGTGCTGCGCGGCACCCTGGCGTTGTACGACTGGACGGACAGCGAGCTGAACCGGCGGCGCCTGGCGGCCATTGTCGAGGTCAATCACCACTTGGTGCAGCGCTTCGAAAAAGGCTTTCTGCTGCGCGGCGTGGACATCGAAGTGACGCTGGATGCCAATGGCTTTTGCGGCGAGGGCGACATCAGCCTGTTCGGCGAAATGCTCCATCGCTTCTTCGCTTTGTACGCCGACATTCACTTGTATAACCAGCTCACGCTGATCCTTTTACCTTCTGGAAAGTGCCTGCGATGGAACGAGAACCACAGTCAGCGTATTCCCGGCTGAAAGCCAGCGGATTACTCGAGGCATTGGAGGGGCGGGTGGCCGAGGCCAATCTGTATCGCCTCTGCCAATTGCTGGAAAAGGCAATGCCCGATCACCCTCCACTGGGCAGCACCACGCACCCGGCAGACGATCCGGTGCGCTTTCGCCCCGACCCTGGCATGGGATTTCCTGCTGGTGAACTGAAGGTGATCGAAACCGACCACCAGCATCCGCAGCGCCCGGCAACGGTGCGCACGCGTCTGCTTGGGCTGTACGGCGTGGATTCGCCGTTGCCGACGGCTTTTGTCGACGACATTGCCCAGCGCCGCGAGGGGCATGAAGCGCTGGAGGCATTCCTCGATATGTTCAATCACCGGATTTTCACCCAGTTCTACCGGATCTGGCGCAAGTACTCGTACCCGGCCACCTTCGAAGCGGGCGGTAGCGATGCGACCTCGCAGTGCCTGCTGGGCCTGATCGGCCTGGGGATTGCCGGTACCGCCCAGCGTATCGCCACGCCGGTATCGCGATTCCTTGCGCTGCTCGGCGTGATGCGCCTGCCCACCCGCAACGCCGAAGGCATCATGGCACTGGTGACGCTGCTTGCGCCCAACACCCAGGCCAGGGTAACCCCGCACTGGCCGCAGCAAATCGCCTTGGTGCAGCCGGCGAGCCTGTCCAGGCGTTGCCCGGTGAGCTTGTCCCAGGGTACCCCTCTTGGCCGTATCGCGTATGACGCCAACAGCCAATTGCATTTGGCATTGTTCACCCGGGATCAGGACGAGGCGCGAGGCTGGTTGCCGGGGGGGCAGTTGTACAACGATCTGCGGGTACTGCTGCGGGTGTACCTGGGCTGGCGCTGCACCGCCAAGCTGCAATTGTCGCTGCCCGTGCGCAGCCTGCCGCAACCGGTGCTGGGCCGTGCACCGCTATTGCTGGGTATGACCGGCATGCTGGGCTCGGGGTGTAACACCTGGCAGGGCGCAGAACACGACACGATCACGATCAATCTGGGCCGCTATCAGGGCCTTTCGAAGAACCCTCGGAACAGGGAGGTACAGCATGTCGCGTATCCTTTGTAATTCACTGATGCTGGCGACCCTCGCTACGCTGCTCGCCGGCTGTGGCGTGAGCCAGTCATTGAGCGATGCCAGCGCATCCACCGCCAGGGCGATTTTCTATAAACAGGTGAACACCCTGCACCTGGATTTCAGTGCTCGTACCGCGATCAACACCGATATGAACGACATGAATGCCATGTCGGTATCGACGCTGGTACGGGTGTATCAACTGAGCGACACCAGGGCAATGGACGAGGCCACCTACGACAGCTTGCTCGGCGATGACGACAGCCTGCTGGGCAGTGCTTTGCTGGACAAGCGGACCCTGGTGGTCAAGCCAGGTGAGGGGGCGCAGCTGGATGTGCCGCTGGCAAAAGATGCGCGCTTCGTTTCGGTGGTCGCGTTGTTCCGCCACCCCGAAATGAAAAACGCGTGGCGCCTGACCTTGACCCGCGAGGAACTGAATCCGGACCGGGCGCGAGTCATCGAGTTGGGGGAAAACCGGTTGACCCTGCGTCCAATGGCCAAGGAGTAACGGATGACCGAGCTCAATCCTTCGCTCTATGAAATGCTTCTGCAAAACTTCGACGCCGACCTGGACCTTGATCAAGTCGGCGAAGAGGATCAGCACACCCTGTCGGTGCTGGACAATATGCAACGTATCCTCAACAGCCGCGCCGGCACCCTCGCTCACCTGCCGGACTACGGCCTTCCCGATATGGGGCAGATTCTGCAAGGACTGCCTGCCACGGCGCACGGGCTGATGCGGACCATGCAAGACACCCTGACCAAGTACGAACCGCGGCTGACGGCAGTGCACATCGAACTGCTGGCGCAGACTCAACCGGGGCATCTGCAGTACAGCCTCGAGGTGCAACTCAAAAGCGGCCGGCAGGTGATGTTCTGCACGACCTTGGCAGCGGAGGGCAAAACTCTGCTACGCCACCTCAAGCGCCAGGAATGGTTGTCTTGACAGGTAACGCAATGGAGGCGCGATGACGGTTTTTTTTGAAATGCATGTTCGTGTGGGCACTGATCCTCGCGGTTTCGCCGAGTTTGTGGCGTTGAACGAAGAACTGGCCAGGTTGAGTCACCCGGCCTGTCCCGACGTTGACTGGGCCAGGGTGGAACAGTGGTGTCAGGGCTTGTTCGAGCACAACGGCGCGGATCTGCACACGGCGGCCGCGTTTGCCTTGGCTCGAAGCCAACGCCGAGGTCTGGAGGGCATGGCCCAGGGGGTCGCGCTGATCGATGCGCTGTGCGGCCAATGGACGAGCCTGTGGCCAGCCATGTCATCTGTTCGGCTGGATATCCTGGCCTGGCTGTTCATGCAATGGCAGTCGTTACTGCGTAGCATGGCGCTGAATGCGCAACAGGTGCCTGCACTTGTCCAGCTGGATTGCGCAATGTTGCGGTTGCAACGGCGTCTGGACGATCAGGTGCAAATACCTCTGGCCCCGTTGCAGGTCCTGCGCCAGCAGCTGCAAAGCCTGATACTGCGTCTGCAGCACACCACCACAGCGCTCGAACCGCTGCAACTGTCGAACAGGGTGCCTGTGTCACCGCTCGCGATGCCGATGATCATTTGGCCTGCGAGCCCGCTGCCTGAAGTACAGCCAAGCACGCCTCGTACCGCCACATGGGCGTGCGCAGCGGCGGCGATGATCATGCTGGCCGGTGGTGCCTGGTGGGGTGCCTCGGGGGCGAATATCGAGGGTATGCAGGGTTTTGCCGGCGTTTTCCAGCATGCGCAGCCAGTACCCGCGCCTGTGCGTCTGGACAGCCTGTTACTGTTTGGTCCAGGCAGTGCCGAGCTCAGGCCTGATTCGACCAAGGTGCTGATCAATGCATTGATCGATATCAAGGCCCGGCCAGGGTGGCTGATCGTCATCAGCGCGCACACCGACAACTCGGGTGACGCTGAGCGAAACCTTCAATTGTCCCACGCCCGTGCCTCCGCGGTGCGTGACTGGATGCAGCGCATGGGTGATATCCCCCCCGGCTGTTTTGCGGTACAGGGTTTTGGTGCAAACAAGCCGGTTGCGAACAATGACAGCGAAGCCGGACGCATCGAGAATCGTCGGGTGGATATTCGCCTCGTTCCCGAAACGAATGCCTGCCCGGTTTCTGCGTTGGCGCCGGTCGCGTAATGCCCTGCGTGGCTGATCGCAAGCCCCGGGGATGTGACGGCCTGGTGACGATGAGATTCAGCAGAAAATAATCCCGGTGTCATCTGGCTGTCACCGAGCCCGTGGCAACATCCTCGCAAACCGCGTTGAGCGGCCCACGGGCTGTCGAATTTGCCAGGGATCCCCACCATGAAAGGCGACGCCTCACTCTTTGCGGCTATTGATTTGGGCTCCAATGCGTTTCGCCTGATGATCGGCCAGTCGGTCAGGCGCAATCAGCAGCTGATGATCCATGAAGTGAAAACCCTGCGTGAGCCAGTCCGTTTGGCCGAGGGCTTTCAGGGCGGCGCGCTGGACGAACTGGCGCTGGACCGAGGATGGCGGGCGCTCGCGCGTTTCGGCAAAAAACTGCGTGGCTTCGAGGCGGGGCGAGTGCGGGCGGTAGCGACCAGCGCGGTTCGCCAGGCCGACAACGCAGCCTTGTTTCTGGCCAGCGCGGAGCGGCACCTGGGTTTTCGCATCGATGTCATTTGCGGGCATGAAGAAGCCCAACTGGTGTACGCCGGCGTTACCCATACCCTTCCGGATACCGAGCGTATGCGACTGGTGGTGGATATTGGCGGCGGTTCGACCGAGCTGATCCTGGGCAAGGGAGCGCAGCCGCTGCTCACCGAGAGCATTGCCATTGGCAGCGGCACCGTGGGTGCGCGTTACTTTCCGGGAGGCGCGATCAGCGCGCAGGCGCTGCTGGAAGCCGAGCGTGTCGCCACGCTGCAGTTCGAAAGGGTTGCGCGCCGTTACCGTGCCCAGGGCTGGCAGCAGGTCATCGGTTCTTCAGGCACGGCACGGATGCTGGCCAAAGTGCTCAAGGCCAACGGGTTGAACGACTATGGTCAAAGCGGCGTCACCTACGGCGGCCTCTTGCGCCTGTCGTTGCGCCTGCTGGAAGTGGGGCATGTCAAACAGCTCAAACTGGCGGGTTTGCAGGCTCATCGCTTGAGCATACTGCCCGGCGGCCTGGTGCTCATGCTGGCGGCGTTCAAGGTGTTTGGTGTCTCACACATGACTCCGTCCGAGCCGGGGCTGAGGTTGGGTGTGCTGCATGGCTTGATGTCGAAACACTGATTCGCGCTCGATCCCCTGTAGGCGCTGGCTTGCCAGCGATGAATGCCTGACAGACACCCTCGCAGTGCCTGCCAGATCGCTATCGCGGGCAAGCCCGCTCCCACAGGGTTTTGGGTTAATCACAAAATCGCACAACTCCCTCAGAGGCTGTGGGAGCTGGCTTGCCAGCGATGATCGTTAACGATGACGCGTTTTACCTGGATAAACGCGGCGTATCTGAGTCCATCGCCAGCAAGCTGGCTCTACAGGTCATGCGTTATTTGCGTTTTCGGCATTGCCTGACGTACTGGGGTGCCTGTGCTTATCGGCACAAACGCACCCATTGCGGCTCGCCCTCAAAGATGATCGGCATCGATCACTGCCTTGGCGAACGCCTGCGGATCTTCCTGCGGCAGGTTGTGGCCGATGCCGCCGCTGATCAGGCGGAACTCGTACTTGCCGCTGAAGCGCTTGGCGTAATCCTCGGGGGCAGGGTGCGGTGCGCCGTTGGCATCGCCTTCCAGGGTAATGGTCGGCACACCGATGGACGGTGCCGTGGCCAGTTTCTGCTCCAGGGCTTCGTAGCGGGATTCACCTTGCAGCAGCCCCAGGCGCCAGCGGTAGTTGAACACGGTGATGTCGACATGGTCGGGGTTCTCCAGCGCCTTGGCGCTGCGGTCGAACGTGGCGTCATCGAACGCCCATTTCGGCGAAGCCGTTTGCCAGATCAGCCTGGCGAAGTCGTGGGTGTTTTTCTCGTAGCCGGCACGACCGCGGTCAGTGGCGAAATAAAACTGGTACCACCACTGCAATTCAGCCTTGGGCGGCAGCGGGTTCTTGCCGGCCGCCTGGTTGCCGATCAGATAGCCACTGACCGAAACCAACGCCTTGACCCGTTCCGGCCACAGTGCCGAGACGATGTCGGCCGAGCGCGCGCCCCAATCATAGCCACCGAGCACGGCTTGCTTGATCTTCAACGCGTCCATGAAGTCGATGACGTCGCTGGCCAGCGCGGCCGGTTGACCATTGCGCAGGGTTTTTTCAGACAGGAAATGCGTATCGCCATAACCCCGCGCATAGGGCATAAGTACACGGTAGCCCCTGGCGGCCAGCAAAGGGGCGACCTCGTCGTAGCTGTGGATGTCGTACGGCCAGCCGTGCAGGAGAATCACCACGGGTCCGTTGGCCGGGCCGGTTTCGGCATAGGCGACGTTCAGCAGCCCGGCGTTGACATGCTTGAGCGGGCCGAAAGGCGAGGGCGCCGCGTAAGAGGCACTGGCATCTGTCGTGGCTGGCTGAGCGGCGGCGATCGATTGCGCTTGAGCGGTACCGAGCGTGCTGAACAGGCTGAGGGCGAGGATCGACGCGCCGACCAGGTGACGACGGGGTTTCCCGGTTTCGTGGTTGTGCAGTGCCATCGTCATCTGGATGTCTCCGTTGCAAGCCGTGGGCCAGGAGTTCTGGATGATCCCCTTCAAGCCTCGCCTGCATTTGAGCGCGGCGATGTATCTGGCCTGTGTCCGGTTCGCAGGCCAGATGAAAGCCGATGTATCGCGATGTCACCCGGATACACTGTGATACATCACTGCGTGGGCGGACCGACGTTGTATTGCTCGTCCGTGACTTTTTCCATCCAGACCACACTCACACCGTCCAACGCTTCCTGGATGCCTATGTGGGTCATTGAGGTGGTGGCACTGGCACCGTGCCAGTGTTTGTGGTCAGGCGGACACCAGATGACATCACCGGCACGGATTTCCACGATCGCTTCGCCTTCACACTGGGTCCAGCCGCAGCCTGCGGTGACAATCAGCGTCTGCCCCAGCGGATGGGTATGCCAGGCGCTGCGTGCACCGGGCTCAAAGGTGACGCTGACGACGGAAACCCGAGCGGGTGCGGGAGGGGTGTTGAGCGGGTCCATGCGCACGTTACCGGTGAAGCAGGCTTCAGGGGCTTTTATCGATGGCTGCGAGCCTACGCGCTTGAGGATCATGATCGGCTCCTGTTGATAAATGAACAGCAAGAGGTCAGTGCGCCCAGGTTCAGTCATCTGTAGGGGTGGTCGACGCCTTGATGATGAGCCAAGGGGGCATTCGGCACTGCCGTATCAATCTGCGCCTGCCTGCGGGCGAGCGCAACTTGCGCACCCGTGCATTCTGTCCGCAATGGCGAAAAACGCCGTCGAGGGCGTTGTTTTTATCCATGTTTAATAATAACTGGCTGTTTTCAAACAAATATTTTCTATTTGGGCTTCACAGGTGCCGCGAAAGTTGATAAATTTCCTCCCACTCTTGCACAGGGCCTCACGGGGCTTTGAGTCGTAGATACAGGGGCGTCGCCAAGCGGTAAGGCAGCAGGTTTTGATCCTGCCATGCGTTGGTTCGAATCCAGCCGCCCCTGCCATATTCCTGATGCTCATCCAGGTGCAACTCAGTCGGCAGCCAAGGCGCGAGCTGAGGATGATCATTAAAAAAAACGCCAGCCCGAATCGGTCTGGCGTTTTTTTTGTTCGCAATATAACCCTCTGCTGCCCATCTTTCGCTCCCTCTGCGGCCACCGATAATGGCCATTACGATCCCCTTTTGGCCAACCCCACGCTATGAAGCGTCCAGCCTGTCGGCAAGAATCGGAACCAGGTTGCTGAACCGGCGCCCATCGAACCCATAACCATACTCTTTGATCTTCCTTGCCCTTGGCTATTTGCGGGCCGCTGCCGTCTCAAACATAAAAACCAGAGCTGACATTGGGGAACTGATCCATGGACACTATGAAACGCATTTTGGGCGCCACGGTTTGTGGGTTGACCTTGCTGGCCAGCGCCGTGCACGCCGAACAGCGCGAATTGAGGGTGTACAACTGGGCGGACTACATCCTGCCGTCCGTGCCCAAGGACTTCGCCGCGCAAAGCGGCATCAAAGTGACCTGGGACACCTTCGACACCAACGAGTCCCTGGAAGCCAAGCTACTGACGGGCAACTCCGGGTACGACCTGGTGGTACCGTCGAACCAGTTCATCGAAACCCAGATCAAGGCCGGGGTGTTCCAGAAGCTGGACAAGTCCAGGCTGCCCAACTGGAAGCATCAGGACCCGGCACTGCTCAAGTTGCTGGACAAGAACGACCCCGGCAACCAGTACGGCGTGCCCTACATGTATGGCACCGTGTTGATCGGCTTCAACCCGGCCAAGGTCAAGGCCGCGTTGGGCGACAACGCGCCGGTGGACAGTTGGGATCTGGTGTTCAAGCCCGAGAACATGGAAAAGCTCAAATCCTGCGGCGTGGCCATGCTCGACTCGCCGTCGGAAATCCTGCCCCTGGCCCTGCATTACCTGGGTCTGGACCCGAACAGCCAGAACCCGGACGACTACGAAAAAGCCAAGGCTCTAATGTTGAAGATCCGGCCTTACGTCACCTACTTCAACTCCGCCAAGTACATGACCGACATCGCCAACGGCGACATTTGCGTGGCCATCGGTTATTCCGGAAGCTTCTACCAGTTCGGCAATCGTGCCAAAGAGGCGGGCAACGGCGTGGTCGTCGATTGGCGCTTGCCGAAGGAGGGCGCGCCGATCTGGTTCGATACCTTCGCCATTCC
>Ga0302172_10000410_pt1 | contig 12852 bp, 11 predicted proteins | sample I_Fen_N2_3_FD_198777 | JGI IMG/M metagenome (GOLD analysis project Ga0302172, IMG submission 198777) | Peat permafrost microbial communities from Stordalen Mire near Abisko, Sweden - I_Fen_N2_3 | ecosystem: Environmental > Terrestrial > Soil > Wetlands > Permafrost | place: Sweden: Abisko... | reverse complement strand
CGAAGAAAGAAACCGAGGCCGATCTTATCCCAGCGCTGCAAGGGAAGGGTCTTCAGTATTTCAGCCCCATCGTTTCCATGCGCCAGAGCTTCAACCTCGATGTCTGCATGCGGCCGTGTTTGTCGTTTCCAGGCAATCCGCTGAACTTCATTCGCAAACGTCCCGAAGGTGGCTACGAAGAACCCAAGGTGGACGTGGTGGTCTTTCGCCAGAACACCGAAGGCCTCTACGCTGGGGTTGAATGGACGAACCCTCCGCAGGCCGTGCGAGACGCCTTGGCCACGCACTCCAAGTTCAAGCCCTTCGCCAACGTGCCCGGCGCTGATCTTGCCCTCTCTGTTCGTATCGTCACTCGTCCGGCGGCGCGTCGTATCTGTGAAGCGGCCTTCCAGCACGCGCGCAAATTCGGCTACAAATCGGTCACCATCTGCGAAAAACCCAATGTCTTGCGCGAGACCTCCGGCATGATGGAAGAGGTTGCCAGAGAAGTGCAGAAGCACTATAGCGACATCGCCCTCTGGTCTACGAACATTGATGCGCAGACCATGTGGCTCACCAAGAATCCCGAGGACTACGGCGTTATTGTCGCCAGCAACTTGTTCGGCGACGTCATCAGTGACGCTTTCGCGGGTTTGGTCGGAGGCCTCGGATTCGCCGCGTCCGGAAACATCGGCGACGAGGTTGCGGTCTTCGAACCCACTCACGGTTCGGCGCCAAAGTACGCCGCACTCAATCCACCGATCGTGAATCCCATCGCCATGATTCTTTCGGCAGCCATGATGCTCGACCACCTCGGCGAAACCGATAAGGCGATCAAAATCCGTGCGGCAATTGCCGCCGCCGTGGCTGAAGGTAAGGTGCGCACCTACGACATGATGCGCATCGCAGGCGGCGCCAAGTCGATCGCGCAGGGCGCGGCCTCAACACAGCAAATCACTGACGCTATCCTCGCAAAGCTCGAAGTTGGTGTGGAGGAAGCGGTGACTGCATGATCGAATGTCGCCGGCGTAACGATGTGGTGCCTGATGCGGGCGCTTTTCACTACGGCACGATTTCACTCGCCGCGGTGAGCGGAAAGAGTCGCTTTTGCGGCTGGTTTGTGTCAGGGCACGACTTGAGTCGTGCCGAAAAGACGTGAAAGAAACCGGGCTTTGGCCCCTGAGGGTTTTGTTGTGACGACCTTCGCAGTAAATGAACTCAACACAAAGCGCGCCTCCGCCGGCCGGGCAGGCGGAGATGTGCGCTCCGACGTGCGCCTCACCGTTGAGCAACGCCCCAGCGGGGGCATTGAGATCGAATTGCAATCGCGTGTCGAGCGTTACTATGGCGAAAACATCCGCTGCCAGGTGCGCGATGTGCTCGCGATGCTCGGCGTCAATCACGCGTTCATGAGCGTCGTGGATGAGGGCGCGCTTCCCTTCGTCATCGCCGCTCGTGTCGAGGCGGCCGTCAAGCGAGCAGGGTTGGCCGACGGAAAGTCATCCCTGCCCGATCAGGTTTCGCTGCCCGCCGCTTCGACGAAAGATCGTCTCCGTCGCTCTCGCCTTTACCTCCCCGGCAACGAGCCCAAGTACTTCATCAATGCTGGGCTCCATGCCCCCGATGCTGTCATCCTCGATCTCGAAGACTCGGTTCACCATGCCGAGAAAGACGCGGCCCGCCTGCTGGTGCGCAACGCTCTTCGTGCCGTTGACTTCGGCGGCTCCGAGCGCATGGTCCGCATCAATCAGTTACCCCTGGGCCTGGCCGACCTCGAAGAAATCGTGCCGCAATCGCCCGACCTCATTCTCATTCCCAAGGTCGAAACCGCCGCACAAGTCGCGGAGGTTGACGCCGCCATCACCCGCATCACCAAGCAAAACAAACTCACCCGCCCTATCTGGCTGATGCCGATTCTCGAATCGGCCCTCGGCATCGAGGATGCGTTCGCCATAGCCACCGCTTCCGACCGCATTGCCGCCCTCACCATCGGCCTCGAAGACTACACCGCCGACCTCGGTGTGGTGAAGACGGCGACCGGCACCGAGTCGCTCTACGCCCGGCAGCGCGTCGTCAATGCCGCTCATGCAGCACACATCCAGGCCATCGATTCCGTCTTCGGCGACGTCGCCGACATGGACGGCCTGCTGCGCTGGGGTGAAGCCTCGCGGGCCATGGGCTTCGAAGGCATGGGCTGTATCCATCCTATGCAGATCGAAGTCATCCATCGCGCGTTCGCGCCTTCGCAGGCCGAGCTCGAGAAAGCAATCAGGATCGTTGCCGCCTTTGAAGACGCACAGTCCAAGGGGCTCGGCGTTGTGAGTCTCGGCTCAAAAATGATCGACGCTCCCGTGGTGAACCGAGCCGTCAAGCTGGTGGCGCGCGCCAGACAAATGGGCCTCATGCCCGCCAGCGAAGGCGGCCAGGCATGAGCGCTCTTACCGCTGCAGATCTCATCATCAATGCCGCTGGTCGCCGTGTTCCCACTGCCGTCAATGGTCGCGAGCAAACGCCTTACGCCGGCGTCGACGCCCACCGCCCCACCGGCAACAAGTACGGCCCGCCCATTCGCAGCAACACAGACTATCCACGCAACGGCGACAAGCGCATTCCTGATCTCGAAACCGCGCTCCGTCTCTGTGGCCTCCGTGATGGCATGACCATCAGCAGCCATCATCACTTGCGCAACGGGGACCGCGTGGCTCTTACCGCCTTGCAAACCGCCGCCCGTATGGGAGCCAAAGACCTCATGTGGTTTCCCAGTGCGTCGTTTCCTTGCCACGAGCCCGTGATTGAACTCATGAAATCCGGCGCGGTACACCACATCGAAGGCAGCATGAACGGCCCGCTCGGCGACTTCTGCTCCCACGGCAACATGCGCGGCATGGGCATCCTCCGTTCGCACGGCGGACGCTGGCAGGCCGTGCAAGATGGCGAAGTGCACATCGACATCGCCGTGATCGCCGCGCCCACCGCCGACTTCTTCGGCAACGCCGACGGAGCTCATGGCAAATCCGCCTGCGGTTCGCTCGGCTTCGCGCTCACCGATTCCGCCTATGCCGACCGCGTCATCGTGGTTACTGACAACCTGGTTCCGTTCCCCTGCATACCGTGGCAGATCCAGGGCAACAACGTGGACTACGTCGTTGAGGCCGATTCCATCGGCGACCCCTCGAAGATCGTCAGCGGCACGACTCAAATCACCCGCAGTCCTGATCGCCTTCGCATTTCCTATCTCGTCGCACAATTTCTGCGCGACAGCGGCATCATGCGCAATGGCTTCTCCTTCCAGGCCGGAGCCGGAGGCGTCGCTCTCGCGTTCGTTGACTACCTCGCCCGCATGATGAAGGAGGCGGGTGTAAAAGCCAGCTTCGTACGCGGCGGCTCCACCAAGTACCTCGTGGACATGCTGAAGGAAGGGCTGACAGGCTACATTCTCGATGGGCAGACGTTCGACCTCGATGCTGTCCAGTCCATTGCTACCGATCCGCGCCACGTTCCGACCTCGCCGTTTACCTCGTACAACTTCCACGGCAAGGGCAACTTCGCTTCCATCGTGGACGCCTGCGTCCTCGGCGCGACCGAAGTGGACGTGAACTTCAACGCTAACGTGGTCACCCACTCTGACGGACGCCTGCTGCACGGCATTGGCGGCTGGCAGAACTGCCTCTTTGCCGGTTGCACGATTCTCGCAGTGCCTTCCTTCCGCGATCGCATTCCCGTTATCGTCGACGAGGTCACTACGCTCACCGGGCCGGGCGAGTTGGTTGACGTCATCGTCACCGAGCGGGGAATCGCTATCAATCCCAGGCGCCAGGACTTGCTCGGTGCAGTAAAGGGCAAGGGTTTGCCGATTCGCACGATTGAAGAAATCAAAGCCGAGGTCGAGCAGATTTGCGGTGGCAGGCCCGCAAAGCCGCACCTCGGTGATCGGCCCGTGGCTGTCGTCAAGTGGGTCGACGGCACCGTTCTTGACACTGTGTGGCAAGTGCTGGACGACAACCCCTGCGGCGGAAAGATCGCAGGGGCCGAGTAGGCCCGGCAGCCTTTCCTTCACTGCGAGTATCACGCTGGAAGGACCGCTGTTTTGAAAGGGCGCAGCTTTAACTGTGAAACCATCATCCCTGTGGTCTAATGGCATCGGCGTCATTGCGGCACTGGAACGCCGAGCGCGCGCGGAGGACCCTGATGGAAGAGCGTGACTTTTTTGACGAGCGGCAAGAGACCAAGAAAGCAACCATGACCTGTCCGCACTGCCGCGAGTCCGCCGAATATGATCTCAAATGGTTCGTCCGCACTAAAAAGAAGCAGCTGCCCGGAAGGGCTGACGAACGCGATCGCGCTAAGTTTGCCAAAGCAAGGTCTTACATGGTGCGGGGCGAGGACAAAGTCTCCTGCAAAAACCTCCGTTGCCGCAAGCAGTTCGACGTCTCCAGTGTTCAGTCTGTGGCGTTTCTGGATTGAGCTTCTGGCGGATGGCCCGACCGTAGTGCGCAACTCGCCTTATCACAACGTTCCGTGACCGCCGTCCTAGCCGATCACGGGCCGATGGCCTAAACTTCCACAACGAAGGACGGGAAGGCTGTCTCCTTTAGGGTCTCAGCCGACATCAACTCCGGCCTCAGAAGGTGCTTCGGCCTGTTATGGGTCCTGCTGGCTCCAGATTTCTCGCCCACCTCCCGCTCGAAAGCGCACTCTGCCTCATCAACGCCTCTCGTAACTCCTTTGTTAAGAAGAATTTACTTAGAAGTCCTACGCGCAGAGGAATTTGCGCACAAATTCCTCCTAACTCTATGAAAACAAGGAATGTGGGGGGAGGGGGAGGGGTGGAAAAAGTATGACTTGTATGTCTTGCATTACTCGACATTCCCTTTTCGGGAATCGACGCGCGCCCCAATCAACCACCTCGCCCTCGTCAGCCGGTGAATACAACCTATAATCTGGTATCCCAATGGCTGCTCCCACCCAATCTCCCCACAGGCCACAGCCGCCGCCCGACGAAGTCACTCGGAATGTGGCCCCTGTGATGGAGCGCGTCGACCGCTTCTGGACGCGTGTCACCGATGGCATGCGGATCGACGAAATGTCGAGGCAGTTTCTCACCGATGCTCGCTCCAGCTATCGGCTGTACTCCAAAGAAGTGGACGCCGAGCGGGATGCCGGTGTTTCGAAAGGTAAGCATTACTTCCGGCTGGTGGGCCAGTTCTTCTGGGCCGTGCTGGAAAAGCTCACGCCAGCCCGGCGGGTTCTGCTGCTGATCGCGCTGGTGCTCATGTTCGGTCCCAGCGGCCAAGCCACGTGGCAAACCGGCAACGGAGAGATGAAGATCCTGGCTTTCGACAGCCACTTCTGGGGTGCCCTGCTGATGCTGGTGTTGCTGATCCTTGAAGTGGGCGACCGCGTGGTGATGAAGCGCGATCTGCAGATTGCCAAGGAAATCCAGACGTGGCTGCTGCCGGCGACTCCTCCGCCCGTCCCGGGGGTAGAGATTGCATTTGCCACGCGGCCGGCAAACACCGTCGCCGGGGACTATTACGACGTGTTTCCGCGAACCGGAACCGGTGCCGATGAACCGAAGTGGGTTTTCGCCATGGCAGATGTTGCGGGCAAGAGCATTCCGGCGGCACTGCTGATGGCGACGATCCAGGCCAGCCTGAAGACGCTAGCGGCCAATCCCTCAAGCCTGCCGGACCTGGTGACCAGGATGAACCGGTACGCCTGCGGCAATAGCCAGGAGGGGCGGCGGTTCACCACGGCGTTTCTCGCTGAGTACGAGCCGACAACCCGCGAACTGACGTACGTCAATGCCGGGCACAACACTCCTATCCTGCGGCGAGCATCGGGCGGCATCGAGAGGCTGGAGCAGGGTGGCATTCCGCTCGGCATACTGGAGTCGGCCCCATATCAGTCAGGAACCGTTGTTCTGCAAAGCGGCGACTACCTGGTGGTCTTCACGGATGGTGTGGTGGAAGCGGAAAACGAGCGCGCCGACGAGTACGGCGAGCAGCGGTTGCTGTACGTGGTGCACATGGGAGCACAACTGTCTCCTGCCCAGCTGTTGCAAAGCATTATGACGGACCTGAACCGTTTCGTGGCCGGGGCTCCCCAGCATGACGACGTGACATGCATGCTGGTGAAGGTGCAGTAGCGATGAGCACAAATCACTGGGATGCGGTGATCTTCGACTATGGGGGCGTGCTCTGCTATGCCCCTACCGCGAAAGACGTGACCGCCTACGCCGAGGGGAGCGGGCTGGAGGAAGCCAAGTTCTTCAAGCTGTACTTGGAGACCCGCGATTATTATGGCCGCGCCGCCACGGGATATGCCGCTCATTGGCACCGCGTAGCCAACGCATCGGGGATTTCTATCTCCGAGGATGCGGTGAAGCAGTTCATCGAAAAAGAATCGGACCTTTGGACGCAGCCCAATGCCGATACGTTGGCCCTTGCTCGCGACATCAAGCAAGCCGGAGGCAAGATCGCGATCCTGTCGAACATGACGTTCGAACTGCTCGCGATATTGCACGCCAAATTCGACTGGCTGGACGAGTTTGATGTTCGCGTGTGGTCGTGTGAGCTCGGCTGCGCCAAGCCCGACGAGACCATCTATCGCTCGTGCCTTACGGCGCTGGGCTGCGAGCCTTCACGGGCGCTGTTTTTCGACGATCGTCCGCGAAACGTCGAGGGGGCGAGGCGGCTAGGGATGGAGGCGCAGGTGTTTGAGTCGGCCGTGCAGGCACGCGCGATTGTCGCTAATGGAATCGGGCTGCGGTAGTGACTGAAAGCGTAACGTGGCAATTTTAACCATGTTTGAGACTCCAAGCCGCGCGCGCGAAGCTGCCCCCTGGGCCCGCACTTTGTGGCATCGGTTTGATCGACGGCCCGTCATTTATCTGGATGCAGATAACAGCGGCCGCGATTTTGCTGGGAGCTGAATTGAATGTGGCCTTGGAAAAACGGAAGGCCGCGGAACCACCCCCTGACGGTGCGTTGTCCGAAGCGGGGCGTCTCCATGTTTTCGTTCGCGAGCAATGAACTCCCCGTTACGACAAGTTAGTTTGCCCGCAAGGTGCGGATAGCTGGTAACGATTCAAACGGGCTACCTTTGCAAGATGCAATCCGAGACACAATGGCAACAAGTGATGGCACGCGACGCCCGGCAGGATGGGCGGTTCGTTTTCGCGGTGCGCACGACCGGGATTTATTGCCGGCCGTCGTGCCCGAGTCGGCGTCCGCGGAGGGACTCGGTGGAGTTCTTCCTCGACCCGAGGCAGGCTGAGGGGGCAGGCTATCGAGCTTGCCTGCGGTGCAAGCCAACGGAGATTTCGTCGCAGGCGCAAGCCGTGCTGCAGGCACGCAAGCTGCTTGACGAGGCCGAAGGCGTGCTGACGCTGGCGGAGTTGAGCAAGCAGGTGCGGGTGAGTCCATTTCACTTGCAGCGGCTGTTCAAGCGAGCCACCGGGCTGAGTCCGCGCGAATATCAGTCGGCGCGGCGCATGCAGCAAGTCAAACATGGATTGCGCAAAGGAGACGACGTGACAACAGCACTTTACAATGCGGGCTTCGGCTCGGCCAGCCGTTTGTATGAGAAATCTCACCAACAACTTGGCATGACTCCGGGAGCCTATCGTCGCGGAGGCACGGGCGTCACGGTTCAGTACGCGATCGTTCCGTCGCCGCTGGGGCGGATGCTTGTGGCTGCGACACCACGCGGTATGTGCGCCGTGCGGTTTGGCGATACCGCGAGCGAGCTGGAGAGTGAGTTGCGTGCGGAGTTCCATGCCGCGACGTTGGTTCGTGACGAAGCAGCGTTGCAGCGCTACACCAAGCCGCTGCTGGCAAGTCTGCGCGGGGAAAGCGTCACCATCGAGCTTCCGCTCGACGTGCGTGCTACTGCGTTTCAGATGAGGGTCTGGGAGAAACTGCGCGAGATTCCGGCGGGTGAAACCCGCAGCTACAGCGAAGTGGCGCAGGGGATTGGCGATCCGAAGGCGGTGCGGGCGGTCGCGAGAGCGTGCGCGAGCAATCCAGTGGCGTTAGCGGTGCCGTGTCACCGCGTGGTACGGAGCGACGGCGAATTGGCGGGGTATCGCTGGGGAGTGCAGCGCAAGAAGAAGTTGCTGAAGATGGAAGCGCAGTAAGTAAGGAAAATTAAAAATCACAGCATCAGGTTGTCGTGAACAAGCGGTCGGCATTTCCCGAAATGGAAATGCGCGCTCAGGTATCCTTTCGCATTCACGAGCCAGTCATTTATACTCGCCTGTTTCGAGAGAGACAGGCGAGTCGTTGTGTTGCTGAAATGCGACTTCTCTGATTCGTTTCGATTGATTGCGCCGGAGCGCGTTGCGCTGGCGACCTAAGACTTGATGGCCCAATGATCTAGGGCCGAACCGAAGGAGTGCAGGGTGAAAATCCTGGTGTGCATGAAGCAGGTCCCGCAGAAGGACGCTCCGCTGAAGCTGAACGAGAGCGGAACATGGATTCGCGAGGACGTTTCCTACGAAGTCAACGAGCCGGATGCCTACGCGCTGGAAGAGGCCCTGCGCCAGAAGGAGAAGCACGGAGGCGAGGTCGTGGTTATCACCAGCGGTCCCGCGCGCGCGCAGCAGGTGTTGCGCGAGGGGCTCGCTAAGGGCGCGGACCGCGCCATCCACCTGGAAGGCGATGCCTTTGTCGGTCTTGACGCCTTCAATACCGCGAAGGCGTTTGCTGCCACGGTGAACGATGAGAATTTCGACTTGATCTTTACTGGCTTGCAGTCTGATGACTACGGATTTGCGCAGACGGGCGTGGTGCTGGCCGAACAGCTGGGATGGACGCACGCGACCATCATCATGCAGATCGAGAAGACCGACGCCGGCATTCGGGTGAAGCGCGAGCTGGAGGCGGGTTACTTCCAATTTGTGGACATGCCGTTGCCAGCGGTGCTGACCATTCAGTCGGGCATCAACAAGCTCCGCTATGCGACGCTAATCGGCATCAAGCAGGCGAAGAACAAGCCTATGAAGAAGGTCTCGTTCGACGAGGTGAAATCGGCTCTCGGCGACAACTTGCAAAGGATCGAAAAGCTGTACATTCCGCAGAAGACGAAGAAGACGGAAGTCATCGAAGGGCCTCCGGCAGAAGTTGCCAAGAAGCTGGTGGAAAGACTGCGGAACGAAGTACACGTACTGTAGTCAGATCGGCGAGGGATGGCGAATTGAGCCAGGGGGTCGTGTGTTTTGCCTTGAGGAGGCAGCAATGCCATCACAAGAAGAGAGTCGCGAGAGCGGAAGAGCCTTCATGGTTGTAGGGTGGATTTTGGTGCTCTTTGCGTTGCTTGTGGCATTTTTTCACCCAGCAGCGTTCCGACTAGGACAGATGCGGTTCGGCATTATTGCCGTGGCTATGGTCCTGGTAGGTGTGCTGCTGAATATTTACGGATATCGGTTACGAAGGCGCAGTCTCTAATCGAGAATGGCTTTCGTATCGCATGGCGGGCGAGTTGGTTCGCACTTGAATAGGCACAGGAATGATTTGGGCCGGTGACGCACGGGCCGGCAATCGCGAAAAGGCGCGAAACACGGACTCAAATGGCAGACACAATTCTAGTGGTGGTGGAACAACGGGAAGGCAAGCTGAACCGCGTCTCATGGGAGACTTTGACTGGCGCCCAAGCCGTCGCGGCCCAAACCGGGTGGGCGCTTCAGGCGGCGGTGGTAGGCAGCGGAGTGGGCGAGGTTGCCCGCGAAGTGGCCGCGAAGAAAGTCAGCAAGGTGTATGACATCGAGTCAACGAAACTTGAGCCGTACACTCCCGATGGATTTGTGGCTGCACTGAAAGGCTTCGTCGAACGCACGCAGCCCAAGCTGGTGCTGATGCCGCATACCTACCAGGTGCGCGACTTCGCTCCCAAACTCGCCACCGCGTTAAATCGCGCGCTCGTATGTGACGCGATCGGCTTCAAGTATGAGGGCGGCAAGCTGCTCTTCACCCGGCCGATGTTTCAGGGCAAGTTCGTTGCCGATGTGTCATTTAGTGGCGACGCTCCGTACTTCGCCACGTTCCAGGCGGGCGCATTTCGCGGTGACCAGGTGGAAGAAGGCGGGGCAGCGGCGGCGGTTGAGACCGTCAACGTAGAAATCGCGGACGGTGCCATTCGCAATAAGCCGGAAGCTCCGTTTAAGGAAGCCAAGCAGGCTGTGGATCTTACGCAGGCAGAGATTATTGTCTCGGTCGGACGCGGCATCAAAGAGCAGAAGAACATTGATCTGGCGCAGCAGCTTGCGGCAGCGCTGGGTGGAGAGATTGCAGCGTCGCGTCCGATTTGCGATTCGGGCTGGTTGCCCATGGACCGGCAGGTTGGCTCTTCAGGGCAGACAGTAGCACCGAAGCTCTACCTGGCACTGGGTATAAGCGGGGCGATACAGCACGTGGTTGGCATGAAGGGCTCGCGCAGTATTATCGCCATCAACAAGGATGCTGAAGCGCCAATTTTTGAAATCGCTGACATCGCTGTGGTCGGGAACCTGTTCGACATCGTGCCGCCACTCATCGAGGAAGTGAAGAAGGCCAAGGGCATGTAATTGCCCGGTTCTGTCGACGCATGGAATACTGAGTGGTGCTGAGAGTTAAATTCGTGTCTTTCATCCTTCGTTCCCCGAGGTCAGAAAGGCTGCTACATGATCGTATTTCGCAAGCCACTACCCAATGTGGAACGGCCGCAGATGGAAGCGGATGTGGTCATCGTGGGCGGAGGGCCCGCCGGGATGGCGTGCGCCTTGCGGTTGTCGCAACTGATTGACCAGCACAACGAAAAGTATCCCGAGACGCAGCTCACCAAGGAAAACATTTACGTGCTGGAAAAAGCGCGCGAAATCGGCGCGCATTGCCTTTCCGGGGCCTTGCTCGACCCGCGATCCATGCTGGAGCTACTTCCCGATTTTGAAAGCGAAGCACCACTTGATGCGGCGGTCGTGAAGGAGGCCGTTTACTACCTTACCCGCACGGGGTCGTTCAAGCTGCCTATCACTCCGCCACCATTGCGCGATCACGGCAATTACGTTATTTCAATTAACCGCTTCGTGAAGTGGCTTGGCAGCAAGGTGGAAGAGGCGGGCATCACGGTGTTTACCGGTTTTGCCGGCAGCGAACTCCTGATTGAAGAGGGTCGTGTTCTTGGTGTTCGCACGGATGACAAGGGTGTGGACAAGAACGGGGAACGGAAGTCGAACTTCGAGCCCGGGTATGATCTGAAAGCTAAAGTGGTGATTCTTGCGGAAGGAAGCCGGGGGTCGCTGACGAAGCAGCTTGTTGGGCGCTTTCTGCTCGATCACGAGCGCAATCCCCAGACGTATGGGGTTGGCGTGAAAGAACTGTGGGAACTACCGCCGGGACGAATCGCCGCGGGTGAAGTCATCTACACCATGGGTTATCCGCTGACGTTTCATGAGTACGGCGGAGCATGGATCTATGGGTCGAAAGATAACGTGGCATCGCTCGGATTCGTGACCGGACTGGATTATGCCGATCCGCGCATTGATCCGCAGCGCGTTCTGCAGGAATTTAAGAAGCATCCGCTGGTTGCGAAGTTGCTCGAGGGCGGCAAGATGATTCGTTACGGCGCCAAGTCTTTGCCTTATGGAGGATGGTGGTGCATTCCGCCGGTGGCCGGCGATGGTTGGATGGTTCTGGGAGACTCTGCGGGGTTCCTGAATTCGCAACGCCTCAAAGGCATCCATCTGGCGATCAAGAGTGGCATGCTGGCGGCAGAAACCGCGTACGAGGCGATGTCCAAGGATAACTATTCGCTGGAACTGTTGGCCAAGTTCCAGGAGCGCGTGGAAAAGAGTTGGATCAAGGAAGAGTTGTGGCCGGTTCGTAACTTCCACCAGGGTTTTGAAAGAGGATTTCTCCCGGGCATGTTCAATGCCGGCATCCAGCAGGTGACGGGCGGACGCGGGTTGCAAGCGCATTACACCAATCACGCGGGCCATGAGCGCATGAAGCCGCTTTCCCAGATGCCTGCGGACGGTGGCGCGCAAGCGCACATGATCAACGCTGCCAAGGGCGACGGCAAGCTAACGTTCGACAAGCTGACCGACGTCTACTACTCGGGCACTAAGCACGAAGAAGACCAGCCCGCGCACCTGGTGATTCACGACACCACTATCTGCAGCGAACGCTGCGTGATGGAGTTTGGCAACCCCTGCCAGAATTTCTGTCCGGCGAGCGTGTATGAAATGGTGGAAGCAGCGGACACCCCGAGTGGGAAAGAGATTCACCTCAACGCTTCGAATTGTGTGCACTGCAAGACGTGCGACATCATGGATCCGTATCAGATCATCACGTGGGTTCCGCCTGAGGGTGGTGGCGGGCCTAATTACGAGGGAATGTAGCACATTCGAATCTCGCCCTGCTAACGCCGGGTATTAATGCCACTTTAGGGGTACAAGCTCTAGGATTTTTCCACAGCGGCCGGCCGTAATTCCTTCAAACTGAATAAGATCTCGACAGCCCTCCACGCTGTGTCTGTAAACGTGTACCTATAAGAAAAATCTTCACGCGCTATATGCAAAACAGTAATGAAACTGAAAGGCGAGACTGATAGGCTGGAATGTACATAGTCGGGGCATATTCGCCTCATTCAATTCATTGACTTCACCAGACCAATCCTTCAGGAGCTGACTCACATGCTGAATGCATCTGGCCCACTACGCACACGTCTGTCGTACTCGTTGCCGCTGGGTTTATCAATTCTTCTCATTGCAGCCGTATTATTACTTTCTAACGGTGCGTCGTTTGCGCAGTCGACTACCGAAGGCGCGATCTCAGGAACGGTTTACGATCAACAAAGCGCGGTCGTTGCAGGTGCGACCATTACCGTCACTAACAA
>Ga0302172_10000409_pt1 | contig 12874 bp, 9 predicted proteins | sample I_Fen_N2_3_FD_198777 | JGI IMG/M metagenome (GOLD analysis project Ga0302172, IMG submission 198777) | Peat permafrost microbial communities from Stordalen Mire near Abisko, Sweden - I_Fen_N2_3 | ecosystem: Environmental > Terrestrial > Soil > Wetlands > Permafrost | place: Sweden: Abisko... | reverse complement strand
CGGTAGTTCTGCTCCAGCATCACCACTTTCAGGGACGGGTAGTCGTCCTTGAGCAGCATCAGGTTCTCCGGGCGGGCGCCGCGCCAGGCGTAGATCGACTGGTCGTCGTCGCCGACCACGGTGAACTGGTTGCGTGTGCCGATCAGCAGCTTCACCAGCAGGTACTGGCTGGCGTTGGTGTCTTGGTACTCGTCCACCAGCAGGTAGCGGACTTTGTTCTGCCACTTTTCCAGGATGTCGGCGTGTTCCTGGAACAGCTTCACCGGGAGCAGGATCAGGTCGTCGAAGTCCACCGCGTTGAACGCCTTGAGCGTGCGCTGGTAGTGGGTATAGACGATGGCGGCCGTCTGCTCCTTGGGGTTGCGCGCGTTTTCCAGGGCTTCGGGCGGCAGGATCAGGTCGTTTTTCCAGGCGCCGATCATGTTCTTGATCTCGTCGACGCCGTCGTCGCCCGAGTATTCCTTCTGCATGATGTCGGTCATCAGGGACTTGACGTCGGTCTCGTCGAAGATCGAGAAGCCCGGTTTGTAGCCCAGCCGCACATGTTCCTTGCGGATGATGTTCAGCCCCAGGTTGTGGAAGGTGCACACGGTCAGCCCACGGCCCTCGCCGCCCTTGAGCAGGCTGCCGACACGCTCCTTCATCTCCCGCGCCGCCTTGTTGGTAAAGGTCATGGCTACGATGTACTGGGCGCGGATGCCACAGTTCTGGATCAGGTGCGCGATTTTGCGGGTGATCACGCTGGTCTTGCCGGAGCCAGCACCGGCGAGCACCAAAAGAGGGCCGCCGACGTAGTTCACGGCTTCTTGCTGCCGGGGATTGAGTCGGGACATGACGGAAAAGGGAGTCTGTTGCGAAATGGGCGGGCATTTTAACAGGCTGGACAGATTCTGCTGCCTCTCTCCGACTTGTGACGCAGCACGCGATCTAAATTTGCCGGTTTTGATACTTTCCCGCAGGATGCGCGCTGCATATGCGGCTAATGTTCGAGTTAGAGCGGTACAAGAAATTGCGTTTGATAATCAATATCATTTGTCATTGCTTATTCGCGCGTCATAATGCCCACCGCCAACTTCTTTTGCAGAGTCTAGGGAGCTAGCTTGTCTAAGCCTGTCGAACCCTTGCGTTTGCTGCTACTGGCCGAAGAGCCGGCATGGGCAGCGTTGTTGCGCGAGTGTCTCGCTCCGTTGGGAGACTCGGTTGTGCTGATCAGTGCCCCGACCTGGGATTCTGTCAGCCGTCTGTTCAACGACGATCGCAGCGCGGTCTTGTTGACCATTGCCTCCTTGCAACCGGCCCCTGGCCGCTGCAGTTTGCCGACCGTCCTGCTGTTGGATCACGAACCCACAGTGACCCCGGTGGGTGTCAGTGACTGGCTGGTTCGCAGTGCCTTGAACCCCGATGTCCTGCGGCGCTGCCTGCGCCATGTGCGCGAGCGCGGCGTGCTGGAAATCACCCTGCAACGCCTGGCCGAACAGGACCCGCTGACCGGTATCGCCAACCGCCAGGGATTCCAGACCCTGCTTGCCGCGCGCCTGGTTGAAAACGAAGGGCGCGGGCTGGCACTGGGGCACCTAGACCTCGACAACTTCCGACATGCCAACGACGCCCTCGGCCACCAGGCCGGCGACCGCTTGATCCTGCAGGTGGTCTCGCGGCTCAAAAGCCAGCTTGAGGCGGGCGATCAACTGGCGCGGCTGGGCAGCGACGAATTTGCATTGTTGATCGATACCCGTCGCGCGCCGCAGCGGGCCGAGTGGATGGCCGAGCGCATCACCGAGGCCATGGCCGAGCCCTATTGGGTCGATGGCGAAAGCTTGCTGATCGGTTGCAGCCTGGGCGTGGCCCATGCCCGCGCCAATGCCGGGGCGGACCCGCTGATGTGGCACGCGCACATCGCCATGCAGCAGGCCAAGAGCACCCAGGGCTGCACCTTTCATATCTTCAACGAACGCATCAATCGCAATGCCCGCAGCCTCGCCGACCTGGAAAGCGAACTGCGCCGAGCCTTGCGCCGCGACGAGCTGGAGCTGCATTACCAGCCGCGCCTGAACCTGCATGACGGGCAAATCGTCGGCCTCGAGGCCTTGGTGCGCTGGCGCCATGGCGAACGCGGGCTGCTGCCGCCCAGCGAGTTCGTGCCCCTGGCCGAGCAGAGCGGGTTGATCGTGCCCTTGGGCTACTGGGTGATTTCCCGTGCCCTGCGGGACATGCAGGCCCTGCGTGAGCGCGGCCTGCCGCCGCTGCACATGGCGGTCAATCTGTCGTTCCGGCAGTTCCAGGACAGCCAGTTGCTGTCGACCCTGAGCCGGCTGATTGCCGAGCGTGGCGTCGAAGCGCAGTGGCTGGAGTTCGAACTGACTGAAACCGCAGTGATGCGTCGCAGTGACCTGGTCAAGCAGACCATGGACGCTCTGGGGCGCCTGGGTGTGCGGTTTTCCCTGGATGACTTCGGCACTGGCTTCTCGTCTTTCGTGCACCTCAACAGCCTGCCGATCGCTTTGCTCAAGATCGACAAAAGTTTTGTCGGCGGCATGGAATTGCGCGAGGAGAACCGCAAGCTGGTGCACGCCATGATCAACCTGGCGCACAACCTCAATCTGGAAGTGGTGGCCGAGGGTGTTGAAACCCCGGAACAACTGGCCCTGTTGCGCGGCTTCGGCTGCGACCAGGCGCAGGGTTACCTGATTAGCAAACCGCTGCCCCTGGCGGAGTTGGTAGAGTACCTGACCTTTGGCAGCAGCCAGCGATCCATGGCGGACGTGGTGAGCTAGCCGACCTGGCGAGGGGCAATCCCGCTCGCCGGTGCAACCGTTACGAATCCACCTGGGCTGACGGATAAGCTGACGTCTGCACTTGGGGCTCCAGGCGCAACATGCGTCTCATCCGCCATTCGAAGGCCAGGGTCAGGCTGATGGCGGCGCAAGCCAGGCCCAGGGCCAGCCCCCACCACACGCCGGTCGGTCCCCAGCCCAGGGTGAAGGCCATCAACCACGCCGCCGGTGCGCCGATCAACCAGTAGCAGCCGAGGCCGACAAGGAAGGTGGTCTTGGCGTCCTTGAGCCCGCGAATCGCGCCCATGGCGATGGTTTGCGTGCCGTCGAACAGCTCGAACCAGGCGGCCACTGCCAACAGGCTCACGGCCAGGTTGATCACTTCACGGAAGGCCGGATCGTTGTGGTCCAGGAACAGCCCGATCAACTGATTCGGCAGCAGCCAGAACACCATGGCGAAACACAGCATCGCCACCGCGCCGAAGGCGATGCCCACCCGTCCCGCCAGGCGTGCGTCGAGCAGTTGCCCGGCGCCGTAGTGCTGGCCGATGCGCATGGTGATCGCATAGGAAATCCCCGCCGGCACCATGAACGCCACCGATACTATCTGCAACGCGATCTGGTGCGCCGCCAATTGGGTGCTACCCATGGTGCCCATGCACAGCGCGGCGAAGGCAAACAATCCGACCTCGACCGCGTAGGTACCACCGATGGGCAGGCCCAGGCGCCACAGCTCCCGCAGGTAGTGCGAGTTGATCCGCGACAAGCCCTGGCGCAACGGATAAGGGGCGTACGCCGGGTGCCGCCTGATGTGCCAGGCCAAGGCCAGGGCCATGCAGTTGGCGACGATGGCGGTCACCAGGCCGATGCCCATCAGCCCCAGTTTCGGCAGGCCGAACATGCCGGTAATCAGTGCGTAGTTGAGCAGGAAGTTGGCCACGGTGCCGCCCAGGCTGATGACCATCACCGGTGTGGCGCGGCCGATGGCGCTGGTAAAGCCGCGCAAGGCCATGAAGCTCAGGTAGCCGGGCAGGGCGAAGGGCAAAATCAGCAGGAACTGCGCGGCGGAGTCGACGTTGGTTTCGGTCTGGCCGAACAGCAGCAGTACCGGCTTCAGGTTCCACAGCAGCAGGCCCGCCACCAGCGCCATCAGCCAGGCCAGCCAGAGCCCGGCCTGGGTCAGGCGCGTGGCGCCTTCGATGTCGCCGGCGCCCTGACGAATCGCCACCAGGGTGCCGACCGCGGCAATCACTCCGATGCAGAAAATCGACACGAATGAATAGCTGGCCGCGCCCAGCCCACCCCCGGCCAGGGCCTCGGGGCTGAGCCGGGCCATCATCAGGGTGTCGGTCAGGACCATCAACATGTGCGCCAACTGTGAGGCGATCAGCGGCCCCGCCAGCCGCAGGATGGCCCGGAGTTCGGTACGTGCTGGATGCTGCATGGTCATCAGGCTCGGCAATGGGTAAGGGGTCAAGAGCGCTGATTCTCGGCGCTTGTGGCGCATTGCACAAAAGGATAAAAACGATTGCTAGCATGATTAAAACTCATGCGATTGCGTTTCTGGTAGCGTGGCCGCACCGCCCACGGAGAGCGTTATATGTCACGTCGTCTTCCTGCCCTGTATGCCTTGCGTGCCTTTGAGGCTGCGGCCCGGCACAGCTCGTTCACCCGCGCGGCCGAAGAGTTGTCGATTACCCAGAGCGCGGTCAGCCGGCATATCCGCACCCTTGAGGAGCACTTCGCCTGTCGCTTGTTCAAGCGCAGCGGACGCAACTTGCAACTGACGGAAGCGGCGCGCCTGCTGTTGCCGGGGGTTCGCGAAGGCTTCAGCGCCCTGGAGCGGGCCTGCAATACCCTGCGCGCCGAGGATGACATTCTGCGGATGAAGGCGCCGTCGACCTTGACCATGCGTTGGTTGTTGGCGCGGCTCAGCCGTTTTCGCCACTTGCAGCCCGGCAACGAGGTGCAACTGACCAGCGCCTGGATGGACGTCGATGCGGTGGACTTCAATCAGGAACCCTTCGACTGTGCGGTGCTATTGGGCAATGGCCACTTTCCCGCGGACTGGGAGGCCAGTTACCTGTTTCCCGAGTTGTTGATCCCGGTCGGCGCGCCGAACCTGCTCAATGACCAGCCATGGGGTGTGGCGCGCCTGGCCGTCACCGAATTGCTGCACCCGACCCCGGACCGCCGTGACTGGCGCAGTTGGCTGGAGCGCATGGGCTTGTCCGATCAGGTCTCGCTCAAGGGCGGGCAGGTGTTCGACACCCTGGAGCTGGGGATGATTGCTGCGGCCCGGGGTTACGGCGTGTCCATGGGCGATTTGCTGATGGTTGCCGAAGATGTGGCCCAGGGCCGGTTGAGCCTGCCGTGGCCGACGGCGGTGGCCAGTGGCGAGAACTATTACCTGGTCTGGCCGAAAACCCGGCCTGGAGGTGAACGTTTGCGTCGCCTCAGCGATTTTCTCCAGGGCGAGGTCCAGGCCATGCAATTACCCGACGTAGAGCGCCTCGACTGAATCGTTGAAGCGCCCGCAGTAACAGCCCCCGAGCGATAACCGTGCGAATTGCTCAAGTATTCATCGGCGCCGCCGAATCCTAGAAAGTGGAACCTGCGTCCCGCAACGTTCCGCGCGCCCCCCATTACTCGAATTTTTTGCCGAGCATGCGACCTGATCAGGATGATCCGGGCTCTCGGTCAGGAGCCGTCATGCCTCAACCCCGTGCCCGGATTGCCTCGCAGTTGGGCCTTGCCCTGGCTGTGATCTTGGCGATCGTGATCAGCGGCAGTGCCGTTTTTGCCCTGCGTTCGCTGGATTCCGCCAATCTCGACACGCGGGAAGAGCACCTGGCCAGCGAAGCGCGCCTGCTGGCCGACCAGCTCAATACCTTCCACAGCACCCTGCGCGAAAGCACTCAGCGTCTGAGCGGGCTGTTTGAAAAACGCTTCAGAGGCGGTCTGAGCCTGCACCCTGACCAGCCGGTGACAGTGGCCGGCACTTCCACGCCGGGCCTGCACTTGGGCAGCCAGGTGTTGAACAACAACTTCGAGGAAGTCGACGAGTTCAAGCAGATGACGGCCGGCGTGGCGACCTTGTTTGTCCGCAGTGGCGATGATTTTGTCCGCGTCAGCACTTCGCTGAGTAAACAGGACGGCAGCCGCGCCATCGGCACCTTGCTCGACCATGCCCACCCGGCCTACCAGAAGCTGATGGCGGGGCAGGGCTATGTGGGCCGTGCGCTGTTGTTCGAGCGCTCCTACATGACTCAGTACACGCCGGTGCGCGACAGCAGCGGCAAGGTGATTGCGGTGTTGTTTGTCGGTTTCGACTACACCGATGCGCAGAACGCCCAGTTCGCCAATCTCAAGCGCTTCCGCATCGGCCAGACCGGTTCGCTGGCCTTGCTGGATGAGCAAAACCAATGGCTGGTGCCGCCAGCAGGCGTGCAGGCGCTGGATCAGGCGCTGCCGGTCATGGCCGAGCTGATTCGCCAGCCTGGCAAGGGTCGCTTCTGGAGCGACAAGGCCGAAGATTTCTACAGCCTGGCGGTGCCGTTCGAGGGCGGCCCCTGGTCGGTGGTGGCGAGCATGCCGAAAGCGGAAATCCGCGCGGTGACCTGGAGCGTCGGCCTGCGCCTGGCCATCGGCAGTCTGCTGGCGATGTTGCTGGCGGTAGGCGCAGCGGTCTGGCTGTTGCGCAGCAAACTGGCGCCCCTGGCAGACCTGGTGCGTCAGGCCGAGGCCTTGGGCGCCGGCGACCTGAGCGTACGGCTCAATGTCTCCAGCCAGGATGAGATCGGCCAGTTGGCGCGCAGCTTCAATCAGATGGGCGAAGCCCTGTCGACCATGGTCGAGCACATCCGCCGTGCGGCCCAGGAGGTCAACGGCCGGGCCCAGGCGTTGTCCGGATTGTCCGGTGGTGCCTACGAGGGCATGGAGCAGCAGTCCGGCGAGATCACCAGCATGGCCGGCGCCGTGGAAGAGTTCAGCGCCACCTCGCTGAACATCGCCGACAACATGGGCAACACCGAGCGTTTGGCCCAGGAAAACGCCCAGCAGACGCGTATCGGCCGGACCTCGATGGAGGAGGCGTCCTCTTCCTTGGAGCAGATTGCCGGCGCCCTGAACAGCACCGCTACGGTGATCAACACCCTGGGCCAGCGTTCCCAGGAAATCGGCGGCATTGTCGGGGTGATCACCGCCATTGCCGACCAGACCAACCTGCTGGCCCTCAACGCAGCCATTGAAGCCGCCCGGGCCGGCGAGCAGGGGCGCGGGTTTGCGGTGGTGGCCGATGAGGTGCGCAACCTGGCCTCGCGCACCCGTGAGGCCACCGATGAAATCTCGGTGATGATCGGCAGCATCCAGCAGGAAACCGGCAACGCCATCAGCACCATGGAGCAGGGCAACCTGCTGATGCAGGAAGGCCTGTCGCGCAACGCCAATGTGGCGTCGGCCCTGGCGCGGATCGATGAGCAGAGCCGCAGTGCCGGCCAGCAGTTCGCCGCCATCACCACGGCCACCCAGGAACAGAGCAGCACCGCGACCCTGCTCAGCAGCAACCTGCAAAGCATCGCCCAGGCCAACAGCGAGCAGCGTGAGGTGGTGTCCAACCTGGCGATCACCGCCAAGGAACTAGAGGCCCTCGCCGCCGACCTGCGGCATGAGGTCGATCGTTTCCGCTGAGGCGCATCGGACGCCTGTAGCCGCTGCCGAACCCGCGAGGCTGCTCTGGCCTGATCAAACACCGGGCAGTGGCAGCGCGATGAACGGCGCTCGGCGGCTACAGGCCGGGGTCGACCCGTTTGCCGATATCGCGCAGGCGGGCCAGTTGGTCGACCATGGTCGGGGCCTCGTCCAGGCTGCTGACAAAGGTCCACAGGTAGGTCATCACCGCGTACACATGGCCGGCCTTGACCGCTGGCGACAGGGCCAACTGGCTGATGGCGACCACAAACAGCGCCGCCGCCACCGTGCCGATAAACAGGTAGGCCACCACTTCGCGGTCCGAGAGCCGGATACGCAGGCGCGACAACACCCGATAATGGCGCTGCAACGACGCCGCGCCCACCCGGGCGACCATGCCGATCTCTTTTTCCAGCCGGTCATTGAGCCGCTCGTGCAGTTCCTGGTTGCGCCGGGCAAAACGCGGCAACAGGGTGCTGCACAGGATCAGCGCCAACAGGCACGCCAGGCCGATCCAGGGCTCGATCAGCGTCAGCATCACCGCTGCGCCGACAATCGAGACCAGGGCGGTGGCGATGGTTGGAATGTGTTTTTCGAAGAAATCGACGAATTCCCGCGCCAGCACCACCCGGGCCGCAGCGGTGGACGTGTCTTGATTTTGCAGGCGCTGGTTGAGGATCACCGGCACCGCGAGGTCGGTGTAGATGCGGGTGAAGGTCCGGGTGTCCACGGCGCGGCGCGCGGCGCCGACCACCCAGAACGCCAACACCACCACCGCGTACACCAGGGCGCTGCCCGTGTCGCCGCGAATGATCGAGTCCACCGCAAAGCCGGCGAACAGCGGGTAGGCCAGGAGCAGGGCGTTTTCCAAGGCCACCAGGCTTAGGGTGAAAAACAGTTTGCCGGGGTACGCCCGGGCGATGGCCTTGAGGGTTTGGCCAGCGGATTGCTGACCGATCTTTTTGCTTTCATCCACAAGGATTGGCGAAGTAACGGCTGACATGGGTGCACCGAAGGGGAGATAAACGCTAATATTGAGCGACCGCTCAATTATCTTTGAGCGATCGCTCAAAAAGCAAGCGCCGTCCATCCAGCGGCGACCAGAGGCCAGCCCCATGTCGCGTATCGACCGTAAAGACCAGATCATCACCGCCGCCCTGGAGCTGTTTCGCAGCAAGGGTTTCGCCGATGTGTCCACCCGGGACCTGGCAGAACATGCCGGTTTGTCCCGCAGCCACGTCTACCACTACTTCATCGACTGGAACGAACTGCGTCGTGAAGCCTTCGTACGCTTTGCCGACGAGCAGCTTGAAACTGTGCGTCTGTCCCTAGCAGGTGCCGCGCCGCTGGAGGCCCTGCTAGGCTTCCTGCGCGATTGCCTGCCCGACTCGGCGGACGCCGGTTGGGCGCTCTGGCTGGATGCTTGGGACGAAGCCATGCACGACGCACCCATGGCCGAGGCGTACCTGAAAATCAACGGCGAATGGCAGGCGATGCTGGCGCAGATCATCGCGCAGGGGATGGTTGAGCAAGTATTCACTTGCGAGAGCGCCGAACGCGTAGCGCGCCAATTGTTCGCCCAGACCATGGGCTATGCCGATGACCTGATATTGCAGCCCTCGAGTGCAGCGGCGGCAGCGGCCCTGGACGAAGTGCTGGAGGTGGCGCGACTGCTGCTGAAGATCCAAATCACCGGCTGAATATGGGGTTTGCCTGATCTTGCCTGCCGGATGCGGTTTTTTATGCTTGCTGAAACGTTTCTTCAGCGCTATAAAAATTGCACAACTCCAAGAAAGGCAACCGCCATGACCCCGCTTAAACTGTTTGTCACCCTCGGCGCGCTGACGGCCGCCTCCCACGCCATGGCCTGGGACTATGTGTTGCTCGACACCGACAAGGCCGCGCAAAACCTGCAAATCACCAGCGAACAGCTAGGGCTCAAGACCGACAAACCCTTCTCCGTCACCCTGCGTACCCTGCACGGTGGGCGCCAGGAAGGGGTGAGCATTGTCGATATCGACAACGGTGCGATGAAACTTTCGGTCGTCCCCACCCGTGGCATGAACGTCCTGCAGGCTTCCGTAGGTTCGGTGCGCCTGGGGTGGGACTCACCGGTCAAGGACGTGGTCAATCCGGCCTTTATCGAGCTCAACGGCCGTGGTGGCCTGGGCTGGCTCGAAGGTTTCAACGAACTGGTCACCCGCTGCGGCTACGAATGGGTCGGCCACCCGGGGATGGATAACGGCGAACTGCTGACGCTGCACGGCCGGGCGGCAAATATTCCGGCGAACAAAGTCACCCTGCACATCGACGAAAAACCGCCCTACGCCATCAGCCTGCGCGGCGAGCTCAAGGAGCAGGCGTTCAAGAAGGTCGACTTCACGGTGGTCACCGAACTGCTGATCGAACCTGGCAGCGTGAGCTTTGCCCTCAACGACACCCTGACCAACAACGGCGATTACCCCAAGGAATACCAGGCGCTGTACCACAGCAACTTCAGCACGCCGCTTCTTGAAGAGGGCGCGCGTTTTGCCGCACCGGTGAAGCAGGTCTCGCCGTTCAACGACAAGGCCAAGGCGGACCTGGGGCAGTGGCAGACCTATCGCGGCCCGACCCGGGACTACGACGAAACCGTCTACAACGTGGTGCCTTATGCCGACGCCAAGGGCGAGACCCTGGCCGTGCTGCATAACAAGGCCGGCAGCCTCGGCGTCTCCCTGGGCTTCAACACGCAACAGCTGCCGGTGTTCTCGCTGTGGAAAAACACCGACACCCAGGGCCAGGGCTATGTCACCGGCCTGGAACCGGGCACCAGCTTCTCTTACAACCGTCGCTACCAGCGACCGCTGAATCTGGTGCCGACCATCGGTGCCAAGGAGCAGCGGCAGTTCCAGATTCGCTACAGCCTGTTGGCAGACAAGTCGGCTGTGGATAAGTCCCTGGCCCGGGTCAGTCAGATCCAGGACGGACGCCAGACTGAAGTTCGGCCGACGCCCCTGGTCGACCTGTCCAAGGAGTGATCAACCACTGCTGGCGCTGGGGCGGTATTGCAGCGCTTCCGCCAGGTGCTCGCGACTGATCTGTTGGCGCTGCTCAAGGTCGGCCAGGGTGCGGGCGACCTTGAGCAGTCGGTGCGCGGCACGCAGCGACAGGGTCAAGCGCTCGCAGGCATTCTCCAGCCATTGCTCGTCGGCTGTGGATAACTTGCAGTGCGCCCGAAGCCCCGCCAAATCGAGAAAAGCATTGGCGCAACCCTGGCGTTGCTGCTGGCATTCCCGGGCCTGGGCCACGAGGGCAGCAGCGTGGGCCGTGTCTGCCCCGGGCTGCGGCGTGGGGTTCAAGGCGGTGGTTTCCCGGGCGACGGTCAGGTGCAGGTCGATTCGATCGAGCAACGGGCCCGAGAGCTTGTTGCGATAACGCTGGATCTGCTCCGGGGTGCAGCGGCAGCGGCCGCTGGGCTCCCCCAGGTAGCCGCAGGGGCAGGGGTTCATCGCCGCCACGAGTTGGAAGCGCGCCGGGAAATGCATCCGCTCCCGGGCTCGGGCGATCACAATCTCGCCCGATTCCAGCGGCTCTCGCAGCACTTCCAACACCTTGCGGTCGAATTCCGGCAGTTCATCGAGAAACAGCACACCGTGGTGGGCGAAGGTGATTTCTCCGGGTTGCGGTTTCGAGCCACCACCCACCAGGGCCGGGCCGGAGGCAGAATGGTGGGGCTGACGAAATGGCCGTTGTGGCCAGTGGCGCAAGGGAATGTGGCTGGCGACCGACTGAATCGCCGCCACTTCCAGTGCCTCCTGTTCCTGCAGCGGCGGCAGCAGCCCGGGCAATCGGCTGGCGAGCAGGGTCTTGCCGGTGCCGGGCGGGCCGCTGAACAACAGGTTATGGGCACCTGCCGCCGCCACCAGCAGCGCCCTTTTGGCCGCCAACTGGCCCTGGACTTCATTCAGGTCGGGGTAGGGTCGGTCCGCTAGCAGCAAGCCGCTGGAAACAAAGGGTTCGATCGGCGCATGGCCATTGAAATGCGCCACCGCCTCCAGCAGATGGTCGACCGCGATCACCTTCAGGCCCGATGCCAGGCAGGCTTCTTCGGCATTCGCCCGGGGCACCACCAGCGTGCGTCCGGCACTGCGTGCGGCCAGCGCCGCCGGGAGTACGCCGCGCACCGCGCGCACGGCGCCGGATAGCGCCAGCTCACCCAGGCATTCGACATCATCCAGCGCCAGGCAGGGCACTTGCACGCTGGCGGCGAGAATGCCCAGGGCGATGGCCAGGTCGAAACGTCCGCCGTCCTTGGGCAGGTCGGCCGGCGCCAGATTGAGGGTGATGCGCCGAGCTGGAAAGTTGAACCCCGAGTTGATGATCGCGCTGCGTACCCGGTCCTTGCTTTCCTTGACGGCGGCCTCCGGCAACCCCACCAGGGTCAGCGCGGGCAGGCCGTTGGCCAGGTGCACTTCGACGCTGACAGCCGGTGCCTGCACGCCGACCTGGGCGCGGCTGTGGATGATGGCCAGAGACATGGACCCTTCCTTGGTGATGGCTACGCCGCGTGCTGCGGCGGGCGTTACAAGGATAGTGGGCGTGGTGCTACCGGGAGCCGGGCAATGCTCACAGGATGTGTCTTCCCAGTGGGCAGTCGCCCGCTTACCGGCGCTCGGGCGGGCGTCAACCTCCCTACGGTGCAGCTCATTCGGTCGGCGGGTTGAGCCGGGCTTCGAGTTCGCTGACCTTGGCTTCAAGGCTTTCCAGGCGGGCGCGGGTACGGGCCAGCACCACCATTTGGCTGTCGAATTCTTCGCGGCTGACCAGGTCCAGTTTGCTGAAGCCGCTTTGCAGCAGGGCCTTGAACTGGCTTTCGATTTCATTGCGAGGCAGCGGGGTTTCGCCGCTGAACAGGCGGGAGGCGTGGCCGCTCAGGGCGTCGAGAAGGTCTTTGGGCGCGAGCATGGGAATGTCCTGAAAACTGATGGCGCGCAGTGTATCACGCAGTATTCGGGGGCACGGCTGACGGCGGCGGCGCACGTTTTTCGCGCATGGCGCCGGGCGGCGATGCACTGTTTTTGTGCGTATCTGCGGCGGTGATGGCGAGTTGATACTGAATGGAGTCGCCAAGGGATTGAAATCATGGGTTTTTCAGGAGCTGGCAAGGTTTCTGCTTAGGAGCTCATGACCCATGCACTGATGCAGTCGCTGTGACGAATGCAGTGCGGCAGACGCAGCGGGAAATGTTTCGTCAGGAGCAGTTGGCTGGTGTCGGTCTGGCAGCACAAGTCCGACGAAGCGTTACAAAGCCAGGCACTGCGCTTAGACTTGAGTCGGGTTTGTTTTCCTGGGGCAAGTCCACCAATTCGGGAGAGAGTTTTCATGAAGCTAGTCACTGCCATCATCAAGCCGTTCAAGTTGGACGACGT
>Ga0302172_10000408_pt1 | contig 12893 bp, 11 predicted proteins | sample I_Fen_N2_3_FD_198777 | JGI IMG/M metagenome (GOLD analysis project Ga0302172, IMG submission 198777) | Peat permafrost microbial communities from Stordalen Mire near Abisko, Sweden - I_Fen_N2_3 | ecosystem: Environmental > Terrestrial > Soil > Wetlands > Permafrost | place: Sweden: Abisko... | reverse complement strand
CTCGTGAAGATTTGACCCGCGAAGCCATTCGTCTCGGGCGTTTGTTGATGGAGTTGTTGCCCGAACCTGAGGTGATGGGCTTGCTGGCGCTGATGCTGTTGCACGAATCCCGACGCCCGGCGCGGACTTCGCCCAGCGGCGAACTGATCCTGCTGGATGAGCAGGACCGCTCGTTGTGGGATGCCGGGATGATTGCCGAAGGCTGTGCGCTGGTGGAACGGGCGCTGACGTTGCGACGGTTCGGGCCGTACTGCCTGCAAGCGGCGATTGCGGCGGTGCATGCCGAGGCGCCAACGGCGGGGGACACCGACTGGCCGCAGATTGTGGGGTTGTATGACTTGCTACTGCGAGCGGTGCCGTCGCCGGTGATCGAACTCAACCGCGCGGTGGCGCTGGCCATGCGCGACGGGCCGTTGGCGGGGCTGACGGTGGTGGAAGGGATTCTGGTGCGTGGGGAGTTGCAGGATTACCACTTGGCACACTCGGCGCGGGCGGAGTTTTGTCGGCGGTTGGGGCGGGTGGACGAGGCGCGGGAGGCGTATCAGCGGGCGCTGGAATTGACGCGGCTGGAGCCGGAGCGGCGGTTTATCGAGGGACGGATCAAGGCGTTGCAGTGATGTGAATTCACTGACCCCATCGCGAGCAAGCTCCCACAGTGGATCGCTTGTGTACATACGATCTGCGGCACACAGGAGATCAAATGTGGGCTTGCTCGCGAAGGCGCCATCAGGACCTGCGCTGGAGTGTCAGGCCTGCTGCCGGGTCGCGGTCAGCACGATCTCGCGAACACACACGTTCTGTGGCTGCTGATACGCATAGGCAATCGCCGACGCCACGTCCTCGGCGCTCAACACCGTGCCGCCCATGTCCTGTTTCCAGGCCTGGTAACCGTTCTTGATCGCTTCATCGGTGGTGTGGCTCAGCAGTTCGGTTTCCACCGCGCCCGGGGCAATGGTGATCACCCGCACATTGTGCGGCGACAGTTCTTCCCGCAAGTTTTCCGACAAGCCATGCACCGCGAACTTGGTGCCGACATAGGCCACATGATTCGGGAAGGTCTTGCGCCCGGCCACCGAGCTGATGTTGATGATCGTGCCGTGCTTGCGCTCGACCATTCCCGACACCACCGCGTGCACGCCGTTGAGCAAGCCCTTCACGTTGACGTCGAGCATCTGGTCCCACTGGGCCGGGTCCTGTTTGCTCATCTCGCCCAGCAACATGACGCCGGCATTGTTGATCAAGGCGTCCGCCGGGCCGAATTGCGCTTCAGCCTCGGCGACGGCTGCGAGCAGGGCGGCGCGGTCGGTGATGTCGACGCGGCGGCTCAGGGTATTCGGCAACTCCAGCGCTTCCAGGCGTTCAACCCGGCGCGCCAGCAGCAGAAGTGGATGGCCGGCGGCGCTCAGCAGGCGTGCGGTCGCTTCGCCAATGCCCGAACTGGCCCCGGTGATGATGATCAATGGCTTGCCCATGGCTCGACTCCTGAAATAAGAAAAACAAATATCTGAACGTGGAGCGCAGTATATTTACCGTCGTACAGGCTGAAAAATGCCTTATTCCTCTGTCTGTTATCGGAATTTCCTATGGATGTCCGTCATCTCAAAGCCTTCCTCGCGGTGTTCGAGGAGCGCAACATCACCTCGGCGGCCCAGCGCTTGTTCATCAGCCAGCCGACCCTGTCCGTGACCATCAAGCAACTCGAAGAAGAAATGGGCGTCGCACTGTTTGTGCGTCAGCCTCGGGGTGTTGATGTCAGTGACGAAGCGCGGGTGCTGTACCCGCAAGCGCGGCGGATGGTGGCCGAAGCCGAGGCCCTGAGCCGTCTGTTTCGTGGCCGGGAAAACCGCGCGCCGCTGACCTTGGGCATCGAAGGTGATATTGCCGACAGCCAGATCGAAGCCTTCGTGCGCATGGCCCATCAGGCCTTGCCCAATTTGTTGCTGACGCTGGAGGAGGGCTGCCACGGTGACGGTCGATTGGCCGTGGAAGAAATGTGCTGCGAGGACGAACTGTTCCTGCCGTTGTGGGAAGAGTCCTATGTGATGGCGTTGCCGGTCGGGCATCCGATGACCGCGACGGGGGCGGGGCAAACCTGGACGCCGATCGATGACTGGATTACCTGTCCGCAGCATCCGTCCCATCAGCGCTTGATGGCGTTGTACGGGCGCTCGCCGCAAGCGCTGGCCGGGCATGCCGGCTCGTTGAAACAAGCGCTGCATATGGTGGCCGCCGGGGTCGGTGTGGCGATGTTGCCGCAGTCGTTGGTCAGCGGGCATGAGCGGGTGGTGACCCGGGCCTTGCACCTGCCGGCGCCGACGCGCCGGGTGGGGTTGTGTTACGCGGCTCAGGCGTTGGAGCTGCCGGCGTTGCGCGGGTTGCATGAGTATTTTCAGGTGAATCGGCCGATGGTGATTGAGGCGGCGTGATCAAGTTTTGAAGAGGTGTTGGCCGGGCTGGAGCCTTCGCGAGCAAGCCCGCTCCCACATGGGGTCTGTACCACGCCGAAGATCCGTTGTGGGAGCGGGCTTGCTCGCGAATGGCGGCACCGCTATTCCAGCATCTTGCCGAGCAACCAACTGCCCGCCGGCCCCGGCGGATGCAGGCGCGACCAAAGCGCATCGACATACACCGGTTTTGGCCAGCCCCGCACTTCCAGTTCCACCAGCGACCCGGCGCCAAAGCGCCCCACCAGCCAGCGCGGCAGCGGCGCCCAGCCAAACCCGCCCTGGGCCATTTCCAGCAGCATGATGTAACTCGGCGCCGACCAGACCCGGCCCTTCGCCCGGCTTTCATACGGGTTGACGATGGTCGCCAGACGCAATTCCCGATGCTGTTGCAACACGTCCTGGTCGACCCCGCTGAGCGCCCCCAATGGGTGGGTTTGCGCGACAAACAGGGCGATTTCCGTGCGCTCGTCGACGGTCGAACTGACCAGGTCCGGCGGGTAGCTGTCCTGCATTTCGGCGAAGGCAACATGGGCCCGGCCCCGTTGCACCAACGCCACCAAGTCATCGCATTCAGCGATCAGGCATTCGAGTTCCAGGTCGGGATAACGTTGTTCGAACGCACTGAGGGCGGCTTCGAAACGGTCGGATTGATAGGTGTCGGAAATCGCTACCGTTAGCTTTGGCTCGGTGCCTTGGGACAGTTGGCTGGCGGCCATTTCCAGGCGACTGGTGGCGGCGAGGATGTCCTCGGCCCGTTGCAGCATCACATGCCCGGCCGGGGTCAGGCTCGGCTTGCGGCTGCTGCGGTCGAACAGCGTCAGGTTGAGGTCGATCTCCAGGCTGGCCACGGCTGCGCTGATGGTCGACTGACTGCGCCCGAGTTTACGCGCCGCCGCCGAAAACGAACCTTGGGTCGCGGCTTCGACAAACGCCAGCAACACTTCGTGAGAGGCCATGAACTATCGCCTTGATCGATGGTTATTGGTTAGGAAGTATCGGTGTGCCGGCGGATCATCGCAACCACTGTCACTCAGGGAGTCTGGCCATGAACGCCAACAAATCCATTACTGAACGTATTTGCCAGGCCATCGGTTTCGAACTGCTGGCCGTATTGATCTGCACCCCGCTGCTGGCTTGGGTCATGGACAAGCCGATGCTGGAAATGGGCGTCGCCACCGTGGCCATCGCCGCCCTGGCCCTGGCCTGGAACGTGGTCTTCAACGGTTTTTTCGACCGCTTGCTCAAGCGCTACACCATTGTGCGCAACGCTTGGGTCCGGGTGGTGCATGCGCTGTTGTTCGAGGGAGGCCTGATCGTGATGGGCGTGCCGCTGATTGCCTGGTGGTTGAGCATCAGCCTGTGGCAGGCGTTCTTGCTGGATATCGGGGTGTTGTTGTTCTTCCTGCCTTACACCTATGTTTACCACTGGGGGTATGACGTGGTGCGGGAGCGGTTGGTTTTGCGCAATTCTTGCGAAGGGTAAACGCAAAAGATCGCAGCCTTCGGCAGCTCCTACATTGACCGCGTGAAAACCCGATCCTGTAGGAGCTGCCGAAGGCTGCGATCTCTTGATCCTGGCGATTTACTTACAAAAACATCCCGCCCGACGCCTCCACCCGCTGGCCGTTGATCCATTGGCCACCCGGCGACAACAGCAGCGCAATCGCGCCACCAATGTCATCCGGCTGACCGGCGCGGCCCAGGGCGGTATTGCTCGCGACCATCTGATTCACCGCGCTGTTATCGCGCACGGCGCCACCGCCGAAATCGGTTTCGATGGCACCCGGCGCCAGGATATTCACCGCAATCCCGCGCTCACCCAGCTCCTTGGCCTGATAACGGGTCAGCACTTCCATCGCGCCTTTCATCGCTGCATAGGCGCCGTAACCCGGCAGGCTGAAACGGGCCAGACCGCTGGAGATATTGATGATGCGACCGCCGTCATTCATCAATGGCAGCAAGGTCTGTGTGAGGAAAAACGGCCCCTTCAAATGAATGTTCATCAGCAAATCAAACTGCGCCACGGTGGTGTCGACGAAATTGGCGTGCACGCCCACTCCGGCGTTATTGACCAGAAAATCGAAGCGCGGGCGATCAAAGTGCTCGTTCAATACTTTGGCGACTTCACCGCTGAACGCGGCGAAGCCTTCACTCTGGCCAACGTCGAGTTGCAGCATCGCAGCGCGGCCGCCCAAGCTTTCTATTTCAGCGACCAGTGCCTGGGCTTCATCGGCGCGGCTGTTGTAGGTGCCGATGATGTCGATGCCTTGGGCCGCCAAGTGCAGGGCAGTGCTTTTGCCGAGGCCGCGGCTGGCGCCGGTGATCAATGCGATTTTGCGATTCATGGTGTTTCCTCAAGCAGTGAGTGACTGATGGAGGAAGTTTATTTATCCGGCCTGTAGTGATAAACAGAGGTAAATCGGAATCACTGGTCGGTTAAGCCGAACAATACAGGTCAGCCCCATGAACAAACTGGAACTGCTGCGCACCTTCGTGCGCGTCAGCGAAATGTCGAGCTTTACCCTCGCCGGCGAAAGCCTCGGCTTGCCGCGCTCTACGGTGTCCGAACACGTCCAGGCATTGGAAAGTCTGCTGGGCACGCGCCTGCTGCAACGCACCACGCGCAAGGTCCAGGCGACCCAGGACGGGTTGGTGTTGTACGAGCGCAGCAAGGATTTGCTCTCGCACATGGATGAGATCGAAGGGTTGTTCAAACAGGACGAAGCGTCCCTGGCCGGGCGGATTCGCATCGACCTGCCAAGCATCATGGCCCGGCGATTTGTCATGCCGCGCCTGCCGGAGTTCATGGCCAGGCATCCGCATCTGGAACTGGAAATCAGCAGCACCGACCGCCGGGTCGATGTGCTCAGTGAAGGTTTTGATTGCGTGGTGCGGGTCGGGGCGCAGCCGGATCAATCGGTGGTGGCCCGACACTTGTGCGACTTCGCCATGGTCAACTGTGCCAGCCCGGCCTATTTGCAACGCTTCGGCGTGCCGCGAACCATCGAAGACCTGGCGCAGCATCGGCTGGTGCATTACGTCGGCGTGCTGGGTTCGCGTTCGGAGGGTTTTGAGTACGAGGCGGCGGGCAAGCTGCACCGTGTGGCGATGGCCGGCAGTATCACGGTGAACAACAGCGATGGTTATGAGTCAGCGTGCCTGGGCGGCTTCGGCTTGATCCAGGCGCCACGGGTGGGTATGCAACCGTATTTGCAAAGCGGTGAACTGGTGGCGGTGTTGCCGCAGTTCAACGCGCCGTCGATGGAAGTGTCGCTGCTGTATGCACGGCAGCGGCATTTGCCGTTGCGGGTGAGGGCGTTCATGGAGTGGCTGGCCCTCATCATCCCGGCCACCCACTAACCCGCAGGAGCAAGGCTGGCCCGCGATGGCGTTCTTGAGATCGCTATCGCGGGCAAGCCTTGCTCCTACAGGTCCGGGGTCGGTCAGAAGAGTTTGGTGAACAACCAGTACAAGCTGCCCGACAACAGAATCGCCGCCGGCAAGGTCAGCACCCAGGCCATCAGCAGGTTGCGGATGGTCTTCATCTGCAAGCCGCCGCCGTTGGCAACCATGCTCCCGGCCACCCCCGAGGACAGCACGTGGGTGGTGGAGACCGGCAAGCCAAACATGTCGGCGGCGCCGATGGTCAGCATGGCCACGGTTTCCGCCGACGCGCCTTGGGCGTAGGTCAGGTGGGTCTTGCCGATTTTTTCCCCGACGGTCACCACGATGCGCTTCCAGCCCACCATGGTGCCCAGCCCCAGCGCGATGGCCACGGCGATCTTGACCCACAGCGGAATGAAGCGCGTGGAGTTGTCGATCTGCTGTTTGAACAGTTGCAGCTTGTCGCTGGTGTCGGCGTCGAAGTTGCCGACCTTGTTCTTGTCCATCAGGCGAATGGTTTCGCTGGTCAGGTACATGTCGTTACGCACGTTGCCCACGGCTTCGGCCGGGACTTTGGACAGCGAACCATAACCCTTCACTTCGTTGCCGATGTTGCCGGCCAGCGCGGCGAGGGCCGGGACCAATTGCGGTGTGGCTTCCTTGCTGCGCACGTAATCGGACAGCACTGCACGCGGGTCGGTCGGTGCCGGCAGCGGTGTGGTTTTCACCAGCGCTTGCTGGGTAACTTCGGCCACGGCGGCGAACTGCAACGCCTGATCGGCCGGCATGGTGCGGTTCAGCGCATACGCCATCGGCAGGGTGCCGACCAGAATCAACATGATCAGGCCCATGCCTTTCTGGCCGTCGTTGGAACCGTGGGCGAAGGACACGCCGGTGCAGGTCAGGATCAGCAGACCGCGAATCCACCACGGTGGCGGCGCATCGCCTTCCGGTGCCTTGTACAGCGCACGGTTCTTGACGAAGGCGCGCAACGCCAGCAGCAACAGCGCGGCAAAGCCGAAGCCCACCAGCGGCGAAAGCAGCAGGGCGTAACCGATCTTGGTCGCCTGGGCCCAGTCCACACCGCTGGTGCCGTCGCGGCCGTGCATCAGGGCATTGGCGACGCCGACGCCGATGATCGAACCGATCAAGGTGTGCGAAGACGAGGCCGGCAAGCCGAGCCACCAGGTGCCGAGGTTCCACAGGATCGCGGCGATCAACAAGGCGAAGATCATGGCGAAACCGGCGGAGGAGCCGACTTGCAGAATCAGCTCCACCGGCAACAACGCGATGATCCCGAACGCCACCGCGCCGCTCGACAGCAACACGCCGAGGAAGTTGAAGAACCCGGACCAGGCCACCGCAAAGTTCGGTGGCAGCGAGTTGGTGTAAATCACCGTGGCCACGGCGTTGGCGGTGTCGTGGAAGCCGTTGACGAATTCAAAACCGAGGGCGATCACCAGCGCCACGCCGAGCAGCAGGAACGGGGTCCACGTGGTGACCACCGTGCCGAGTTCGTGCATGTCGTGCATCAGGCTGTAGGCGGTAAATAACAAACCGCTGGCCAGCACGCCGAAGAAAATCACCAGGGTAAACAGGCCGGGTTTTTTATCGAACTGCGGTCTGGCGCTGCGGGCGGGCGCCTGAGCAGCAGACAAAGAAGGAGTAGCCATCACGGACAATCCTGAGGAGGGAAGGAGTGTTGCCCATGATCGTTTCAAAATATGACAGAGAGACTGCGGTGGGTCAGTGTTTGGGGTTTTTGTTTATCCGTTGATCAGGAAGCGGAAAGATCGCAGCCTTCGGCAGCTCCTACGGGTGGAATGTGTGCACCTGTAGGAGCTGCCGAAGGCTGCGATCTTTTGATCTTAATAATCCTGGCGTTTACGAAACGCCCAACGCCCCGCCAGCACGGTAAACGTCGCCACTAACGCCACCAGAATCCAGAACCCTTCCGGGTCGCCCGCCAGTGGAATCCCGCCCACGTTCATGCCGAAAAAACCGGCAATGATGTTGATCGGCAGCGCCAGCACCGTCACCACCGTCAGGGTGAACAGCGTGCGGTTGCTCTGTTCGTTGAGGTTGGCGGCGATCTCTTCCTGCAACAGCTTGATCCGTTCGCCGAGGGCCGTGAGGTCGTTGATGATCAGCGCAAACTCCTCAGTGGATTTGCGCAGCTCCTTGACGTCTTCCTTCTGCAACCATTGCGGCGGCCGATTGAGCAGGCGCAGCAACGATCCCGGCTCCAGCGCCAGCAAGCGCTGCAGACGCACCAGCACCCGACGATTGGCGCCCAGTTCGGCGCGGTTGGTCGACAGGCGCGAGGACAGCAACTCATCTTCGATCTGATCGACACTCTGGCTGGTCTTGCGCACGATCTGCGTCAGCACTTCGCCCTGATCGCGCAACAGGTGCACCAGCAATTCCAGCGGCGAGCGAAAGCATTCACCGGCCTTCACCGAGGAGCGCAACTTGTCCACCGAGTGCAGCGGTTGCAGGCGTGCGCTGATGATCAACTTGCTGCGGGCGCACACCCACAATGTCGAGACATCCGACGAAACCATGCTGCTGAGGTTGAACACCACGTCGTTGACCACCGCCAGCAACGCCGAATCGACGTGCTCGATACGCGTCGAACGCGAGCCTTCGTGCAGCGCTTCGAAAAACTCCTCGGGCAATTCCAGATGGCTTTTCATCCAGCGCTCACACGCCGCGTGGGCCAGGTTGAGGTGCAGCCAGAGGAATTCATCGCTGTCCTCGCTCTGTTGCAAACAGCGCAAAGCCTCGGCGGAATCGATCTCCCGGCCGCGCTCACCCGGACGAAAACGGAAGCCGTAAAGCAGGCCGAACAAGTCAGTGTCGCGGTGGGTGTTATCGATGCTGTGGTTCATGAGGTCTCGCTGAGAGGAAGCGCCTGTCGCGGGTTTCACAGGTTCACTTGAGCCGCATCATCGCAAGGAGTTTTGACAGTTTTGTGACAGTCGTGTGGCGCGCAAACGTGTGCGTTACCGATGGTCGGAAATGATTCAAGAACCGCTCTGGCACGCCGATGACGCAGGTGTTAGGTTGCGCGGCTCTGGCCACGAGCCGGATCGCAGACAGGGACGTTTGGATGTCTTTCACGCCCAATCAGGCGTGCCTTTTTCCTGTCATGAGTATCACTCGATGCTGCAAAAATCCCTGAGAGCCCAAATCCTCGCATTGCTCGGCGGCAGCCTGTTGGCGATATTGCTGATCGCGTTGGCCTGCTTTCACTTCCTGTCCAGCGGCGTGCAAAACTACGCCAACCTGATCGACGGCCCGCTGCGCACGTCGCAATTGATCGATGAAGCCAACCTGCAATTCAAGGTGCAGGTTCAGGAATGGAAAAACGTCCTGCTGCGCGGCAAGCAGCCTGCGGACCTGGACAAATACTGGAAGCAATTCGAAGACCGTCAGCGTGACGTGCAGGGCATTCTCGGCGAACTGGCCGGGCAGAAAGGCCTGGATGCCCAGCTCAAGACCCGCATCGAGCGGCTGCGTGACGAACACCGTCAGTTGGGCAGCGCCTACCTGAAAGGTCGCGATGCCTACGTCGCCGCTGGTGCCGACCCCACCGCCGGCGACACCGCCGTGAAAGGCGTGGACCGCGCCACCAGCGATCAGATGAGCGAATTGGTCGGCGAACTGCGCAAGCAGGGCACCGAACAATCGGCACAGATCAGCGCCAGCGCCGAGCGCACCGTGTTGCTGGGGATCGTCGTGATGCTCGCTTCAGGTCTGTTGATCGGCTTGTTGAGCCTGTGGCTGATCAACCGCAACCTGGTTGATCCGATTCGCAAACTGATCGACTACGTCGCACAACTGAGCCAGGGCAAATTTGCCGAGCGCGTGGCCAGCGACCGTGAAGATGAACTGGGCAAACTGGCGATGGCGGCTAACACCTTGCGCGATTTCCTGGCTGAAACCTTCACCCGTTTGCAGCGCAGCGCATCGGACCTGGACAGCGCCAGCGGCGAACTGAATTCCATCGCCACGCTGATGGCCGGCGGTACCAACGAACAGTTCAACCGCACCGATCAGGTGGCCACGGCGATGAACGAAATGTCCGCCACCGCCCAGGAAGTGGCGCGTCATGCCGCCGACGCGGCGCGTGCCGCCGATGATGCCGATCAGTCCGCCCAGCAGGGCGAAAAGGTCATGCAGGGCACCATTCACACCATCACTCAAATGCGCGGCGAGATCTCCAACACTGCCACCGTGATCCGTCGTCTGGAAACCGACAGCGGGCGCATCGGCAAGGTGCTGGAAGTGATTCGCGGCATCGCCGAGCAGACCAACTTGCTGGCGCTCAACGCTGCCATCGAAGCGGCCCGCGCCGGTGAAGCCGGGCGTGGTTTTGCGGTCGTGGCCGACGAAGTCCGCAGCCTGGCCCAGCGCACGGCGGCGTCGATCATCGAGATCAACCAGATCATCCAGACCGTGCAAACCGGTGCGGTGGACGCCGCCCAGGCGATTGAAAGCGGCCAGTCCCGCAGCGAGGAAAGTGTCGCCCAAGTGACCGAGGCCGGCGCCATGCTGGAGCGCATCACCCATGCCGTGGAAGCCATCCGCGACATGAACCGCCAGATCGCCACCGCCGCCGAAGAGCAAACCTCGGTGGCCGAAGACATTTCGCGCAACCTGACCGAAATCACCAGCATCGCCAGCACCAACCTGGACAACGTGCAGCGCACCGAAGCGGCGAGCCGCAACCTGCACGGCTTGTCGGGGCAGTTGAATGAAGTGACGTCGCGCCTCAGCGCCTGAGGCAAAAAAAAGCTGTGTACCGGTTTGCTTACCGAGTCGGTACACAGTCGATCTCAAGTCCGCCTAAACGATGTCGATGATGGATTTAACCTGAACCCACATAGGATAAATCCCATGGTCAGCATTACTTCCGTTTCGATCAACCAGACCCTCTCGACGCCGACGAGCAAAACCTCGATCAGCGACAGCACCGACGACACCACTTCGACAACCGCCACCTCCAGCACCACGGCTTCCGGCGATACCACCAAAGCTTCTGGTGGTGCCGCGCCGGCGGGCGGTGACAGCAGTTCGAGCAGCAGCACGGAATCCGATACGGTCAAGGAACTGCGCAAGCAGATCGCCGAGCTGCAAAAACAATTGCAGGAACAACAGCAGCAACTGCAAGCGGCTCAGGCCAAGCAGGAAAGCGCCGATGCCAAAGCCGCCGACGTAGCGGCCGCGCAGTCGCAGATCTCAGCTACGTCGGGGTCGTTGCAAACCGCCACGGCGGCGTTGTTGCAGGCGTTGCAGGATGAAGGCAGCAGCACGACCGGGTCGATGGTCAGTACGTCGGCTTAAACCGCCGGCGGCAGGCTGAACGTGAACAACGTGCCGTTCTGCGCGGTGGACGCCACGTGCAGGCGGCCGCCGTGGGACTGGGCAATCTGGCTGGCAATGTAGAGGCCCAGCCCGAGGCCGGCCTGGGGTGTGTCCCGAGTCGGTCGCGCGTAGGGCTGGAACAGATGGGGCAGTACCGGCTCCGGGATCTGCCCCTGGTTTTTCACCGCAATCATCAACGCGCCCTGATCGACAAGCGCGGTGACTTCCACGTCACCCTGGGGATCGCCGTGGGCAACCGCATTGGCCAGCAGATTGGAGAGCAATTGCGCAACGCGCTCGCGGTCGCAATGCGTGCCCTGCAAGTCGCCGATTGAGGCGCGGATGACCCGGTCCGGATGTACGTTGTGTATTTCCGAAATCACATGCAGCAAGGCTTCGGCCAAGTCCGGGCAGGGCGTGACGCTGACTGGAATGCCGTTGCCCAGACGTCCACGGGCGAAGTCCAGCACGTCGTCCACCAGTTGCGCCGCGCGTCGGGCGCTGGTGCGGATGTGTTGCACCAATTTGTCGCTGGCCGGGTTGGGGTATTTGCGCTGGAGCATCTCGGCGGCGGCGCCAATGGCGAACAGCGGGTTGCGCAAGTCATGGCCGAGTACGGCGATGAACTGCTCACGCAACTCGGCGTTTTGCCGTTCTTCCTGCAAGGCCGCCTCGGTGTGCAGCAGGTTTTCTTCGGCCTCGATTTGCAGTGAAAGCACCCGGGCGAACGACTCCATGGTGGACTGGATGGTGCTGCTCTTGAGTTCGGTCGGATTCGGGTCGAGGGCGCAGATGGTGCCGAAGAACTGCCCGTTGGTACGAAACACCGGGACCGAGATATAGCTTTCAAATTGATACAGGCGCGGGGTGTGGTGGTCGCGATACAGCGGGTCTTCGCTGGCCTTGTCGATCACCACCGAGACGTGGGCGGTGCGAATTTCGTGGCACAGGGTCGTGACCACATCCAGTTCACCGCCGACCTTGAGGCCGAAGTCCAATTGGTCGAGCACGGCGCAGGCCGTCCATGAATCCTCAGTGACGCGAGCGACGGCGGCAAAGCGCAGGCCGGTCATTTCACGGATGACCTGAAGGATGGCCGGCACGGCGCTGATTCTGCCGATTGTGGCGATGTCTATTGCCGCTGCTTGTCCCATTCGTTCTGTCTCTGCCTGATCGCCGTGAACGGAGTCTAGCGATCCGTGGCGCATGCAGACATAAAAAAACGCACGACCCGATGGGTGTGCGTTTTTTTGAACCCGGCCAAACCCCTGTAGGAGCGAAGCTTGCTCGCGAAAGCGGTGGGTCAGTCAACGTGATGTTGAATGTGCCGCCGTCTTCGCGAGCAAGCTCTGCTCCTACAGGGATTGCGGTGTCCCACAGGGTATTGCGGTGATTATTTGTCTTGCTTGTTGCTCAGCACTTTGCCGGTGGCGGCATCGAAATCGACGTCCCATTCAACACCTTCAGCGGTGCGCAATTCGACTTCGTATTCGTAGCCGTTGAAGTGGTTGTCCAGATCGGTATCGGTGATGGTCGCGCCCGCATGCAGTTTCAGGGCGGCCTGGTTCATTTCTTCCAAAGGCTTGATCTTGCCGCTTTTCACCAGCTCAGGGATCTGGTCGACACGAACGTCAGCCTGGGCTAGGCCAGCGGTAACGGTCAGGGCAGCGGCGGCGAACAGGGCAGTCAGGG
>Ga0302172_10000405_pt1 | contig 12914 bp, 12 predicted proteins | sample I_Fen_N2_3_FD_198777 | JGI IMG/M metagenome (GOLD analysis project Ga0302172, IMG submission 198777) | Peat permafrost microbial communities from Stordalen Mire near Abisko, Sweden - I_Fen_N2_3 | ecosystem: Environmental > Terrestrial > Soil > Wetlands > Permafrost | place: Sweden: Abisko... | reverse complement strand
GGTTTATGAAACTAGTTCTCCGGTGAAGATCTGGGATCTACTCTGGATCGCTCGGATCGTTGAACAACACCGTCAACTTGATGCTGCCGTGACCGAATTGTGGAAAATTGGGTTTTGTCGGGTCAGCAGGATCAAGATTCGATGCCGTGTCGTCGGGTGGAAACAGCACCAGAGAATTCAGAAATGCCTGCACGGCGTCTGACTGCCACTTCGGGAGTGCCGCGTATGCATCACGTGACCTCTGCGATTCTCCTCCATGACGGAGGATGACATCGTCGAGGGTAAGGCTGCGTCCGTCGTGGCCATAGGGCGCGGTGGATCCCACTCCCCATAACGGCCGAGTCATGAACGACTTCTGCAGCGTTCCATCCCAGTTGCGCTCGTAGAATTTCGCGCCCATTTCGTGGCGTTTGAAGTCGCTGAAGATGTCATTCACGACGAAAGTATTTCCCGCGGGCAACTTCAGGACAGGATAGCCAGTGCCGTCGTCCTTCGTAGTGAAAAGAGCGGTTGCCGTAGCGAACAGGCTGTTGAAGACTCCATTCGTGGGATCGTAGGCGGTTTCCAGGTCAGCGACTCGCCGGTCGTGCTGGACGGTTAGATTTGAGGTGTGGCAGGAAGAACAGCCGATCTTGTGGAATACCGCGCGACCCAAACTCGTGGTGGTGCTCTGCTGCGAGTGTCCGGCCTTGAAGTAGTTCAGCAAGTAGAACTCGAGATGATCCACAATCGCGGGATCGATTTCATTTCCATTCTGGTGGTCGGGCTGAGGCGGCGGACTGATCTTGTCAAGGGAGCCATCCAGGACCATCCCCGAAGGAGTGACTACGCGACGGCCCGCGCTGGCTGCCGCAATTTCGGGATCCGCGGATGCCTCGAGGCCCATCTCGTTATGCAAGGCAATCAGGATGAATTGGCGAATGGAAAATGCACTGCCCTCGGCGAAGAAGGGTTTGATCCGCAAATCCGGGTCAACGCCCGAAACATGGGAAGTATCAACGGAACCGTCAGGCAGGCCGGTAATGGTGCCGTAGTCGATGTCTTGGCTGCGCAGGCGCAACGTCACCGGATAGTGAAGTTGCTGTGCTCTCTTAACAGCCCGGCGCTCGATGTTGCGGAGGTCTGCGGTCATCTCGTCGGCCAGCATCTCGCGCAGACCGAGGCCGAAAAGATGGGGAGCGTCGCGACTGTCAGGGCGGGTCACGACATTGCCGCCAACACCAGCAGAGCCACGTGGACGGCCGTGACACAGCGCGCAGCTATCCGTAAGGCCGGCGCCAATGGCATTGTTGGTGTTCAGGTCGCCGACGCCGTCGCCCTCATTGGGGCCCTGGCCGTTCTCGCGGGTAAACTTGCGCTGGAACAGTTGCCGGCCACGACGAATGGAGCGAAAGGGATCGCGGTCGATGATAAAGGTCGAGGAACCGGGCATCATCACGTCTCCTCGGCCGGCTCCGATCTCGTCGGACAGCGATTTATTGATTCCAGCCTTGGCTTTGCTGGTAGCTAGAGTGTTGTCGATCATCTGCGCCCCTGATGGGGAACACAGGGCTGGTAAAAGGCAGACTCCAAGCACAATTCTTGTGCACCACTTCATACTTGCCTCCATCGAACGATTCGCGAACGGTTGACTGCGTTCTCCAGGTAAGGTCCCGGAGATCCGAAGTGGGCGGGCTGGACCTATCGTGAGAAACGTCAGGAAAATGACGAACCTCACGATCGTGAAAGCGCGGGCCAGGGTAGTTCGACGAGTGCCGCAGTCGTGCGCCGCGAAACCAGAGATGTCGCTGGGCCGCTGGTAGACGAGGTGATTTGTCCCCGACCAGAAGACTTGATATGAGGGGTGACGAGTGTCAGGAGTATTGGCCCAGTGCGTCAGCCTGTCAATAGCCTGATGGTGGCGTTGACAAGAATGATCGAAGTCCAGAGAAGGCGGAGGTCGGCACGTTGCGGCCAAATCGCGTGTTCTGGCGTTAATCTAGGGGGTTACGGGGCGACACGATGCCGACTATAATTTAAGAAGGTTTGTACCATGAGCAGCCGTGTATCCAAGCCGCGAGTGATCGCTTATGCCGGGTCCCACCCGGCGGGCGATGGGCGTACGCGTACAGCGTGGTCGCGGCCGATTTCTTCGCGCGCCGATTCCAAGCTGGCGCCGTGCATGGTGCGTCCCAACCTCTTCTCGGGCGACTAGCTCAGTCCGACATGTTCTTGGGAGTTCGCGAGCGCTTTAGCAGAATGCGCATCCGAAGCTGACACGACTGCTGAGAGGTTGAAAAGCAGATTCCCCGCAGCCTGAAGGCCGCGAGGAATGACAAGAAGAATCGGAACTCCTGTACCGCTGGCCTGAAGGCCAGCACTATCTAGAAATTCGGCACGACCGCCGTGCCTCAGCCATTTCGCAGGAGACGACCATGACGACCACTACTCTTACTCCAGTTGCAGGACCCAAGATCAAGACCGCGCTTCCCGGACCGAATGCCAAGAGCGTTCTCGAGAAGGACCACAAATACATTTCGCCGTCGTATACGCGGTCGTATCCGCTGGTGGCGAAGCGCGGGCGCGGCGTGATCATCGAGGACGTGGACGGGAACGAGTTCCTCGACTTCTCGGCCGGCATCGCGGTTACGTCGACGGGGCATTGTCATCCCGAGGTTGTCGCTGCGATTCAGAAGCAGGCGGGCGAGCTGATCCACATGTCGGGCACTGACTTCTATTACGAGAGCATGGTGACGCTGGCGGAGCGGCTGTCGAAGATTGCTCCGATGAAGGGGCCGCACAAATTTTATTACGGCAACTCGGGCGCGGAGGCGGTGGAGTGCGCGCTGAAGCTGGCGCGGTATCACACCAAGCGTCCGCACGTGATTGCCTTTTTGGGCGCGTTCCACGGGCGCACGATGGGAGCGCTGTCGCTGACGGCGTCGAAGCCTCAGCAGAAGCGGCGGTTTGCGCCAATGCTGCCAGGCGTGACGCATGTGCGCTATCCGGATGTGTACCGCAGCTGCATGGGCGGAACGCAGGAGGCGGAAGGATTTGCGCTGGGCTGCGCGCGCTATATCGAAGAGAAACTGTTTAAGACCATTCTGCCTCCGGAGGAAGTAGCGGCGATTTTTGTGGAGCCGATCCAGGGCGAAGGCGGATACGTGGTGGCTCCGACGGTGTTCATGCAGGAGCTGCGGAAGATTTGCGATCGCCACGGGATTCTGCTGGTGGCTGACGAAGTGCAGTCAGGCGTTGGCCGGACGGGCAAGTGGTGGGCGATTGAGCATACCGGCGTGGAGCCCGATATCGTTTGCAGCGCGAAGGGAATTGCCAGCGGCATGCCACTCGGCGTGGTGATGACAAAGGCGGAGATCATGGACTGGGTTCCGGGATCGCATGCTTCGACGTTTGGCGGCAACCCAGTGGCCATTGCGGCGGCGCTGGCGACTTTGGATGTGTTGGAGCGCGAAGGCGTGAAGAATGCCGAAGTCGTGGGCAAGCACATCATGGAGCGCATCGCCGAGTGGCCGCGGACAATGGACCTGGTGGGCGATGTGCGCGGACGCGGGCTGATGATCGGCATCGAGATTGTGACCGACAAGAAGACCAAGGCGCAGGGCATTGAGCAGCGCGATCGCATCGTGGACTTGGCATTCGAGCGCGGGGTGCTGCTGCTGGGTTGCGGGCCGAACTCGGTGCGGTTGTCGCCGCCACTCATCGTCAGCAAGGAACAGGCCGATATAGCCATTGACGTGCTGGAAGAGTGCATTCAGCTGGTGGCGATTGATCACAAGCACGGAAGGTAGCTGCCAGTAGTCAGTTGCCAGTTTGTAGGGATCCCACCCTGTCGCCAAAGAACGGCGACAAGGGTGGGGCACCCTCTTATTTGGTCGCGTCTTCTGCGAATTAGGGGGATGGCGTAAGATATCGGAGGCGCCCCCCAGGGAGACAAATTCACAGTGCCTGAGCTTCGTAAAGATCCCATCGTCGGACGATGGGTGATCATCTCAACCGACCGCGCAAAACGCCCAACCGATTTTGTAAGAGAGTCCGTCAAAATGAAGGGCGGATTCTGTCCGTTTTGCCCCGGCAGCGAGGGCAAGACACCGTCTGAAGTGCTGGCTTACCGTCCGAACGGAGCTGGCCGCGACGCGCAAGGGTGGACGGTGCGCGTGGTGCCGAATAAATTTCCGGCGCTCACCATTGAAGGCAGCCTGAACCGGTCAGCCGATGGCATGTTCGACAAGATGAATGGCATCGGCGCGCACGAAGTCATCATCGAGACCCCCGACCACAACGAGACCCTGGCTACCTTGCCCGAAAAACGGATTGAAGATGTGTTGTGGGCGTTTCGCGACCGCATTCTCGACCTGAAGAAGGACAAGCGGTTCAAGTACATCATGCTGTTCAAGAACCACGGCACGGCGGCCGGGGCGACCTTGGAACACGCGCATGGACAGTTGATTGCGTTGCCCATCGTTCCGAAACATGTGCTGGAGGAGCTGGACGGCGCCAAGGAGTATTACAAGTTCAAGGAACGCTGCGTGTTTTGCGACATCATCCGGCAGGAGATGGACGAGAGTGTGCGGGTGGTGGCGGAGAATGAGGGCTTTCTGACGGTGGCTCCATATGCGCCGCGCTTTCCGTTTGAGACCTGGATTTTGCCGAAGAAACATGAGTCGGCGTTTGAGAATTCGTCGTCGCAGACTTATGAGCAGTTGGCGCGCGCGCTGAAGAACCTGTTGCAGCGCGCCGACGTGGTGCTCGACAATCCCGCGTACAACATGGTGATTCACAGCGCTCCGGTGCAGGAAGGTCCGATGGAGCATTACCACTGGCACGTGGAGTTCATGCCGCGACTGACGAAGATTGCAGGATTCGAGTGGGGCAGCGGGTTTTATCAGAACCCGACTCCGCCGGAAGAGGCAGCGCAGTATTTGCGCGAGGCGAAGGTGAAATCGGTGGCGCCGGTGACAGTGGGATGAGAAGTTCGAGGTTCGTGAAAAGCCTGACCCATGCGGTCAGGTTTTTTGATTTTGCAGGCCAGGGCTAAAGCCCACGAATCAAAGCCCGCGATTTCACCGGGCTGAAGCGTGGTGCTTCCACCCGAAGGAATCCTATTCTTGCCGGTCTTGGAATTCCTCGTACCAGGCCATCTGGATGGCTTCGAGCTTGGATTCGTTCGAAGCTTTTGGGTCACCGAAGAACGCAGGCAGCTCGACGACGTAGCGATGAAGATCGGTGAAGCGGACCTCCAACGGATTCTGGTCGGGGAATTTATCGGCAAGGGCAAGGCCGATATCCTCCGTGTCATCCCAGGTGAGTTGTTCCATTCATTCCTCGATTATGTCGCCGGCTGAAGCCGGTTTTGGATTTGAAGGTGCTGCGTTAACGCGGCGCTGAAGCGCCGCACTACCTAGTGACCTGCTCCTTCGGAGACGTAGTTGCGGTTCCATGCGGGAATTTCGACCACAACCTCGCCGGGCTTCTCGATGACGGACTGGCAGCCGAGGCGCGACTCGAGTTGCAGGTCGGCGGCCATGTCGAGCTTGTCGGCCTCGTCGTCTTCCATGGGGCTGAGGAGTTCTTTGCCCTTCTTCACCACGACGTGGCAGGTGGTGCAGGCGCAGTTGCCTCCGCAGGCGTGCTCGAGGTGGAAGCCGAAATTCATGGCGACATCGAGTAGCGATTGCGGCTTGCCGTGCTCCTGGTAGGGCAGCTTGCCGTGTTCGAACTCGAACGTCTTGTTCTCAGGGAGAAACGTGATCTTCACCGTGTTTGTGCCGGGTGCGTCAATGGTGGCGGCTCCGGTGCCTTGCAATTTTTCGTCGGGCATAGATTCCTTCTTCATGTTCGGGCGGGGCTGAAGCCCCTTGTGTGATCTGCCGTCCCTGCCGGGACTCAGGTGTAAATTTCGTTCTACCCAGCGCTGAAGCGCTGGTTTAAGATCTTTCGCCCCTCCGGGGCTTGGTTAAGAGCTTCGGTCGACCCAGGGCTAAAGCCCGGTCAAGCAAGCGGCCTTTTCGCCGGCCTAAAGGCCGGCGCTTCCACCTTCAGTTATTAATCTCGGCCTTGGCGATGGGATGTGACGAGGTGGGGCCTTCGCCCACGTCAGCCGTCTCCATAGTCTTGCCTTTCAGCGCCGTTGTGACGGCCGTGTCCATCATCAATTCTGCGAGGCGCATTGTGGCCTGGTTCAACGTGTCGATAGCGGTACGAATCGCCTGGTAATCTTCGTGCGGCGCAACGGCCTTCAAACCGGTTTCGAGCTTGCCGATGTCGTCGCGTTCGCGCGAGGTGAGTTGCTCCCACGCTGGGCCTTTGCGCGCTTTTTCGAGCGCGGCCAGAATGGTGTCGGCCTCGATGCGCGCTTCGACAACCTGACGCTTCTGGAAGTCCTCTTCGGCGTAGTCGAAAGATTCGAGAATCATGCCCTCGACCTGTTCGTCGGTGAGGCCGTAGCTGGGCTGAACTTCGATTTCGGCTTCCTTGCCGCTGCGAGCTTCGCGCGCGGAGACGTGCAGGATGCCATTGGCGTCGAGCAGAAACTTCACTTCAATGCGCGGGAGTCCGGCGGGCATAGGAGGAATGCCTTTCAGGTCGAAGCGTGCCAGCGAGCGGCAGTCTTTGGCCAACTCGCGCTCGCCCTGGACGACGTGGATGGCGACGTTGGTCTGGCCTTCGACGCCGGTGGTGAAGTGCTCGGTGGCGGACTCGGGAATCGTGGAGTTGCGGTGAATGATCTTCACTACGCCTCCGCCTAGCGATTCGATGCCAAGCGAGAGCGGCGTCACGTCGAGCAGCAACATTTCTTTGGTGGCTTCCGAGCCTCCGCTGAGAATGTTGGCTTGTACGGCGGCGCCGAGCGCGACCACTTCGTCGGGATTCAGGCCGGCGTGCGGTGTGCGCTGGAATTGTTCTTCGACAAGCTTGCGAACTAACGGAATGCGCGTCGAACCGCCGACGAGGACAGCCTCGTCGATTTGCTTGGCGGTAAGTCCGGCATCTTTCATCGCCTGGCGGACAGGGCCAACTGTGCGCTCGACCACGGGGCGGACGAGCTGCTCGTATTGCTCGCGCGTGATCTTGCGCTGGTACCGCTTGCCGCCGGAGAGTTCGACGTCAAGAATCGTTTCGTCTTGGGCGGAGAGTGCGATCTTTGCTTCGATGACGGCCTTGCGAATGGTCGCGACGGCTTCGCCGCTGCGTCGCACGTCGAGGTCGAGGTCGCCCTGAATGTCGTCCAAGGCGATGGCGATGAGAAGGTTGTCGATGTCGTCGCCGCCGAGATGCGTGTCGCCGTTGGTGGCAATGACTTCGAAGATGCCCTCGTGCAATTTGAGGATCGAGATGTCAAAGGTGCCGCCGCCGAGATCGTAGACGGCGACCGTTGCTGTGTCTTTCTTGTCGAGGCCGTAGGCGAGCGATGCGGCTGTCGGTTCGTTGACGAGACGGAGGACTTCGAGTCCGGCGATGCGTCCGGCGTCTTTGGTAGCCTGGCGTTGGGCGTCGTTAAAGTACGCGGGCACGGTGATGACGGCCTTGGTGACGGGCGCTCCGAAATAACGCTCGGCGTTGCGCTTGAGCTGGCGCAGGATGAATGCGGAAAGTTCTGGTGGCGTGTAGCTCTTGTTGCCGAGCTTGATGCGCAGCACTTCGCCTGCGGCGAGGTCGTCGGCGAGGCGGAAAGGGAAGAGCTTGAGCTCGTCCTGCACATCTTCGACGCCCCGGCCCATAAGGCGCTTGACGCTGTAGACGGCGCGCTCGGGCGTTTCGATGAGATATTTACGGGCGGCGTTGCCCACGATGATCTGGTCGCGCTCGTCGAGGGCGACGACGGAGGGCACGAGATTCAGTCCGTCTTCGCCGGGGATGACGACAGGACGGTCGTTCTCCATGTAGGCGACCAGCGAGTTGGTGGTGCCGAGATCGATTCCGATGATGCGGTCAGTAGCCATCGGTTAGCTTTCGAGGACCTCGTCGATTTCACGAAGGAGGTTGCGGATATAAGTGCGGCGATTAATGATGGACAGCATTGAGTCGAGGGCCGCGGTGCGATCGGTGTCAGAAATGGCTTCGCCGGCGGCAGTACGGTCGATGATGGCGTCCCACCAGTTCCATGCCGTCGAAAGGTCGCTGAGCATGGCCGCCTGCTTGGCTTCGAGTTGCTGGCGGTGCTGCTGCAGGTCGTTCTTGAGGGACGGATCGTCACCGCCCATTTTCTTTTCTGCGCGTAGTTCTTCGAGCTGCATATTCAGCTCGAAAACTTCTTCCAGGAGATCGGCTGGCACGACCTGCTTCTTGGCGGCGCCAGATTTGCGCGCCTCGTCAGTAGCGGCCTTGGACTGCTCTTCGAGTTGAACGCCCTGGAGGCGAAGCAGGTATTCGGTGCGCGAGATCGGGTCTTTCAAGGTGCGATAGGCGTCGTTGAGCTGGGATGTCTTTTCGAGGCTCCACTCCTGCTCGTTGTCGTTGGCGCGGGCGTTGATGTCGGGATGAAGCTTGCGGCTGAGCGCGTAGAAGTCGCGCTCGAGTTGCGCCGTGTCGATGTTGAGCTTGTAAGGCAGGCCGAAAAAGGCGAAGTAGTCAACCGGGGCCGGAGGCTGGACCTTGCCACATTCCTGGCAATAATGGGCGGCGCGCATCGCTCCGCACGACCAGCATTCGGTGGTCACGGGCTTCGACGGTGTCGAAACCAGAACGCCGGATTTGTCGAAATTGTGGGTGTCGTCCATCGGTTATTTTTCAATCCATGCGGCGGTAAAGCGCCGCGTCAAACATCTGCCGTCCCTACCGGGACTCGGAATCGTGTTGCGAACGCACCCGGAACCCACGAGTGTGTTACGGAACCAAGTACGCCGCTCCGCGGCTAAATTGAGCACGCCCGACCATACTCTGTTCCGCTGTATAGACCGTGAGGAATCCGCGCACGCTTACGAGAACGAGCTGCCGCAGCCGCACGATTTCTTGGCATTGGGATTGCGGAATTCGAAGCCCTGGTGCATCAAGGTCTCTTCGTAATCCAGAATCATGCCGTGCAGGTAGATGAACGACTTTGGATCGACAAACACGCGGACATCTTCAAACATGAAGACGCGATCGCGTTCGCGCGGCTGGGTGTCGAAGCGAATGTTATAGCTCAGCCCCGAACAGCCTCCGCCCTGCACGCCGAGCCGCAAGCCGCCTTCGGTGGGAGAAATGCTCTCTTTGGCCATGGCGGAACGGATGCGCGCCAGAGCCTTCTCCGTCACCTGGATGCCCTTGGCGGGCGCCGCTGGAGCCTGCGCCGGGTTATCAATGTTGACCGTGGTCATCGTCATGATTCGTCGCCCGCGCAGCGAAGCGCGACACGATGCTCTCCAATCCCAGTTTACGCTTGCTGTTCAACCGCGACGGGCGCGTCCTGATTCTGCTTCTTCTTCCAGTCGCCGATGGCGGCGCGGATCGCGTCTTCGGCCAGCACCGAACAGTGAATCTTGACCGGAGGCAACGCAAGCTCCTTCACGATTTCGGTGTTCTTGATCTGGAGCGCCTCATCCACGGTCTTGCCCTTCACCCATTCGGTGGCGAGCGAAGACGAGGCGATGGCGGAGCCGCAGCCGAATGTCTTGAACTTGGCGTCCTCGATGATGTTGGTCACCGGGTTGACCTTGATCTGCAGTTTCATGACGTCGCCACACTCGGGCGCGCCTACCAATCCGGTACCGACCTCGGCGCTGCTCTTGTCGAGCGAGCCGACGTTGCGGGGGTTGGTGTAGTGATCGAGAACCTTGTCGCTGTATGCCATTGTGTCTCCTAAAGTCTCTGTCAGGGCTGAAGCCCCTTGTTCCATCTGTAGTCCCTTCCGGGACTCGGGTTCCTATTCCAACCTCACCCAGCGCTGAAGCGCTGGGCTAAGATCTTTCGCCCCTCCGGGGCTGGCTGCTAGTGGGCCGGCTCGGCCGCCCACACAACCTTTGACAAATCGACGCCTTCTTTCGCCATCTCGTAGAGCGGCGACAGTTCGCGCAAGCGGGTCACGGTGTCAACCACGCGCTTGGCTACGTAATCCACTTCGGCTTCAGTGTTGAAACGGCCGAGGCCGAAGCGAATCGAGCTGTGCGCCAAGTCGTCGCCCGCGCCCAGGGCCTTCAATACATAAGATGGCTCCAGCGTCGCCGAGGTGCAGGCCGAACCGCTGGAAACCGCGATGTCGTTGATGCCCATCAGCAGCGACTCGCCTTCGACGTACGCAAAGCTGATGTTCAAGTTGTTGGGCAGGCGGTGTTCGACCGATCCATTGATGTAGCACTCGTCGAGCTGGCCCATGATGGCGTCTTTCAGACGCTCGCGCAGGCCGGCCATCTTCTTGGCTTCTTCAGCCATGCCTTCGTGGGCGATGGCGCAGGCCTTGCCGAGTCCGACGATGCCCGGAACATTGAGCGTGCCGGAGCGCATGCCGCGCTCGTGGCCGCCGCCGTCGATCTGCGCGACGAGCTGCACACGTGGATTCTTGCGACGAACATACAGCGCGCCGACACCCTTGGGGCCGTACAGCTTGTGCGCCGTGATCGAGGCCAGGTCAACGTTGTCTTGAATCACGTTGAACGGGACCTTGCCAATCGCCTGCACCGCGTCGGTGTGAAACAATACGCCGCGCTCGTGACACAGGGCGCCGATTTCGCGGATGGGCTGCAACGCGCCGATCTCGTTGTTCGCGGTCATGATGGTGACCAGGATGGTCTTGTCATCCATGGCACGCTTGAGGTCTTCGAGATCGATGCGGCCATCTTTCTGCACCGGCAGATAGGTCACACGGAAGCCGTGCTTCTCCAGACGCTTGCAGGTATCGAGCACAGCCTTGTGCTCGGTGGCCTGGGTGATGATGTGGTTGCCCTTCTCGCGGTACATCTCGGCGACGCCTTTGATGGCGAGGTTGTTGCTCTCGGTAGCGCCCGAAGTGAAGATGATTTCCTTCGTGCTTGCGCCGATCAACTTGGCGATGCGCTCGCGTGCCTGCTCGACGGCCTGCTCGGCCACCCATCCGAACTCGTGGTTGCGGCTGGCGGCATTGCCGAAGTACTCGCCGAAGTAGGGCATCATCTCTTCCACAACGCGCGGGTCGGGCCGCGTGGTGGCGTGGTTATCCATGTAGATGGGAAGCTTCACGTCAGTGGTACCGGTTCCAGCGATGATGTCGGTGCTCATGATTGCTAATTTCTCCTAAACTTCCGCGGTCTTATTCGACGGCCAGCCGAGCGTCACCAACTCAGGTGAAGATTCCGGCTCGGGCTCGGTCATGTCCCAAATAGTTAACTTGCTCAAGACTTCTTCGATCGTCCGGCTGACCTTGCGCAACGGCTCGCGCACGGTGCAACGGTCGCTCTGATCGCAATCGGCGGTGGCGTCGCTGCATGACGTGATAAAGAGCGGCCCTTCGATGGTGCGGATCACCTCGTACGCGGTTATCGTGCGGGGATCGCGCGCCAGGACGTAGCCACCGTTGGTGCCGTACAGAGAGGTCAGCAGCTTAGCCTTCGTCAGGCGTTGCAGGATTTTGGCCAGCGCCTCCTGCGGGATGCTGTACATCTCGGCCAAGTCTTTGGCGCTGCAAGCACCCAAGTCGGCGTGCTGGGCCAGATGCCGCATGGCGATCAGGCCGTAGTCCGCTTTTTTGGTGAGCTTCAGCATGTTGGTTCTCACAGCGTTAGACGTATAGCCGACTAATTCAGTCGCAATTTGATTCTAGACAGGAGCGGATCGGAATGCAAGCCATTCCAGCCAATGTGCAAGATTTGCATTAGACGGTAACTATATGAACCTAAACGGGTTGAATATTGGCGATAAAAAACATCGGATATTTTAAAAAGAGTGGGTTCTATATGCGACCGAAGTAGAGCCTATATCGAAGAATTCGAGGCTTTGCGACCGAGCGGTGGAAGGAATTGGGGCGGTTGCGGAGTGGTTTTCGTGCCGTGGTGAAAGGCTGTCGCGAGAGCGCCGGCGACGTGTTCGGTCATGCCGAGCCAGACTTATTCATCGGAGCAGTCATTCGGTGCGAAGGTCGAAAAGTGGCGGATCAAGTTCGCCGAACCGATTCGGCAACTCACACTTTGTGACAAACGAAGTTGTCGAGTCAACTGAGCGCATGCGTTCGCCGATCGTTCACAGTCTCGCCGGACGCGCGGAAGTTGGACTGCCATGAGGACAGCACGGCGAAGGAACTTCTGGCATGCGCAAAGATTTTTACATGGAAAATGCCAGAAAAGCTTGACAATGCATCAGGCCGTTCTAAAATACCGCTCAATTCCTATCTGCCCGAGGGGTTCGGGACAGGCCTTATGAATTACATCCAGCCGACCAACACATCGACCAACACAACGCACAGCTTCCCCCAGAGCGAGGCCATGTCTCAGACGTGTCGTCATCCTCGTGTCCAGGTGGTGTCGCGCGACGAAGACGCGGAATTCGTGGAATGCCTCGAATGCCGGGAGGTTTTCGATTCGAGCGAGTTCCGCGATATGGACATCGAAGCGAAGATTCCCACCGAAGAAGAATAGGCCCCGCCTGTCGAACAAGCTGAACATTGCGCGAGTGGGCAGAGGTGTGCGCGGGCCGCTATTCGCCGTTCGCTTTTCGCTTTGGAGTCGCTAACCCAGTTTCAGACCCGGATCAGACGAGAGGTCCGCACCGGCGAATTCGCGGGCGAGGAAGCGGGGATAGGCAGCGGCGGCGATCATGGCGGCGTTGTCTGTAGAGAGCTTGCGCGATGGGAAGAGCACGGGGATGCCTTCTTCCTCTGCACGATCAGCGAACGTTGTGCGCAACTCGCTGTTGGCGGCGACTCCTCCCGTGACAAGTAAGGTCGCGACGCCGTGCTGGACCGCGGCCGACAGAGTCTTGCTGACGAGATCATCCACGACGGCACGCTGGAAGGAAGCGACAAGGTCGAG
>Ga0302172_10000401_pt1 | contig 12947 bp, 9 predicted proteins | sample I_Fen_N2_3_FD_198777 | JGI IMG/M metagenome (GOLD analysis project Ga0302172, IMG submission 198777) | Peat permafrost microbial communities from Stordalen Mire near Abisko, Sweden - I_Fen_N2_3 | ecosystem: Environmental > Terrestrial > Soil > Wetlands > Permafrost | place: Sweden: Abisko... | reverse complement strand
CCTCAATATTCAGCGATATACATCCGTGCCAGAGTTCGACGACCCTGATCTTTATTACCACTACCCTAAGCGTAGACTCCTCTTTAACTTTCAACTCGGAAAATCGACAAACTCTCCTGTTCCGGAATACCTTCCCACCGATGGACCCATTTCCTGGTTCAGATGATCGGCCAGCCTCAGCGCCAGTTGCAGAAGGGGCATCGTCGGGTTGCAGGCACCTCCCGTAGCAAAAACGCTGCTGCCTGCCACGTGAAGATTCTCGACCCCGAACACCTTGCAGTTTTCGTCGACAACGCCAAATTCAGGCGAGACCGCCATCCGTGTGGTCCCCATATGATGGGCATGGGGATTGACCTTCAACGGCAAATCGACGGCATAAACGCACTCTTCCAGTTTGACAAAGCCCAATCCCGTGTCAGCAAAACACTTGGCTACTTCCAGCCCGATGGACTTGACGGTATTCCTGTCTGCCGGGGTCAACTCCCAGTGCAGGTTTATTTTTTTCATCCCCAACGCATCTCGCTCTTCGAGTAACGAGATGCGGCTATCGGGGTTGGGGAATTGCTCGATCAGCGTGCCGAGTACGCCATCTCCCGGGCAATCGAAATTGGTAATGAACTCGATCTTGTTCTTCACCCCGATGTCACAGACGAGATTCTCGAAAAAGTCCTTGATCGCCGCCGTTCGCCCATAGGCTTTCACTTCGGATACAAGCGAGGCAGTCACATTGCCTTTACCCGATTTGTGCTCCGTCACGAAGGCATCGGTGGTGAAGTACTGCCGGGCATCCGTACCCTGCCCGTCCTTGAGGATGAACGTTCCCATTTCTACGTTCAGATGCTCCATGAAGCATCTGCCGACAAAACCATCCTTGCTGACGATACCGCCAGCGGCCAGGGACTCACTGTTGAGCAACTGCCTGGCATTCTCGATCGCGCCCGTTGCCAGAATGAATTGTTTGGCCTTGACTCGTTCCCGATGCAACTCGTAGTCCGAGACGACTATCGTCTCGATGCGGCCGGTCTTGCCATCGAACTCCAGATCGACGCAGTTGCAGTTGATGAACACATCAAGCCCTTCAGTCTCATTGAGCTGCTTGGCATATTTCTGGGCAAATCGCGTCGGCGGGCTGAGCAGGAAACGATCGGCTTCAAAGTCTTCGCCATCCAGATTGGCATTGATCGCCTTGAATCCGGAGTGCGGTGGAAGATCGACAATATCCATGGCCGCCTCCAGATTGCGCTCGATCTCGGAAAACGCGATGGGCCAGCCGGGCAAATGCACGGGAGGGCCTACGGCAAAGTCCGAGCGCTCGAATGGACGGCATCGCCCGGCCCAGTGATTGGAGGTTCCGCCAAGAAAGCGCAGGCGTGTTTCCTCTGCGTAGACTTCAAGGCCTGTCGAAGGGCACTTGTAGATTTCCTGCGACACCGGCGAATACTCGTGCCCTCCACCCTCGACAAGCACGATACGCCGCCCGTTACCGGCCAGACGCAAGGCCAGCGTAATGCCGGCCGGCCCGCCGCCGATGATGCAGACGTCATAGTGGTCACGCAGTTCTTTTTGCGTCCGGTAGTCTTTGATCATGCTTGCGTTTGCCGAAAATGCTGGGCAGGCAGCACCCATCCGTTGATGACAACAAACTCTGATTTAACAGGAGCAGGAACAGGAGACGGCTGGGCAACGACTTCGGAGACTCCAAACGCGAGCCCTCCGAGGCTCAACAGGGCACATGCCTGGAGAAAGTCTCTGCGCCCCATCACAGAGGTTTTCAAATCAGTTTCTTTCACGACTCAAAGCTCCACGACAGCCAGGTTGCGTTGGAAGTTTCGACTACATGTCATGGTCACGACTTTTCCGCGCAACCATCATCGACGCCTCCATGGCGACGCCGTGCGCCGGTAACAACAGAGATAGTTCAAATCAAAGCCACTTGGCAAGGCTCGTCAACAACTCTCCGCACAAGGCCCCCACTACCAGCATTGGCAGCACTATCAGCTCACGCTTGAGATTCAACATTCCCAGACGATAGTTGACATAAAAAACCAGGACAAGCGTAGGAAACGTGTGCAGGGCGACGCCCCAGATCGCGTATTTGACCCCGCCAATGGCCAGTAGCAAAGGCAGCAGCACCCACAGCGAGACCACACGAATGATGTTATCCATGGCCTGGTACTTGGTGAACCCCAGGGCAATCCAGACCTGATGCGCCAACATATAGCGCATGGTGAAAAAAGACAGTGAAAGAATCGCCATCATGTCGCCGGCCTGGGCATAACGCTGATCGTACAAGACGCGGATGAGCAGTGGACTGCCGGTCCAGAACAAGCCACAGAAAAACAGGCAAGCCAGATCGAACATCATCTTGAGGCGGTAGTACAACTTGTGCAGCCGTGCGGTGTCATGGGTCCTGGTGGCCTCGCTGAAGGCCGGCAGGGCCACGGCCCCGACCAGCCTCTGCATGCCCAGCTGCAGCGCTCCCAAAATCAGTACGGCAATGGAATAGACGCCCAGCTCGGCGGCCGTCATGCTGCCGCCGAACCAGATGCGGTCACCGTACATGGCCAATACGCCCACTGCCGACGACAACAAGATCCAACGGCCGAAGACGACCAGTTCCTTGAGCGCATCACGTTCCCACCGCAGACGGTTGGGCGGGCCCTCGAACCACAGGTGCCCCATCGCCGTGCTGACAATCGCCGAGACCAGACCCGCCACCACCAGTGACCAGATGGACCGGGTGAAATAACCGACGGCCAGCATCGCCAACAGTCCGGCGAACTGCGACATGAACTCGGCGATGACCACTTTCTTCTGCTGGAACGCGCGCACGGCCAAATCGACTTTGGTCGACTGCAAACCAAAGATGATTGCCAGGACACCGGTCAAGGCCAATACCAGCGGCAACTCGGGTGCGGCGTAAGTGGAATTGATCGACCACAGATTGAGGACTTGCGCAAACCAGGCGGCACCCGCGATCAGCAGGGTCGATGCAAACAGGATGAGCCCGCGGACGATCTGCACGGTCCACACGGTGTTGAGAAAAACCGGGTCGTCGCCACGTGGGCTCTGGATGATGTTCTGACGCAAGCCAACATCGGAAAGCAAGTGCAGAACCACGGAGACCGTGGTGGCGATCATCATGACGCCGAACATTTCCGGCATCAGCAGGCGTGCCATGATCAGGTTGCCGCCGAGGCGAAACGCCTGGGAGGTGACGAGCGCCCCGATATTCCATACCCCCGCAGATATCGCTTTCTTGCGAAGGCCGACTGATGGCGATAAATCGGCTAACGACATAACATCAACCCCGGACTCAATGGCACGAAAGGTACTATAGTCGCATTTTGCCATTCGACTAGCCGTCGCTCATCAATCAGATAAGAACGAGCAACCATGCCTGAGCACTTTCGCGCGTTAATCGTCATTCTGGTCCTTGCCGGCGTCGTTTTTGCCATGGCTCGCCGACCCGCAGCAGACCTGATTCCTGACCGCGATTTCACGCGTCGGCGCAACCTGTGGTTCGTCTTGACGCTACTGGCGTTCTTTTCGCACAGCTTCTGGGTGTACGCGGGCGTGGCCGCTATCGTGCTGACCGTTGCACGTAAACGCGAACGCAATCCTGTGGCGCTTTTTTTCTTTTTGATGTTTCTCATGCCGCCCGCCACGGTGGAAATTCCCGGCTTCGGCGTGATCAATTATTTTTTCGGCTTGAACCATGTTCGTCTATTGGCACTGTGCGTATTGCTTCCGGCTTTTTTCGCCCTGCGCAGGCGAGCAGACACGGTTGCTTTCGGACGCACCTGGCCTGACCGGCTGTTGTCCGCCAACCTCCTGCTGACGAGCCTGCTGTACCTGCGCGAAACCACCGTCACCGATACCTTGCGTCAGACGCTGTATCTGTTCATCGAAGTTTTTTTGCCTTACTACGTGGCCAGCCGGGCACTGCGCAACCTCAGCGACTTCAAGGACGCCCTGTTCGGTTTTGTTCTGGCCGCCATGTTGTTGTCGCTGATCGGCCTCTTCGAGTACACCCGCAACTGGCTGCTCTACAGCGCCCTGAACAATGCCTTGGGCGTACCTTGGGAGATGTCCGGTTACCTGACCCGCGGTGGCTCGTTGCGCGCCAGTGTCACCACCGGCCAGGCTATTGCGCTGGGCTTCGTCATCAGTGTCGCCATCGGTTTTTACCTGTACCTGCAAGACGAAGTTCGCAGCAAATTGCAACGCAGCCTGGGCGCGCTCCTGTTCGCTGGCGGACTGTTCGCGCCGCTGTCGCGTGGCCCCTGGATCGGTACCGCCGTGATGATCGTGGTGTTCATCGGCACCGGTCGTAAAGCGCTCAAGCGCCTGATGCTGCTGGGGGCGGCCGGCTTGCTTGCCCTGCCGTTGCTGGCCGTGGTGCCGGGCGGGCAAAAAGTGCTTGATCTGCTGCCTTTCATTGGCACGGTGGAAGTCGAAAACATCACCTACCGGCAGCGCTTGATCGACAACGCCGTGATCGTCATCCAGCGCAACCCTTGGCTGGGTTCCTTCGATTATCGCAGCACACCGGAAATGCAGTCCTTGACCCAGGGCCAGGGCATCATCGATATCGTGAACACCTATATCGGCGTGGCACTGTCGGTCGGCTTGATTGGATTGGCACTCTTCGTGCTGTTTTTCATCAGTGTCCTGCAAGGCATCCGCAAGGGGATGCGTTCGTTCCCCAACAAGGACAATGAGGCACGCCGACTCGGACGTGCACTCCTGGCGACACTGGCCGGGATCCTGATCACCATCGTGACCGTCAGCAGTATCACGGTGATCCCCGTGGTGTATTGGTCGGTGGCCGGCCTGGGCGTCGCCTATGCTCAGATGGCACGCAGGCTCAAACAGACCTCAACGGCCGTCACAGCGAGCGCCCACCTCCAACTTCGGTAGAACCCATGGCCCCATTGTTTCGTCGTCCCCAGATACTGCTCCTGCTTGTGTTGTTTTCTGCCTTTTGGCCGTTGCGTATTTGGGCTTCGGACTGGGTCGCCAGCGTCGATGAACGAAGTGGGCTGCCGACGCTGGTACGCGGTGGCAGCCCCGCCCTTGTCAGTGCATTGACCTTCTGGGAGAAAAACTGGGCCTGGACGTATCTGGCGGGCGAGTTCAAGGTCAACGGGCCCTATCGCTACTCCCTTGTCGGGCAGAACAAGGCACTGGATTTCGATTTGAACGCGCAGATCCAGAAGCAAGACGAGCAGAAGCTGACCTGGAACTTTGCCGTGGATGCCCACAGCATGAAGCCGGACGTGACCGGTGGCGGCATTGTCTTCCGTTTCGACCCGGCCCTGTTCCCCGGTGAAATGGGCGAGCCGGCCTTGCTGCCCGACAATCGCGGCTGGTCCTGGGGCAATGCACAAGGGCGGCGCATCGAAATGCGTTTCGAACCCGCGCTGGCGAGTGTGTACTTTGAACCGGGCGATAAATCCGAGATACGCGCTTTTTTCTACAAGAATTCGATCAAACCCGGTCGCCAGAATTTCACCGCCACCTTGAGTGTCTCGGGCGATGTGACGCTCGGCCCTACCGCTTCGGAGCGCTTCGGCTTGGCCCAGCCAAAGGACTGGCCGACGGACAAGCTCGACTGGAAAACCTCACCGGTCGACCTGTCCTTTCTCAACGCTCAGGAAAAGCCGGCAGGCAAGCGCGGTTTCGTCAAAGCCGCCGGCGAGCAACTGCTATTCGCGGACAACACCCCGGCGCGCTTTTGGGGCACCAACCTCTCGGCCTATACGCTGTTCCGCACCCCGGACGACGCCATCCAGCTGCAGGCCAAACGCTTGTCGGCATTGGGCTTCAATCTCGTGCGACTGCATCACCATGACTCACCCTGGGTCTTTCCGAACATCTTTGGTGACGGCAATGTCATACAAGATACCCAGGAGCTCAGTCCGCAATCGCTGAAGAAAATCGACTGGTGGATCAAGTGCCTGAAGGACGAAGGCATTTACGTGTGGCTCGATATGCACGTCGAGCGAGCCGTTAGCGCCAAGGACAACATCTTCGGCTTCGAGGAAATGCCGAAAAACAGCAAGAACACGGCTGACCTCAAGGGCTATGCCTATGTGAACAGCACCATTGAGCAAGCGATGAAGCGCTTTGCCGAAAGCTACCTGACCCACGTCAATAGCTATACCGGCCTCGCTTACAAAGACGATCCGGCAATCGCCGCCATACTGATCACCAACGAAAATGATGTGACTCACCACTACGGCAACGCCCTGTTGCCCGACAAAAAAGTGCCAAAGCACAACAAGGTCTACATGGCCGAGGCCGAGGCCTTTGCCAGGCAGCACAATCTGTCTGCCAGCCAGACGTGGCGCTCGTGGGAGCCGGGCCCATCCAAGCTGTTCCTTAACGATCTGGAGCAGCGTTTCAACGTCGACATGATTCAGCACCTGCGTGGCCTGGGCGTGAAGGTTCCCATCGCCACGACCAGTAGCTGGGGCGGCAACGGCCTGAACTCGCTACCGGCACTCACCGCCGGCGATGTGATTGACGTCCATAGCTACGGTGGTCCTGGGCAACTGGAAAAAAACCCGCTCACCAGCGAAGGCATCGTGAACTGGATCGCCGCCGGCCAGGTGGTCGGCAAGCCACTGACGGTGACCGAGTGGAACAACGAACCCTTCCCGACCCCCGACCGCCATTCACTGCCTCTGTATATGGCGGGCACTGCCAGTCACCAGGGCTGGGATGCGCTGATGCAATATGCCTACAGTCAGGAGCCGTTGACCGGTGGCTGGATGACGGCCGACAACTGGCACGCCTATAACGATCCGGCGATGCTGGCCACCCTGCCCGCCGCTGCCTTGCTGTATCGCCGCGCCGACGTTGCGCCAGCCAGGACAACCTACGTCTTCGCACCGACGCCTGACACCCTGTTCAACCAGTCGATCACCGCGGCCAACTCGGCACTGCTGCGCACCGCCATGGAGAAAGGCAAGCTGCAAGTCGCGATGCCCTCGACGCCGCAATTGCCCTGGTTGCAACAGAGCGTTATCCCCAGCGATGCCAAGGTATTTCACGACCCCAATCAGTCACTGCTGGACGCCAATGCCAGTGAGGCCACGACAGACACCGGTGAGCTCAAGCGCAACTGGAAACAAGGCGTCTATACCATCAATACACCGCGCACCCAGGCCGCGACCGGCTGGATCGGAGGTGAGTCGATCGCCCTTGGCAACATTGAGGTGAACGTGAAGACCGCCAACGCCAGTGTGGTAGTACAAAGTCTGGACGACACACCTGTGGGCCGTTCGCAGGATCTGCTGATTTCGCTGGGCGCTCGTGCCGTGCCCCAGGATGACGGCAAGACGCCGTTTTACGTCGAGCCCCTCGAAGGCGCGCTGACCATCCAGGCACCGCAAGGCTTGTCCCTGTTTTCTCAAGATAGCCTCGGGCAAATGAAGAATCTGCCCGCCAGCTACGCTAATGGCCGCTATACGATCAACTTCGACGGCGTGCAGGCATCGAACTGGCTGTTTCTGAAAAAAGGCGCCACGCCAGGCAAAGTCTCGAGCGCAACTGCTCAGTAAATGGCTTCCAGGAGAATGGAGATCAGGATGAAATTTTTGGTAGTGGGAGGTGCGGGCTATATCGGCTCGCACATGGTCAAGCAGCTACTGGGCGCCGGTCATGAACTGGTGGTGGCAGACAACTTTTCGACGGGCTATCGCGCCGCGTTGACCGGCGGGAGCCTGGTCGAACTGGACATCGCCGACGCACAGGCGCTGGACGCCCTGTTTGCCGGGCACCACTTCGATGCCGTGTTTCACTTCGCCTCGTTCATACAGGTGGCTGAGTCTGTCATCGAGCCCGCCAAGTATTATAAAAATAACTTCGCCGCCACCCTGACACTCCTGCAGGCGATGGTCCGTGCCGGGGTCAAACACTTCATTTTTTCCTCGACCGCCGCCGTCTATGGCAACCCGTTGTACGTGCCGATCGACGAAGAACACCCCAAGGCCGCGATCAACCCTTATGGGCGCAGCAAGTGGATGGTGGAGCAGACGCTTGAAGATTTCGACCGCGCATACGGGCTCAAGTCGGTCTGCCTGCGCTACTTCAATGCCGCTGGAGCAGACCCTGAAGGACAGCTGGGTGAGCGCCATGAACCGGAAACCCACCTGCTGCCACTGATCCTGCAAGCGGCCTCGGGGCGGCGTCCATCGATCACTGTTTTCGGCCGTGACTACGACACACCCGATGGCACCTGCATTCGCGACTATGTGCACGTTGCCGATCTCGTCGCCGCTCACGCACTCGCTGTGGATTATCTTCTGGAAGGCGGTGCAAGCACGGCGTTCAACCTCGGCAATGGCCAAGGTTTCTCGGTGCAGCAAGTCATAGACACCGCACGCCAGGTTACCGGCCAGGACATCTGCGTCAGCGAAGCGCCACGCCGCGCCGGAGACCCGCCACGCCTGGTGGCCGATCCTCGCCGGGCCCATGCATTACTGGGATGGCAGCCGCGATTTGCCTCGCTTGAGCAAATAGTGACGCACGCCTGGAAGTGGGAGCAGAAATATCCCTGGCATTGACAGCAGGCGCCGACGATTAACGTCGAGCGCCTGAGACGCAGGCTCTAGTAGTAAGAGCGGTTTTGCGGTTCGGCCTTGTTCAGCACCGTACCAACGAGGTTGGCCGTGCCCAGGTGATGCAGGCTTTCCTCGATCTCTTTCCTGCTGTTCATTCCGTTGGCGACCACGAGCAGGACGCAATCGAATTTAGGCAAGACCGTGATCACATCATCGGAACTCAGCACCGGTGGCAAATCGAAAATCACGATACGCGAGTTGTAGCGATCGTGAAGATCGGAAATCAAATTACTCACTGCCGGCGAAGACAGCACCTCGGTGGAAAGAGGAATCGGTTCCCGTGTCGGCAGGACCACAAAACGCGGCAAGGTCGGATTGACCAGCACTTCTTGCAGTTCGGCTTCACCGGCCAGCAACTCATTGAGCGACTGTTCCATCGGCAAGCCCAGGCAGGCACCCACCCTCGGTCGACGCAAATCGAAATCCACCAGCAACGCCGTCTTGGTGGTGTGATGGGCAATACTCATCGCCAGGTTGATCGCCAAGACCGTTTTGCCGGAGTCCGGCGTCGGCGAGGTAATGGCCAAGGTACGCCAACCATTTTCCTCCATGGTCTTGAGAACCTGGGTACGCAGCAGATCGAAAGCCCCGCCCATACTGGAGTTCTTGTTGTAGGCCACGATGCGGTGACGCTCAAGGTGGTCGGCCCGTAACGGTACAACCCTGGTTTTCACATAACTTAAGGCATTGAGTGTGGGGGCAGGCTGTACGTTCGAGGTAGTCACGAGACCCGACGAAGCCTGTGGCTCCACCTTATCGCTCGCTGGCTTGATTATTTCCATGGCTGTATTCCTTATTCAAACCGTGCCAGAGCCTTAAACACCAATAGGTCCAGAGGCATGTAGAACAAGTGCACGAGCACCAGAAGGACGGCGATCAGCACAACTCCACCAAGGATCAGAAGCTGGCGCCAACGCTTGCGGCGCGCCAGTTCCGCCTTGGTGTGAATATAGGGAATGGTACCCAATACGCGTTTGCCCAACACGCTGGTCAGCGCCTCGACACCGCGCACGCGCTGGTTCAACATTTCCAGCAGCATCACCAGGGCGCCAGTGCCCACCGGGGCAAGCACAAAGCCCATGGCAACGACTTTTTTACGGTTGGGCCTGACCGGCTTCTCGGGCATCAAGGGCGCCTCAAGAAGCACGAAACGCTCGGCCTTGTTTTCCTGCTCCAGGCTTTCGGAGATTTTCGCGCCCATTTCCTTGGTGCGGATTTCCTCGTACTTCTTGCGCGCGTTGTCATGGTCGCGCATCAGCGTGACCAACCCGCGCTCGACTTGCGGCGTCTCGAGAATCTGCGCCTCATAGGCATTTATTTTGGCGAGAATTTCGCGCTTCTGGTCAGCCAGCGAATTGATCCGTGCTTCCGAGGCCGCAACCCGTGCCTGAGCCTTGGCAACATCCATGCTGACCGACGTCACTGCACCATTGCTCCCGCCCTTGGCAGACTCGAGTGCAGCAATTTTGCGTTTGACCGCGCGCACATCGGGGTGGGCTTCGGTATACAGCGACAACAACCGGTTGTACTCGGCCTTGAGGCTAGGCAAATCCTGCTGTTGATCAGCCGCCGCACCCGACGCCCCGGGTTTGCTCGAAACACCGGCACTGGCTGCGGAAACTTCCAGCTCGTTGAAGCGCAACTCCTCACGGGCCGCCTTGTAGTCGCGATCAACCTCTTTGAGCTCGGTCTCGGCGCGCGACAACATGTTCATGCGCAATTCCTGGTGCTCGGGCAGCGCGTTGCTGTGGGCCTGCTTGAAGTCCGCCAGACGGTTCTCGAGGACTTCCAGTTCAACCCTGAGCTTGTCGGCCTCCTGCGTCAGGAACTCGGTGGTTTCACTGGCTCGCTCGGTACGCTGCTTGATGTTCTCATCCAGGAACAGCCTCACCAGCTCTTTGGCGACCTCGGTCGCGACCTCCGGCTGCTTGTGTTCAAAAGCCAGGCGGAAAGCGATGGTGACCTCTCCCCGCCCCTTGACGGCAGCACTGACCAGGGAGACGGTGATCGCATTACGCATCTCGTCGATCTTCTCGGTAGTGCTCAAGCGACGGCTTTCCGAAGAAAACAGATTGTACTTGTCGATGATCCCTTCCAGGTGCTCACGGGTCATCACGCGCTGGCGAATGACCTCAATGCGCTCGTCGGCAAACGTATTGTTGTTTGCCGCAACCAGGTCGGGCGAAATCTGCTGGGACTCGACCAGAATCGTGCCGGACGACTGATAGACGGGGGGGATGGCCATCGCCACCATGACACTCACCGCAAGTATCACCGCGATACTCACCACCACCAACACGGCATGATGCTTGACTATCGCGATGTAATCGTTAACCGACATTTCGTATTCAGAGGCCATAGTTCTCACACAGCTGAATTTCAGAGTTCGGGGTAACTATAGGTCAGGGTTAACCCCACGACGTTGGCACTGGCATCGGCAAAACCGTCTTGCAGGCGTTGCTTGTAGGTGAAGGATAGGCGCGCAACCCAAAAAGGCGAGAGATCTCGACTGATCCAGGTATTGAAATTTTTCAGGGTATTGGGTGTCTCCCCTGTGGTTTTTTGCCACGAGGTATCGATACCGGTACGAATCAGCTCGTCGATGGAATAACTCCATGTAACCCGCAAATTGTCACTCTCGACAAAACCGCCATCGCCGTTGGCAATGGTGCTGCGACTGGCGTCGAACGTCGTGTCAAAGCGCTCGCCGGCATAATGCAGATTGAATCCGCCCTGACCCGTGGGATTGCTGTTCGTACCCGAGACCTGGTTGACGCCCGCGTACATCGACCCCTCGAGGTGCTCGGAGATCTTGAAGTTGAAACCAGCGGTGGGCGTGTAGCTGTTTGAGGCGGCAACGCCAGAGCCGGACATCGGTTCGTAACGCCTCGCGCCAAAACGCGTGAACAGCTCGAGACGATCGCTCCAGGAATAGTTCAAGCTCAATCGGTTCGAAAGCTCGTCGTAGCTGGTCAGGGAATTAATGTCGTATCTGACGTCCGTGTACTCGGTCTCGTTGACCAGGGACGTGCGCTCGCTCAGCGCGCTACGCCAATTGCCACCCAGCGTGGATTGCCTTTGCGTGCCATCAGGGGCGATCACGCCGGTTTCCTGAACGGTACTGGAGAGAGTCGAACTCTCGACATAGCTCGCCGTCAGCCCGTACGCACCGGTTTCGGTCTCGCGTTGCCAGCCCAACCGCAGGTTGGGGTCTTCACGATCGCGAACGACGGAGGTGTCAGACGAACGCACAACGTTCACTCCCAGACCGATGTTCAACTGATCCCGATCGGACGTTCCCACGAAAGTCACATCGGGAGCGATGATCGTCCGGGTCACGGCCTGTTTGTTATTCCCTACGAGCAGGGGATTACTATCATGTTCGACAGTCGTCGGCAGTGCTACCGTCGATTGCCAGGTAGCCGCATAGGCCACCCCCGAGTACGGCAAAATCAAGATTGCCGTCGCAGCTCCAGTTGTTCGCAGCATAAGCAGGCTAAGCCCCGATACCTCACGCAAGATCAAGGCACGACCAACGTATCGCCGGCCTGAAGTTCAAAGTTGGTTGACATGTCGCGCCCGGAAATCAAGTCACTGTAGTGAACGGGCAATAATTTTTGGGTAGTTCCATTGTTTCGGATGACCTTGATGCCATCCTTATCGGCAAATTTGTCCAACCCACCGGACATGCTCAAGGCTTGCAGTACTGTCGTTGGGCCGGTCATCTGCGCTGGCCCGGGCTTTAGTACCTTGCCCTGCAAGTAGAAGAGATAGCCCTTGGGCTCCTTGATGCTGACGCTTACGTCCGGATCCGGTATGTATTTTACGAGCTTGGCGGCGATTGCCGATTCGGCGGCCGTGGTATCAAGCCCTGCCACCTGGATGCGCCTCCCCAGTTTTATGCTGATGCTACCGTCGGGAAGTACGGTCACGTCCTGATCCATGCTGGCCTCGCCCCAAACGGAGACATGAATGACATCCCCGGGATTGAGCAGGTAGGCCGCGTCTTTTTCGTTGGCACTGGAAATGCTGGGCCAAACAGCCAGCGCGCAGAGCGCAGGTAACAATAAACGCAACATCGGGATCCCTCCGCCTAAGTAGCCTTGCCAGGAGTTTCACACAAAAGCGCAGCTAAATCACTAGCTTCACATTCATGCCAGGAAAACCGTGACACTGTAATCGCTTCGGGCTTATCGTTGGTCAATTTCATTCGGCACTACCTCAGCCAGAGAAATTATTGTTATTTAACAAGGACTTGAATCCTTGCAATCGACCCTTTAGTTACTTCGTCAATTTAATTGCATCCAGGCCACC
>Ga0302172_10000399_pt1 | contig 12950 bp, 12 predicted proteins | sample I_Fen_N2_3_FD_198777 | JGI IMG/M metagenome (GOLD analysis project Ga0302172, IMG submission 198777) | Peat permafrost microbial communities from Stordalen Mire near Abisko, Sweden - I_Fen_N2_3 | ecosystem: Environmental > Terrestrial > Soil > Wetlands > Permafrost | place: Sweden: Abisko... | reverse complement strand
GAAAGAACGTACCGACCTCGAGCTGGAACTCAACAAGTGGATCCGCCAGTACGTGGCCGACCAGGAAAACCCGAGCGCCGAAGTCCGTGGCCGTCGTCCGCTGCGTGCCGCCCAGATCATCGTCAGCGATGTCGAAGGCGAGCCTGGCTGGTACCGCGTCAGCCTGAACGTGCGCCCGCACTTCAAGTACATGGGTGCCGATTTCACCCTGTCGCTGGTTGGCAAGCTGGACAAAGAGTAAGCGGAGCTAACTCATGACTGGATACGGCAGCCTTTTCGAACGCCTGGGTGGCGACGCGGACAAACGCGTCGGCTGGAGCCGCGAGGTTTCCGCCATGGCGTCCGTGGCTGCCCATCTGGCCAAGATGCTCAGCACCCGTGCGGGCAGCGTGCAAACGCTGTCCGATTACGGGCTACCCGATCTCAATGACATGCGTCTGAGCCTGCACGACTCCCTGAGTCAGGCCCGTCTGGCCATCGAAAATTTCATCGAAGCCTACGAGCCCCGCCTGAGCAATGTGCATGTCATCTCCCTGCCGCGTGATCACGATCAGCTTCGCCTGTCCTTCAGCATCGAAGGCCTGCTGGAAGTGGATGGTTTCAAGCGTCAGGTCAGTTTCGCCGCGCGCCTGGATGGCAGCGGTCAAGTGAAGGTCAACTAAGGAGATTCGTATGTCCGGCAAACCCGCAGCACGTGTATCCGACCCCACTGCTTGCCCGCTCCCCGGCCACGGCACCAACCCGATCGTCGCCGGTTCCGGCGACGTGTTCTTCGACGGCCTCGCGGCCGCCCGCCAAGGCGATGCCTCGGCGTGTGGTGGTGCGATGGTTGGCGGGTTGGCGACGACGGTTTTGATTAACGGAAAACCGGCCGCCACGGTGGATTCCGTTGGGACTCATGGCAACAAGGTTACGGCGGGGTCCGGGACGGTGATTATCGGGAATTCGCATTCGCCGGTGCCGTTTGTGGCGCCAGAGCCTGTGATTATTCCTGGAATATTCAATCGCGTTTTCGATTTTAAAACGGTCGACGGCAGAGCTGTTGAAGGATTGAACTACACGATTACTTCCGAAAGCGGAATTGAAAAAGTAGGGTCAACTTTTTCAGGTATGTCTGGAATGTTTTCGACTGGAAAAGCAGCCGAACCTGTCACGATTCTAATTTCGGCGGATTAATCACGTGGAAACCATTATTGTAATCGATGGGACCCCTTATACCTTTGTAACAAAGGACGGGGCTACTTCGCTAAAAATTCAATCCGAAACAACAGCCAGTAAAGATGTAAAGCCGAAGTTAATCAATTTGCCAATTGTATGGGTCGTAACACGAAGCAATGGCGTTCCTTTGTTTGCTTTGAAGCCAAAGCTGGAGGATAGGGTCTTTCGTGTTCTCACAGCAGAAAAGCTATATGCAGAAAAAATTCAATGGTTCGAACCCTTGGCTCATTTTTATAGGGAATTGATTTGGGTTAATCCAGAATCCAAACTGCCTGACACAGAACCCCATAAAGCTTACAAACATGTCACGTGGGAGGAAATTGTCGACTTTGCAATCGTTGATCGATTGTCGGCAAGCTTTTACAGCGAGTTTCCCGGCGATTGGAAAAGCCGCACCAACGGTGGCGACGGCTATTTGATGGTTTTTATCGAGGGCAAGCCTTACTGGACTGACGGTATCGGGCAAATTCCATACGCAGTTAACACCTTCCGGAAGTACTGGAGAGAAACGAAACAGGTTGATCTGGCGATCCGGAAAACCGGAGAGACGGGGATGACCTGGGGAGACGGCAAGGCTTTCACTGGACCTGACAAGGGGCCACAAGATGTTTACGACAATTTCATCATCCTCCGCGGATCGTTGTGGGCTTCAGAAAACTTCAAGTTAACAATCAAGAAAGAGACTATCTATGATAAGGGCATTCCACATGGTTTGGAAATTGCCAACGCTATTTATACCCCGTCGTCACTTCAAAAACTAAAAAGCTCAATTGTGCAGTCTGATTTGGATAAATATGGAGTGTGGAAGTGAGTGCTCGACATGTTGCTGGTTTAATCGCGCATTTAATTGTCTGTGCGCTCTACGTTCCGCTGCATAATTATGGTGTTGATGTTTACATTTCGATGTTTGGTGGTTTGACCTCCAGAGGTGTTGGCATTGGAATGACTAATGAGCTGATGTTTTATTTTTTTGTTCTGGTGAATGGCATTGTGTTTTTTGTGCCGGGAGTGAAATACAAGCTCGGAGTTGTATTTTTAATGGCCGCTCTTATTCTTTTCTATTTTTTACCGCGTTATCCAGTCCGTGCAATGGCATACAGCGTATTGGGAGTCTTTTTGTCTGTAGCTGCTATTGGTGTGCGGATCAAATTAGAGCATTTGTTCGGCAGGTTAAAAAATTGACCTTTGTAGCTATACCAACGGCCATTTTTCATGACGCCCACTAGCTTGTCAGTTCAATTCAGGTAACCCACTCATGTCCTTTAACCACTACTACCAAAGCGAACTCACCGCACTGCGCCAGTTAGGCCGCCGTTTCGCCGAACGTAGTCCAGCGTTGGCGCCTTTCCTCGGCCAGGCCGGGCGGGATCCGGACGTGGAGCGGTTGCTGGAAGGTTTTGCGTTCCTGACCGGTCGCCTGCGTCAGAAGCTCGACGACGAACTCCCTGAGCTCAGCCATTCGCTGATGCAGCTGCTGTGGCCCAACTACATGCGGCCGCTGCCGGCGTTCAGCATTTTGCAGTTCGACCCGCTCAAGCGTTCCGGCCCGGCGCTGAAGGTTGATCGTGATACACCGATTGAAAGCGTTCCGATTGAAGACGTGCGTTGCCGTTTCCGCACGTGTTACCCAACCGAAGTCCAGGCGCTGGATCTGGCCGCGCTGACGTACTCGGTGAAGGGCGACGGATCGCTGCTGAGCCTGCGCCTGGAGATGAGCGCCGACGGGCATCTCGGTGAGCTGGAGTTGAGCCGTTTGCGCCTGCACTTCGCTGGCGAGCGCTACATCAGCCAGATGCTCTACCTGAGCCTGTTGCGCAATCTGGAAGGCATCGAGTTGATCCCGCTGGATGGCGCCGGTAAGCCAATCAATGGCGTTAACGGCACACCGATGGCGTTCAAGATGCCCGGTGACCGTGTGCAGCCGGTGGGTTTTGCCGAAGAAGAAGCGCTGATCCCGTATCCGCTGAACACCTTCCGTGGCTATCGCTACCTGCAGGAGTATTTCGCCTTCCAGGACAAGTTCCTGTTCGTCGACGTCAACGGTCTGGACATTCTCAAGGCGCTGCCGGAAGACACGCTGAAGCAAATGCGTGGCCTGGAGTTGCGCTTCGATATTCGCAAGAGCGGCATCCTGCGCATGCGTCCGACCCTGGACAACGTGAAGCTTTACTGCACGCCCATCGTCAACCTGTTCAAGCACGATGCGTTGCCGATCCGCCTCGACGGCAAGCAGGACGAATACCTGCTGTTGCCCGCTGAATACGACCTGGAAAACTGCGGTGTGTTTTCGGTGGAAAGCGTCACCGGCTGGAAGCCCGGCGGTCTCGGTTATCAGGAATACGTGCCGTTTGAATCCTTCGAGCACGACCCGAGTTTCGACGTGCCCACCAGCCGTCCGCACTACAGCATTCGTCAGCGTTCATCGCTGTTGCATGACGGCCTCGACACCTACCTGAGCTTCGGCATTCGCCACACCGAAGCCCACGAAACCCTGTCGATCGAGCTGATGTGCACCAACCAGAACCTGCCGAAAAAACTCAAGCTTGGCGACATCAGCCAGGCCTGTGAAGAGACGCCGGAGTTTCTCAGCTTCCGCAACATCACCCCGGCGACCCCGAGTTATGCGCCGCCGCTGAATCGCGACTTCCTCTGGAAGCTGATCAGCAACATGTCGCTCAACTACCTGTCGCTGGCCGACGTCAACGCGTTGAAGGTGATTCTGGAAACCTACGACCTGCCGCGCTACTACGACCAACACGCGGAAAAAGTCAGCAAACGCCTGCTGGGCGGGCTCAAGTCGATCAAACATCAACACGTCGACCGCCTGCATCGCGGCTTGCCGGTGCGCGGGTTGCGCACCGAGCTGACCATCGACCCGGAAGGCTACATCGGCGAAGGCGACCTGTTCGTGTTCGCTTCGGTTCTTAACGAGTTTTTCGCGCTTTACGCCAGTCTCAATTCGTACCACGAGCTGCGGGTAAAAAGCACACAGGGAGAGGTGTACCAATGGACACCACGTATGGGCCTTCAGCCGCTGCTTTAAGCGGTCTGACCCGAGGAATACGCGAGTACTCGCTGTTTCAGGCCGTGCTGCTGGTGGTTGACCGGCTGCGCGAGGCCCACCCGCACCTGAGTCAGGACGATTTGTACGACCAGCTGGAATTCCAGGCCAACCCGAGCCTGGGTTTCCCTGGCAGCGATGTCGATCGCGTGGAGTTTTTCCACGAGCACGGGCAGATGCGCGCGCGCCTGCGTTTCAACCTGATCGGTCTGGTCGGTTCCGGTTCGCCGCTGCCAGCGTTCTACGGCGAACAGGCCCTGGGCGACAGCGAAGACGGCAACCCGACCCGTAATTTTCTCGACCTGTTCCACCATCGCCTGCAACGGCTGATGCTGCCGATCTGGCGCAAATACCGCTACCGCGCAAGCTTCGAGAGCGGCGCACTCGACCCGTTCTCTTCGCAGCTGTTTGCATTGATTGGCCTCGGTGGCGAAGAGATCCGCAAGGCCGGGGAACTGAACTGGAAACGCCTGCTGCCGTACCTCGGCTTGCTCAGCTTGCGCGCGCACTCGGCGGCGCTGATCGAAGCGGTGCTGCGTTACTACTTCAAGCACGCCGAACTGACCATCGAGCAATGCATCGAGCGTCGCGTGGAAATCCTCGACGAGCAGCGCAATCGTTTGGGCCGCGCCAACAGCCTGCTCGGTGAAGACCTGGTGCTGGGTGAACACGTGCGCGACCGCAGCGGCAAATTCCGCATTCACATCCGCGAACTTGACTGGCAGCGCTTTCACGAATTCCTGCCCATCGGTTTCGGCTACCAGCTGTTGTGCGCGCTGGTGCGTTTCACCCTGCGTGACCCGCTCGATTACGACATTCGCCTGGTGTTGCGTCACGAAGAAATCCCGGAACTGCGCATCGGTGAGCAGAACGCCTGTCGCTTGGGTTGGACCAGTTGGCTGGGCCGCGAAAAAGCGGACGGCGTGGTCACCCTGGGCAGCAAAATTCATTAAGGACAGATGACCAATGATCAACGTAGACCTGCAACAACTTATCCAGGCGCTGGACGCCGAAACCCGTCGTGACCTGGAAAGTTCTGCCGAACGCTGCGTCGCCCGTGGCGGCAGCAAGATCCTCGTCGAAGATTTGCTGCTGGGCCTGCTGGAGCGCCCGCAAGGCCTGCTCGCACGCGCGCTGCAAGATGCCGAAGTGGATGCCGGTGAGCTGAGCGCGGCCCTGCAATCGCGGGTCGAACACAGCGCTTCGCGTAACCCGGTGTTTGCCCCGGAGCTTGTGCAGTGGCTGCAGGATGCCTTGCTGGTGGCCAACCTCGAACTGGGCCAGACCCAGGTCGAACAGGCCGCGCTGATCCTCGCCCTGCTGCGTAATCCGATGCGTTACGCCGGCAGCCGTTACCAGGCGTTGCTGGCCAAACTGAACATTGATCGCCTGAAAGAATTTGCCCTGTCGCAGAAAGAACAACCGGCCACCGGCAAACCCGTGGTGCCGGGCGAATCGCTGCTGCAGCGCTTCACGCACAACCTGACCCAGCAGGCCCGCGACGGCAAACTCGACCCGGTGCTGTGCCGCGATGGCGCGATCCGGCAGATGGTCGACATCCTTGCCCGTCGCCGCAAGAACAATCCGATCGTGGTCGGTGAAGCCGGTGTGGGTAAAACCGCGATCGTCGAAGGCCTGGCTTCGCGCATCGCCGCCGGTGAAGTGCCGCAAGTCCTGAAAGGCGTCGAGTTGCTGTCGCTGGACATGGGCCTGCTGCAGGCCGGCGCGAGCGTCAAAGGTGAATTCGAACGTCGCCTCAAAGGCGTGATCGACGAAGTCAAAGCCTCGCCGAAACCGATCATCCTGTTCATCGACGAAGCCCACACGCTGATCGGCGCGGGCGGCAATGCCGGCGGTTCCGACGCCGCCAACCTGCTGAAACCGGCGCTTGCCCGTGGTGAGTTGCGCACCATCGCAGCGACCACTTGGGCGGAGTACAAAAAATACTTCGAGAAAGACCCGGCGCTGGCCCGTCGTTTCCAACCGGTGCAACTGCACGAGCCGACCGTCAGCGAAGCGGTGACCATCCTCCGCGGCCTGGCTCAGGTGTACGAGAAGAGCCACGGCATCTATCTGCGCGATGACGCCGTCGTTTCCGCTGCTGAACTGTCCGCCCGTTACCTCGCCGGGCGCCAACTGCCGGACAAAGCCGTCGACGTACTCGACACCGCGTGCGCCCGCGTGCGCATCAGCCTCGCCGCCGCGCCGGAAAGCCTTGAACGCCTGCGTGGCGAACTGGCCGAAGGTGGCCGTCAGCGTCAGGCCCTGCGCCGCGATGCCGAAGCCGGTTTGTCGATCGATCACGAGGCGCTGGACGCACTGGAAGCGCGGCTTGAAGACGCCGAAGACGAGAGGGCCGCTCTGGAAATCCTGTGGACCGAACAGAAAGAGCTCGCTGAACGCCTGTTGGACCTGCGTCAACAACTGGCCAAGGCGCGTGAAGTTGCTGTCGTCGAGCCGACCGTCATGGTTGAAGAAGACGCCGAAGGCACTGTGATCGAAACCCTGCCGGTCGACGAAGCGCAAAGCGTCGCGTCGTTGGAAGCCGCGCTGAACGACACTCACAAAGCCCTGACCGAGGCCCAGGCCAAAGAGCGTCTGGTGAGCTTCGAAGTCTGCCCGCGTCTGGTCGCCGAAGTGATCAGCGCCTGGACAGGCGTGCCCTTGGCGCAACTGGCCCGCGAGCACAACGCCAAGGTCGCCAGCTTCGCCACCGACCTGCGCACGCGCATCCGTGGTCAGGAACAAGCCGTTCATGCACTGGACCGCTCGATGCGTGCCACCGCTGCGGGCCTTAACAAACCAGATGCGCCAGTGGGCGTGTTCCTGTTGGTCGGACCGAGCGGCGTCGGCAAAACCGAAACCGCGCTGGCCCTGGCTGATTTGCTCTACGGCGGTGATCGTTTCATCACCACCATCAACATGTCCGAGTTCCAGGAGAAGCACACCGTCTCGCGCCTGATCGGTGCGCCACCGGGCTACGTCGGTTACGGCGAAGGCGGCATGCTCACCGAAGCCGTGCGCCAGAAGCCGTACTCCGTTGTGCTGCTCGATGAGGTGGAAAAGGCCGACCCGGACGTGCTCAACCTGTTCTACCAAATCTTCGACAAAGGCGTGGCCAATGACGGCGAAGGCCGCGAGATCGACTTTCGCAACACGTTGATCCTGATGACCTCGAACCTCGGCAGTGACCGTATCAGCGAACTCTGTGAAAACGGCGCGCGGCCGACCGCCGAAGTGCTCGAAGAAACCATCCGCCCGGTCCTCAGCAAACACTTCAAACCGGCGTTGTTGGCGCGGATGCGTGTGGTGCCTTACTACCCGGTCGGTGGCCCGGTGCTGCGCGAGCTGATCGAAATCAAACTCGGTCGCTTGGGCGAGCGCCTGAACCGTCGTCAGCTGGATTTCACTTACTGCCAGAACCTCGTCGATCACCTGGCCGAACGCTGCACTCAAAGCGACAGCGGCGCGCGCCTGATCGACCATTTGCTCGACCTGCACGTGCTGCCGCTGGTGGCCGACCGCTTGCTCGACGCGATGGCCACCGGTGAAAGCCTCAAGCGTGTGCATGCCACGCTTGACGGTGACGCCAGCGTGACCTGCGAGTTCGCCTGAGGTGGGTGTGATGTTCACTCAAGTGCCGCAACCGCTGGTCTATGCCGAAGCCTTGCTGGCGCAGTTCGCCAGCTTGTCGCGGGCGGCGGACGGTGCTGCGTTGCTGGGTGACTTCGTCCGCGGACTGGCTGAACTCAGCGGTTGCGAACTGACGCAGCTGTACTTGCTGGACGCGACCCACACCTGCCTGGGAATGAATGCCGAGTGCCTGAATGGCATCCTGCAACCCCGGGAGGCGGCGAGCCTGCCGGCGGATTACAACGGTGAACAACTGCTGCAATTCGCCCTGTGCCAGAACCGCGTAGTAAGCCTCAGCGAACTGAGCGGCAGCCTCCACGAAACCAGTTTCCTGCCGCCGCAAGCCACGCCGTGGCAGTCGCTACTGTGCGTGCCAATGGTCAATCAGCAGAAGGCTGTCGAAGGCTTGCTGCTGTGCGCCAGTCGCCGGCACATCGACCTGCAAGGCTTCGCCGATTCTCTCGCTCAGCTGGGCTCGTTCGTACTTGGCCAACTGCATTTGCTGCAGCGTTTGCGTCAGCCGACCGGAGAGACCCGACCAGTGAAGGCCAGTGTTCCGAGCGCCAGTGGTTACGGTCTGATCGGCAAGAGCAAGGCCATGCGCGAGACCTATTCGCTGATCAGCAAAGTCCTGCACAGCCCGTACACCGTGCTGTTGCGTGGTGAAACCGGCACCGGCAAGGAAGTGGTCGCCCGCGCCATCCACGATTGCGGGCCGCGCCGTTCCCAGGCGTTCATCGTGCAGAACTGCGCGGCGTTCCCCGAGAACCTGCTGGAAAGCGAACTGTTCGGCTACCGCAAAGGCGCCTTCACCGGCGCTGATCGCGACCGCGCCGGGCTGTTTGATGCGGCCAATGGCGGCACCTTGCTGCTGGATGAAATCGGCGACATGCCGTTGTCGCTGCAAGCCAAGTTGCTGCGCGTGTTGCAGGAAGGCGAGATCCGTCCGCTGGGTTCCAATGACACCCACAAGATCGACGTGCGCATCATTGCCGCGACGCACCGGGATTTGTCGGTGCTGGTCAGCGAAGGCAAATTCCGCGAGGACTTGTACTACCGCCTTGCGCAATTCCCCATCGAGTTGCCGGCCCTGCGCCAGCGCGAAGGCGACATCCTCGATCTGGCCCGGCATTTCGCCGATAAGGCGTGCTCGTTTTTGCAGCGCGATGCAGTGCGTTGGTCGGATGCGGCGCTGGATCACCTGTCCGGTTATGCCTTCCCCGGCAACGTGCGCGAACTCAAAGGCCTGGTCGAACGCGCCGTTTTGCTGTGCGAGGGCGGCGAGTTACTGGCCGAGCATTTCTCCCTGCGCATGGAAGCCATGCCGGAAGACAACAGCCTGAACCTGCGCGAACGCCTTGAGCAGGTCGAACGCAGTCTGCTGCTCGATTGCCTGCGCAAAAACGACGGCAACCAGACCCTCGCCGCCCGCGAACTCGGCCTGCCACGGCGCACGCTGCTGTACCGCCTCGGGCGCCTGAATATCAATCTGGGTGACTTCGATGGTTAACCCAATGTTGAGCCACGCACGACCTGTGGCGAGGGAGCTTGCTCCCGCTCGGCTGCGCAGCAGTCGTAATCCAGCCGACACGGTCTGCCTGAATAAACGGGACATTCGGTTTTGGGGCTGCTTTGCAGCCCAGCGGGAGCAAGCTCCCTCGCCACAAAGGAAGTGCTCAATGTCCCGGACTAGAGCGCTCGGCTTCACCCCAATCAATTTCGATATCGCCGCCCGATCGGGCCGGCGCTTTGTGCTTTGTCTATCCCTGGAGACCCTCTGATGCCTGTTCGTCACTGGCAAGCCGTCCTGCTGACCCTCGTCGTTCTATGCGGCCTCGGCGGCTGTAGCGGCAATTACAAATACAACGACAACACCTATCGCCCATTGGGTGATCCGCAGGCGGTCAATCGCGGCAAGTGACCGCAAGGAGTATCACCATGGAACTGGTTTTCGAAATGCTCAACACCAAGCAATTCGTGCCCACGGACTTGTGCCAAAAGACCTTTAAACAGGCCGGTGGCGTGATTGGCCGGGGCGAGGATTGCGACTGGATCATTCCGGACCGCAAGCGGCACCTGTCCAACCACCACGCGTTGATCAGCTACCGCGAAGGCACGTTTTTCCTGACCGATACCAGCAGCAACGGTATCCAGAACAGCGAAAGCGGCGCACGCCTGCGCAAGGGCGAAGCGATGCGTATCGAGCACGGCAGCGTCTACGTACTGGGTGATTTCGAGATCCGCGCGCGGCTGGTGCGTGACCCGGCGACCTTCGACGTCGAAGTCGGCCGTCCGCAAGCGGCAGGCAGCATCATTCCGGATGACGCGTTCCTCGACCTCGACCCGCTCAATGCACTGGATCAGCAAGAACGCGTGTATTCAGAAATCGAGCAATTGATCTCCCCGAGCACCACGATCGAGGACACCCGTCAGCGCGCCGACTACGCGCGCATCGACATGGAAAGCCTGATGGTCCCGGAGCTGATCAACGCTCCGGCCGAACCCGCACCGGCCCCAGCGCCGAAAGCGGTCGAACGGCAGAGCGAAGGCTTCTGGGAGCATTTCGGTGCCGCGCTGGGCGTGGACCTCAAGGGCCTCGACCACGACGCCCGCGAAGCCCTGGCGCTGAACGCGGCACGTTTGCTCAAGCAAAGCGTCGGCGGTTTGCAGCAAAGCCTGCGCACCCGCAGCGAACTGAAAAACGAACTGCGGCTGGCCCAGACCACCGTGCAAGGCTCGCAAAAGAACCCGCTGAAATTCGCTGTCGATGCCGGTGAAGCGCTGGGCATTTTGTTGCAGCCGAACAAGCCGGGCCAATTGCCGGCCGAGCAAGCGATCTCCCGCGCGTTCCGCGATTTGCAGGCGCATCAGGTCGCGCTGCTGACCGCCAGCCGCGCCGCCGTTCGGGGCACGCTGGAGCATTTCTCGCCACAGCAATTGACCCTGCGTTTCGAGCGCGACAACAAGCCGTTGCTCGCCACCTCCGGCAGTCGCTGGAGAGCCTACGGTCGTTATCACCAGGCCCTGCGTCAAGACGATGACTGGAGCGAGCGCCTGCTGGCCCGCGACTTCGCTCAGGCTTACGAAGAGCAGATCCGCCTGATTTCCACCCTACACACCGACCACCAAGGATGATGCGCATGTCTCGCTGCTCGACCGCTTTTTTCAAGACGCTGACGGCGCTCATGGCCCTGATGCTGTTGGCCGGCTGCTCGTCGCTGTCGCCGTATTCGACAGTCACCAAGCTCAACCTGAAACTGACCGCCAGCGATCAGCTGAACCCGGACCTCAACGGGCGTCCGTCGCCGATTGTCGTACGCCTGTTCGAGCTCAAGCACCCGGTGACCTTCGAAAACGCCGACTTCTTCAGCCTCTATGAACGCGCCAAGGAATCCCTGGCCCCAGACCTGGTGGCCAGCGAAGAACTCGAACTGCGCCCGGGCGAAACCGTTGAGCTGAAACTCAGCGTGGAAGAGGGCAGCCGCTACGTTGGCGTGCTCGCCGCCTACCGCGACCTGCCGGAAACCAAATGGCGCTACACCGTGCAAATCACCCCGGTGGAAGTCACCGACGCTGACCTGACGCTCGATCAGGCCGGTATCCGCAGCAGCCTCGAAACGCTCGCCAAGGCAGATGACTGATCATGAATAACCATAAAGTCATTTGGCAGGAAGGCATGCTGCTGCGTCCGCAGCACTTCCAGCACAACGATCGCTACTACGATCACCAGATGAAAACCCGCACCCAACTGCTGGGCAGTTACACCTGGGGTTTCCTCAACCTGGACATCGACTTGCAGTTCCTCAACATGGGCAAACTGGTGATCAGCCAGGCCTCTGGGATTCTGCCGGACGGCAGCCTGTTCGAACTCGGTGGCAACACCGAACCGCTGGCGCTGGACGTGCCGCCGAACACCGGCAACACGCCCATCTACCTGGCGTTGCCGCTGGTCACCGGTAACCACATCGAAGCCCGCCGTCCGGAGCAATCCGACGTGCTGGCGCGCTACACCGCGTACGAAGCCGAAGTCGCCGACTCCAACGCCGGCGACGATTCCGCCAGCCAGGTGCGCTGCGGTCGCCCGGACTTCAAGCTGTTGCTCGGTGAACAGCAGAGCGATCAGGCTTACGTGAAGCTGAAAATCTGCGACGTACTCGACACCACGCCCGATGGCGTGATCAGCCTCGATCCGGATTTCGTGCCGACCTACATTCAGGCGCATTCCTCCAGTTACCTGCTGTCGTGCCTCAAAGAAGTGATCAGCATGCTTGGTCACCGCGGTGACACCATCGCCGACCGCATCCGTTCCAACGGCAAGGTCGGCGGCGCGGAAGTCGGCGACTTCATGATGCTTCAACTGATCAACCGCACCGAGCTGCTGCTGCGTCACTACCTCGGTCTGGAGCAGGTGCACCCGGAAGAGTTGTACCGCACGCTGCTGACCATGCTCGGTGATCTGGCGACCTTTTCCAGCGACAGCAAGCGCCCACGCCTGGACAGCCGTTACCAGCACAGCGATCAGGGCGCGAGTTTTCGCAAACTGATGGAAGCGATCCGCCAGGTGCTGTCGATGGTGCTGGAACAGCACGCCATCGAACTGATCCTGCAGGAGCGTCAGTACGGGATCATCGTCTCGCCGTTGCACGACCACAAACTGCTGGGCTCGGCGTCGTTCGTGCTGGCGGCCAGTGCCAACTGCGACTCCGAAGAACTGCGTCACCGCTTACCGGCGCACCTCAAGGTCGGCCCGGTGGAACGTATCCGCCAACTGGTCAACCTGCACCTGCCGGGCATCAAGGTCAAACCGTTGCCGGTGGCCCCGCGGCAGATCGCGTTCCACTCCAACAAAACCTATTTCATCCTCGAACTCAGTTCGGGAGACCTGGCAGACCTGGAGCGCTCCGGCGGCTTCGCGTTCCACGTTTCCGGTGAATTTGCCGAGCTCGAACTGAAATTCTGGGCCATCAGGAACTGACTGAAATGATTAAGGACATGGAACACCATCAGGACGATAAAACCGTCTTGCTCGACCGCCAGG
>Ga0302172_10000394_pt1 | contig 12995 bp, 10 predicted proteins | sample I_Fen_N2_3_FD_198777 | JGI IMG/M metagenome (GOLD analysis project Ga0302172, IMG submission 198777) | Peat permafrost microbial communities from Stordalen Mire near Abisko, Sweden - I_Fen_N2_3 | ecosystem: Environmental > Terrestrial > Soil > Wetlands > Permafrost | place: Sweden: Abisko... | reverse complement strand
ATCCAGCGGCAGCGGATCAGCCTTGCGCATGAAGCTGGTCCAGACCTGCAAGGCACCGGTAGCACCAGTGAACGGCGTCTTGCCATTGTCATCGCGCCCCAGCCACACCACCGCGAGCAAGTCCTGGCTGAAACCGGCAAACCAACTGTCTCGCGAATCGTTACTGGTGCCGGTCTTGCCTGCAAGGGTCAAGGTTTTCGGCAACACGTTGTAGACCGAGCTGCCGGTGCCTTCACGCATGACACGCTGCATGGCGCTCTGGATCAGGTAAATGGACGCCGGGTCGAAACGCTGCTGAATCTGGAACGGATAACGCTTGAGCGGTTCGCCTTCGGCAGTCAGGACACTGCGAATTCCGCGCATCGGCGTGTTGAAACCGCCGTTGGCAAGCGTCTGGTACATGGTCGCGACCTCGATCGGCGTCATGCCACCTGCGCCCAGCAACATCGATGGGAATGCCGGGAACTCACGACTCACGCCCAAGCGCCCGAGCGTCTTCAGTACATTCGGCACCCCCACTGCCAACCCGAGGCGTGCGGTCGACAAGTTGTAGGAATGCGCCAGGCCCTGATAAAGGAAAACCGTGCCGTGGGAACGACGATCATAGTTCTGCGGTTTCCAGACCTGACCGTCCGCACCTTTGACCGAGAAGGACTCGTCAGACAGCCAACTGGTCAAGGTGTACTGGCTCGGCTTCTCCAGCGCTGTCAGATAAACCGCCGGCTTGATCAACGAGCCGATGGGGCGCACCGCATCCAGCGCACGGTTGAAACCGGCGAAACTGGCCTGGCGACTGCCAATCATGGCCTGGACTTCGCCGGTTTCCGGATTGGTCACGACCATGGCCGCCTCAACATCATCGGAGCCCTTGCGCCCCGCCAGGCGCTTGAAGGTGTCGTTGACCGAGGCTTCGGCTTTCATCTGCAGGATCGGGTCGAAACTGGTGAAGATGCGCAGACCTTCTTCGGTCAGGTCTTCGTCGCGATAGTCTTCGCGCAGCTGGCGCTTGACCAGATCAAGGAAGCCAGGGAACGAGCTGTCGGCGAGGCTGCCACGCTTGGTCACACCCAACGGCATCTTCTTCGCGGCTTCGACTTGCTCGGCGGTTGCAACGCCCTGCTCCTGCAAGACATCGAGCACCAGGTTGCGTCGTTCAAGCGCACGCTCCGGATAACGCCGCGGGTTGTAGGACGACGGCCCCTTGACCATGCCCACCAGCAATGCGACCTGATGCAGCTTGAGTTCGGACAATGGCTGGCTAAAGAAGAACTGGCTGGCCAGACCAAACCCATGCACCGCGCGCTGGCCGTCCTGACCGATAAACACCTCGTTCAGGTAGGCTTCGAGGATTTCACGCTTGTCGTAATGCAACTCAAGCAGCATTGCCATCATGGCTTCGGTGAGTTTTCGGCTCAGGCTGCGCTCGTTGGTCAGGTAGAAGTTTTTGACCAATTGTTGCGTCAGCGTACTGCCGCCCTGGCGCATCCGGCCTGACGAGCCGTTGACCCAGATTGCACGGGCAATCGACTTCGGTGACACACCAAAGTGGTGGTAGTAGTCACGGTCCTCAACGGCCACCAGGGTGTCGAGCAAGTACGGCGGAACCTGGTCGATCTTGATCAGAATCCGGTCTTCAAGGTTTTTCGGGTACAAGCCGCCAATCAGCAATGGTTCAAGGCGCACCACCGACAATTTCGCTCCGTTGGTCGCCGACAATTCTGCAACGTAATCGCCGGAAAAACGCACGCGTACCGGTTGCGCCTGTTCCATGCCTTCATAGAACTGGAAGCCGCGGGTATTCAGATCGACGGTATTACCATTGACCGAGGCCGCGCCCGGGCCATTGGCCACACTTTCCCGGCGATAACCCAAGGCATCGAGCTCGGTGAGAAAGTCATCCCTGCTCAGCTTTTGTCCGACGAACAGCTCAAGAGGACGCGCGTATACCTTGGCCGGAATGGTCCAACGCTTGCCGGAGAACTTCTCCTGCACGATGGCGTCGAGGTAAACCGCGAATCCGGCCAGCACCACAAGGCCAACCAGACTGAGTTTAAGGGCCCAGCCCAGCCAGGGGCGCAGGCCTCTGGAAGGTGGTTTTTTAGGGGTACGGGGAGATCGGGTACGAGTCATGGCGGCGGATTATACGCACTTTATTCATACTCAACAGGAGGCCTCCGAGATTGCGTTAGGCTCGCCAGCCGCCATAATGACGGCCTGTATTTTTCCAGACTCAGAAGGATCGCCTGTGAGCCAGTCACTGATCGCCGCCCTGCAAAACCCGGCCCTCTATCCGCATCCTGTAGAAGGGTTCCAGCTTATCGAGACCCATATTTCCTGGGTTCTGCTCACCGGCCCTTATGCCTATAAAGTGAAAAAACCGGTGAACTTCGGCTTCCTCGACTTCACCAGCCTTGAGGCCCGCAAGCATTTCTGCGCTGAAGAGCTGCGCCTCAACCAGCGCCTGACCCAGGATCTTTACCTCGAAGTGTTGCCGATTACCGGTAGCGCAGAGGTCCCGCAACTGGGCGGCGATGGCCCGGTCATCGAATACGCCCTGAAGATGCGTCAGTTCCCACAAAGCCAGCTGCTCAGCACCCTGCAAGCCAATGGCGAACTGACGCCGGCACACATCGACGAAATGGCTGCGCAAATCGCCCAGTTCCACCTCAGCGCACCGAAAGTCCCTGCCGAACATGAAGCGGGCACGCCAGACAGCGTCATGGCACCGGTACGGCAGAACTTCGAACAAATTCGTCCATTCCTCAGTGACAAGGCCGACCTCCTGCAGCTCGATGCCTTGCAAGCCTGGGCTGAAACCAGCTTCGAACGCCTCAAGCCGCTGTTGGCCCAGCGCAAGGCCGACGGGTTCATCCGTGAATGCCACGGTGATATCCACCTGGGTAACGCCACCGTGATCGACGGCAACGTCGTGATCTTTGACTGCATCGAGTTCAACGAACCGTTCCGCTTCACTGACGTCTATGCCGACACCGGTTTTCTGGCGATGGACCTTGAGGACCGTGGCCTGAAAAGCCTGGCACGGCGTTTTATCAGCCAATACCTGGAGCTGACCGGCGATTACCAGGGCCTGGAGCTGCTGAACTTCTATAAAGCCTACCGCGCACTGGTACGCGCCAAGGTGGCTCTGTTCAGCATGCCGGCCGACGCCACTGCGGTAGTGCGCGCTACTACCCTGCGCCAGTACCGTAACTACGCCAACCTGGCGGAAAGCTACAGCACCATTCCTTCGCGCTTCATGGCCATCACCCACGGCGTTTCCGCTGTCGGTAAAAGCTACGTGGCCATGCGCCTGGTGGAAGCGTTGGGGGCGATTCGCTTGCGTTCGGATGTGGAACGCAAACGCCTGTTCGGCGAGCAGACCGTTGAGAATGACCTGCAGGCCGGCATTTATAGTGCGCACGCCAGCGCAGCGACCTACAACCGCCTGCATGAAATTGCCAATGTGATCCTGCACGCGGGCTTCCCGGTAGTGATCGATGCCACTTACCTCAAGCGTGACCAACGCGACAGCGCAGCGAAGGTTGCCGAAGCCACCGGCGCGCCGTTCCTGATTCTCGACTGCAACGCACCGCAGGCCGTGATCGAAAGCTGGCTGGCCGTGCGCCAGGCAGATAAAAACGACCCGTCTGACGCAACTCTGGCCGTGATCGAAGCCCAACAAGCCAGTCGCGAAGCGCTCACTCCAGCAGAAATCCTCTGCAGCAAACGCATCCAGACCAATGAAAGCGGGACCCTGGATACCGTTGTCGCACAGATTCGCCAACGCCTGCCGGGGCTGTAGGAAGGTATTTCAGCCGTGAAGCCATCACAGGCTTCACGGCTGTCAGATAGTGGCACTATACTGGCGTCATAAAACCAACAGGTGACATGCCATGAGCCAGCCGAAACTTCTCGACACCCCGCTTTATGCCTTGCTGCACAAAGACGACATCACGGGCTTCAACAAAGAACGCCCCAAGGATGGACCTGTCGACATGGTTGGCGGCGACTTCCGTGGCCTGGACCTGCGTGAGTTGAACGCTGACGGCGTCGACTTTACCGATGCCTATTTCCGTTCCGCCGACCTGCGCGGCATCGACTTCCGTAACGCTTCGCTTGAAGGCGCGAGCCTGGCCCACGCGCAGATCTCCGGCGCCTACTTTCCGCCAGAGCTGAGTGCTGATGAGATTCTGATGTCAATGAACTTCGGGACGCGCCTGCGCTATCGCACCCGCTGATCGCCTGCGCCAATTGACAAGTCTGGCGCCCCGCTTCGCGCTGGACTGAGGGCTTATTGAGCGAAATTCCCGCCTGCCCTGCCTCGTTTCCCGCTGGACTCACTCAAGTTCCTGTCCTTGCAGATGTCTGCCGCTTAGAAGCGTTTGCGTCGAAAACGACCAAACCATAACGCTTTTCCTACTGATGGCTACACTCCTCAGAAGCTTGCCCACGCACCATTCGGCCATCGCAAGGAGGCTTGATGAATGATGAACTGCAACACCTGAAGAATCTTGGCAAGACGTCAGCGCAATGGCTACATGCCGTGGGTATCCACAGCGCTTCGGACTTGCGTCGCCTGGGGGCGGTGGACGCTTACCGGGCCGTACGTACGCGGGGGTTCCGGGCGTCGAAGGTGTTGTTGTACGCGATCGAAGGCGCCCTGATGGACGTACACTGGAACGACATTCCCGCCGAACGCAAGGACGCCCTGAACAAACAGCTGGAAGCTATCTCGTCACGCCAAAAAAACTGAACGAGTCCGCTCGCCATGTACCTACTTGGGGAACAACCGGCATACGCCGGCGCACTGATCAATCGACTGCAAAACATTCCTGCTCGACTACTGGAAGGCTTGGCGCCTTGCGGCCCCTCCTTGGCATTCTCCAGTGCCGAAGACCTTGGTGCCGCATTACCCGGCGATCAATTGTTCATTTTGCAAAATGGGCTGCTGCACGGGTGCATCGACAATCGCGCCCTGTTCTATCTGCATGAGGGCGACCTGATCGGTTTGCGACAGGATATGGAATTGCCACGCTGTCGTTTGCGCAGCGATCAGCCGCTGGCGCTGACTCCCTACCTGCAATCCGCGGTTTTCCGGCACATCTATGCCGACCATCAGCGATCGGAACTGTTCTTGCAGTACATGGCAGGGCAGACCGCCCTGCTGTCAGACGCCGTTGCCCGCCTGAAACAACCGGAGTTTCGCAGCACCAATGGCTTTCAGCGCGTAGCCAGTGGCGAAGTGCTTATCCGCCAAGGCGACGAGGCGGACCATGTCTTTGTCATCATTGAGGGTCACGCCGAAGCCTTTGTCGACGGCCTGAAAGTCGGCGATGTGCCTAAAGACGAAATTTTCGGTGCCATGGCGGTATTCACCGGTGAAAAGCGCAACGCCAGCGTTGTCAGCAGTGAGCCGAGCACCGTCATGCGCATTCCCAAGGATCAGTTTATGAGCCTGGCCCAGAACAATCCAAAAATTGCCGGCAGCCTGATCGAAAGCATGGCTCGACGAATCGACCTGCTTAACAAGCAGGTGATACAGCTCAGCGCCCTGAAAACGACCAAATAAGGCTCGATGTTTACCGCGATTTACAGCCGCTGATCGGCAGGATTCAAGTAAATTACAAATGACCAGTTGACTTGATAATGAGAATCGATATTATTACCACAGCTGGTCGCGAGACTGGTCGATATTCTGAAAAGCCCTTGGTTCGGACTCTCGGATTATCTCCTCATCAGGCTAATCACGGTTATTTGACCCGGCTCTTGCCGGGTCTTTTTTTGCCTGGGAGAAAGCAGGAACCACCCGGTATCCTAGGCATCAGGCCTCTGCATCCGCTATAGACATGGACCGCTTGATCGGATGTTGGCATTTTTTAACGTCGGCTCGGGCCGATCTGCACACGCGCGACGAAACCTGAGGATGGACATGAAATTTCTTTGTGCCGGGGCCGAATTGGCCGACGCCTGCAGCCGCGGGTTCGAAATCGACGGCCAGAAGCTCTTTGCCGTGCGCCGCAGCGGTCAGGTCTACGTCTATATCAATCGCTGCCCGCACCGTGGTGTCGGGCTGGAATGGACCCCTGACCAGTTTCTCGACCCCAGCAACAGCTTGATCCAGTGCGCCACTCACGGCGCCCTGTTTCTGATCGAGGACGGCGAATGCGTGGCCGGCCCGTGCGCCGGACAATCATTGACCCGCGTCGAGTGTCGCGAGAATGCACAGGGGATCTGGATCAGCCTTTAATTGCCGAGCAAAACCTCAAGACGCCGATCGACCAGCATTTCCTCGTGAGTCAAGCGCACACCGTAAGCCAGTACTTCGACCCCACACGCCACGGCCTCACGCAACGCCGCGGCGTAGGCCGAATCGATCTCTTCGGCCGGGCGCACGGCATCGATACCCGTCAGGTTCACACAGTACAGTTGCACCGCCCGAATTCCATCCCGAGCCAAATAAGCCAATTCGCGCAAATGCTTGGCCCCGCGCTGCGTCACTGCATCGGGAAACGCCGCTACCGATGAGCCCTCAAAGCCCAGGGTGACACTTTTGACTTCCACATAGGCCGGTCCGCCTGGGTAATCGAGGCGAAAGTCGATCCGGCTGCGTTCCTGGCCATAGGCGACTTCGCGCTTGAGCTCGGTGAAGCCGTTCAGCTCAGCGATGACTGCGCCGCGCAGCGCCTCTTCGACCAGTCCGTTGGCCCTTGCGGTGTTCACGCAAAACTGGCGCCCGTGTGGCGTTTCGCCAATTTCCCATGTGCCCGGCAACTTGCGTTTGGGATCATTGGAGCGGCTGAACCAGACTCGCCCGCCTTCAACCTGGCAATTGAGCATCGAACCGGTATTGGGACAGTGAATGGTCAGCAACTCGCCGCTAACGGTTTCGATATCGGCGAGAAAACGCTTGTACCGACGAATCAGCCGACCTTCCTCGAGTGGCGGATGAAAGCGCATCAGCCTTGCCAGCTCCGCAAACCACGACCGATCCGCTGGACCGCTTCGTGCAAGCGTTCCAGACTTTGGGTATAGGCAAAACGCACATGATGCCCGGCTTGATAGCGGCCGAAATCCAGCCCCGGCGTAAACGCCACGTGTTCGGTTTCAAGGAAATGCCGACAGAACGAGAAGGCATCCCCGCCGAACTTGCTGATATCGGCGTACAGGTAGAACGCCCCTTCCGGTTCCACGGCAATCCCGAAACCTAATTCCCTCAAGGCTGGCAACAGGAAATCCCGACGACGACCGAATTCGGCACGGCGCTCTTCCAGGATCGCGATGGTGGCGGGCTCGAAGCAGGCCAGCGCGGCATGTTGCGCCATGCTCGGTGCGCTGATGTAGAGATTCTGGGCGAGTTTTTCCAACTCGCCGACTGCCGCATCAGGCGCCACCAGCCAGCCAAGGCGCCAACCGGTCATGCCGAAATATTTCGAAAAACTATTGAGAACAAAGGCGCTGTCGTCGACTTCCAGCACACTGGCTGCATCGGTGCCGTATGTCAGGCCATGGTAGATCTCATCCACCACCAGATGGCCATGACGCTCCTTGATCGAAGTAGACAGTGCGGCCAGTTCGTCATGGGTCAGGATCGTCCCGGTCGGGTTGGCCGGCGACGCTACCAAGGCACCCACGCTGTCGTGATCCCAATGCCGCTCGACCAGGCCCGGGGTCAGTTGATAACGCACCTCGGGGCCTACCGGAACCAACTGTGCGGCGCCTTCCACCAGGCGCAGGAAGTGCCGGTTGCACGGGTAACCCGGGTCGGCCAGCAGCCAATGTTTACCCGGATCGACCAGCAGGGCGCTGGCCAGCAACAGCGCACCGGAGCCGCCGGGAGTGATGAGAATCCGCCGCGGGTCGATGCTCAAGCCATAACGCTGCTGATAAAACCCCGAAATGGCCTCGCGCAACTCGGGAATGCCCCGTGCGGCGGTGTAACGGGTCTTCCCCGCTGTGAGCGCGGCCTGGCCGGCGCGAATGATCGGCTCGGCAGTGGTGAAGTCCGGCTCACCGATTTCAAGGTGAATCACATCATGACCGGCCGCTTGCAATTCATTGGCACGCGCCAGCAACGCCATGACATGGAAAGGTTCGATCGCACGACTGCGGGCACTGTAGGACTGAGCCATTGGCCTTCCTTCAACGGGGAAAAGAATCGATTCTACCCAAGCGCAGGAACGAGCGAGAACCTAAAGCGGTCAGAAGCCTTGCAACCCAGGTCGAAAACGACTCAAACGAGTACCAAAGGTTTGACTAAAATCATTAATTGAGCAGCGCTCCAGAGCCACCAGACAGCGCTTTGCCAGTATTTGCAAGCTCCACGGGCCGCAGGCTCGACATCCGGGAGTAGCGCGGTCTGATTTGATCTGGTAAGTTCGCCCGCTTGCAGCCGCAGGGCCGGCAGGTGTCGGTGATGGAGCAATCCTGCGCAGATGGATTACAAGAGTAGAGGCGGTCCATTTCATGCCCACCCAAGCAAAGCAGCAACAGCCGACAATCAGCGGCTTCGAACCCTACAAAGAAGTTCCGGGCGAGGAATACATGGGCAAGCCCATGCGCGCGCACTTCACCAAGGTCCTGAACAAGTGGAAACAGGACTTGATGCAGGAAGTCGACCGCACGGTTGATCACATGAAGGACGAAGCAGCCAACTTCCCGGACCCGGCAGACCGTGCCAGCCAGGAAGAAGAGTTCGCCCTTGAACTGCGAGCCCGTGATCGTGAGCGCAAGTTGATCAAGAAGATCGACAAGACGCTGCAATTGATCGAAGACGAAGAATACGGCTGGTGCGAGTCCTGCGGCGTAGAAATCGGCGTCAAGCGACTGGAAGCCCGTCCTACAGCCGATATGTGCGTCGACTGCAAGACCCTGGCGGAAATCAAGGAAAAGCAAGTCGGCAAGTAATTGCGACCTGAACGAAAAACGGAGCGTGCGAACGCTCCGTTTTTGTTTCTGTAATTCGCCACGGCATAAAACCCAGGTGGTTCGTGTGACCTCGGACAACTAACATCGCCCCCATGACTGACACCGCCTCCTACATCGGGCGCTTCGCCCCCACGCCCAGTGGCCATCTGCATTTTGGTTCGCTGGTCGCCGCGCTGGCCTCCTACCTCGATGCGCGATCGGTCGGCGGCCGCTGGCTGATGCGCATGGAAGATCTCGACCCACCCCGTGAAGAGCCCGGGGCTCAGGCGGCGATCCTCAAGGCCCTGGAGAGTTACGGGTTCGAGTGGGATGGCGAGATGGTCCGCCAGAGTGACCGTCACGACGCCTACGCCGAAGTGCTCAATCGCCTGCTCAATCAAGGTTTGGCTTACGCCTGCACCTGCTCGCGCAAACAACTGGAACCGTATCACGGCATTTATCCGGGGCTGTGTCGCGATGCCGGGCATGGCACTGAAGAGGCGGCGATTCGGATACGCGTCCCTGAACTGGACTACCACTTCATTGACCGGGTGCAGGGAGAATTCCACCAGCACCTGGGCCGGGACGTCGGTGATTTTGTCATCCGCCGCCGCGACGGGCTCTACGCTTATCAACTGGCCGTGGTACTGGACGATGCCTGGCAAGGCATCACTGACATCGTGCGTGGCGCCGACCTGCTCGACTCCACCCCGCGCCAGCTGTATCTGCAGGAGTTGCTCGGCCTGCGGCAACCGCGTTACCTGCACATCCCGCTGATCACCCAGCCCGATGGCAACAAACTCGGCAAATCCTATCGCTCGCCACCGCTCACCGCTGACCAGGCCACGCCTTTGTTGCTGCGCGCCTTGCGTGCACTCGGACAGAACCCCGGCGACGAACTGGCTGACGCCACGCCACGGGAAGTGCTGAACTGGGGCATCGCCCACTGGGATGCCATGCAGATCCCGCGCACACTGAACTTGCCCGAGGCACAGCTACAGTGATCGTGCTTGCAGTGGCGCGCCCATCCGTTACCATCGCCGCACGTTTTCGGGCACGCGCATAAAAAAGAGAGGCCGGGATGTACATCTATCGCTTGGTCCTGCTGCTGGTAGTGGGGATTTATCTGTTTTCCCCGGCCATCATGGACTGGTGGATCGACGCCACTGGCGCCTGGTACCGCCCTTATTTGCTCTGGCTGATCCTGATCGTCGTGACCTTCATCCTGCAGAGCCAAAAAGATGCCGATGAGCTTTAGCCTGACCCAGATGATCCTGATCAGCGCCGCCTACCTGGCAGTGCTGTTCGGCGTAGCCTGGATCAGCGAACGGGGCATGATCCCGCGGGCGATCATTCGCCACCCGCTCACCTACACCCTGTCGCTGGGCGTCTATGCCAGTGCCTGGGCATTTTACGGCACCGTAGGCCTGGCCTATCAATACGGATACGGATTTCTCTCCAGCTACCTGGGTGTGTCCGGGGCATTCCTGCTGGCGCCGGTGCTGCTGTATCCGATCCTGAAGATCACCCGTACCTATCAGCTGTCGTCCCTGGCAGATCTGTTCGCGTTTCGCTTTCGCAGTACCTGGGCCGGCGCGCTGACCACGATTTTCATGCTGATCGGCGTGCTGCCATTGCTGGCGCTGCAGATCCAGGCGGTGGCAGACTCCATCGGCATCCTCACCCGCGAACCGGTGCAACATCGCGTGGCCTTGAGCTTCTGCGCCCTGATCACACTGTTCACGATTTTCTTCGGCTCCCGGCACATTGCCACTCGCGAGAAGCATGAAGGCCTGGTGTTCGCGATTGCCTTCGAGTCCGTGATCAAGCTGATCGCCATCGGCGGCGTCGGCCTTTATGCGCTTTATGGCGTATTCGACGGCCCGCAACAGCTTGAACTGTGGTTGCTGCAAAACCAGACCGCCCTCGCTGCCTTGCATACACCACTGCAGGAAGGCCCGTGGCGCACGCTGCTGCTGGTGTTCTTTGCTTCGGCGATCGTCATGCCGCACATGTACCACATGACCTTCACCGAAAACCTCAACCCGCGCTCGCTGGTCAGCGCGAGCTGGGGCTTGCCGCTGTTCCTGTTGCTGATGAGCCTGGCCGTACCGCTGATTCTCTGGGCCGGCCTGAAACTCGGCGCCACCACCAACCCGGAATACTTCACGCTGGGTATCGGCATCGCCGCCAACAGCAAGGCCCTGGCGTTGCTGGCGTATGTCGGCGGGCTGTCTGCTGCCAGCGGCCTGATCATCGTTACCACCCTGGCGCTATCAGGGATGGCCCTGAACCACCTGGTGCTGCCGCTGTATCAGCCACCTGCCGAAGGCAACATCTACCGCTGGCTGAAGTGGACGCGCCGGGCACTGATCGTCGCGATCATCATGGCTGGCTACGGCTTCTACCTGCTACTGGGCGCCGAGCAAGACCTGGCCAACCTTGGCATCGTCGCCTTTGTTGCCACCTTGCAGTTCCTGCCTGGGGTACTTTCGGTCCTGTACTGGCCGACCGCCAACCGCCGCGGTTTCATCGCCGGGTTGCTGGCGGGGATTGTGGTATGGCTGGTGACCATGCTGTTGCCGCTGGTCGGCAACCTGCAGGGCTTCTACATTCCGCTGCTGAACATGATCTATGTGCTGGACGATACCAGCTGGCACATGGCCGCAATCGCCTCGCTGGCGGCCAACGTGCTGATGTTCACCCTGATCTCGCTGTTCACCAACGCCAGCAGCGAAGAAGCCAGTGCCGCCGAGGCTTGCGCCGTAGACAATGTGCGTCGCCCACAACGCCGTGAATTGCACGCCGCCTCTCCCCAGGAATTTGCCACGCAGCTGGCCAAGCCCTTGGGCGCCAAGGCCGCGCAAAAGGAAGTCGAGCAAGCCCTGCGTGACCTCTATCTGCCATTCGACGAGCGCCGACCTTATGCCTTGCGCCGCTTGCGTGACCGGATCGAAGCCAACCTTTCGGGTCTGATGGGGCCGAGTGTGGCCCAGGATATGGTCGAGACGTTCCTGCCTTATAAGGCCGGCGGTGAAAACTACGTCACCGAAGACATCCACTTCATCGAAAGCCGCCTCGAAGACTACCACTCACGCCTGACCGGCCTGGCCGCCGAGCTCGATGCCCTGCGCCGCTATCACCGCCAGACCCTGCAGGAATTGCCAATGGGCGTCTGTTCCCTGGCCAAGGACCAGGAAATCCTCATGTGGAACAAAGCCATGGAGGAGTTGACCGGAATCGCCGCGCAACGTGTGGTGGGTTCGCGCCTGGGCACCATTGCCGATCCTTGGAGAGAATTGCTGCAAGGCTTCATCAACGTGCCGGACGAACACTTGCACAAGCAGCATTTGGCCCTCGATGGACAAACCCGTTGGCTGAACCTGCACAAAGCGGCGATCGACGAACCCCTCGCACCCGGTAACAGCGGCCTGGTACTGCTGGTGGAAGACCTGACCGAAACCCAGATGCTCGAAGACAAACTGGTGCATTCCGAGCGCCTGGCCAGCATCGGTCGCCTCGCGGCGGGTGTGGCCCATGAGATCGGCAACCCGATCACCGGCATCGCCTGCCTGGCGCAGAACCTGCGCGAGGAGCGCGAGGAAGACGGTGAACTCAAGGAAATCAGCGGTCAGATCCTCGAACAGACCAAACGCGTGTCGCGCATCGTGCAGTCATTGATGAGCTTCGCCCATGCCGGCAGCCATCAGCATAGCGACGAGCCCGTCTGTCTGGCCGAGGTCGCCCAGGATGCCATCGGCCTGCTGGCCCTGAACCGACGCAATTTCGAAGTGCAGTTCTATAACCTGTGCGATCCGGACCATTGGGTCGAAGGCGACCCGCAGCGGCTGGCCCAGGTATTGATCAACCTGCTCTCCAATGCCCGCGACGCCTCGCCTCCCGGCAGCGCGGTACGGGTCAAAAGCGAAGCCGGCGAACACACGGTCGACCTGATCGTGGAAGACGAAGGCAGCGGAATACCATCGAGCATCATGGACCGATTGTTCGAACCTTTCTTCACCACCAAGGATCCAGGTGAAGGTACCGGTCTGGGCCTTGCACTGGTCTATTCCATCGTTGAAGAGCATTAT
>Ga0302172_10000381_pt1 | contig 13211 bp, 12 predicted proteins | sample I_Fen_N2_3_FD_198777 | JGI IMG/M metagenome (GOLD analysis project Ga0302172, IMG submission 198777) | Peat permafrost microbial communities from Stordalen Mire near Abisko, Sweden - I_Fen_N2_3 | ecosystem: Environmental > Terrestrial > Soil > Wetlands > Permafrost | place: Sweden: Abisko... | reverse complement strand
GCATCGACGCCAACGGCCTGATCGACTACGACGAAGTTGAGCGCCTGGCGGTTGAGCACAAGCCGAAAATGATCGTGGCCGGTTTCTCTGCCTACTCGCAGATCCTCGATTTCCCACGTTTCCGTGCTATCGCTGACAAGGTAGGCGCCTACCTGTTCGTCGACATGGCCCACGTGGCCGGTCTGGTCGCCGCTGGCGTTTACCCGAACCCGGTTCCTTTCGCTGACGTCGTGACCACCACCACCCACAAGACCCTGCGCGGTCCACGTGGCGGCCTGATCCTGGCTCGCGCCAACGCCGACATCGAGAAAAAGCTGAACTCCGCCGTGTTCCCAGGCGCCCAGGGTGGCCCGCTGGAGCACGTGATCGCAGCCAAGGCGATCTGCTTCAAGGAAGCGCTGCAGCCTGAGTTCAAGGCTTACCAGCAACAAGTGGTGAAGAACGCCAAGGCCATGGCCGGTGTGTTCATCGAGCGCGGTTTTGACGTCGTCTCCGGCGGTACTGAAAACCACCTGTTCCTGCTGTCACTGATCAAGCAGGAAATTTCCGGTAAAGACGCCGACGCCGCTCTGGGCAAGGCTTTCATCACCGTGAACAAAAACTCCGTGCCAAACGACCCACGCTCGCCGTTCGTGACCTCCGGCCTGCGCTTCGGTACTCCGGCTGTGACCACTCGCGGCTTCAAGGAAGCAGAGTGCAAGGAATTGGCTGGCTGGATCTGCGACATCCTGGCTGACCTGAACAACGAAGCGGTGATCGACGCTGTTCGTGAGAAGGTCAAGGCCATCTGCAAGAAGCTGCCGGTATACGGCGCTTAATCAGCCCGCAAAACCGCAGCAATGAAAAACCGGCCAGTGATGGCCGGTTTTTTTTCGTCACTGATTCACTCCCCCCTCCCCAGGAGCGAGCTTGCTCGCGATAAACCTGAGACCGCTGCGGGGTGCCAGGTTGGTAGCGTTATCGTTATCGGCCATCGTCGGAACGCCGCCCGGAGCAAGCTCGCTCCTACAGGGATTCGCACCACTGGTAAGACCGGTCATGCCAATTTTTATGTTTTTACTTGTATCGACGGAAAAACCGAGGGTAGACTGCCCCTGCACTGGACATACCGGTAAGACCACAATAATTAAGTCCTGAATCTGATGCGCTTAAGCTTCGGCAGCCAGGACACCGACCAGGATTCCTCCCATGCTCAGATGGTGCTCGCGTTCAATTTTCCTCCAAGTGGTTCTCGGACTGGTGCTCGGCATCGTCTGCGGGCTGGCCCTTCCTGAATACTCCGCCCAGCTAAAACCCCTCGGCGACGGGTTTATCAAGCTGATCAAAATGCTCATTGGCCTGATCGTGTTCTGCGTGGTGGTCAGCGGCATCAGCGGTGCCGGCGACCTGAAGAAGGTTGGACGCATCGGCCTCAAATCGGTGATCTACTTTGAAGTGCTGACCACCATCGCCCTGGTGATCGGCCTGGTGTTCGCCTTCAGCACCGGGATCGGCAGCGGTGCGAACATTCATCTGGATCAGCTTTCCGCAGCCGACATGGGCGATATTGCCCAACGCGGGCAGCACATGCACACCACCACACAATTCCTGATGGATCTGATTCCGACCTCGGTGATTGGCGCGTTCGCGGACAACAATATCCTGCAAGTGCTGCTGTTTTCGGTGCTGTTCGGCAGTGCGTTGAATCTGGTGGGCGAAGCGGCATCGGGCATCTCGCGACTGATCAACGAACTCAGTCATGTGATCTTCCGCATCATGGGCATGATCGTGCGCCTGGCGCCGATCGGTGTGTTCGGCGCCATCGCCTTCACGACCAGCAAATATGGCCTTGATTCGTTGCAGCATTTGGGCAGCCTGGTTGGCTTGTTTTACCTGACCTGCACGGCCTTCGTAGCGCTGATTCTTGGCCTGGTAATGCGCCTTAGCGGTCTACGCATGTGGCCGTTGCTCAAGTACCTGCGCGAAGAACTGTTGATCGTCATGGGCACCGCTTCGTCCGATGCCGTGCTGCCACAGATCATGCGCAAGCTTGAACACCTGGGCATCGGCAGTTCGACAGTCGGGTTGGTGATACCCACCGGTTACTCGTTCAACCTCGACGGTTTCTCGATCTACCTGACCCTCGCCATTGTGTTCATCGCCAATGCCACCGGCACGCCGCTGGCCATGACCGACCTGCTGACGATCTTGTTGGTGTCGTTGATCACCTCCAAGGGTGCACATGGTATCCCGGGCTCGGCACTGGTGATCCTGGCGGCCACCCTGACGGCGATTCCGGCAATTCCAGTGGTGGGCCTGGTGCTGGTGCTGGCCGTGGATTGGTTCATGGGCATCGGCCGGGCGCTGACCAACCTGATCGGCAACTGCGTGGCGACCGTGGCCATTGCCCGCTGGGAAAAAGACATCGATGTCCAACGGGCGAACAAGGTACTTTCCGGCCAGGTGGGTTATACCTTCCAGCCGCGAAAACCGGTTGCGTCGACGCATCAGCAGGAATTCTGAATCAACGCTGTGCCGGTCCACCTGGCCGGCACGCCCCCACTACTTTCGATGCTCATGGAGCGAACAGTGATTACCTCGTCGACCGTTGTAAATTCAGTCGTGGAAAAACTTCGGGCCGCGCTGGCCCGTGGTCAGTGGCGCTGCGGCGAAATGCTGCCGGGGCAACGTGAACTGGCCGAACAACTGGGCATCAGTCGTCCGAGCCTGCGTGAGGCAGTCATCGTCCTGGAAACCCTCGGCCTGGTGCGCTCCATGCCGGGCAAAGGCGTGGTGGTGCTGGAAGCCAATCCCGGCGACAGCCAGAGCTATGACAGCGCCGTGTCGGCGGCAAGCCTGGAAGACGTGCTGCAACTGCGCTACACCCTCGAGCCATTCATTGTCGGCCTGGTGGCGCAATCGATCAGCAGCAAGGAAGTCGGGCAATTGCGCCTGACCCTGATGGACATGCGTGAAGCCCTGGAAGCCAACGACAGCGAAGCCGGGGTCAACGCCTACATCGCGTTCCACGAAGAGCTCTTCACGCTGACGTCGAACCCGATCTTCCAGAGCGTGGTGCAGCAGACCAGCAACGCCCTCAAGCAAAGCGCCGAAGTGCTGCGCAACTCCCCGGAACACCTGGCTGAACGCCTCGAAGAGAACGAAGCGGTGGTGCGCGCGATTCGCAGCAAGAACAGCGCCCAGGCCAGCGCCGAGATGCGTCGGCACATTCTTCGTGAAGGCCAACGGATGGGCATCGAATTGAACATACCGGAAGATAACCTCGGCAGTTGAAACCACTTCGAACTGGAGACAGGCCATGAACAGCTTCGCTTCACCGCAAACACTCGTCACCCTGCCCTTCCCTGGAAAGAATCTCGGGAAACCGTCAGCAGAGGATCTCTATGCACGGATCTTCGATGCCATTCTCGAACAGCGCCTCCTGCCCGGCAGTCGCTTTACCGAGGACAGCCTGGGCCAGATGTTCGGCGTTCGACGCAGTGAAGTTCGCAGCGTACTGACGCGACTGTCCCATCAGAAAATCATTGTTCTGCGGGTCAATCACCGTCCACGAGTCGCAGTGCCCGACGCAGAACAAATTCGGCAGACATTGCATGCCCGGCGACTGACCGAAACCACCCTGGTAAGACTGGCGTGTCAGCGACCCCGACAAGAGGATCTGAAGCTTCTGCGAGCACTGGTTAACCAGCAGCGTCAATGCTCGGAACTCGGCCAGCGTGGGGCAATGATTCGATTGTCAGGCGAGTTCCATCTGCGCCTGGCAGAAATGGCGAAAAATGCACCGTTGGCACATTTTCTCGCAAGCCTGGTACCGCTTACGTCGCTAGCGCTTGCGCAGTTTTATGAGCAGCTGGAAGATTATTGTGCGTGGCAGGTGCACATGGAGATTCTGGATGCGCTGGAGCAGGGTGATGCTGTGAAGGCGCAAATCGTTCTGAGCCGGCACCTGGATTATCTGGAAGATTTATTGCTGAGCCCTGTATCGGCATTGAGCCGCAATTGTGCTGCCGGGTAGATCGCCATCGCGAGCAGGCTCGCTGCCACTGTGAAATACATTGCTCTGTGGGAGCGAGCCAGCTCGCGAAAGCGGCCCCGGACACGCTGAAAATGCCAGCCCCTACTGCGCCGCTACCCGCGCAAATCCTTCGCGAATTTTCGCTTCCGGCAAATCATCGGCAATAAATACGATCACGCTCTCGCGCAATTCGTCCTCGGCCCATTCGGTGTCCCAGTCAAAGCCGTAAAGCTTCAGCACGCCCTGAAACACCATGCGTCGCGGTTCGCCAAGGATGTTCAACACACCTTTGTAGCGCAGCAACTGCTTGCCATGGTCTTCCAGCAGTTGGTTCATGAACTCGCTGAGCTTGTCGATATCCAGCGGCTTGTCGGTGCGCAGCACCAGGCTGGAAATGCGGTCGATGGACGGAGCCTTGGTCACTGGCCGCAAACTCACGCCCCCCCCGAGGTCGGCATTGAGATTGAAACCGCGCACGTCGAGCAATTCGGCCAGGTCGATCCTGCCATGGTCAACCACGCGAATCGGCGCACGACGGTTGATTCGGCTCAGGCGCTCGCTCAACGCGGTGAAGGTCGGTTCGTCCACCAGGTCACGCTTGCTCACCAGCAAGCGATCGGCGAAACCGATCTGCGCCTGGGCAATGGTCTGGGTCAGGTGCAGCTCGGCATGCGCCGCGTCGACCAGGGTGATGATGCCGTCGAGGATGTAGCGCTCGCGCAACTCTTCGTCGATGAAGAAGGTTTGCGCCACCGGTGCCGGATCCGCCAGGCCTGTGCACTCGATCACCAGGCGGTCGAAGGCGATATCGCCGCTGTCCAGGCGTTCGAGCAGCAGATACAACGCCTTGGTCAGGTCAGTGTGGATAGTGCAGCAGACGCAGCCGTTGGACAGCGTCATCACTTGTACGGGCTCATCGCCCAACAGTTGGGTATCGATACCGGCATCGCTGAATTCGTTTTCGATCACGGCGATTTTCAGGCCGTGTTCGGCTTTGAGCAGATGGCGCAGCAATGTTGTTTTACCGGCACCGAGGAAGCCGCTGAGGATCGTGACCGGAATTGGAGTGAGCAAAACAGAAATCTCCCATGCGCTAAAAAAACTGCAGGAGCCCGGCTTGCCGGCGATGGTGTCGTTGAAAACGCCATCGCCGGCAAGCCGGACTCCCACAGGTTTGTGTTGCTCAGGCCCTGTGCATCAACAGCACTTCGGCCCGCCCTTGCCACCGTAACGGGCTTCCTGACGTTCACGGAAGAACATCTCGTAGCTCATCAGCGGTTTGTCCGGGTGTTTGGTCTGCATGTGCTCGACGTAATTGTCGTAGTCGGGCATGCCGACCATCAGGCGCGCGGCCTGACCGAGGTATTTACCGAGGCGACTCAGGTCATTGAACATGGTGCAACCCTCGATCAAGCATCCGGCAGCGCCTGGAATGGCGATTCTTTATCCGTACGTTCTTTTTTACCCCAGGCAGCAATGCCGACCTTGAGCGCATAGAACAGGATACTGAACACCACGAACAGGAACAGCGCGGTCAGTGTTGCGTTGGTGTAGGCGTTGAAGATCACGTGCTGCATCTGCGTGATGTCCTTGGCCGGGGCGAGAATCTGACCATTGGCCAGCGCGTCGCTGTATTTTTTCGCCAGGGCCAGGAAGCCGATCGCCGGGTTGGCATCGAACAGCTTGATGAAGCCGGCGGTGGTGGTGCAGATCAGCAACCAGGCCGCAGGCAACAAGGTCACCCAAATGTAGCGCTGGCGTTTCATCTTGATCAGCACGACGGTGCCGAGCATCAGCGCGATACCGGCCAGCATCTGGTTGGAGATACCGAACAGCGGCCACAAGGTGTTGATACCACCCAATGGATCGATCACACCCTGGTACAACAGCCAGCCCCACATTGCCACACAACCGCCGGTCGCGATCAGGTTGGCGGTCCAGGACTCCGTGCGGCGCAGCGCCGGCACGAAGGAACCCAGCAGATCCTGCAGCATGAAACGTCCGGCACGGGTGCCGGCGTCGACTGCCGTCAGGATGAACAGGGCTTCAAACAGGATCGCGAAGTGGTACCAGAATGCCATGGTGTTTTCACCCGGCAGTACGCTGTGCAGGATCTGCGCGATCCCCACCGCCAGGGTCGGCGCACCGCCGGCACGGGCCAGAACAGTGGTTTCACCGATGTCCCTGGCCACTGCTTGCAGGGCGTCGGGGGTGATGGCAAAGCCCCAACTGCTGACGGCTTGTGCAACGGCCACGACATCACCACCGACCACGGCGGCCGGGCTGTTCATGGCGAAGTACACGCCCGGCTCGATCACCGAGGCAGCGACCATGGCCATGATGGCGACGAAGGACTCCATCAACATGCCGCCGTAACCGATATAGCGGGCGTTGGTTTCGTTATCGAGCAGCTTCGGCGTGGTGCCCGAAGCGATCAGCGCGTGGAAACCGGACACCGCGCCACAGGCGATGGTGATGAACAGGAACGGGAACAACCCACCCTTCCACACCGGCCCTGTGCCGTCGATGAACTGGGTCACTGCCGGCATTTTCAGCTCGGGCATGGTGACCAGGATGCCGATGGCCAGGGCGACGATGGTGCCGATCTTGAGGAAGGTCGACAGGTAGTCACGCGGTGCCAGGATCAGCCACACCGGCAACACTGCCGCTACGAAACCGTAGCCGATCAACATCCAGGTGATCTGGATACCGGTGAAGGAAAAGGCCTTGGCCCACACCGGATCGGCGGCAATCTGCCCGCCCAGCCAGATCGAACCCAGCAGCAACACCACGCCGATCACCGAGATTTCACCGATGCGGCCAGGGCGGATGTAGCGCATGTAGACACCCATGAACATCGCGATCGGGATGGTCGCCATTACCGTGAAAATGCCCCACGGACTTTCGGCCAGGGCCTTGACCACGATCAGCGCCAGCACCGCGAGGATGATGATCATGATCAGGAAGCAGCCGAACAGCGCGATGGTGCCGGGAATGCGGCCCATTTCTTCACGGACCATGTCGCCCAGGGAGCGCCCGTTGCGGCGGGTGGACATGAACAGGACCATGAAGTCCTGCACCGCACCGGCCAGCACCACGCCGGCGATCAGCCACAGCGTGCCCGGCAGGTAGCCCATCTGCGCCGCCAGGACCGGACCGACCAGCGGACCCGCGCCGGCGATGGCCGCGAAGTGGTGACCGAAGAGGATGTGTTTATTGGTGGGGACGTAATCCAGACCGTCGTTGTTGAGCACGGCGGGAGTGGCCCGTCGCGCATCGAGTTGCATGACATTGTTAGCGATAAACAAACTGTAGTAGCGATACGCAACCAGATAAATGGCCACGGCAGCGACCACAATCCACAACGCGTTGATCGCCTCCCCTCGGCGCAATGCCACGACACCCAGGGCGCACGCACCTATGATTGCCAGCACCAGCCAGGGTAGGTGGCGTAGCGGGCTATTGTTATTTTTCATTTTATTATTCCAGCCAGAGTGGACAAGAAAGACAGTCACCTCGAGTTTAGCCCTCCTGACAGCAAAGGTCATACCCCGACATTTGTCTAGCCGATCCCCAGGCTGGCAGCCTTGCGCACTGCGGGTCTATAGTCAGCAAATCTATCGAGGACTGCGCCATGAGCGACCACCCTGCCGACCGCCGCCGCTTCAAACGTATTGCGTTCGATGCCCGAACCGAGCTCAGTCAGGGTGAATACACCTGGCCGGTAAAGCTGATCGACCTCTCACTCAAGGGCTTGCTGATCGAGCGGCCAAGCCCTTGGCTGGGCAATCCGCAGCAGGATTTTTTCATCGACATTCATCTGTCCGATGACATCGACATTGCCATGGATGTCGAGTTGACCCACGAAGACAAAGGCCAGCTCGGCTTTGTCTGCCGGCATATCAGCCTGGAATCCATTGAGCGCCTGCGGCGGGTGATCGAGCTCAACCTGGGTGATCCGCAGGAACTGGAGCGCGAATTGGGATCGTTGATCGCGATATAAACGCGTTTGTAGGAGCCGGCTTGCCGGCGAAGGGTCCTTGAATGTTATGTAGTTCTCAAGGGCGTCTTCGCTGGCAAGCCAGCTCCTACAAGGGGTTGGTGCTATTCGAAGAGTGCGTCAAGTGCCTGCTCCAGACGGGTGACGGCAATAACCTGCAAACCCGCCGGCGCCTCCTTCGGCGCATTGCCCTTGGGCACGATGGCGCGCTTGAAGCCGTGCTTGGCCGCTTCTTTCAAGCGCTCCTGACCGCTCGGCACCGGACGCACTTCACCGGATAGCCCAACCTCGCCGAACACCAGCAGATCATGGGGCAGCGGCCGGTTGCGCAAGCTGGACATGACGGCGGCCATCAACGCCAGGTCGGAAGCCGTTTCCAACACTTTCACGCCACCGACAACGTTGAGGAATACGTCCTGATCGTGGGTCGCAATACCGCCGTGACGATGCAACACCGCCAATAACATGGCCAGACGATTCTGATCCAGCCCCAGGGTTACCCGGCGCGGGTTGGCCAAATGGCTGTCATCCACCAGCGCCTGGACTTCCACCAGCATCGGTCGGGTGCCCTCCCACGTCGCCATGACCACACTGCCCGGGACTTCTTCCTGGGCACGGGTCAGAAAAATCGCCGAAGGGTTGGAAACTTCTTTCAAGCCCTTGTCGGTCATGCCGAACACGCCCAGTTCGTTCACCGCACCGAAACGGTTTTTCACCGCCCGCAGCAAACGCAAGCGCCCATCGGATTCGCCTTCGAAATACAGCACGGTGTCGACCATGTGCTCCAAAACGCGAGGCCCCGCCAATGCACCCTCCTTGGTGACATGGCCGACCAGGAAAATCGCCGTGCCGCTCTGCTTGGCATAACGCACCAGCAATGCCGCGCTTTCGCGAACCTGGGACACGCCACCCGGTGCCGATTGCAACTGCTCGGTGAAAATCGTCTGGATCGAGTCGATCACCATCACCTTGGGCTTTTCCTGACGGGCCGTGGCGATGATGGTTTCGATACAGGTCTCGGTCATGACCCGCAGCCGATCCTGAGGCAACCCGAGGCGTCGCGCGCGCATGGCCACTTGTTGCTGGGATTCCTCGCCGGTGACGTAAAGCGCTGGCATGCTTTTGGCGAGGTTGCACAAGGTTTGCAGGAGGATGGTCGATTTGCCGATGCCGGGATCACCGCCGATCAGCACCACCGAACCGTCCACCAGGCCACCGCCCAATACCCGATCGAGCTCACTGGACGCTGTGGAAAAACGCGGAATTTCCTCGACACTGACCTCGGCCAGGGTCTTGATCTGCGCCTGTTGCCCCGTCCAGCCGGTGCGACCGCTGGGCGCCGCCGCTGCGCCACTTTCCACCATGGTTTCAGTCAGCGTGTTCCAGGCGCCGCACTCGCCGCACTGGCCGGCCCACTTGGGGAACGTTGAGCCGCATTCGGTGCAACCATACATGCGCTTGGCCTTGGCCATCGGAACTCCCGGCAAAAATCGCGATGATAACTCAGGTGACGTGAATCAGTGCGACGCTGCTGCCCGGAAGATCACCACCGACAACAGGTCAAGATGAATTAACACAGACAGCGATGTGGTAATTGATAAAAACCCATACAACTCTTTCGTCACGACCAGCAAACTTCTCATAGCGTCTGCACACACTCATTACCATGACGACCTCAACATATAGCAAACATAAAAACCCGGTCATTGATACAAACAGCAAAATTGCTTGACCTCGCCCTACCGGCCAAAACCTCAAGGGCTCACAAAGTTCCAAGGGAAACTTTATTTGTGCTTTTCAGCATTCATTGCAATTGGCCTTCGCCAAATGCAAGGTCTCGACAGTAGACCCAGCCCGGGATCGCGAAAAAGCATTCAAGCCCATTCTCGCTCACGCTGGGGCGAGGGCATTTTCAAACTTTTTACGATGCCCCGGTCGATGCCTGGCAGTTCTTGTAAGCAGGCGTTTCAAGCAAGATGCGTTTTGCTGATTTACACTGCGTTCACCAACCTCATCTGTAACAAGGAAATAACCTATGGGCGTGATAAGTGAGTTCAAGGCCTTCGCGGTCAAGGGCAACGTGGTCGACATGGCCGTCGGCATCATCATTGGTGCGGCCTTCGGCAAGATCGTTTCGTCGTTTGTCGGCGATGTGGTCATGCCGCCAATCGGGCTGTTGATCGGTGGGGTAGACTTCAGTGACCTGGCCATTACGCTCAAGGCCGCTAACGGCAACATCCCGGCGGTGGTGCTGGCCTACGGTAAATTCATCCAGAGCCTGATCGATTTCCTGATTGTCGCCTTCGCGATCTTCATGGGCGTCAAAGCCATTAACCACCTGAAACGCGAAGAGGCGGCAGCGCCAACCTTACCGCCGGTTCCGACCAAGGAAGAAGTGTTGCTGGGCGAGATCCGCGATCTGCTCAAGGCCCAGAACAACCGGCCTTGAATGCTTTGACTGAATAAAAACGGCGCCCTTGAGGCGCCGCATTTTTTACCAGAAATTTTCCACTGCCACCTGGCCAGGTCGCCGGCTGAGGCTCAAGTGCATATCGCGCTGCTTGAGCAATTTGCGCGTGTCATCGATCATCTGTGGATTGCCACAAAGCATCACCCGCGAGTGTTCCGGCGCAAGGGCCACACCCGCCGCCCGCTCCAGCTCGCCATTTTCGATCAGCGTAGTAATGCGCCCGCTCAACGCGCCCGGATGCTGCTCGCGAGTCACCGTGTTGATGAGTTGCAGCTTATGAGCGAACTGCGCCAGGTACTCGCGCTGCCCCAGCCCGGCGATAAGGTCCTGATAAGCCAGTTCCCGGGACTCACGGACGCTGTAGACGAGGATGATCCGCTCGAATTTTTCCCAGACCTCGAAGTCCTGCAGAATCGACAGAAATGGCGCCAGCCCCGTACCTGTGGATAACAACCACAAATCACGCCCGTCAACGAAGCGATCAAGCGTCAGGTAACCAAAGGCCTGGCGATCGACCAACAGCGTATCGCCGACACCCAGTCGACTGAGCTCGCTGGTGAATTCCCCTCCCGGTACAACAATGGAGAAAAACTCCAGGAACTCATCAAAGGGTGAGGACACCATGGAATAGGCACGCCAAACCGTGCTGCCATCAGCCTTGGTCACGCCCAGTCGGGCAAACTGCCCCGCGCGAAAACGAAAACCCGGATCCCGCGTAGCCCGCAGGGTGAACAGGTTCGCCGTCAACGGCTGGACGTCGAGGAGGGTCTGGCGAGTGAATTTCTCGTCACTGACGGTCATGGGCTACTCCATTGAACAGATGGCCCAGTGTCTCGCAAAGCCTGCACTTTAAACACCGATGGTTTGTAGTGTCTTTTAGAACCACTACCTCTCTCATTATATTTACATAATCTGTTTAAGAAGCATGACATCCCTGGCGCCTTGAAATGACAGCGTACCTGTCACGGCGAACGTTGGATCGACCCTCTTCCATCAATAACGGCAGAACCAAACTCCAAACTTCCAGGATTTGCTGTCGCCAAATAGCCTCAACGTCCCTGCAGAATTCGTCCTGCCATCACCAACGCATCAACCCCATGAATCCAACCTGCATCATCGAATATCAATATCGCACACACAAGTTGTGCATAAGTTGGTTGCACGAACCTTGCCCAACAAGCCTGCCAATCTGTCCGACCGGCAATTAGCGCTGCGGGAAATCGACGTATTGAAACTGAAGGCCGATGGCAAACCATCGGCAAATTCGAGGTCAATCACCAGGTTTCAACCGTCATCGCCGCGGCCGAGGCCGATGATCTCTATCAGGATGAATGCGCTGATCGGAAAACCTGCGAGTAATGCGACACAAAAAAACGTACCATTCACGGTCCTTCCTGAGTGATGACGTGTGAATTTCCACGCTGTAGTCCACTCGGTTGGCCCCGCCCGCCACAATGCCACCGGGCCGCGGGATACCCGTTGATTACCCAGAGCCCCGCCCCATGCCCTTGCTCGAAACACCCTTCGCCAGCCTCGACCTGATCCGCCAACCCGAACAGCAGAACGAACCGCTGCAAGCCTTTGATGCGGCAGACGAGTACCTGCTCAACCACTTGGCCGAACAGCAGCCCTCGACCGAGACGCGGGTCCTGGTGCTGAACGACAGTTTTGGTGCATTGGCCGCCAGCCTGGCGGGCAACGTCAAGGTGACCAGCAGCGGCGACTCGTTCCTGGCCTTCCAGGGCCTGGAAAAGAACCTGGCGCGCAATGGCCTGCCGTTTGATGCCGTACCGCACATACCCGCCAGTGAAGCGCTCACGGGGCCCTTTCACCGGGTACTGATCCGGGTGCCGAAGACACTGGCGTTGCTGGAAGAACAACTGATCCGCCTGCAAGGCCAGTTGGCTCCGGGTACCCAAGTGATCGCGGGCGCGATGATCAAACACCTGCCGCGTGCCGCGGGCGATCTGCTGGAGCGCTACATCGGCCCGGTGCAGGCGACCCTGGCGGTAAAAAAAGCCCGGCTGCTGATTGCCACGGCGCAAGCAAAAGACCCCGTGGCGTCGCCCTACCCGACTCGCTATCGACTCGATACACCGGCCATCGAATTGCTCAACCACGCCAACGTGTTCTGCCGTGAAGGCCTGGACATCGGCACGCGGGCGTTTCTGCCACACCTGCCGGAGAACCTCGGCAGCGCACGGGTCGCCGACCTTGGTTGCGGTAACGGCGTCCTGGCTATCGCCAGCGCCCTGCAAAACCCCGAGGCCCATTACACCCTGGTCGATGAATCGTTCATGGCTGTGCAATCGGCCGCCGAAAACTGGAGCGCCGCACTGGGCGAGCGCGATGTGATCCTGCGCGCGGGCGATGGTTTGGCCGGGCAGGAACCTCAATCGCTGGACGTGGTGCTGTGCAATCCACCGTTTCACCAGCAACAGGTGGTCGGCGACTTCCTGGCCTGGCGGATGTTCCAGCAAGCCCGCGAAGCCCTGGTGACAGGCGGTGCGTTATACATCGTCGGCAACCGTCACCTGGGCTATCACAGCAAGCTCGCGCGGTTGTTCCGCGGGGTCGAGCAAGTCGCCGCCACGCCGAAATTCGTGATTCTCAAGGCCCGTAAATAACCCGGGTAAAAAAAACCCTCCATCAGGAGGGTTGTAAATCCGCGCCGCAAGGCTGCGCGATGGGATGTCAGGCGTTCAGTGTGTGGTCAGGCCGGCGGC
>Ga0302172_10000376_pt1 | contig 13342 bp, 10 predicted proteins | sample I_Fen_N2_3_FD_198777 | JGI IMG/M metagenome (GOLD analysis project Ga0302172, IMG submission 198777) | Peat permafrost microbial communities from Stordalen Mire near Abisko, Sweden - I_Fen_N2_3 | ecosystem: Environmental > Terrestrial > Soil > Wetlands > Permafrost | place: Sweden: Abisko... | reverse complement strand
ACCACTCATGCGCCATAACAGGCGGCTATGACAATCAGCGCGAGAAAACAGGCCAGCTGAATACTGAAGAAGGTAAACCGGATCGCCACGAACCTGTTGGTTTGCACATGGGATACGTGTACCAGAGACTGACACACGCGGGCGACCAGGACGAGTATGGACAAGTCGTTCACCGCGGGGCCGGTGATATCCAGGGCTGAAATCACGAATACGATAACGCCAAACACAGGCAGGTTTTCCACACAGTTGGCGTGTGCTCTTGTCCCGCGCCGATACCAATCCTGGCCTTCAAGCCGATCGCTGTGGAAAGAGGCAATCGGAACATTCGAGAACAGGATGGCGACCCAGCGATAAACCCCGACGGTTGCCATCAACAGCAGCAAGGTCCAGGCCGCAAAGCCGAGCAACATCCACATCGGTATCGTCATGGCCGCCATCCTCTACGGATCATTTTCAGCGCGTCAGCCCGCCGCGCGGGACCGGCGGGTAGCCGGTCGCACGCTGTCGATCAATGGCTCATGATGGGGGCCAGTGCGGTCTGAATCCTGGACATCTGTGCTGGCGTGGTCATGCGCCTCAGCAGCCGGGCGAAGTGTGGATGCTGCACGCCCGAGATGATGTATTGCCAGCGGTAGGCACTCAGCACGCAGGCTTTGATTTGCGTTGTCTGGTCGACACTGAGCGATCGTGAAAGATTTGCAGTGAAGTAGTCGGCGTCAACTGCCGATTGTGCCTGCAGGATTGCATCGACAGCCGCCACCAGCGCAATCAGATCGCTCACCGCCTGGTCGCATTGGGCTGGGGAGAGTTTCGCGTGCTCCGCCTTCCACTCCAGTTCATCGAGTACGACGTGCCGGCTTTCATCCATCCAGTGAAACTTGAAGACATCCTTGAACAGCGGGCACAAATCCTCGCGCGGGGCGATGCTTTGCGCGTAGTGGGTTTGAACGAACAGCTCGATATGGCAGGTCAGCGCCAGTACCGACCAGGTGCTGGCCGAAAGTACCGCACGCGCCACCTCGTTGGGATCGGCAACTTGACGATACCCGGCAGGCAATTGCGCACCCATCATCGTCTCGATGCGCCGGAACAGCTCCTGGTGCTTGATTTCGTCGTTGGAAAAACGCACCAGCGCTTCAAGTGCAAGCTGATCGTCAAAGACATGGGCGCGACCTTGATCGAGCATTTTGGCGCTGATAAAGCGTTCGACCAGGCCGAAGAGGTACGCATAGGTTCGGCCCTGAATCTGACTGAGCAGGCGTGCTTCGTCCTCGGCGAGAAAGGTCAGGCGGTCGATCCGCGACAGCCCGTCGGGCAAGAATTTGCGCGAAAAGTCGAAACGCCGGTCCCGCAACAGATCGCGGTCGATCTGCCATTCGGCTTTTTTCGATGATTTGACCATTTGCGCATAACGGGCGGCGTTGCCCGACTCTGAGCCGGGTAGGGTAACGACGGTATTCATACGAATCTCCTGCTGCCTTCGTCGAGTTGGAATGGGGCCATTACTGTGGCTTGCGCGGCCCGTGACCCGGGGTGATGCACCTGGGGACAGTCTCGATCAGCGGGTCCGCGTTGGTGCTAATCTAGGCTTCGCGGTCCAGGCGGTTAATGATCCGTCCGCCTGATTACTTGCTCGGGACTCCGGAAAGGAGGGCTGGCCATTGCTGGATGCGTTTTCTGATGTCTTGCGTGTGCTTCGGCTGTCGGGTGGGGTCTTCCTTGAGGCGGAGTTCACGGCGCCCTGGTGCATCAACGGCAGAATCTCTGCGGACGCTTGCAAACCGTTCCTGGCGGCACCTCGACATATCATTGCCTCGCACTTTGTCGTCTCGGGGCACATGCAGTTATGTATCGACGGTGATGCCACCATCGACGTGCGGGCAGGCGAACTCATTCTGCTTGCGCGCAATGACGCTCATACCTTTGGCAGTGACCTGAGCATTGCGCCCATGCCGGCGGGCGACATCATTCAACCGCCAGAAACCGGCAGCATTTCGCGAATCAAGTACGGCGGGGGCGGGCAGGCCACGCAGTTGTTGTGCGGATTCCTGGGCTCTGAAACAGCCTTCAGCCCGCTGCTTTCGTCGTTGCCATCCTTATTGAAACTGGACCTGCGCGCGACGGCTTCGGGCGCCTGGATTGAAAGCTCATTCCGTTTTGCCGTCAGTGAGATCGCGACCGGGCGGGTCGGCTCGACCACGGTCATCGCCAAGCTTTCGGAATTGTTGTTCGTCGAAGCCGTCAGCCAGTATGTGGCCAGCCTGCCGGCTGAGCGGCGCGGGTGGCTGGCGGGTTTGCGAGATCCGCATATCGGACGCGCCCTGGCGCTGTTGCATGCGCGTCCGGTCGAGGACTGGACGGCAGAAGCGCTGGCGCTTGAAGTGGGCATGTCGCGTTCGGTGTTCGCGGAGCGATTCACGGCATTGGTCGGACAGCCACCGATGCAATATCTGACACTCTGGCGTATGCACCTGGCGGCGCAACAGCTGCGCGAAGGTCGCGGTAATGTGGCGCAAATCGGCTTCGCCGTTGGCTACGAATCCGAAGCCGCGTTCAGTCGCGCATTCAAACGCCAGTTCGGCACATCCCCCGGCACCTGGCGCAAACAATCAGCCTGAGAAGACACAGGTTTGATGCACGACCTGAACAGTGCACGCCAGTGCCAGGCAAGGATCAGGAAGCTGGAAAGCGCCGACATTTGAAGTGCGCTGATCGGAGTCGATGTTAATAAATGTTATTTTAAAAAAATACTTCACATAATCTGATCATTGGTGGATTATCTGCTCAATCGGTACGACAACCTGATAACGCGACAAAAACAGCAAGGTGCTGATCCTGTCTGCCGAAGCCCTGTCTACAACGCGGCCAATGTCTGCGTCTTGCAGGCGTTAATGCCGTCGCTGCTTTCCTCTGGAGTACCCCATGAATAACAAGAATGTCGGTGTTGTCGGTCTGGGCGCGATGGGGCTGGGCATTGCCCGCTCGTTGCTGCGCAGCGGTTTCAATGTGCATGCCTGTGATGTGCGCACTGCCGTAACAGAGCAGTTTGCCGGGGAGGGCGGCGTGGCGTGCCCGTCACCGTCGCAGATGGCGGCTGAGTGTGACGTGATCATTACCGTGGTGGTCAACGCCGAGCAGACCGAGACCGTATTGTTTGGCGAGGGTGGTGCCGTGGCCTCTCTGCGGCCGGGCAGCCTGGTGATCGGCTGCGCCACAGTCGCTCCGACTTACGCCGTGGATCTGGGGCAGCGCCTGGCTGCGTTGGGCCTGCTGTACCTGGATGCGCCGATTTCCGGCGGCGCGGCCAAGGCCGCCGCTGGCGAGATGACCATGATGACTTCGGGCCCGGCCGACGCCTATGCCAAGGCTGAGTCGATCCTGGCGGGCATGGCCGGCAAGGTATATCGCCTGGGAGACGTTCACGGCCTGGGTTCAAAGGTCAAGATCATCAACCAGCTCCTCGCCGGGGTGCATATAGCCGCTTCTGCCGAAGCCATGGCGTTGGGCCTGCGTGAAGGGGTCGATGCCGATGCATTGTATGAAGTGATCACCCACAGCGCCGGTAACTCCTGGATGTTTGAAAACCGCGTGCCGCACATTCTCAAGGCTGATTACACGCCATTGTCCGCGGTGGATATTTTCGTCAAGGACCTGGGCCTGGTGCTGGATACCGCCCGGGCCAGCAAATTCCCGCTGCCGCTGTCGGCCACCGCTCACCAGATGTTCATGCAGGCATCCAGTGCCGGCTTCGGCCGTGAGGACGACTCGGCAGTGATCAAGATTTTCCCGGGCATCGAATTGCCGACTGCCAAGCCTGAGTCTGTTTGAGGAACACCCCATGACTACCTCCACCGCACGCCCGCTGCTGGGCTGCATCGCCGACGATTTCACCGGCGCCACGGACCTGGCCAACATGCTGGTGCGCGGCGGTATGCGCACCGTACAAAGTATCGGCATCCCGAGCGCGGAAGTGGCCGCCGGACTCGACGCCGATGCGATCGTCATTGCCCTGAAATCGCGCACCACGCCGGTCGCTGAAGCCGTCGAGCAGTCCCTCGCCGCGCTGGCCTGGTTGCGCGAGCAAGGCTGCGAGCAGATCTTTTTCAAATATTGCTCGACGTTCGACTCCACCACGGCCGGCAATATCGGCCAGGTCAGCGAAGCGCTACTGGCCGCACTGGGTAGCGACTTTACCCTTGCCTGCCCGGCGTTCCCGGAAAATGGCCGGACGATCTTTCGCGGCCACTTGTTTGTGCAGGATCAACTGCTCAGCGAGTCGGGCATGCAAAACCACCCGCTGACGCCGATGACCGATGCCAACCTGGTTCGGGTCCTGCAATCGCAAACCGGCCTGAATGTCGGCCTGTTGCGTTACGACACCATTGCCCGTGGCGCTGATCAGGTGCGGGCACGAATCGAGGAGCTAAGGGCTCAAGGCGTCGGCATGGCCATCGCAGATGCCTTGTCGGACAGCGATCTGTACACCCTCGGTACCGCGTGTGCTGATTTGCCGTTGTTGACCGGTGGTTCGGGGCTGGCCTTGGGCCTGCCGGAAAATTTCCGTCGCGCCGGCAAGTTGCGCGACCTCGACGCCTCGAAGCTCCCGGCCGTGCTCGGCGGGGAAGTGGTGCTGGCCGGCAGTGCTTCGATCGCCACCAATGGACAGGTGGCTGCCTGGCTCGAAGCCGGCCGGCCAGCTTTGCGCATTGATCCATTGGCCCTGGCGGCAGGTGAACCGGTGGTGGCGCAAGCCCTGGCCTTTGCCCGGGATCACGAACAAACCGTATTGATCTACGCCACCAGCTCACCGGATGAGGTCAAGTGGGTGCAACAACAACTGGGCGTCGAGCAGGCCGGTAGCCTGGTGGAAAACGCCTTTGGCGAAATTGCCCAAGGTCTGCGCCAGAGCGGTGTACGCCGTTTCGTGATCGCCGGCGGAGAAACTTCGGGCGCTGTGGTCCAGGCGCTGGGTGTACAGCTGTTGCAGATCGGCGCGCAGATTGATCCGGGTGTTCCGGCGACCGTCAGCAGTACCGACGAACCTTTGGCGCTGGCCCTTAAATCGGGCAACTTCGGTGGCCGCGACTTCTTCAACAAGGCCTTGAATCAACTCGCCCAGGCCGGAGGTTCGCAATGAGCGTCGCAGTGAGTAACGAAAACGCCCTGCGCGACGAAATCTGTGAAGTTGGCCGCAGCCTTTACCAGCGCGGCTACACCGTCGGCAGTGCCGGTAATATCAGCGCGCGGCTGGACGATGGTTGGTTGATCACGCCGACCGACGTTTGCCTCGGACGCCTCGATCCGGCAACCATCGCCAAGGTCAACCTGGCGGGCGAATGGGTGTCTGGTGACAAGCCTTCAAAGACCCTGGCGCTGCATCGCCAGGTCTACGACCGCAACCCGAATGTCGGCGGCGTGGTGCACACCCACTCCACCCATCTGGTGGCATTGACGCTGGCCGGTGTCTGGCAGGCAGACGACATTCTGCCGCCACTGACGCCTTATCAGGTCATGAAAGTCGGGCATATCCCGTTGATTGGCTACCAGCGCCCCGGTTCGCCGAAGGTTGCCGAGCAGGTCGCCCGGCTGGCCAACAGCGTTCGCGGCGTGATGCTCGAACGGCTGGGCCCGGTGGTCTGGGAGAGTTCGGTATCCAAGGCCAGCTACGCCCTTGAAGAGCTCGAGGAAACCGCACGGCTATGGTTGATGAGCCATCCCAAGCCGGAACCGCTCGATCAGGCGGCGCTGGACGAGCTGCGAGCAACCTTTGGTGCGCACTGGTAAAGCGCTGGCTTGACCCGACAGATCGATAACGCAGGCTTTGCCCGGAAGGCGCACAGCAACTTCCGACGGCCCCGGCTTGCCTGAAAAAACAATAACAACAGGAAATCCAAGCATGATTCACCTTCACTGCGGCATGTGCAGATCCATTGGCAGTACCCTTTCATTGACCCGGCGTGGAGGGTTGTTGAAATGAGCCCGTTAATCCTGATGATTACCGCCGGGACCGGCATCGCTCTGTTGTTGTTCCTGGTGCTCAAGTACAAGTTCCAGCCCTTCGTGGCCTTGATGCTGGTGAGCATTCTGGTGGCGCTGGTGGCCGGGGTGAAACCAGCCGATCTGGTCGCCACCATTGAAGGCGGCATGGGCAAGACCCTGGGCCATATCGCGATCATCATTGCCCTGGGCGCGATGATCGGGCGGATCATCGAGCTCTCCGGCGGTGCCGAGGCACTGGCCAAGACGCTGATTAGCCGATTTGGCAACCGGCGTACGCCCCTGGCGCTGACGGTTGCCGGCTTCATGGTCGGGGTGCCGGTGTTCTTCGAGGTCGGCGTGATCATCCTCATGCCGCTGGCCTATGGTATTGCCCGGCGCGCGCGCAAGCCGCTGTTGGTGTTCGCGTTGCCGATGTGCGCGGCCTTGTTGACCGTACACGCCTTCCTGCCGCCGCACCCCGGCGCAGTGGCCGCTGCCAGTCAATTGGGCGCGGACCTGGGCCGCGTGCTGATGTTCGGGTTGCCGCTCACCGCGCTGCTTTGCTATGTCGGCTACCGCGTCGCCGGGCGCATGACCCGTCGGGCGTACCCGATGACCGACGATATTCGTGCCGAGGTCTACGGCCCGCATGTCACCAACGAGGATCTGGTCGCCTGGACCAATGGCAACGACAGCAACCCTGAGCGTGCGGCACAAGCCGTATCGCACATGGGCCTGGAAGAGTCGACCAGCAGCATCGTGTCCAAATTGCCGCCGGCACCGGCGCCGGGTTTTGGTCTGATCGTCAGCCTGATCCTGCTGCCCATCATTCTGATTCTGCTGGGGACGCTGTCCACCTCGTTGCTGCCTGCCGAATCGACGCTGCGCGGCATCATGACCGTGCTCGGCGCACCACTGGTAGCGCTGCTGATCGACACCTTGTTGTGTGCCTGGCTGCTGGGTTCGCGTCGGGGCTGGAGCCGCACTCAAGTGTCTGACGTGATCGGTTCGGCCTTGCCCGGTGTCGCCATGGTGATTCTGATTGCCGGTGCCGGTGGCGTGTTTGGCAAGGTACTGGTGGACACCGGAATCGGCGCCGTGGTCTCCGATTTGCTGCGCACGACCGGTCTGCCGGTACTGGCGCTGGGCTTTCTGCTGACCATGCTGTTGCGTGCGGTACAGGGCTCGACCACGGTGGCGCTGGTGACCACTGCCGGTATCATCAGTCCGCTGATTGCGACCCTCAACCTGACCCCGAACCACATGGCCCTGCTGTGTCTGGCCATGGGCGGTGGCGGGTTGGCCATGTCCCATATCAATGATGCCGGTTACTGGATCTTCACCAAGCTGTCCGGGTTGAACGTGGGCGACGGCCTGCGCACCTGGACGGTACTGACCACTTTGCTCGGCACCTTGGGTTTCTGTATTACCCTGCTGATCTGGCCCTTTGTCTAACCAACTGTCGAGCTGCAGGAATACGGCTTGCCGGCGATGGCGTCCTTGAGATCGCTATCGCCAGCAAGCCAGGCTCCTGCAAAGCCATATATAGGAGCTACCATGCCTCGTTTTGCTGCCAACCTCAGCATGCTCTACCCGGAACATGAGTTTCTCGATCGCTTTGCCGCCGCGGCTGCCGATGGTTTCGAAGCGGTTGAATACCTGTTCCCCTACGACTACAGCGCTGAAGAGCTCAAGCAACGCCTGAGCGACAATGGCCTGGTACAGGCACTGTTCAACGCTCCGCCCGGTGACTGGGCAGCGGGCGAGCGGGGCATAGTGTCGTTGCCGGGCCGGGAGAGTGAATTTCGTAGCGGTTTTGATCGCGCCCTGGAATACGCCAGCGTGCTGGGCAATTCACGCATCCATGTCATGGCCGGGCTGCTGCCCTGCGAGAGTGACCGGGCACGGCATCACGGCGTGTACCTGGAAAACCTCGCCTACGCTGCCGCTCAGGCGGCCAAGGTCGGCGTCACAGTATTGCTTGAACCAATCAATACGCGGGACATGCCGGGCTTTTTCCTCAACCGGCAAGATCAGGCCCAGGCCATCTGCAAGGAAGTGGGCGCCAGTAACCTGAAGGTCCAGTTTGACTGCTACCACTGCCAGATCGTCGAAGGCGACCTGGCCACCAAGTTGCGTCGGGACTTCGAGGGTATCGGCCACATCCAGATCGCCGGCGTGCCGGACCGGCATGAACCGGACCTGGGGGAAGTCAACTATCCCTATCTGTTCGAGCTGATCGATCAGCTGGGTTATGACGGCTGGGTAGGGTGCGAGTACCGGCCGCGTGGCAATACATCTGCCGGCTTGCAGTGGTTGCGCGACTGGAAGGCGCGCTAAGAAACCTGTAGGAGCGAGCTTGCTCGCGATGGACGTTAACGATAACGCGTGTTTGCGGGTTAAACGCGTCACCCTCTGCTCCATCGCCAGCTAGCTCGCGCCTACAAGTCAGGCCAGGAGCCCGTCGTTTCAGGCCGAAGCAATGTCCGACGGCAGCAGCAGCTCGACACCCTGCTTGCGGATTCCATCGGCCGCCGCAGGGGCCAACGCGTCATCGCTGAGGATCATGTCGAACTGCTCGAGCCCGGCGATCTTGTACATGCTGAAGGTGCCGTATTTCGAACTGCTGGCCACCAACACCACTTGCGAAGCCGATTGCATCGCGGCTTGCTTGACTTCCACCTTCAGCGCCGAAGGTGTGGTGAGTCCGCGGCGCAAATCCCATGAGCTGGTCGAGATGAACGCGATGTCGGTGACGACCTGGCGCAATGTGGCAACCGCCAGGCTGCCCACGCACGATTGATTGGAGTGATCCAGTTGCCCGCCGGTATGAATCACCGTGACATGGGGCGCTTCGATCAGGGCCTGGACAATGCCGAAATCGTTGGTCACCACGGTCATGCCGGACAGCGCCTTGATGTACGGGACAATTTCCAGCGTGCTGGTGCCCGCATCCAGGTAAATCGTCATATCGGCATGCAATAGTCGCGAGGCAAGCTTGGCCATCGCCTGCTTCTGCGGCAACTCCACCACCGCCTTGAGCTGATGGCTGGGCTCACTGTGGAGCTGGCTGGCGATTCGAACCCCACCCGTTACCGAATAAGCACGACCTTCCTGCTCCAGCAACGCGATGTCGCGGCGGATGGTCATGTGCGAACAGTCGAACATTTCCATCAATTGATGAACGCTCAGCACCTGATGCTTGCGCAACTGTCGCAGCATCGATTCACGGCGCTGTTCGGGGATCATCGGTGCGACGCTTTCGGCGGCGATGTCCTTTTGACTAGGCATTCGGGCTCCAGAATGAAGAAATCCGCAGACAAGGAAGGCGGGCAATCATAGTAGCGAATCTGCGACCGCTTCAGTAGTACGACGAGGTGATCGCGCCTTGCGCTGTGGTTGCTCACGGCTGATTACAGGCCTCTTCATGCACCTCATCGCGTTGCAGTTTCCTGGCGGTGGCATCGCGCTCCTTGCGGCCCCTGCCAGGGGAGTGGCTGATGCCTATCGCATTAAAAAAGGCGATCGCTGCGAAGTCACTAGAATCAAGGGGACGCAGTGACAAGGCACGCTGATACGCAGCTGGCATTTTTGCAAAGCGCAATCAATGGCGTATCCCCTTTGAGGAACCCACGACGATGTCCAACAAGTGGCTGGATCCGGCGCTATTGCTGCTGACAACCCTGTCACTGCTGGTGGGTGGCATTGCGCACGTTGCCCAGAAGCCTGATTGGGCGGCGATGTGCTGGCTCTCCGGGAGCCTGGTAATGGCCCTGGTGCTGCTGGTGGAGATCGTCAGGCGCCTGGCCCGGCGTGAGGCCGGTGTGGACTTGATCGCTCTGCTGTCGATCGGCGCGGCCCTGGTGTTTGAGCAGATGCTGGTGGCGGCGGTCATTGCCTTGATGCTGGCTTCCGGGCGTACCCTGGAGTATTTCACCGCGCAACGCGCCGAACGCGAACTACGTGCACTGGTCGACCGGGCGCCACGCTTCGCCTGGCTGCAGGAACCGAACGAATTGCGCCAGATACCGGTTGAGCAGATCCAGCCAGGTCAGACACTGCTTGTACGCATGGGTGAGGTGGTCCCCGTCGACGGCCGGCTACTGAGCCCCACGGCAACGCTGGACGAGTCGGCGCTCAGTGGTGAGTCGTTGCCAGTCACCCGTCGGGAAGGCGAGCAGCTGCGCAGTGGCGTTGCCAATGCCGGCGCACCGCTCCAGTTAATGGCGACGCAGACGGCGGTGCAGAGTACTTACGCCGGGGTCGTGCGGCTGGCCGAGGCTGCCCGACGCTCGCGCGCGCCTTTCGTGCGTCTGGCCGACCGTTATGCCTTGCTCTTCATTCCGCTGACGCTGCTGATGGCCGCACTGGCCTGGCAATTGAGTGCAGACCCATTGCGAGCCCTGGCGGTTCTGGTGGTGGCCACGCCCTGTCCTTTGATCCTGGCGGTGCCGATCGCCATCATGTCAGGTATCTCCAAGGCGGCGCGACGCGGCATCCTCATCAAGGACGGCGCCACCCTGGAAGCGCTGGCAGGGGCCAAACAGCTGTTTCTCGACAAGACCGGCACCCTGACCAGTGGTCACGCCCGCCTACAGTCGGTGGAGGTCAATGGCCAGGTCGATCCACAGCATCTGCTGGGCCTGGCCGCTTCGCTGGCGCAGGCCTCGGTGCACCCCATCTCCCAGGCCATAGTCGAAGCGGCGCGCCAGCGCCGATTGCCACTCAGCACCCCGCAGGAGGTTGAAGAAAGCCCGGGCTCGGGTCTTTGCGGGCTGATCGAGGGTCAGCGAGTGCGCCTCGGCACACTGTCTTTTGCTCATACCGGGGCGTCTGCCAGCGATTGGGCCACGGCGATGCTGCGCCATATGGACTACCTGGCCTGCGGTGGAAGCTTCATTGAAGTGGATGGGGCCCTCTGCGGCCTGCTGATTTTCTCGGACAGCCTGCGTCGGGAAACCCCGCAAACCCTACGGCGCCTGCGCAACAGCGGTATCGAACGGATTGTCATGCTCACCGGTGATCGCCTGGAAACGGCCGAAATGATTGCTCTGTCTGCCGGCATCGACGAGCTGCGTGCCGGGTTGACCCCGCAGGACAAGGTGCGTGCTGTACAGGAGGGCTGCACGCGCGCCAGCACGCTGATGGTCGGCGACGGCATCAACGATGCGCCCGCACTGGCAGCGGCCACCGTCGGCGTGGCCATGGGGGCCAGTGGTGCCACCGCCTCTGCGCAAGCGGCGGGTGTTGTGCTGCTGGTGGATCGCCTGGACCGTCTGGTCGAGGCACTGGAGATTGCCCGCCGTACCCGCCAAATCGCCCGGCAAGGCGTGCTGGCCGGCATGGGGCTGTCGCTGCTGGCCATGACAGTGGCCGCCCTCGGTTATCTGCCGCCACTCGCCGGCGCCGTGGTTCAGGAAGTCATAGACGTCGTGATCATCATTAATGCTTTGCGTGCATTGGCACCGTCGCCAGGACCGCGCCTGCGACGAATGGCCGGCGAGCATATTGATCGACTGCAAGACGAACACCGCCAACTCACTACTGTGCTGAGTGATCTGCACCAACTGGCCGGCGATTTCGCCCGGCGTCCGCTTGAGCAAGCGCGGACCGATCTGCTGGAACTGGTCAACAAACTGCAAGCCTCGCTGGCCAGCCATGAACGGGACGATGAAAACACGCTATACCCGCTGCTGACCCTAAGCATGCCGGGCGAAGACCCCTTGGCGGCATTGAGCCACGGACACCGGGAGATTTTTCGCTGCATCCATTTGCTGGCGCGCATGAGCAGCGATCTCAGTGCCGACTCGAGCACTGTTCCTGCCGAAGAGATTCAGCATCAGTTAATTCGCCTCGATACCCTGGTGCAACTGCACTTCGACCAGGAGGAGGAACTGTTCCGCTACCTGGATAGGCGTTGATGGGCTTGCCGGAGATTTTTCAAATGACTGCCGAGCAATCTTGATAATCCTTGAACCGGGCATTTCCCACTGCTCAGCCTGGGCCCAGTCCTTTTTTCGCAAGACTCTGGCTTGCCTTGTTGAGCTATGGCGAAGCCAAGCAAGAGGGACGCTTACCTGGCGCCTAATCTGTTGCTGCAGCGATTTGTCACTGCTTGTATCCTTGTTCAGGACAAGGGCAAACGGCTGCCGTTATTGCCTTGGTCCAATAGTAGCTGTAACGGAAAACCGGACTTTCCATAAGGTAGTGATGTGAAGCGTGATACCCACCTGGTTGTGCTTTTGCTTTTGGTTATCGGCTGTTCCCTGGCCTCACTGACAGTCTGGAAGGTGCTGGCCTCCAGGGATCGAGCGCTGGAGGAAGTCGATATCCACGGGTTGAACCTTACCCAGGCGCTCGTTACCTACTCCGAAGGGATTGTCCGGCAAAGCTCGCTGCTCTTGCTCGGGCTCGTCGAGCGCCTGGAAACTGAAGGCAGTGGCCCCATACAGATCCAGCGGCTAAGTGCATTGGTCAACCGCCAGCAACCCCTGATGCCACAGCTCAGTGGTATCACCATCTACGATAATCAGGGACGCTGGTTGATGTCCTCCAATGGGCCGATCCCGAGTGGGGCGAACAGCAGTGATCGCGCGTATTTCATTCATCATCGCGACGATCCCTCCAGTGAAATCTTTATCGGTCCACCCATCCAAAGCCGCTCTAATCAGGAGTGGGTGATCACCGTCAGCCGGCGTTTCAATGATGCTCGCGGAGCGTTTGCCGGGGTGGTGGCGGTAACCTTGGGGATAGAAAACTTTCTACGCCTGTTTGGAACGATCGACGTGGGACAGGAGGGGGCCATCGGCTTGTCCTACACCGATGGTACGTTGCTGGTTCGCTATCCCTTCCGCGAGCAGGACATGGGCCGCAATTTTTCGCAGTCGCCGATCTATGCGAAGTATCTTGTTGATCGATCAGTCGGCACCGCATCGTTTACCTCCAGCCTGGACGGCGTGGAGCGCCTCTACGCCTTCCGAAAGAGTGACCGGCTGCCGTTGGTGACGACCGTTGCACTCGGCAAGCGCGAAGCCCTCGCTGCGTGGCGAATGGAGGCATTGCTGTCGGCAGTGGTGGTGACAGGCCTGCTGGGGCTTACCGGTCTCATCGGTTGGTTGTTGATCCTGGATATCCGCCGACGAACCCAGGTAGAGGGTCAGTTGCGGGGTACTCAGCAGCAGTTGCTCTCATCGAATCGCCAGCTTGAGTTGCTCGCGATGAAGGATGCCCTGACCGGTCTGGCAAACAGGCGCTGCTTTGATGAGAGCCTTGCCATGGAAGCACGGCGAGCAAAGCGTGACGGCGTGTCGTTGGCATTGCTGATGATTGATATCGACTACTTCAAGTTGTTTAACGACTCGCT
>Ga0302172_10000357_pt1 | contig 13617 bp, 11 predicted proteins | sample I_Fen_N2_3_FD_198777 | JGI IMG/M metagenome (GOLD analysis project Ga0302172, IMG submission 198777) | Peat permafrost microbial communities from Stordalen Mire near Abisko, Sweden - I_Fen_N2_3 | ecosystem: Environmental > Terrestrial > Soil > Wetlands > Permafrost | place: Sweden: Abisko... | reverse complement strand
GTACGAAAAGGACAGCCGCAGCTCTTGAGCATTCTCAACAAGGCACTTGAAGCCTTCCCTCCGACCGAGTTACGGGCCATCCGCCTGAAGTGGCTCGATGGCATTGCCCCCAATCCAGCGCTTTCCGTTTGGCAGCGCGTCGCCCAATGGGGGTGTTGGGGGATGTTCATCGTCAGCCTGTTCAGCCTGCTGTCCTTGCTCTGGAACCGGCGGCTGGCGGCACTGATCAAGCAGCGCCGGGACGCCGAGAAAGACCTCAGCGATCAGCTAGCCTTCCAGCATGCATTGATCGATGCGATGCCCGATCCCATGTTCGTCCGCGATCTGGAGGGGCGGTTGATCATGTGCAACAAGAGCTATGAGGAGAGCCTGTCCATCCGCTTCGACCAGGTGCAGGGGCGGCGGCTGATCGACGTCGACGTCATGCCCGGGGACTCCGCCGAAATGCTGCACGCCGAGTTCATGGCCCAACTCGATACGCGCAAGACCCGGTTCAGCCAGCGGCAGTTGAAGTTCAATAACGGGGTTCGGGACGTCTATCAGTGGACGGTGCCGTTTTACAGTGCCGACGGGCAACTGCGCGGATTGCTGGGAGGGTGGACCGATATCGGCCAGCGCCGAGGTTCGTGTGCCTGTCAGCGCTCCTCACAAGTTTAGGAATTGTCCTATAGGGTGCGACTACTTTTCTGATGGGACGCTGAAGGAAGCTCCCCTAGAGTGGTTGGCCACTGCGGTGAGAGTCCGCGATTGTCGTCTCAGGGGTCGCCCATGCGCTCGCTCAAGATTCTGATACTTGAACACAACCCGTTCCGGATGATGGCGTTGCACCAGATGCTCAACGCCATTGGCGTGTATGACGTGCTGGCGGCGTCGTCGATGGCCCAGGCGCGATGTTCCCTGGAGCACAGGGGCGCGGTCGACATCGCGCTCTGCGATCCGCAACTCCAGGGGGGCGACGGGGTGGCACTGGTGCGACATCTGGCGCAGCACCGTGAGGCCCGTGCGCTGATTCTGCTGGGGAGCGTGGCGTCGAGTGTCATGTCAGACTTGACGGCCCTGCTGGCCGACAGCGACGTCAGGCTGCTGGGGCATCTGCACAGCCCCGTTTCCGCGGTGTTGATGCGCGGGCTGCTGGACAGCTATCAAGCGCAATCGACACTTCAAGCCAGGGCCTGAGGTCAGCTGTTTTTTCCCTGTCATCTTTGCGGCGCATGCTCTTTCGACCAGAGACGCAGGTCGGTATCCAGAACTTTCTTCTCGGGCCAGGGGTCATTTACTGTAGACACGCCCTCCCAGGCACTTTGTTTTCGGACTATTGAGTGGTGATCGAGATGGAAAGTATCAGTCTATTGCTCGGTGAGGCTCTGAGCCCGTATCAGGTTACGTTGACCCCTTCCGGTGCCCATGGCGAATGCCTGGTGACCCTGAAGAGCACGGCCGGTGCCATTGTGGTGGAACGTGCGTTCAATCAGGCGCAGTTGAGTGACAAGTGGCAACTGACGGATGTCGTCGACGGTTTGCACCGCGACGTGCTGATCGCTGAAGGACGCCTGGAGCCCTGTGTGATCGCGGCTTTGCGCAATGCGGCCCAGGACAAGATCCTGGCCCGCTGAAATTGAATTGGTTTTTGTGGGAACCTTCCTGCTCCAAGTTCAGTCAGACGTTGTAACAGCAGGATCAAGCATTGTGCTCCGGTGCTTGTAGCTTGCTGCTACTGGTCTTTATGTAGACCACGTTTAACCCCGAGTCGTCTCCCCACTTCTCGGGGTTTCTTTTGTCCGGAATTTGTCATTGCTCAGTCGGATGCTCGAAAAAGGCCTTGGCTTGTTCCAGATAGTCGTTGCGCCGTTGCGGGTCGAGCCAGTCGGCATAGGCATGAGCCAAGCGTTCGTGGGGCAGGGTGCGCAACAGTTGATTGATCTCGCTGATGGCCTGCTGGCCCTGAGGGGTCTTTGAGCAGCCGATGTATGTGGAAATGTAAGTGTCGGTGCCCTTGACCGGATAAAACGCCAACTCGCTGTCGGCAATATGTTCTTGCTGGGCCAGGTAACGGATCTCCGGCCAGTAGCCCAATACCGCGAGCAATCGCCCCAGGCGCTGCATCTGCAACAGGCTGCCCAGTGCGTCGTTGCCATAATGGAGTGTCAGCGCATTCGCGGGCGCTTGTTGCAGCAAGACGTCGACAAACTGCCCGTAACTGCGCTCGGCAACAGTCCCGACCTTCTTCTCGCCACTGGCCAGCAGCGCCGCCAGATCGACCTCGCCATTTACCAGGAATGGCTCCAGTTCCGGTCGATCTTCCTGCCGGACAACCAGGCCATTGCTGACCGCCCGGAACACCGGAATGGAAAACACGATCCACTGTTCCCGCGCCTTGCTCCAGACCAGCGACGGATCACAGGTGAACGATTCCTCACGAAGCATCTGCATGCCACGGGCGCGGTTGACCCGCATCAGCGTGTGATCGTATTGCGGCATACCGGCGATCAACAGCGGCATCAGTTGATCGACGACCCCTTGGCCTTTTTCCGGGCCTTCGAAGATCGTCAGTGGCGGCAAGTCGCGCAACAGCCAGACCAGCGTCTCTTTCGGGTGTGCCGACACGGGTGATATCAGGCCGACCAGCAGCCCGAAAAGCGCCAGTGCATGCCTGCCGCTGGCGCGATTGATGAAGGTCGATCGCAGGCGCTTCAGCTTAGATGACCCCGTTTTCACGCAGTTGTGCGATCTGCCTCTCGTCATAGCCAAGATCGTGGAGTACCTGCGCATTGTGCTCACCCAGTTGCGGTCCGACCCATTCAGACGTGCCGGGTGTCTCAGAAAGTTTCGGCACGATCCCCGGCATCTTGAAGTCCTTGCCGTCCGGCAGCTTGGCGTGCAGGAACATTTCCCGGGCCAGGTACTGCGGATCGCTGAACATGTCTTCGGCGCTGAAAATCCGGCTGGCTGGGACTTCGGCCTGATTCAATTGCGCAATCACGCTGTCGAGCGGCAGCGAATTGACCCAACGATCAATCACCCCGTAAATCTCGTCACGGCGACTGTCGCGGCCATCGTTGCTGGCCAGCACCGGGTCGTTGGCCAGGTCTTCCCGGCCGATGATCAGCATGAAACGTTTGAAAATCGCATCGCCATTGGCGCCGATCTGCACGTGTTTGCCGTCAGCACTGGTGTGGATGGAGGAGGGTGTGATGCCGGGCATGATGTTGCCGGTGCGTTCGCGGATGAAACCGAATACGTCGAACTCCGGGACCATGCTTTCCATCATGGCGAAAATCGCCTCATACAGCGCCACGTCCACCACTTGGCCGAGACCGCCGTTGACCTCGCGATGACGCAAAGCCATCAGCGCGCCGATCACGCCCCAGAGCGCGGCAATCGAGTCGCCGATGGAGATTCCGGTGCGTACCGGCGGTCGGTCTTCGAACCCGGTGATGTAGCGCAAGCCACCCATGGATTCGCCGACCGCGCCAAACCCTGGCTGATCCTTCATCGGCCCGGTCTGGCCGAAGCCCGAAAGCCGCACCATCACCAGTTTCGGGTTCAGCGCATGCAAGACGTCCCAGCCCAGGCCGAGTTTTTCCAACACGCCAGGACGGAAGTTCTCGATCAGGATGTCCGCTTCGCTGAGCAGTTTTTTCAGAATCGCCAAGCCGTCAGGGTGCTTGAGGTTCAGGGTCAGGGACTTTTTATTGCGCGCCTGGACGAACCACCACAGCGAAGTGCCTTCATACAGCTTGCGCCATTTGCGCAACGGATCACCGCCGTCCGGGGATTCGATCTTGATCACTTCGGCACCAAACTCACCGCAAATGCGCGAGGCAAACGGCCCGGCAATCAACGTACCCAATTCGATGACTTTCAGACCTGAGAGCGGTTTTCCGGTGAGTGGCATGTAGGTTCCTGTAGGACAAAGTCTTTTAAGTAGTGCGTTTTAACATAGCCTAGTGTCAGTCGCCCAAGGTTGATGGTCGTCAATTCTCTGATTGCCTACTGCATCGGTTAGACTTGCCGCCTTTCCTCGTATCAAGAAGCCCGTTCATGGCCCAGCCGTCCACGACCTACAAGTTTGAACTGAACCTTACCGACCTCGACCGCAGCGTCTACGAGAGCGTGAAGCAGACCATCGCCCGTCACCCTTCGGAAACCGAAGAGCGCATGACCGTGCGGCTGCTGGCCTACGCCTTCTGGTACAACGAGCAGCTATCGTTTGGTCGCGGTCTGTCAGACGTGGATGAACCGGCCCTGTGGGAAAAAAGCCTGGATGACCGTGTCCTGCACTGGATCGAAGTCGGCCAGCCGGACGCCGATCGCCTGACCTGGTGCTCCCGTCGCACCGAGCGCACCAGCCTGCTGGCTTATGGCAGCTTGCGTGTCTGGGAAACCAAAGTGATCCCGGCGATCAAGAACCTGAAAAACGTGCACATCGCGGCGGTGCCTCAGGACATCCTCGAAACCCTGGCCAAAGACATGCCCCGCGTTATCAAGTGGGACGTGATGATCAGCGAAGGGACGATTTTCGTCACCGACGACCGTGGTCAACACGAAGTCCAGTTGCAGTGGCTGAGCGGCGAACGCGGCTGATTAGTCGCCGTTCTCACGTTTCATCCGGTTTTATCCTACGTATTCAAGAGAAGCACCTGTCACCCCATGCGCATCGAACCTCGTCTGTTGCCCGATACCCTGCCATTCCTCGGTGATCTGCCGCCGCTGCTGACCCGTCTGTACGCGGCGCGTGGTGTGCAGAGCGAGGCTGAACTGGACAAGAGCCTGGCGCGGCTGATTCCGTTCCAGCAGCTCAAGGGCATCGATGCGGCGGTGGATTTGCTGGTAATGGCGCTGGAGCAGCGTCAGCGGATTCTGATCGTCGGCGACTTCGACGCCGATGGCGCGACGGCCAGTACCGTCGGCATGCTCGGTTTGCAGTTGCTCGGCGCGGCCCACGTCGACTATCTGGTGCCGAACCGTTTCGAGTACGGCTACGGCCTGACCCCGGAAATCGTTGAAGTCGCGCTGACCCGCACGCCGCACCTGCTGATTACCGTGGATAACGGCATTTCCAGCGTCGAAGGCGTGGCAGCGGCGAAAAAGGCCGGGCTCAAGGTGTTGGTCACCGATCACCACTTGCCCGGCGATGAGTTGCCGCTGGCCGATGCCATCGTCAACCCGAACCAGCCAGGTTGTGAGTTTCCGAGCAAGGCGCTGGCCGGCGTCGGCGTGATCTTCTACGTGCTGATGGCCCTGCGCGCACGCTTGCGCAGCCTCGGTTGGTACGAGAGCAAGCCGCAGCCGAACATCGGCGAATTGCTTGATCTGGTGGCGCTGGGCAGCGTCGCCGACGTGGTGCCGCTGGATGCCAACAACCGCATTCTGGTGCACCAAGGCCTGGAACGGATTCGCGCCGGTCGCGCCCGGCCGGGGATCAAGGCGATCCTCGAAGTTGCCAAGCGTGACCACACGCGCATCACTTCCACGGATTTGGGTTTCATCGTCGGCCCGCGCCTGAACGCGGCGGGGCGCCTGGATGACATGAGCCTGGGCATCGAATGCCTGCTCACCGAAGACGCGGCGGGCGCCCGGGAAATGGCGGCCCAGCTCGACGGCATGAACCAGGACCGCAAATCCATCGAGCAGGGCATGCAGCGTGAAGCGCTGGCCCAACTCAAGGACTTGCCGCTGGAATCGATGCCGTTCGGCTTGTGCCTGTTCGATCCCGAGTGGCACCAGGGCGTCATCGGCATCCTCGCTTCGCGGATGAAAGAACGCTATTTCCGCCCGACCATTGCCTTTGCCGATGCGGGCGAGGGCATGCTCAAGGGCTCGGGGCGCTCGGTCCAGGGCTTCCATATTCGCGACGCCCTGAGCGTGGTCGCGGCGCAGCATCCGAACTTGATCAGCAAGTACGGCGGCCATGCGATGGCGGCGGGTCTGACGTTGCCGGAAGCGAATTTTCCGCTGTTCGCCGAAGCCTTTGACGCTGAAGTGCGTCGGCAATTGCGCGAAGAAGACCTGACCGGACGCCTGCTGTCGGATGGCACGTTGGCGGTCGAGGAATTTCACCTGGAACTGGCTCGTGCCTTGCGCCACGCCGGTCCTTGGGGGCAGCACTTCCCTGAGCCGCTGTTCCACGGCGTGTTCCAGTTGGTCGAGCAGCGCGTGGTCGGCGAGCGGCACCTGAAAGTGGTGCTGAAAAGTGAATGTGGCTCGGTGAAGCTCGATGGCATCGCTTTCGGGATTGATCGCGATATCTGGCCGAACCCGACCATCAAATGGGTGGAATTGGCCTACAAACTCGACCTCAACGAGTTTCGCGGCAATGAGACCGTGCAGTTGATGATTGCCCACATCGAACCGCGCTGACCCCTTCGCGGGCAAGCCTCGCTCCTACAGGTTGTACGCCGTCTGTAGGAGCAAGGCTTGCCCGCGATAGCGATCACCCCGGCGCCAAATATCCCCGGAACCCTCCCTCATCCCCCGTTGTCGACTAGGCTCTAAGCACTGCTTGATTGGCCTTGTGACGTCTTGTCGAATTTTTTGCCCGCGGGGGCGGGTGCTGCACCTTTTCCTGTCACTCGTCGACTTTTCAAACAGAACCCTGGAGCCTGCCCACTGATTCGAGAGGTGCCCCATGAGTCTGCTGCTTGAACCCTATACCCTTCGCCAATTGACCCTGCTCAACCGCATTGCCGTATCGCCAATGTGCCAGTACTCCAGCGTCGATGGGCTGGCCAATGACTGGCATTTGGTCCACCTCGGCAGTCGTGCCGTCGGCGGGGCCGGTCTGATTTTTACCGAAGCCACGGCCATTACCGCCGATGGCCGCATCACCGCCGAGGACCTCGGCTTGTGGAATGACGAACAGATCGAACCGCTGCAACGCATCACCCGGTTTATCGCCGCCCAAGGTGCGGTCGCCGGCATTCAACTGGCCCACGCCGGACGCAAGGCCAGCACCCATCGGCCGTGGCTTGGCAAACACGGCAGCGTCAAACCAGAGGATGGCGGCTGGACCCCGGTCGGGCCTTCGCCGATTGCCTTCGACCCACAGCACACGCCGCCCAAGCAACTGGATGAAGGGCAGATCGCTGAAGTCATTCAGGCCTTTGTCGAGGCGGCCAAACGCTCACTGGTTGCCGGTTTCAAAGTGGTCGAGATCCACGCCGCGCACGGTTATCTGCTGCACCAGTTTCTCTCGCCCCTGAGCAATCAACGGCGTGATCAATATGGCGGTTCGTTCGAGAATCGCATTCGGTTGGTACTGCAAGTCACTGAAGCGGTGCGTGCGGTCTGGCCGGAAGAGCTACCGCTGTTTGTGCGGGTATCGGCCACCGATTGGGTGGAGGACGGCTGGAACCCGGATGAAACCGTGGAACTGGCACGATGCCTCAAGGACCTGGGGGTGGATTTGATCGACGTGTCGTCGGGCGGCACGGCGGCCAATGCGGAAATTCCTACAGGCCCGGGGTATCAAACCCGTTTCGCTGAACGCGTGCGCAAGGAGTCGGGCATCGCCACGGGCACCGTGGGCATGATTACCGAGCCGGCGCAGGCTGAGCACATTCTGCGGACCTGTCAGGCGGACATTATCTTCCTGGCTCGGGAGTTGTTGCGCGATCCGTACTGGCCGCTGCATGCCGATGATGATCTGGGTGGGCGTAAAGCGGTGTGGCCGGCGCAGTATCAGCGTGCGACCCATCGGGATCAGCCGATTCATGAGTCGGATTTGCGGGACTGAATAACGCCGTAAAACAAAAAGCCCCGGCCGGTTTGGTTGGGGCTTTTGCGTTTTCAGGGTCAAAAGATCGCAGCCTGCGGCAGCTCCTACAGAGAAATGCGATTCCCCTGTAGGAGCTGCCGCAGGCTGCGATCTTTTGATTTGGCTACATCACGTGTACTTACGCTTATCCGGCGCCGGCGGGAAATACTGGTACAACCAGGTTTCACTCAACGTCCGGTCGTTGGTGCGAATAAACAACCGCAGTTCTACCGGTGCGACGCTGTCATTGGTCGGGTACCAGTCAAACGTAATCCGGTAACCCTTGATGTCATCGAGCACCAACACGTTGAAGTCTTTGACCTCACCGTTGGAGCACGTGACCACCGGCTCGATCCCTGCACTCTCCGGCAAACGGTCCAGACCGCCACCGGTGAAGTCCACGGCAAACCGGCGGGCCCAGACTTCCGGGTAATGCTCGCCCGGTGCCCAGCCTTCAACGAAACCACCCATGCCCGAACGGGTCGCGTTGACCCGCGCCAGCGGTGTGCCGACCGGCGGCAGGGCGCTCCAGTACAGCTTGTAGCCGTAATTCAGCGAGTCGCCGGCGGCTACCGGTTTCTTCGGCGTCCAGAACGCGACGATGTTATCCAGGGTCTCGCCGGTGGTAGGAATTTCCAACAGATCGATAGAGCCTTCGCCCCACGCGGTTGTCGGTTCTACCCACAGGCTCGGGCGCTTGCTGTACCAATCAACCGTGTCCTGATAACTGGCGAACTCATGATCGGTCTGCACCAGGCCGAACCCTTTCGGGTCGGTGTCGGCGAAGGCGTTGAACTGCAAGGTCGCCGGGTTGTTCAGCGGACGGCAGATCCACTCGCCGTTGCCGCGCCACATGGCCAGTCGATCGGAGTCGTGGATTTGCGGGTGGATGGTGTCGCACATGCGCCGCTCATGGGTGCCGCAGCTGAACATGCTGGTCATCGGCGCGATGCCCAGTTGTTCGATGGCAGTGCGCGCATTGATATGAGCGTCGATGCCCATCACCACTTGATTGGCCTGGCAGTCGATGTCGAAACGATAGGCCCCGGTGGCGCTCGGTGAATCGAGCAGGGCGTAGACCACGAAACGGGTGCTGTCCTTGTCCGGCGTCTCGAACCAGAACTTGGTGAAGTCCGGGAATTCCTCACGTTTCTTGGCGTAGGTGTCGATCGCCAGGCCGCGCGCCGAGAGGCCATATTGGCCAGTGGAATCCACCGCGCGGAAATAGCTGGCACCGAGGAAGGACAGCACGTCGTGCTTGTCCAGTTCCGGGGCCTTGAACAGCTTGAACCCGGAGAAGCCCAGGTCACCGGTGAGCTGCTTGGTGTCGACGGTGGTTTTTTCATAGTTGAACAGCGACGGGCGGAAATGCACCTCCCGGGCCTGACGCGTCTTGGGATCGACGCTGTACATGCGCACCGGTTGCTTGAAGCCCATGCCGACATGGAAAAACTGCACGTCCAGTTGGCCGTTCAGCTCGTTCCATAGCGAATGCTTGCCGTCGTACTGAATCGCATTGAAGTTCTGCGGTGTCATGGTCGCCAGGGTCGGCGGCAGCACCTGCTTGGTGTCCTGATAACGGCTGGTGGCGAGTTGCTTGGCCTGGATTTTCAGCGCTTCGAAGTCGAACGCCTGGGCGTCGCCATCCGCCGCGCCATTGCCGGCCCAGGCTCGGGCGGCCAAGAGTCCGGTGGCCGACAAACCGGTGTAAGCCGCGATGGCCATGGACGCTTTGAGCAAATTCCTGCGGTGCATAGGTACAACCTGTCGTGAACAATCCCGCGCCGTTCCTGGCACGTGCTGGATCAGAAATGGAGGTTCGGACATGCCTTCGGCCAAACGCAACGGACTTTAAACAGATGCCAAATAGCTTAAACCGTTCGGTTGTTGAGAAAAAATGATTGATAGCACAACGATGTTGCGGCAATGAAACAAGACATGTCCGGTAACGTTTCCCACAGCACTTTCTGTTTTATAAGGCATTTGTGCCTTTTTCGACTAATTACTCTAAAAACCACTTTTCAGCGCCGATTTAATTCCTATTCTATGGGCATAGCCGGTTTCGGCCCTTCAGGCCGGTGGGTTCAGCGCGCACCAAGCGTTTGCTGAAAAAAGTAGAGGGCGATGCGGTTTTCTGAAGTTTTCTTTGACGTATTAGAAGGACATCGTCCATGTCGAAAGTACAAGGCATCACCGAACTGCTAGGGATATTTCCATGCCTGAGCACGGGGCGGCGCAGGCGCCGGCTCAATTCCGAAGAGATGAAGTTGGTGGAGCGGTATCGGGAGCTGTCCGAGAGTGATCGGATCGCGATGAGGTATCTGGTGGATGCGATGAGGAGTGTTTCGCGGTTTTGAACGGAGGGGGATACCAAAAGGGGCGGACTGCAAAGTCTTCCCCTTTTTCATTTTGTCGGGCACACCAGAATCCCTGTGGGAGCGGGCTTGCTCGCGAAGAGGGCGTGTCAGTCGACATTGATAATTATTGATCCACCGCATTCGCGAGCAAGCCCGCTCCCACAGGTTTTGCATTTACCTGACCTTCAACTGCAAGTACCCATGATCTTGAACGGGCGTTGTACCTGCATCAGATCAGGCATATCCCGCCATTTGATCCAGGCCTGATGCTGCCAGTGCAGCAGCGGCACCGAGATGCCGGCCCATTGCAACGAACTCAGGCTCGGAATGTTATCCACAGATGCCGCGTTCGACTCACGCAGCATCGGGATGACTTCATTGCTCAGCCATTGGCGCAAGTTACGATTTTCCGGGATGAAATGGTGGATCAGAAGGGCGTACATGCCTGATTCGCTGACCATCAGGGATTCGACGGTGCTGCCGCTTTTCAGCAGCCAGACGTTGCGGCGCTGATCGGGATCGAGTTTCAGGGTGAGGCGTTCGTCCATGGGACGGCCCATCAGGCGACCGAGATCGTGGACGCAGAACCAGGCTTGGTTGTCTTGCATGAGGGTGTGGAGGAAGCGGTTGTGGCGGGTGAAGACGGTTGGGGTGAAGTGAGGACGGATTTCAGGCTGACGTAATTTGTGATCAAACATCGTTCGACTCCAAGTTGTAATGGGAGCCGCTACTCAAAGGAGCGCGGTTGCGCCGTCTTGATTGTGTTCCAGCTTCGACACCGGATCGCTGATTTGGCAGCGACGAGGTAAAGCCTATCGTCCAGGCGCTCGCGGCGCCAAGTCTACTCTGGCGCCGTGTGTTGTAGGAATTGGAGCTTTTATCGGAAGGCTCGGTCTGTAGGAATTTCCTGTTTTTGCATGAGCTACAGCGCAACTGCGCCAAACGGCTGTTTTTTCCTTTATTTTTTGGTCTTTCAGGAATGAACTGCGGGTTCGCTGCATGCTGATCGAATTTTCCGTATCCAACTATCGCTCCTTCCGGGACAAGCAAACCCTGTCCATGGCTGCGACACCGCGCTTGAGCAAAAAGCGCAACCTGTTCGCACCACCCGTGATTGGAGAAAAACTGCCGGATTTGCTAAAGGTGGCTGCAATCTACGGTCCGAATGCATCGGGTAAATCTTCGCTTATCCGGGCGATGGGAATCATGGGCCAACTGCTTGCAGCGCCACCGTCCTCAAGCGATCAACCGTTACCCGCCTCGCCCTTTCGTTTTGACCCGCAACTTCAAAATGAACCGAGCTTCTTTGAATACAACTTTATTCAGCGAGGACTCCGCTATCGATTTGTTCTGCGCATCACTGCGCAGCGGATTATCGAGGAGCATCTGGTTTCGTATCCCAGAGGCAAGGAGACACTGCTGTATCAGCGTCGTTTTGTGGAGGAGGGCGAGCAGTATGTTTTTGGGGCAAGCCTTGAAGGGGGGGAAGATGTGCATAACGCGTGGCGGCGTTTGACGAACCCGAAGACACTCTTTATTTCGCAAGCCGTCGCGAACAGCAGTGAAGATTTGACCCAGTTGCGCGACCCATTCAGCTGGTTCCAAACCGGTCTACTGGTTGTTGAGCAGAACAACATGATGGGGCTGTCCGCTGCATCCATCAGATTCCTTCGGATGGCATCAGACTGCACACAGGATTTACGAGACTTTCTAAGAGCCGTGGATATTCCGGTGTCCGCTATTCAACTCAACACCGAAGACACCGAGTCGGTTCAGAGCACCAAAAAACTCACCCTGAAAGAGTTCTTCGCTGCGGCGCAAAAAGACAAAGTAACCCTGACCCATACAAGTCTTTTAGGCACAGCCGAGTTTGATTTTTCCGAGGAGTCCGGCGGTACGAAAAACCTGATCGGCTTTTGGTTACCCTGGTTCATGATCAATCACGCCGATGGGAGCGGAATACTGGCTGTCGATGAATTGGACAGCAGCCTTCACCCCTCAATAGTCGATGACTTGATTGCAAAGCACCTTGGCAGTGGACCGGATACTCAACTGATCTTTACCACTCACGACACTCATCTAATGAACGCCAAAGCGCTTCGGCGCGATCAGTTCTGGATCACTGAGCGAGATGCTAACGGTGCAACCTGTCTTTTCTCAGTTCACGACTTTGAAGGACGGGAAGGGGAGGACGTCGAGAAACGTTACTTTGAAGGCCGTTATCGCGGGTTGCCGTTGATAAGGTGGGGTGTGTCAGATACGGCTGCTTGCTCAAATACCACAAACCCAGCCCGCATCACTACGGGCTGGGCAACCTCATTTACCGACTAACTTTCCAGGCATCCCCCGCAGGCGCAGTCCCGTGGTCGTACGGCTTGGCAATCAACATGTAGATCAACCCCAACCCAATCACAATGGCCGTACTCAGCACCATCGCGTAGTTGATGTACCAAGCCGCATCCGGCGTACGCGGCCAGGCCATGTTGATGATCGCGCCAACGCCATACACCAGCGCGCCAATGTTCACCGGCAAGCCCCAAGCACCCAGGGTGAATTTGCCACTTGGTTTCCAGCCTTTCATTCGTGCGTAGAGCGCGGCCAATACGATCATCTGGAACGCCAAATAGATGCCGATGGCCGCGAAGCTGACGATGGTCGCCACCGCATCTTGCAGGAAAAATCCAAGCACGATGATCAACGCCGGCAGGACACCCGACACAAACAATGCCGCAACCGGCACCTGAGTCGTAGGAGAAATCTTCTTCAGCAACTTGCTGCCGATAACCATTTCATCCCGGGCGTAGGAATACAGCAGACGACTCGCCGCCGCTTGCAGGCTGATGACGCAGGAGATGAAGGAAATCATCACCACGCCCATCACGACTTTCGAGCCCACCGGACCGAAGGCGTTGTTGAGGATGGTGGTGACCGGGTCTTTGTCGGTGCCGTTGATCACCGCTTGCATGTCCGGCACGGCGAGGATCAGCGCCAGGCAAGCGAACATCGCCGAGATGCCGCCGATGTAGATGGTCATGCGCATGGCAATCGGGATTTGCTTGCTCGGGTTCGGGGTTTCTTCAGCCACGTCGCCGCAGGCTTCGAAGCCGTAGTACAGGAACATCCCCGCCAGCGAAGCGGTGAGGAAGGCCGGCAGGTAGGAGCCGTCGATGCGGATGTCGAAGGTGTTGAACAACACGCTGATCGGCTGATGACGCTCGAAGATCAGCAGGTAAACGCCGACGATCACCGCACCGATCAACTCGCAGAGGAAGCCGAACATGGCGATCCGCGCCAGCACTTTGGTGCCGCTGAGGTTGACCAGGGTAGCGAACAGCGTCAGGAACAACGCGATGACGATGTTGGTGTTGTTGCTCGGTTCAAAACCCATCATCGCGGCCAGGTACGGACCGGCGCCGACGGCCACGGCGGCGATGGTCACGCACAGGGCGATGGAGTAGATCCAGCCGACCATCCACGCCCATTTTTTGCCGACCAAACGGCGCG
>Ga0302172_10000353_pt1 | contig 13661 bp, 10 predicted proteins | sample I_Fen_N2_3_FD_198777 | JGI IMG/M metagenome (GOLD analysis project Ga0302172, IMG submission 198777) | Peat permafrost microbial communities from Stordalen Mire near Abisko, Sweden - I_Fen_N2_3 | ecosystem: Environmental > Terrestrial > Soil > Wetlands > Permafrost | place: Sweden: Abisko... | reverse complement strand
GGTGGATACGCCCGATCAGTCGGCCGGCGATGGGGAGACGCACTGATGCGCGGCTTCATGCGTTGGGTAGTGCGGGTGCTCGTGCTGATCGTGGTGTTCACGGCCTCGATGCTGACCGCTATGCGATTCGCCATTCACGGGCGGCAGACGGCGGTGCCCAAGATTATCGGCATGTCGCCGCATGACGCGGAGGCTGCACTCGAGGCGCATGGCCTTGTGCTCGACCGCAGCGACCGCTTCTACAGCGCAGAAATTCCCGCCGGCCGAATCGTTTCGCAGGTGCCGATGCCCGGCGAGATGGTGCGGCGCGGCTGGCGCGTGCGTACCGCCGAGAGCATGGGCCCGCAGCGAGTCACCATTCCTGACCTAGCCGGCGACAGCGAACGCTCGGCCGAGATCAACATTCGCCGCCGCGGCCTCGAGATGGGAAGCATGGCGGTGGCTGAAATCGCTGGCGCCACGCCCGACCAGGTTGTGGCGCAGACGCCTCCGGCGAACGCTACGAATGTATCGACTCCCAAGGTCAGCGTGCTGTTTGCCGCGCCGGAAGACCGCAAGTCATACGTAATGCCCGATCTGCGAGGGCGGACTGAGGACGAAGCCATCGGCGTGATTGTCGCGGCAGGGCTAAAGGTAGGAAGCATCAGCAGCCAGCCGGCACTCGGTGCGGATGCCACTGCTCCGGAGACGATGCCCGCCGGATCGCGGATTGTGGTGAAGACGGTTCCGGGAGTAGGCCAACGCGTGTGGGACGAACAGGCAGTGAATCTGGAAGTGACGCGGTAAGTCCGCTCTTCGCCGTTCGGTCTTAGCTCCTGCGCTGCAAAATCGCGGCGAAGAAGCCGTCGCAGGGATGAACGCCGGGGAGAGTTCGAAGATACGGCCCGCTTAACAGCTCTCCTAATTCAGACCAGGCAAGTTCACCGGGTTCTTTCAGGCGCTCGAGCTCGGGACGGCAATCAGCCACGGTGTAGTTTTCTGAATTCGATACTGCCTCTTCGATGACCAACTCATTCTCCTCGGGTTCGAGTGAGCACGTGGAATAAACGCAACGCCCGCCAGGAGCGAGTTGACGTAATGCGGCCTGCAGAATGGAGACCTGCTTGGCGTGGAGGTCACGCAAATCTTGCCGTTTGAGCCGCCACTTGATTTCAGGATTGCGGGCGAGCGTGCCTGTGCCGGAACAAGGCACGTCGGCCAGCACGCGATCGAATTCGCCCTGCGGAGAAAAGTGCAGGATGTCGTCGGTGACCACCTGAACGTTGGGCGCGTGAACTCGCGTTCGCAGCAACTCGGCGCGGTGGGGATGAAGCTCGATCGCGACAATCTCCGCCTCAGGATTGCGCGCGGCGATGGCTGCGGTCTTGCTGCCCGGCGCCGCGCAACAGTCCAGCAAGCGGGACCCTTTGCCCACCAGCGCGGCAACCAGTTGAGACGCTTCGTCCTGGATGAATGCGCGCCCTTCGCGGTATGCCTGTGTCTGCGTGACATCGCCGCCGGTGACGGTGCGGGCCGATGTCAACAACGCTCCCGGAGTGAGCGTGATTCCGTCGGCCTCCAACTCTGCAACGACGGCGACATCATCGATGCGAATGGAGGTCGCAGGAACTTGCTGGTCGTGGTGGCAGATTGTCGCGGCGTTTTCGATACCAAATTGCTTGACCCAACGTTCCACAAGCCACGCCGGATGAGCGTAACCCTCCGCCAACTCCGACACTGTCAGACCAGCGTCAGTCGCGCTCAGTGCCGTCGCCGTTGAGTCGGAGAGCTTGCGCAAAACCGCATTCGCGAAGGGCGCGGCGGAAGTCTTGCCAGCACGCTTCACCATGTCTACGCTGTCGTTGATCGCCGCCCGTGCGGGAACGCGACTCAAGAAAACCAGCTGGTACGTAGCGATGCGAAGCGCGATCAGCACCTGCGCGTCCAGCTTCGCGATGGGGCGCGACGAGCTCGCCGCGATGGCCGAATCCAAGCGAGACTGCCAGCGCAATACGCCCATCACGATTTCCATGGTCAGTCCGCGATCGGCATCGCTCAGTTTGTCGAGGCGGTTGGAATGCAGAAGTTCCGCGGCGTAGGCGTCTTGCTGCTGCACCCGCAGCAGAATATCGAAGGCCGCCGCGCGTGCAGGTGAGATTGGCATCGTCGTTACGCGATCGCACCCACGGGTTCGTCGCTGCGGGGCCGGTAGCCGTTGATGAAGTCGGCGGCACTCATGCGCTTTTTCCCCTCGACTTGTAGCTCGGCGACTTCAAGCGCAGTGCAATGGGCGAAGCCGAGCAGGAGGCGACCGTGTTCAATTGCGAAATAGCCCGCCTTGACCACCGCGATTTCCGGCGCTGGTGTAGCCGCATGCACTTGCAGCGTCTTGCCGCGGAACGTAGTGTACGCTCCCGGCCACGGCTGAAATCCGCGCAACCGGTTCCAGGTTTCGGTGGCGGTCCTAGAGAATTCGATCAGCCCGTCTTCCTTCTTCAGAATCGGAGCCAGCGTGGCCTTTTCATTGTCCTGCGGCGTTGGATGGATAGTTCCCTGTGCGAGGCCTGCCAGCGTCCGGATCATCAACTCAGCCCCGGTATGCGCCAGACGCGGACCCAGCGTCAGCGCTGTATCTTCCGGCTTGATCGGCTCTTCGGCCTGAAGAAAAATGTCGCCGGTATCGAGCCCGGCGTCGATGCGCATGATCGTGACGCCCGTGACCGGCTCGCCTTTCGCAATCGCCCATTGGATCGGCGCGGCCCCGCGATATTTGGGCAGCAACGAAGCATGCAGATTGATGTTACCGAATCGCGGAAGGTCGATCATCCACTGCGGAATGATGCGTCCGTAGCCGACGACGATGATTGCCGCCGGTGCAATTTGCTCCAGGCTGTCGCGGAACTCTTCGTTGTTCTTGATCTTTTCTGGCTGCACGACCGGCAAGCCAAATTCAAGCGCGGCGCGCTTAACGGGCGAAGCAGCCAGCTCCAGGCCACGGCCGCTGGCGCGATCGGGCTGCGTGACCACCAGCCTTACGCGGAACCCCGCGGTCACTAGTCTCTCCAGAGTTGGTACAGCGAAGGTCGGCGTGCCGCAGAACACGAGGTCCATCATAAGAACCAGCAATGAGCAACTAGCGTTTAGCAATTAGCAACAGCTTGGGAATCCTTCTCACCACTCGCCGGCTTTGACCAGCTTGCGGATCTTGCGTTTCATAATGTCGCGCTTCAGCCCGCTGATGTGGCTGATGTACAGCTTGCCGTTCAAGTGGTCGGTCTCATGCAGCAGCGCGCGGGCCAGCAATTCTTCTCCGGTTACCTCAAACGTTTCGCCCTTCAGGTTCTGGGCGCGTGCGGTGACTTTTCTGGCGCGGGTCACTTTCTCGCGGAACTCGGGCAGGCTGAGACAGCCTTCGTTCGACGTCTGCCTTCCCTCGACGTGCACGATCTCCGGATTCACCAGCACGATCTTCGCTTCCGGATCTTCCTTGAATGTGACATCGATGACCGCGATGCGCTTGCTGATGCCGATCTGTGTCGCTGCCAAGCCAACACCGTGCGCAGCGTACATGCTCTCGAACATGTCGTCGGCCAGCTGGCGCAGCTCGGCGTCGAATTGGGTGATGGTGGCCGCAGGCTTCTCCAGGACAGGGTCACCGAACTTGACGATGGGATAGATCATCTAGAAGTTTCTTACTTGCTGACAGTATCCTTCGAAATTTCGCTTCAGTTCCAGCACCGAATCGCCGCCGAACTTTTCCAGTGCGAACCGCGCCAGGGTGAGCGCCACCATCGCCTCTGCGGCCACACCGGCGGCCGGAACAACACACACGTCCGAACGCTCGTACGCTGCTTTGACCGGCTCACGGCTGGCGAAGTCCACCGAGCCCAGCGGACGCCGCAGCGTTGAGATGGGCTTCAGATAGCCGCGAATCCGAATGTCTTCGCCATTGGAAACGCCGCCTTCCAGCCCACCGGCATGATTCGACGAGCGCGTGAATCCTGCGAAAGAACTGCCGGATGTGTAGCCAATTTCGTCATGCACTGCCGACCCCAGCGAACCCGCCGCCTGCACTGCGTCGCCAATCTCGACGCCCTTCACTGCCTGCAATGACATCACGGCGGCCGCCAGGTGGGTATCGAGGCGCTCATCCCAGTTTACGTAGGTACCTAGTCCGGGAGGAACGTTGTGCGCCACGACTTCGAAGACGCCTCCAACGGAATCGCCGGTACGTAGCGCAACATCCACCTGCTCTTTCATCCGTGCCTCGGACGCCGGGTCGATACAACTCAGCAGAATTTCTTCTTTCGTGGCGACGGCTTGGATGGCCTCCCACGTTACCGGCCCTTCGAGTCGTGCGCTGCCCACCGCGATCACATGGCTCAGAATTTCGATGCCCAGTTCGCGCAGCAGCAACTTTGCCAACGCGCCGCCAGCCACGCGGGCAGCCGATTCGCGAGCCGACGCACGTTCCAAAACGTAGCGTGCTTCGCTGAAGTTGTATTTCAACGCACCAGCCAGGTCGGCGTGTCCGGGTCGCGGAGAGGCCACGCGCTTGTGCTTCGCTGGATCGCCTTCCTCAACCGGAAGCGCCTCCGTCCAGTTCTGCCAATCGTTGTTGGCGAGCTGCATCGCGATCGGCGAGCCGATCGTGTGGCCGTGCCGCACTCCACTCAGGAGGTGGGCTGTATCGCGCTCGATGCGCATGCGTCCGCCGCGCCCGTAACCCTGCTGTCGCCGCCAAAGCTCGCGATTCACGAACTCCAGGTCAACGGCCAGCCCGGCGGGCATGCCTGAGAGCAGCGCCGTCAGCGCTTCTCCGTGCGACTCGCCAGCTGTAGAAAACCGTAGCATCGGGAATTCTCGATTGTAGCCGATACCGATTTCCGGACATTCGCTATTCGGCCAGCGGGCTACCAATTCACCAGATCCTCGGGGTGAGGCAGCTACGTCCAGGCGCCGACGCCATCGCAGATCGTCCCGAGCAAACTCAACGTTTTGAGTCTTTTATGGAACCGCGGCTATCACAACCCCAGGGTCTTCGGACTGCCAAGTGTTGCCAATTGGCTTGCTGACCCGCCAGACGGTGTGCGACAGTTGTGCTTTCCGACCGGGTTCGCCCGGCGAGCCCAAACGCGACGCGCTTCTGCGTTGGGAAGCGAACCGTCCTAGTACTTCAGCGTATGTAAGGGAACGCGGGCGATTTGCCCGCACGAGAGGCGGCCCCAGTGGCCGAACTGGAACAAGATGGCGAAGAAAGCAGAGCTTAAGAGTTTTGACGAGGCGGTTACCTGGTTCCGCGGCAATGGGTTCGATGTGACCGAGCCCGCCGGCACCAGCGGCCGGGTTTTCCTGAGGAAGTACAACGCCTCGGCAGCGATCGAGCGCGCCGACGACGGTGGAGTGAAGATCTTCGCGTTTCCCGGCTACGTGGTGGCGGGCGAGATCTCTAAGCTGGTTGACCACGGCAATCAAAAGGTCCTGAAGACGACCAAGACCGAAATCGCAGCCACCGCTGATCACCTGACTGCACTGCATCAGTTCGCCGAGGAGTTGAAAGAGGGCACCGGCGGCATCAGTCTCTATAACGAATCGCTGGGCACCGTCAGCGCGGAATATAAGTACGACCGCGTACGCGGCCGCGACCTGCCGGAATCCGAGCGCCCTCAGCGCCCCTGGCAAAAGTCCGCAGCCAAGAAGACTCCCGCATGAGGCGAATCGCGCGCGGTCTTTTCTGGATGGTGACGGCCGCGGCACTGTGTACCCAGCTGGTGTGGTCCCAAGCTACAAGCCAGGAAGCCGCTATTCGGGAAGTAATGCACTCTCAGGTGGATGCCTGGAACCGGCACGACCTCGAAGCCTTCATGGCCGGATACTGGAACTCGCCTTCCCTGACGTTTTTCTCCGGCGGTACCGACACCCACGGCTGGCAGGAAACGCTGGAGCGCTATCGCAAGCACTATCAAGCGCCCGGCACTGAGATGGGCAAGCTCGAATTCAAAGATTTACAGATCGAGCTGCTGGGGCCGTCGTCCGCATTCGTTCGCGGCAAGTTCCAGCTCACGCTCTCCAACGGGAAGCAACCGCACGGCTTGTTTACCCTCGTGTTTCGCCAGTTCCCGGATGGGTGGAAGATCATTCACGACCACAGCAGCGGGGAGTAGACCAAGCCGCCTTCTGCGACGTCGAGCGACGACTTAGCCCGGCAAATATGTTGCTCTGGGCGTCGGCCGCGGGTGTATGATTCAGTCGGCTAAGAACCCGCTATCACAAAGGCGTGTGACAGGCCTGACAGGCGGTATCCGCGAATGCGGAACTGCACTGGAGGACATCGTGAGCATCACCACTGGCGACTTCCGCTCGAAGATCACCTCTACCACCCTCTGGGAAAAGAAACAGAAGCACGAACCCATCACCTGCCTTACTGCCTATGATTACGCCAGTGCGCGTCTGGTCGACGAAGCCGGCATTGACATCGTGCTGGTTGGCGACTCGCTGGGCATGGTCATGCTGGGTTACGAAAACACCCTACCCGTCACCGTGGAAGAGATGCTGCATCATACCCGAGCCGTGCGCCGGGGCGTGAAGCGGGCCTTCCTCGTTACCGACATGCCGTTCGCGTCGTATCACGTTAGCGGCAAAGAGACGGTGCGCAACGCAGCGCGTTTCATCAAGGCAGGCGCCGAGGCCGTGAAGATCGAAGGCGGCGAGAAACGGGCTCAGCTTGTCGAACGGCTTGTGGATGCCGAGATCCCCGTGGTCGGCCACATTGGGCTTACCCCGCAGTCGGTGCATGCCATGGGTGGCTATAAGGTTCAGGGCAAGTCGCTGAACGCCATCGAGCAGCTCATGCATGACGCGCTGGCGCTCGAGCGTTGCGGGGCCTGCAGCGTTGTGCTCGAGGGCATCCCTCGAGAAGTTGCCGAGCTAATCACCCACGAAATCGATATCCCCACCATCGGCATCGGCGCGGGCCCCGATTGCGACGGACAGGTGCTGGTCTTCCACGACATCTTAGGCCTGACATTTGCGCCGCCCGCAAAATTCGTACGACGGTATGCCGATCTCGGCGCGGTGATTACGACTGCGTTACAGGAGTTCAAAACCGACGTGAAGACCGGGAGCTATCCTGCCGATGCCGAGTCCTATCACCTGCCCAAGGAAACTCTCGCGACCCTGCACGACATTGCCGAGCGCAAGCGCGCCATGTCACTCTAGGAGCATGCAGATTCATTTGTGGAGGCGCGTGGCGCTGGCGGTGGTCCTGAGTCTGGCCGGTGGACTGGCGGCCCAGGCTGCAGGCAAGCCCGCGGCCAAGGCAAGTACGTGGAAGTCGCACTGTCAGCCTGAACGCAGTTTCTGCTTCAAGTACCCGGCCGGCTGGACGATGCTCGGCGAAGTCTTCAACGGAGCTGGCGTAATGGTCGCGCCACCCCAAAAACAGGAACGCGACTCTTGGGATTCCGTAACGGTGGCATTGGTCGTCCCTCCGCCTCTGGGCGACGACCAGCCCGTGACGATCGACCAGGCGATTCGGCGAGCCGTCGAGGGCGTTCGGCAAAGCGGACAGAGCTTCGAAACCGAGCAGCGCCAGCACCGCACCGTGAATGGCCATCCGGCGCAGATGGTGAGGCTGCGCTACGTAGAACAAGCCACTGGCCACGCCTGGACGGAAAAACTGGTTTTCATCGAAGGGCCAGACTCGGCGATATACTCAATAGCGCTGAAGTGTGCGACAGACTCTCTGCCTCGCATGGAGCCGCAGTTCGCGCGTATCGTCGATAGCTGGAATGTGCCGCAGGCGCCCAAGCCACCGCCGTCTCAACCCAATCCCTAAATACGAGAGCCGACCTTGCGACAAATCGAAACCATCGCGCAGATGAAGACCGCCTGCCGCGGAGCAACCCGCAGCGGCAAGACGCTCGGACTGGTTCCGACGATGGGTGCCTTGCACGAAGGGCACCTGTCGCTGGTGCGGGTAGCCAAGAGGGAATGCGACGTAGTCGCGGTATCGATCTTCGTGAATCCTCTGCAATTCGGGCCGACGGAAGACTTCGAAAAATATCCGCGCACCTTCCTGCGCGACGCAACCATGCTGGAGGAACTCGGCGTCGACCTGCTGTTCGCGCCACTGGTGAAGGAGATGTATTCACCGAATGCCAAAACATTTGTTGACGTAGATGACCTGTCGAGCAAGCTCGATGGCGGCTCGCGACCGGGCCATTTTCGCGGTGTGGCGACCGTGGTCTGCAAGCTGTTCGAGATTGTCCGGCCTGACCGCGCCTACTTCGGGCAAAAAGACGCCGCGCAAGTTGCGCTGCTGCGCAAGATGGCTCGGGACCTCGACATGGACGTTCAGATTGTTGTGTGTCCCATCGTTCGCGAAGCTGACGGTCTGGCGCTGAGTTCGCGCAACGCCTATCTGAATGTGGAACAGCGCCGCCAGGCGCTGGTGCTGAGCCGCTCGCTACAGCAGGTGAAAGCAGCGGTCGAAGCTGGCGAAACCGACGCGACCAAGCTGATCGAGATTGGTTCCCAGGTGATTTACTCCGAGGCGGGCGCCCGGGTCGACTACTTCGCCATCGTGAATCCCGATACTTTGGAGCCGGTTGCGCAGGCGGTTTCCGGTACTCTCGTGGCTGTGGCCGCATGGGTGGGAGCCACGCGCCTCATCGACAACGTGTTGCTGTAATTAATGGACGGCTAGTTGGTCGAGCGCTGCCAGCGCCGCCATCCTGAAATCCACGCGGCACAAAGCAGCAGAACGACTGGGAAACACTCCAGAGTGTAACGGGGCTCGGGGTTTTCCATCGTGCCAAGAAACACCGACCGAAGCACGACGAACAGCAGCAGCATCCCCAGGTACAGTGGCCTCGGCCCGCGAAGGAGCCCCATCACGGCGCCCACCACGAACAACAGGTTCAGGGCTCCCCAGAGTGTCGCCAGGACGCAATCCTGCGTGTCATCGGCGTATTCCCACCAGCGCGAGTTCAACGGCAGCATCTCGGTACGCGGACGGAGCCACATATCGGCGATGCGCAGCGCCGGCAGCCACACGTAATATCGCAAGGGATTCCTCTGAATCCGCGTCCGTCCGAGCTGGTCAAAGCGTTCGTTCAGCTCAGGTCCCACAAAGTGGGACTGGGCGTAATTGTCGAAGATCGTTTGCGTCTGCTGCCGTTCTTCTTCACTATCGAAGGTGCGCGACGGAAGCAAGCTGGTGTCGACATCGCTGCCGGGCACTTGCCAGTACACGTCTTCGGTAGAGGTGTAATCCACGATCCAGGTACGCACCCAGCGGTCGAATCCAGTTGGCACGAACTCGTCAGGATCACTGGCATAGCGAGGAGCTAGCGGCTCGAACTGGTGGAATTGTTTCCAGTTACGCACGGTCCACGGAATTAGCGGAGCGATCGAGATGATCAGCACCAGCACGCCCGCCCAGAAGAGTTGCACTCGGCGATCTGCAGCGTGCAACAGACGCCAGAGCTGGTACAGTCCAATCGCCGCGAGCAGAATGCCGCCATCGGGTCGCAACTGGATTCCGGCGCCAAGGGCCAACCCGCAAAGCGCCCACGCCTTCCAAGAAAAATCCCCGTCTGCTAGCCGCATGAACCCCGCAACTGCCGCGTCTAGTGCGACAGCGGTGAAGAAAATGCTGAGCGTTTCCGCCAGCGGTGCGACCGTGTAGTTGGCGGTGAAGGGACAAAGCGCCGCGAGCGCGAACGCCCACCGCGCTGCTCGCGCCGACAACGTTCGTCGCGCCAGATCCGCAATGACGAAGCAAGCCGCAATGTCGATGGCAATCTGCACCAGCAGCACGGCGTTGTAATGCTCGCGCCCGAACAGCTTGAAACACAGCACCAGAAACGCGGGATAACCCGGCAGCCGGATCCACGTCGGCCTTACGCCCTCGGCGTGGGAGAGCCCAAAGATGCCCTGATCCATCCAATTCTTGGCGATGTCGCCATAGATCAGTGTGTCCCCGGCAATATGGGAGAAGCGGAAATAGAACAGTAAACGCAGCGCAAGGGCGGCGAGGCCAAACAGGAGGAACCACTTGCGATGTTCCAGCAGCAGACGCCAGAACGGCACTGGCTCCGGCCGGACGTAACTATCCTGCGCCGACTCAGTCACTTGGCGAATATAGCATCTGCACGCACCGAGTCATCAAGCGCGGCTCAGGGTTAGTTAAGATAGGTCTATGCGGTCAATCAGTGGCGGTTGCCTCCTAATTCTATGCGTCTACGATAATTTTGCCCTTCATACATAATGCCCGGCCCTAAACCAATCTTCTTCGATCCCGAAGGCAAACGCTGGCGGCGTCTGCGCAGGCTGGCGGATGCAACTGTCATCGTCGTCACGCTGCTGGTCGTCTTTTTCGTGGTCACGATTTTTCGCGGATCGTCGGTGCCCGGCGTCTCCCTTCCCGAGGTGAAGAAGCCTTACCATCCGCTCAAGGACAACCAGAAACACAAGCCTACGCGGGCGACGAACCAGCACCGCAAAACGAAGAAGCCGGCGACGCAGGTGGTCTTGAATTCGCAGGAAGGGATTCGCGCCGCCTTTTATGTGCAGTGGGACGCCGCCAGCTTCGCGTCCCTCAAGGAGTATTACCCGCAGATTGATCTTCTCTTTCCAGAGTGGCTGCACGCCCTTACCGCTGACGGGCGGCTTCAGTCCGTAACCGAAGCCAATACTCTTTTCGATGTGTTCGACGACCGTGGCAAGCTGCGTCCTGTCGATGAAAGAGTGATGCCCTTTCTGCGCTCCGAGAAGGCGCAAACCGAAGTCATGCCGCTGGTCAACAATTTCGATCCGATCAGCAACCAGTGGCGTCCCGAGGTCACAGCCGCCTTTCTTGCGGACCCAGCGGCGCGCAAACGCTTCCGCGATGAACTTTTGAGGTTTCTCGCATCTGACCAGTACAGGGGAATGACTCTCGACATCGAGGCATTTCCTGAGACCTCCCGCGGCGACTACAAGCAACTGGTGCAGGAACTTCACGGAGACCTGCAATCAAAGGGATTGAAGCTGTACATCGCTGTTCCGGCGAACGACAAGCAGTTTGACTACAGCGCAATTGGGCAATATGCCGACGGCCTCATCCTGATGAACTATGACGAGCACTATCCAGGCGGGATGCCTGGCCCTGTCGCCAGCCAGGATTGGTTCCTGAACAACCTGACCAGTGCTCTAACCGTAATTCCGCGGGAAAAGATCATTGCCGCAATCGGTAACTACGGTTACGACTGGGCCCAAAAGCCCGGACAGAAAAAAGGTGAGCCTCCCGCAGCTGTTCACAACGTGTCTGTGCAAGACGCCTGGCTGGAAGCCCAGGAAGCCGACACGGACATCGATTTCGACAGCGACGCCATGAACGCCCACCTCGCTTACGCGGATGAAAACAATATCCGCCATGACGTGTGGTTTCTCGACGGAGTCACCGCACTGAATCAGATGCGGGCGGCGCAGGCCCTCGGCATTGACACCTTTGCCTTGTGGCGGTTGGGCTCGGAAGACCGTTCACTGTGGGCTGTTTGGGACAAGCCCGGCGAATCCACCGCCGCCAACAAGTTAAATCTCGTGCCCCCGGGCCAGGACGTCGATATCGAAGGCAAGGGCGAAATCTTGCGCATCCAATCGCGGCCTACTCCGGGAGAGCGCGAGATCACGGTTGATCCCGCGACCAATCTCGTGTCCGACGAGATATTCAAGACCCTTCCTTCGCCTTACACCGTTGATATGTACGGCAGTTCACCCAACAAGATTTCAATTACGTTTGACGACGGCCCCGATCCTGAGTGGACACCCAAAATCCTCGACGTGCTGAAGGAGAAGGGCGTCAAGGCGACATTTTTCCTGATCGGCGTGGAGGCCCAGAAATACCCAGGCCTTACCAAGCGGATCTATGCCGAAGGTCACGAGATCGGCAACCACACCTTCACCCATCCCGACATTAGCAACATCAACAAACGCTACTTCGAGGTGGAGCTGAACCTTACGGAGCGCTTCTTCGAAGGCAAGCTCGGCGTCAAGCCCGTGCTGTTCCGTCCGCCGTACTCGGTCGATCAGGAGCCCGATACCGCCGACCAGGTTCGTCCTCTTGAGTTGGCGCAGCAACTCGGCTACATCACCGTCGGAGACAAGATCGATCCCAACGACTGGCGCGACAATCCTCGGCGCCCGGCAAACGAGATCGTGGAAGACGTTCTCAAGAACCTGCCGCCGTGTGCGCCCGGTAACGTGACCTGCGGCAATGTTCTCCTATTGCATGACGGCGGCGGCAACCGCAGCGAGACGGTAAAAGCTTTGCCCGAGATCATCGACGGCATTCGCCAGAGGGGTTTCGAGATCGTCCCTGTTTCCGGAATGCTGGGTAAGACCCGCGCCGACATCATGCCGCCCATCTCTGCCAATGAGCGCTGGGCCTCGTGGATCGATGGGCTGAACTTCTCGCTCTTCGGCCTCGTGTCGTCGTTCATCATCTTCGTGTTCTTCGTCGGCGACATACTGATGAGCGCCCGTCTCGTGCTCGTTGGAGCGTTGGCCATCTTCGACCGCTTTCACCGGCGGAACTTCATTGCTGACCCGAATTACCGGCCGCGGGTGGCCGTGCTCATTCCCGCCTATAACGAGGAAAAGGTCATCGAGCGGACGGTTCGCTCGGTGCTGGACTCTGATTATCCCAACCTGCGCGCCATTGTCATTGACGACGGTTCGGCAGACCGCACCGTCGAAGTCACCCGCAACGCGTTCAAAGAAGAAATCGCCGACGGACGCGTCACCGTCCTGACCAAGCCAAATTCGGGTAAAGCCGCAGCCCTCAACTTCGCGCTCGAGCAAGTGAGCGAGGAGTTGTTTGTCGGCATAGACGCCGATACCATCATCGCGGCCGACGCGATCTCTTATCTGGTGCCGCACTTTGCCGATTCGCGGATAGCTGCGATGGCAGGCAATGCCAAAGTCGGCAACCGCGTTAACCTGTGGACCCGCTGGCAGGCACTCGAGTACATCACCTCGCAGAACTTCGAGCGCCGAGCGTTGAACACACTGAATGCGGTTAGCGTCGTTCCGGGAGCGATCGGCGCCTGGCGCACCGCCGAAGTGCGCGCCGCCGGAGGCTATCACCACGACACCGTTGCCGAAGACGCCGACCTCACTATGGCCCTGCTGGAAGCCGGCTACCGGGTGAACTACGAAGACCGCTCCCTCGCTTACACCGAAGCCCCGACGACTGCGAACGGCCTGATGCGGCAGCGTTTCCGCTGGTCGTTTGGCATCATGCAGGCGGTATGGAAGCACAAGGGTGCAATCAAGAAGGGTGGAGCGCTCGGCTGGGCCGCACTTCCCAACGTCATCATTTTCCAAGTTCTACTGCCGCTGGTGTCTCCATTCATCGACATCATGTTCGTCATCGGAGCCATCACGTACTTCGTGAACAAGTACTTCCATCCCGAATCGACCGACCCTGCCGACTTCCAGCGCCTGGTCACCTACTTCGCGCTGTTCATGATCATTGATTTCATCGCTTCGACGCTTGCCTTTGCGCTGGAGCGCCGGCAACCCGGACGCAAACGCGACTTCCTGCTGCTGGGGCATGTGTGGCTCCAGCGTTTCGCCTACCGGCAGTTGTTCTCGATCGTGTTATTCAAGACGTTCAAGCGTGCGATTCAAGGCGG
>Ga0302172_10000346_pt1 | contig 13803 bp, 10 predicted proteins | sample I_Fen_N2_3_FD_198777 | JGI IMG/M metagenome (GOLD analysis project Ga0302172, IMG submission 198777) | Peat permafrost microbial communities from Stordalen Mire near Abisko, Sweden - I_Fen_N2_3 | ecosystem: Environmental > Terrestrial > Soil > Wetlands > Permafrost | place: Sweden: Abisko... | reverse complement strand
CTGCCACGGCGGATGCGGTTGAACAGGAACAGATCGTCCTGCTGCCCTTCACCCAATTGCGAGCGGCGCAACTCAAGCCAGGCCTCCAGTTTGGCGAACGCCCAGGCCGGCGCGTACTTGATCAACTGTTTGTTGCCCTTGGCCGTGACCCGCAGGCTGCGCTCGCGGAAATCGACCTGATTCAGGTCCAGGTTTACCGATTCCGACTTGCGCATTCCCGAGCCGTAAAGCACCGCAATGATCGCCGCATCCCGCAACCCTTGCGGCCGGGGATCGGCGGCACAGACCTCCATCAATTCCTGAATCAACGTGCGCTTGAGGTTGCGTCCCTGGGACAGCCGTGTGCCGGCAATCCCTTTGACCGAGCGCATTTTCAGCAAGTGCTCCTGGCTGATCAGGCTCATGCGCCACGCTTCGTTCATCACCCCGCGCACCGCGTTTACATACAGCGAAGAGGTATTGGGCGCGTAGCCGTCAGTGCGCAACGTCGCGACTAAGGCCACCACATCCTCGGGCTGGAGCTCGTACCAGGGAATCTCTTCGATGTTCACATCTTCGAAGCCCAAGCGATCCGCCGCGTCTTGCAAAACGTAGCGCATGGTCAGTTGGCTGGACGGCGCCAGGCGCGCCAGATAAAGGGTCAGCGGGTTGGCTTTTGCAGCCTTGGGGCCATTAACGGGCAAGTCAATCAAACGAAAAAAACCTTGAATGAAAACGGTTCAACGCAACAACTAAGGAGTTCGGCTACTTGCAGTAAGGAGAAGCCAGTGCCGGAATTAGGCGATAAGCGGCAGAAGTCTGAACTATGGCTGTCTGAACTTCAGATAAACGATACGCCGACCGGTTTTTCATGTCCCTTTCACATTTTCGCGCTTAATCTGGATGGATCTGGCGACTCGCGGTCGCCTTGCACAACCTGACGAGCAAGGAGCAGAAAGTCAACCTACGCAATCTGTCACATTTCTGCGGTAACTAATTGATGCAGCATTCGTTTTAGCGTCTACGCTCAACGTGGATCCAAGGCGTTACAGCCAAAATTCCGTTGATGCTTCAGTCCCGAGGTCCCCATGAGTCAGGCTTTTCTCCCCTTCTCGCGCCCCAGTATTGGCGATGAAGAAATTGCAGCCGTAGAGCAAGTATTGCGCTCTGGCTGGATCACCACCGGGCCAAAAAACCAGGCACTGGAAGAGCACTTCGCCAACTATGTCGGTTGCAAGCATGCCGTGGCATTGTCTTCGGCCACCGGCGGCATGCACATCACCTTGCTGGCCCTGGGCATCGGTCCCGGGGATGAAGTCATTACCCCGTCCCAGACCTGGGTTTCCACCGCCAACATGATCTGCCTGCTCGGGGCGACACCGGTGTTCGTCGATGTTGATCGCGACACCCTGATGACCGACCTGCAAAGCATCGAAGCGGCGATCACCCCCAGGACCAAGGCCATCATTCCGGTGCATTACGCCGGCGCGGCGTTCGATCTCGACCCGCTCTACGCCTTGGCCGACAAACACGGCATCCCCGTGATCGAAGACGCCGCCCACGCCGCCGGGACTTTTTACAAAGGTCGTCACGTCGGCTCCCAAGGCACGGCGATTTTCTCGTTCCACGCGATCAAGAACATGACCTGCGCCGAAGGCGCGATGTTCGTCAGCGACGATGAAGCGCTGGCCAACCGCGTGCGCATGCTCAAGTTTCATGGCCTGGGCGTTGATGCTTACGACCGCCTCACCGGTGGCCGCAAACCGCAGGCGCAGGTCATTGAGCCCGGCTTCAAGTACAACCTGGCCGACATCAACGCCGCCATCGCCTTGGTGCAACTGGAGCGACTGGACGAGATCAACGCCAAGCGCACGCAACTGGCCCAGACCTACCTGCAACGCCTTGAAGGCCTGCCGGTGGAACCCCTGGCGATCCCGACCTACCCACAGCAGCATGCCTGGCACCTGTTCATCCTGCGCATCGACGCCGAACGTTGCGGACTGGACCGCGAAGCGTTCATGAAGGCCTTGCAGGAACAAAACATCGGCACCGGCATTCACTTCATTGCCACGCACTTGCACACCTACTACCGCCAGCGTTTCCCGAACATCTATCTGCCCAATACCGAATGGAACTCGGCGCGGCTGTGTTCGATCCCATTGTTCCCCGACATGACTACCGATGACGTTGAACGTGTCGTCGGCGCCATTGAAAACATTATGGACAGAAGCCTTTGAAACCTTATCCAATCAACTGCGTGTCGATCGTCATCCCGGTCTACAACGAAGAAGAAAGCCTGCCCGAGCTGCTGCGTCGTACCGAAGCGGCCTGCGCGCAACTGCACCACGAGTACGAGATCGTGCTGGTGGATGACGGCAGCCGCGACAACTCGGCGCAAATCCTCGAAGACGCCGCCAACCGTGAAGGCAGCCCGATCGTGGCGGTTATTCTCAACCGCAACTACGGTCAGCACGCAGCGATCATGGCCGGTTTCGAACAGTGCAAAGGCGACGTGGTGATTACCCTCGACGCCGACCTGCAAAACCCGCCGGAAGAAATTCCGCGCCTGGTGGCCCAGGCCGAGCTCGGCTACGACGTGGTCGCCACCGTGCGCAACAACCGCCAGGATTCGGCCTTGCGCCGCTGGCCGTCGAAACTGATCAACCTTGCCGTGCAGCGTTCCACCGGCGTCGCCATGAGCGACTACGGCTGCATGCTGCGCGCTTACCGGCGCACCATCGTCGACGCAATGCTCGCCTGCCGCGAGCGCAGCACCTTCATCCCGATCCTGGCCAACAGCTTCGCCCGGCACACCACGGAAATCCTGGTGACCCACGCCGAGCGCGAGCACGGCGAATCCAAGTACAGCCCGATGCGCCTGGTCAACCTGATGTTTGACCTGATCACCTGCATGACCACCACCCCGCTGCGCCTGCTCAGCATCGTCGGCTTCGGCATGGCAGCGCTGGGCATGATATTCGCCATCACGCTGGTCATCCTGCGCCTGGCCTTCGGTGCCGGTTGGGCGGGCGGCGGCACGTTCGTCCTGTTCGCCGTGCTGTTCGTCTTTACCGGCGGGCAATTCATCGGCATGGGCCTGCTGGGTGAATACCTGGGCCGCATGTACAGCGATGTCCGGGCACGTCCACGGTTCTTTATCGAAAAAGTCTTGCGTAGCCAACCCGCCTCCCCTGCTCCCGTTGTCACTGTCGACGGTCTCACTTCAACTTCTTCAGATCAGGTTCTCTCATGAGCAAAAAAGCTGTTGTCTTCGCCTATCACGATATCGGCTGTGCCGGCATCGATGCCCTGCTTGGCGCAGGTTTTGAGATCGCGGCCGTGTTCACTCACGCCGATGACCCGAAGGAAAACGCCTTTTACGGCTCCGTCGCGCAACTGTGTGCCAACAAAGGCATCCCGGTTCACGCCCCGGAAGACGCTAACCATCCGTTGTGGATCGAGCGCATCGCCAAGCTCAACCCGGACTACATTTTTTCGTTCTACTACCGCAACCTGCTGAGCGAGCCACTGCTGGGCACCGCCCGCCAAGGTGCGTTCAACCTGCACGGCTCGTTGTTGCCCGCCTACCGTGGTCGCGCACCGGCCAACTGGGTGCTGGTCAACGGCGAAACCGAAACTGGCGTGACGCTGCACCGCATGGTCAAGCGTGCCGATGCCGGCGCAATCGTTGCCCAGGAAAAAGTCGGGATCGAACGCACCGACACCGCCCTGACCCTGCATGCCAAGCTGCGCGAAGCGGCCACGTCCTTGCTGCGCGACACTCTGCCGGCGCTGCTGCAAGGCAAAATCACTGAAACCGCGCAAGACGAATCCAAAGCCACCGTGTTCGGCCGTCGTACCCCGGCCGATGGCAAGCTCGTCTGGAAAAAACCGGCCGAAGAACTGTTCAACCTGGTTCGTGCCGTGACCCAACCGTATCCGGGCGCGTTCTGCGCTGTCGGCGAGCACAAACTGATTGTCTGGGGCGCACAAGTCGTCAAGGGCAATGAAGGTCAAGTCCCTGGCCGTGTCATCAGCGTCGATCCGCTGCGCATCGCTTGCGGTGAAGACTCCCTGGTGATCACCGCCGGCCAGCGCAACGACAACGGCTTGTACCTGAGCGGTCCGCAACTGGCCAATGAGCTGGGCCTGGTGGACGGCTCGGTGCTGCGCGGTGCCGAGTCCGGCCGCGCTCCGCGTCGCACCCGCGTACTGATCCTGGGCGTGAACGGCTTTATCGGTAACCACCTGTCCGAGCGCCTGCTGCGTGACGACCGTTACGAAGTCTACGGCCTGGACATCGGTTCCGATGCCATCGATCGCCTGCGCAGCCATCCGAACTTCCACTTCGTCGAAGGCGACATCAGCATTCACTCCGAGTGGATCGAGTACCACATCAAGAAGTGCGACGTGGTCCTGCCGCTGGTAGCCATCGCCACGCCAATCGAATACACCCGCAACCCGCTGCGTGTGTTTGAACTCGACTTCGAAGAGAACCTGAAACTGGTTCGCTACTGCGTGAAATACAACAAGCGCGTGATTTTCCCGTCGACCTCCGAAGTCTATGGCATGTGCCAGGACAAGAACTTCGACGAAGACACCTCGAACCTGATCGTGGGTCCGATCAACAAGCAGCGCTGGATCTACTCGGTTTCCAAGCAACTGCTGGACCGCGTGATCTGGGCATACGGCGCCAAAGGCCTGAACTTCACCCTGTTCCGTCCGTTCAACTGGATGGGCCCACGCCTGGACCGCCTGGACTCGGCGCGTATCGGCAGTTCCCGGGCGATCACTCAGTTAATCCTCAACCTGGTGGAAGGCACGCCGATTCGTCTGTTCGACGGCGGCGAGCAAAAACGCTGCTTCACCGACATCGCTGACGGCGTTGAGGCACTGGCGCGGATCATCGACAACGACAACGACGTGTGCAACGGCCAGATCATCAACATCGGCAACCCGGAAAACGAAGCCAGCATCCGTCAGTTGGGCGAAGAGCTGCTGCGTCAGTTCGAAGCTCACCCGTTGCGTGCCAACTTCCCTCCGTTCGCCGGTTTCCGCGACGTGGAAAGCAAGGCGTTCTACGGTGCCGGCTACCAGGACGTGGAGCACCGCAAGCCAAGCATCGCCAACGCCAAGCGCCTGCTGGACTGGGAACCGACCGTTGAAATGAGCGAAACCATCGGCAACACGCTGGACTTCTTCCTGCGCGAAGCCATGCTCGAAATCGCGGACAAGCGCTGATGCAGGCAGGCCTTCGAATCGATGTCGACACCTATCGAGGCACCCGTGAAGGGGTGCCCCGGTTGCTGGAAATGCTCGATGAGGCCCAGGTCAAGGCGACGTTTTTCTTCAGCGTCGGGCCGGACAACATGGGGCGCCACTTGTGGCGCCTCATCCGCCCGCAGTTCCTCTGGAAAATGCTGCGTTCCAACGCCGCCGGCCTGTATGGCTGGGATATTTTGCTGGCCGGCACTGCCTGGCCGGGCAAACCCATTGGTCGTGATCTCGGGCACCTGATGCGTCAGGCCCGGGATGCCGGTCATGAAGTCGGCCTGCACGCCTGGGATCACCATGGCTGGCAGGCCAACGCCGGGCGCTGGAGCGATGCGCAACTGATCGAGCAGATTCGCCGGGGCGTTGACAGCCTCAGCGACATCCTCGGGGCAAAAGTCGACTGCTCGGCGTCAGCCGGTTGGCGGGCGGACGAGCGCGTCATCGAAGCCAAGCAGGCCTTCGGCTTTCGCTACAACAGCGATTGCCGGGGCCAAAGCCTGTTCCAACCGACCTTGGCCAATGGCCTACTCGGTGCACCGCAAATCCCGGTAGACCTGCCGACCTTTGACGAGGTTGTCGGGCCAACCGTGGCGGCCAAGGATTTCAACGCGTTCATCCTGGACCGCTTTGCCGCTGAAAAACTCAATGTCTACACGATCCATGCCGAGGTAGAAGGGATTCTGATGGCCAATGATTTCCGTCAACTGCTGGCCGATGCGCGCCAGCGGGATATTCGTTTCAAACCCTTGGGCGATCTGTTGCCCGAGTCGTTCGCCAGCCTGCCGGCCGGGCGTGTGGTACGCGGCGCCCTCGAAGGCCGTGAAGGCTGGCTGGGAGTGCAAGGCGCATGAGTAAACGCTGGGCGTTGCCTGTGTTGCTGGCCATGATGCTGCTGGCGTACCTGTTGCCGTTGGGTACCCACGGTTTATGGATTCCCGATGAAACCCGCTACGCCCAGATCAGCCAGGACATGCTCCAGAGCGGTAACTGGGTGTCGCCGCATTTCATGGGTTTGCGCTACTTCGAGAAACCGGTGGCCGGCTACTGGATGATCGCCCTCGGCCAGGCGCTGTTTGGCGACAACCTGTTTGGCGTGCGTTTCGCTTCGGCCCTGAGCACCGGGCTGAGTGTGCTGCTGTGCTTCTTGATCGCTCGCCGAATGTGGAACGACCCGCGCAAAAGTTTTGCCTGCGCCTTGCTGTACATGAGTTTCACCGTCATTGCCGGCCAGGCCGGTTATGCCAACCTCGATCCGCAATTCACTTTCTGGGTCAACGCGAGCCTGGTCGCCCTGTGGTTTGCGCTGGACAGCGCCAGTCGCGGTCAGCGGCTGTTGGGATGGGTTTCGTTGGGCCTGGCCTGTGGCATGGGGTTCATGACCAAGGGATTCCTCGCCTGGTTACTGCCAGTGCTGATCGCTCTGCCGTGGATGATCTGGCAGAAACGTTGGCGTGAACTGCTGGTCTACGGCCCGATCGCTGTGGTCGTGGCCATCGCGATCAGCCTGCCGTGGGTCCTGGCCGTGCATGCGCAGGAACCCGACTACTGGCGGTTCTTCTTCTGGCACGAACACATTCAGCGCTTTGCCGGCGAAGACGCCCAGCATGACGCACCGTGGTGGTACTACCTGCCGCTGCTGGTTGCGTTCAGCCTGCCCTGGGCCGCGTTGCTGCCAACAGCACTGAAACAAGCCTGGCAAACCCGTCGTCAGGCCAACATCGGCTTTTTGCTGTTGTGGCTGGTAATGCCGCTGATTTTCTTCAGCCTGAGCAAAGGCAAATTGCCCGCCTATATCCTGCCCTGCCTGCTGCCCTTGGCGCTGTTGCTGGGGAGTTCGTTGGCGGACCGCTTGAAGCTTGAACAAGGCCGGGCGCTTTGGATCAACGGTTTGCTGAACCTGGTGATGGGCCTGGTCGTCTTGCTGGCGCTGGTTTACCTGCAACTGAAAAAGCCGTTGTACGAGCTTGAGTTGCATCACCTGATCCTGGTGTTTATCGCGCTGATTGGCTGGATCATGGCCAACCTGCTGCAAGCCTTCCGTCCTTTGCAATGTTGGGCGGCACCGGCGTTTGGCAGCCTGATCCTGATGGGACTGCTGCCGGCGGGCCTGCCTAATTCGGTGGTCTCGAACAAGATGCCCGACCAGTTCATCCTCGAACACGCTCAAGAGCTGGGCCAGACCGGGCACTTGCTAAGCAACGATCTGGGTGCGGCAGCGGCACTGGCCTGGCGCCTGCAAAACCCGCAAGTTGCCCTGTACAACACGGTCGGCGAACTCAAGTACGGCCTGGACTATCCCGACACCGGCAATCGGCGGATCACCACCGATCAGGTGCAACAGTGGATGCAGGACGCGCGCAAGACCGGTTCGGTCGGCGTGGTCATGCGGGTCAAGGGTGACGACGAACTGCACGAAGTGGATCTGTTGCCCAAAGACGGCAAGCGCTACGAGCAAGGCAACCTGGTGATTCTGATCATCCCCAAGGATGCGTCATGAGCCTGTTGCTGCTGCTGACTGCCTGCCTGCTGACCTGCCTGGGCCAGGTGGCCCAGAAGTACGCCGTGGAGAGCTGGCGCGGTAAAGACTCAGGCTGGGGCGAGAAATTGCGCTCGCCGTGGTTGTGGCTCGCCTTGTTCTCGCTGGGTTCGGGGCTGCTGGTCTGGCTGCTGGTGCTACAGCGCCTCGAAGTTGGCGTCGCCTACCCGATGCTGAGCCTCAATTTCGTGCTGATCACCCTGGTGGCCCGTTTTGTCTTTCACGAAACCATCGACCGTCGCCATTGGCTGGGTGTGGCACTGGTGATCGGTGGTGTGGTTTTGCTGGGGCAACAAACATGAACCTGCGTCGTGGAATCAGCTTCGCCCTTGGCAGTGTGATGCTCGCCAGTGCCGCGCAACTGGGCATGCGCTGGAGCATGAGCCGCTTGCCGCAACCCGATCAATGGCTAACGGCATTGGGCAATGGCAGCGTTGATCTGATCGCCATCGGCGTGGTGCTGGCGGCGATCCTCGCCTACGCCCTGTCGATGCTTAGTTGGTTGCTGGCCTTGCGCGACGTGCCACTGGGCCGCGCGTACTCACTGTTGAGCATCAGCTATGCGCTGGTGTACCTGCTGGCCGCCAGCCTGCCGGCCTTCAACGAACATTTCAGTCTTGCAAAAAGCCTTGGGGTGGCCCTCGTCATCCTCGGCGTAATAACCATCAACTCTCGACCTGCTCGCGCACCTGTTCTTAGGAATGCCCCATGAAAATCAGTGTATTTGGTAGTGGTTACGTTGGCCTCGTGCAGGCTGCCGTTCTGGCCGAAGTCGGCCACGATGTGATCTGCATGGACATCGATGCCAAAAAGGTCGAATTGCTCAAACAGGGCCACGTCAGTATTTTCGAACCGGGGCTGGCCAGCCTGGTCAAGGAGAGTCTGGAGGCCAAGCGCCTGCAGTTCACTACCGATGAAAAACTGGCCGTTCAGCACGGCGAAGTGCTGTTCATCGCCGTCGGCACGCCGTCCAGTGAAGACGGTTCGGCAGACCTGAGCTACGTGTTGTCGGTGGGTGACGCGGTAGCGCGTCATCGCGAGCAGCCGCTGATTCTGGTGGAAAAGTCCACCGTCCCGGTCGGCACCGGCGACACCCTTCGCGCCCACATTGAAGGCAAGCTGCAACAGGCGGGTCGTGAGCTGGAATTCGATATCGTTTCCAACCCCGAATTCCTCAAGGAAGGCACGGCCGTGGCCGACTGCCGCCGCCCGGACCGCATCATTGTCGGCTGCGAGCGCGATGAAGTGCGCGAGGTCATGCGCGAACTCTACGCACCATTCAACCGTAACCATGACCGCATCATGTTCATGGACCTGCGCAGCGCCGAGCTGACCAAATACGCCGCCAACTGCATGCTGGCCACCAAGATCAGCTTCATCAACCAGATCGCCGAACTGGCCGAGCACCTGGGTTGCGACATCGAATCCGTGCGCCTGGGCATCGGCGCCGATCAGCGCATCGGCTATCACTTCATCTATCCGGGCTGCGGTTATGGTGGTTCGTGCTTCCCGAAAGACATGCGCGCACTGATTCACAGTGCCGAGAAAGCGAACTGCTCCAGCGACCTGCTGCAAGCAGTGGAAGCCATCAACGAACGGCAGAAACACAAGCTGTTCGAGCGGGTCAATGCGTTCTACAAAGGCGACCTGGCCGGCAAAACCTTTGCCGTGTGGGGCCTGGCGTTCAAGCCGAACACCGATGACATGCGCGATGCGCCAAGTCGGGTACTGCTCGAGTCGCTGTTCGCCGCCGGGGCCAACGTTCGTGCGTTCGACCCTGAAGCCATGCAGGAAACCCAGCATCTGTACCCGGACGAATCGAAGCTGATGCTCATGGGGACGCCTGAATCGGTACTGACCGGCGCAGACGCCCTGATCATTTGCACCGAATGGCAGCAATTCAAGGCCCCGGACTTCGATCTGATGCGCCAGCGCCTCGTTGCACCGGTGATCTTCGACGGACGCAACCTGTACGACGCTGAGCGCCTGTCGCGCAGTGGCTTCCTGTACTTCCCGATGGGTCGCGGCGAGTCACGCAAGCTGCCGATTCCGCAACAGCAATGGCCCAATACACCAGCAGTTGCCTGACGGTGGGGGCTCAATCCAGCAACGCAATCCGTCGGCAGTCCCTGAGTCTGGGGCTGTTGGCATTGCTGTTGTTCATGGCCGGGGTTTACCAGCAGACCGCGATCGGCTTCGATTCGCGGTTTGTGTTGTTTGCCCAGGAAATGCTGCGCCACGGACCGACGTTTTTCCCCACCACTTATGGCCAGCCTTACGCTGACTATTCGGCAGTGACCACGTTGTTCGTCTGGTTGCTGTCGCTGCCATTCGGTGAGGTGAATGCGTTCAGTGCCTGGTTGCCAAGTGCGGTGGCCGGTTCGGTGATCGTCACGCTGATGTACCGGCTGCTGGCGCCCTACTCCACGCGCTGGGCATTGATCAGCATTGCCCTGCTGTTGCTGACCAACACGTTTGTCACCGAAGCCCGCGCCGTGTCCCTGGACCTGATGCTCGCGGCAGTGGCGTTTTCGGTGTTCTACCTGGGCTATGCCGCCGATCATTTCAACGCCAACCGTCGCTGGCTGCTGATCTTTGCCTTGCTGCTGCTTGGCTTCGGGATTCGTGGGCCGATTGGCCTGGTGGTGCCGACCGGCATGCTGTGCAGCTACTTCCTGCTCAATCGTCAGTGGCAACGGCTGTTTGGCTTCGGTCTGCTCGCTGCGGCACTGCTGGTGGTGTGCGTCGGCTTGCTGTTGCTGCTGGCCAAAATCAGCGGTGGCCCGGCCTTCATGCAGGACGTGATTCGCATGCAGTTCATGGGACGCATGGATGGCAGTGAAGGCGCCAGCGGTTCGCTGTATTACTTCACCAGTTCCATGGGCAACTATGCGCTGGCCTATCCGTTGGGCGTTTTGGCGTTGTTAGCCATCGGCCTGACCACGCCGCGCGAAGCCGGACCGCAGCTGCGCCTGGCGCTGTATTGCGCGGCAGCCGGGTTGATCGTGATGATCGGGCTGTCGATTCCCCAGGCGAAAAAGGCGCGCTACCTGCTGCCGATGTTGCCCATGGCGGCAATCATTGCGGCGTATCCGTTTCAGGCAACGCAGGGGCGATTGTTCGGCGCATTGCGTGGCGTGATGCAGGGGCTTTGGTTGCTGATCCCGGGCTTGTTGATCGTCGGCTTGATCGTCGGCCAGAAACGCTTCCCCGAGCAACTCACTGGCCTGGCACCGGTGATGATCGTGCTTGGCGTGCTGCAAGCAATGGCTATGGCAGCGCTTTTCAGGCCGGCGTGGCGGGCGCAGGCCTTGGCGTTTTGCGCGGTATTGGGATTGTGGTCGGTTTACATCCTGGTGTTCGAACCCGTGGAGCGGCAGCTCTACGACTCACGCACCTTTAGCCGCGCCGTTTTCCTAGAGGTTCAAAAAGCCCCGGCGCCGCTGGTGTTGTTCGGCATGGGCAAAGACGCCAAGGCGATCAAGTTCATGGTCAATATCGAACAGGACCTGCAACCGGTGTTTACTGAATCGGTTCAGGAACTGGAAACTATCGCGGCACCGGCGTGGGTGATGTTGGATCGCAGTGATTACATCGCACTCAAAGGAACAACCCTCGGCAATTTGCAGCCAGTCCTGACCGGGCGTTTCGATAAAAACGATTACGTGTTACTGCACCTGTAGGAGCTGCCGAAGGCTGCGATCTTTTGACGTTGTTTTTTCAAGAGCAAAAGATCGCAGCCTTCGGCAGCTCCTACATGTTTTGTGCAGTTCGAGGGTTGGAGTTACTTGCACTAGCATCACACCGGCACCTTCAAATCCACCCCCAACGCCTGGGCAAACGCCTTGACCAGCGGACTGCGCACCGTGTTGTGCCGCAGGATCAGATTGAATGGCGTGACGATGTTGATCAGGTCCGGGCGCACGGCCCGAAACTGACCTTGGGCCACCAGGTTCGCCGCGTAATGTTGCGGCAGAAAGCCCACAAACCGGCCGGTCTTGACCAACAACGCTACCGCTTCCACTTGGGTGGCCGAGGCTGAAAAGCTGTCGTAGTGGGCGAAATTCAGTTTGTCCCGATGAATCGCGTAACGGTGGTTGATGCACTCGTGATCCTTGAGCACATGGCTGCCGATTTCCGCCTCCGGCAACTCGAACAACGGATGCCCGACTGCGCAGTAAACCTGCGAGCGTTCTTCGTAAAGTGCGTAGTAATCGAACTCTTCACGTTTCTGATAAACCGGCACGATTCCCGCCACTAATCGCCCCTCGACAACACCCCGCTCTACTTCATCCAACTGTGAGGCCTGAAGTTGAAACCTTACTTTCGGCGACTCTTCATTAATCCTTCTAAGCGCCGCAACTAACGGTGAATTAGGATCGGAGATCGTATTATCAATAACCCCCACTCCCAGATCACCGATAAGTTCGTTTTGCGCTGAACTAAGCCGATCACGAAAGTTATCCACCGAGGCAAATAAATCAATCGACGCCTGATACACCAGGCGACCTTCTTCGGTCAGGTGAAAACCTTCCCGGCCCCGGGTGCACAGGCGCATGCCGATGCGAATTTCCAGGTCGGAGATCTGTTTGCTGATGGCTGCCAGGCCCACATTCAGCTCGTTCTGGGCCGCACTGAAGCCACCGGACTCGACCACCGCCTTAAACACTTTGAGCAATTTGAAGTCCAGACCGCTGAGCGCCAACGGCGCCCGGTGAGGTGGTTTTGGCGGCGGGTTTCCGGAATTGGAAAGTGGGGTTTCCATAATGCTTATTTACCTCTGGCGCTCTAGCAAACAATCTGTGTCCAACAACAAAAATAACGCTGGCTAATAATAATGAACACAGAAAACAAGCCTTGGCAACCGTTAATAAATTCCGTACCTGAGTGCCAACTCACTGATTTCGCACCATTAAAAGCTGACACTTCGATCAGCTCTCGCCACTTCGCAACTGCCCCTTGAAAACTGCTTTGGCCTAACCACGCCCGAATGATTTGCGGCGAGTGTTCAGGGCCTTCAGACCTTATTCAGTTCGCTTTACCGACGAGGAAAACAACAATGTCTCAAACCACCGACCGTCTCTGGGGTGCCCGCTTCAAAAGCGGCCCATCCGAAGCCCTGGCGGCCCTGTCCCGTTGCCCTGAGCGCTATTTCCGCCTCACCCCTTATGACCTCGCCGGCTCCAAGGCTCATGCCGGCGAACTGCAGCGTGCCGGCCTGTTAAGCGAAGAAGAAACCCGCACCATGCTCGGCGCCCTGGATCAGATCGGCGTTGACTTCCGCGCCGGCAGCATCGCCCCGACCCTGGACGACGAAGACGTTCACACGTTCATCGAACGCCTGCTGACCGAGCGCCTCGGCGCTCTCGGCGGCAAACTGCGTGCCGGTCGTTCACGTAATGACCAGACCGCCAACGACCTGCGCCTGTTCCTGCGTGATCACGTCCGCACCCTGGCCGTTGAAGTGTTGGCCTTGCAGCAAGCACTGGTGGAACAAGCCGAACAACACGTCGAAAGCATTTGCCCAGGCTTCACCCACTTGCAGCAGGCGCAACCGATCGTCTTCGCTCACCACTTGCTGGCCCACGCCCAATCGATGTTGCGTGATGTGCAGCGCCTGGTGGATTGGGACGCGCGCACTTCGCTGTCGCCGCTCGGCGCGGCGGCCATGGCCGGTTCCGCCATCGCTCGTCTGCCCCAGCAGTCGGCCAAGGAAATGGGCTACAGCGGCGTGTGCGAAAACTCCATCGACGCCGTAGCCAGTCGTGACCATGTGGCCGAGTTCCTGTTTATCGCCAGCATGCTCGGGATCAACATTTCCCGCCTCGCCGAAGAGTTTTGCCTGTGGTCGTCGCGGCAATTTCGTTGGGTCGCACTGGACGATGCCTACGCCACCGGCAGCTCGATCATGCCGCAGAAAAAGAACCCGGACATTGCCGAACTGGCGCGGGGCAAAGCGGGGCGTTTGATTGGCAACCTGACCGGGTTGATGTCGACGCTCAAATCCTTGCCGC
>Ga0302172_10000344_pt1 | contig 13869 bp, 9 predicted proteins | sample I_Fen_N2_3_FD_198777 | JGI IMG/M metagenome (GOLD analysis project Ga0302172, IMG submission 198777) | Peat permafrost microbial communities from Stordalen Mire near Abisko, Sweden - I_Fen_N2_3 | ecosystem: Environmental > Terrestrial > Soil > Wetlands > Permafrost | place: Sweden: Abisko... | reverse complement strand
GGGCTCGCCACGGCGCTGGCCCTTGAGCCGACCCTGCCCAGCCAGTGGATGGCAGGTCATGACACCGAAGTGGAGCCCATCGTCGTCCGCTGGAAGAACAAGGCGCTGGCGTCACTGGCAGTGGCGTCGCTGATCAAAAAGCAGCTCGGTCTGCTGAGTCAAGGGAAGCAGCCGCGACCTGGGATGTCACCGCTCATGGCATTGATCAGCAACCAGCTAAAATCCCGACGCCAGGCGAAACGTTATCGGCAATGGATCAATAACGCCTGATCGATCAAGCATGAACCGAGATCAGGTGGGCAGTGGCTTTGCGGCGATTTTCCGGGCTTTGGCGCGCGTCACGCCCAAGGCCTGGAGAACCATTTCAGCGACCCGCACATCGTGCTCCACCGCTGCGCGCCCCTCGGCAACCGAGCGCATCGCTCCGGTGGTGCATGACAACACCAAATCCAGGGCGATCCCCTCGTCCTCATAAGCAAAAATCCCCGCCTGCAACCCCTCACGCAAATCACCCAAGACATGAGTCGCCAATCGCGAGCGCATGGCCTGATCGAAATGGATGATGCGTAGCAATGCATTCGCCCATTGATGGTCAGCGGCGGCCCGACACACAAACATGCGTACGCCAATCGAAAGCCGCTGCGCTCCACACTGCACATCCGCGCTCAAGACGGTAATGGCGTCGGAGAACTCGGCGGCCATGGCAATGCCCACCGCCTCGAGGACTTCGTCACGCGTTCGGAAATAGTTGTAGATGGTGCCGTTGGATACGGCTGCTTCGGCGGCGACTTCGAACAAGCCGATATCCCCCACCTCCTTGCGTGCGACAAGTCGCAATGCCGCGTCTACCAGACCGCGACGGGTGCGCTCACGCTTTTTGTGCCCCCTGGTGAGAGGTTCTGGCACAGCAATTTCCAAAGGAGGTGTGGGGGTAGACATGTCAGGCTCGCAATTTAATGGGCTCGCTGATGGTAATGGAAACGCTGTCTGAAGTGGCGCCATCATTCATCAACAACCCCTGGCATTCCTGAAGGAGCCGGACTGCCTCTGTGCCAGGAGCGTGGTGCATGATGATACGGTCAGGACGAACGGCGACCAGTGTTCCTTTGCCAGCCAGCGGCAGGATCTCATGGTTCATGTCTTCGATGAAGTCACAGCTTCCACCGGAGCTTTGGCCGCGGGGTCTGACCTCCAGGAAGTGACCACCTATCTTTTCCCAGGCAACGATCTGATCAGGGGTGAGCAGTGACAACGGGTCGACACCGAATCCAACCAGGGTCAGGTTGTCTCCCAGGGCATCGTCGCTCAGCTTGATCTGCTTTTGCAGGGTGCGAATCCAGGCTTGGGGAAACAGGCTTCCGCGTACCAGCTTGTCACCCCGACGATGCTGCACGAACAGGCCTTGCTTGAAGATATTCTTCGGCTTGATGTCCAACTGCTCGAAGTACCTTCTGGTCGAGGGAGTCACCCCCAGCATGCGCATCAGGCCGTGGATGAAGAACGCCGCGACCTTGTTCTTGGGCATCACCAGGCGACCCATGAGTTTCGCCAGATTGATCATCGCCTGGGCATGCGGGCGGCGCTCTGTGTCATAGGTATCGAGTATTGCAGGTGCGGCGTGACCACGAAGGACCCAGGCCAGCTTCCAGGCCAGGTTGGCGCCATCACGAAGGCCGGCTACGAGACCTTGCCCGACGAACGGAGGGGTGATGTGCGCGGCGTCGCCGACGAGGAACGTACGTCCCTTGCTGAATCGGTTGCAGCAACGCGCGTGGAATCGATACACCGCCTTGCGTTCGATTTCCAGCTCCAACGGATTGACCCATGGCGCAATGAGCCGGGCGATGCTTTCCGGGCTTTCCAGCTCCTCCCGGGACTCGCCGGGTTGCAGCATGAATTCCCAGCGTTCCCTTCCACCGGGAGCAGGCATGTGCGGCGTGGGCCGCCGTGGATCACAGATAAATTCAATGTGATCGATGGCTGACTGATGCCGGTTCTTGGCATCGACGATCAACCAATCCTCGGCGTAGGTTTGTCCTTCGAACTCCTGGCCGATCAGCGCTCTGACCCTGGAGCTGGCACCGTCCGCACCGATCAGGTACCGGGCCCGAACAGAATGCGAGTGCCCCTCTTGATCCCTTACGGTGGCGACCACGCACTCCGCTTCCTCGACCAGACTCTCCAGCTCGAAACCACCCAGGCTGGTCACTGATTTCAGCCGGGAAACCTGACCACGCATCGCGCGTTCGAGATCGGGTTGATAGAACGTCACAAGCTTGGGATGGCCGTCGATACATCCCTCGGTATTGGCTCGCCCGAATTGCCCGAGGACCGGAGAGTGCATCTTCACTTCCGGGATAACGATCTTCTCGAAAGCGTCCTCGGACAATCCGGCGAGTTGCAGGATGCGCAAGGCCTCGTTGTCCAGCGCAATGGCACGAGGCATCAGGACGATTTCATGGAGCTTGTCCACCACCAGGGTCGTCACCCCATAGCGGCCGAGCAGCGCCGCGATTGTCGCACCTACCGGACCGTTACCGACGACCAGCACATCGACGACGGAGGTAGGCAATTCGCAGACTTTCTTGTTGTTGTTCATTTCGAGCCCTTGTTGTGATTGAAGTCGTGAGGCGCACAGGTCTCATCGTCAGGCAGAGTCAAGGTATGCAAAAATGAGTGATATTTCAATATTGATGTATTTGTCATTATTTTTTGAGATCATTGAAAAGCCCTGATGAGGCCGGACGAACCCGCTGAAATGCCAGGCGTGACTGGCCGCGTTCTGGCGAAGAAGGCTCGTGAAGTGAGGTTGCCCATGGGCCAGTTTCCGACCGACGACGCTTGGCTTCAGGGCTGATCAGCGTTGTCATGGGAGCAACGGCCCAAGCCTGCCGAACGCGCCCGCTGTGGCCTGCCCCTGGACTGCAGAGCAATCCGTGCAAGAGAACGGATCGCCAGGATCAGGAAGTCCGGCATCGTTTTTCCAACAACCAAACCCATGCGAATTTTCCATCGCACCACCCTGTCTTTAGGAATCAACCGTGGCACGTCCGCAACCTCATCCGACCCCCGTCCTGCTTGACTTCGGCGGGTTCGAACTCGACGAGGCCAACGCTTGCTTGATGCGTGACGGGCAAGCGCTGGCGTTGGCACCGACCCCATTCCTGTTGTTATGCGTGCTCGCACGCCAGCCGGGGTCGCTGGTGTCCAAAGACGCCTTGCTGGATGCCGTGTGGGGGCATCGGTTTGTCAGCGATTCAGTCCTGAAGACGGCCATCAGCGATCTGCGCAAGGTGTTGGGCGATAACCCCAGGCATCCTCGTTTTATTGAGACGGTGTCGCGCCGCGGTTATCGCTTTATCGCTGTATCGCCCTCTCCCGCTTCGATACCGCCTGCAACCATGGCCGTTACGGCACCCGGGACACCTGCGTCGCCGACCTTCATCGGTCGCCTTGATGAACTTTCCAGGCTGCAACGGGCGTGGGAGCGGGCCGGTGCGGGCCAGCGGGCCGTGGTTTGGCTTGCTGGAGAACCGGGGATCGGCAAGACCACCTTGATCGAACACTTTATTGCCGGCCTTGGCGGTATCGCCTGCGCTCGCGGCCATTGCCTTGAGCACTTTGGCACCGGCGAACCGTACCTGCCGGTGCTTGAGGCGTTGGCCGACCTGTGCCGCAGCGACCCGCCCCTGCAGCAGTCGTTGCGCGAAGTGGCGCCGACCTGGCTCCTGCAATTGCCTTGGTTGAGTACCACGCAGGAGCGAGACGCATTGCGGCGCGAACTGGCCGGCGTCGGCCCGGAACGCATGCTGAGGGAATTTGGTGAACTGTTGGACCGCTACACAGCGCTGCGCCCACTCTTGCTGGTGACCGAAGACCTTCACTGGAGCGACCGGGCGACGGTTCAACTGATCAACTACATGGCACGACGCCGTGGTCCCGCACGACTCATGTGGCTGTCGAGCTTGCGCCTTGCCGAGGTGGTGGCGCTCGATCATCCACTCAGCTCATTGCGCCACGAACTGCGTCTGCAACGCTTGTGCGAGGAAGTGGTGCTCGACCCGTTTTCGGAAACCGAGGTCGCCGACTACGTGGCGTTGCGTTCAGCCTCACTGGCACGCGATGAAGCCTTCGTGCGCGCCCTGCACGAACGGACCGACGGCGTACCGTTGTTCGTTTCCTCCATCACCAGTGAAGTGATGGATGCCAATGAAGACGAAACCACCATCGAAGCTCGACTGGCGGATCTGGCGGTCCCCGACAACCTGGCCACCATCATTGATCACTACATCGCCAGGCTGGGTCCGGAGCAACGCACACTCCTCTCTGCGGCCGCCGTGTGCGGGGCCGACTTCCGCGTGGAGACGGTTTCGCTGGCCCTCGAGCGCAATCTCTCTTCGGTGATCGGCACCTGTGAGGAACTGATGCGTGAGCAGGTATGGCTCACACAATCGCGGGCTCTCGACGTTGACGAAGCGATAGAGCCTCCTTACTCGTTCCGACACGCCCTTTTTCGCCAGGTACTGTATGACCGTACGCCGCGCAAGTTGCGCATCGATCTCCATGGCCAGGTTGGCACTGCCCTGGAGCGCGAACGCTCGGCCGGAGTGCCGATCGCTGCCTCGGAACTGGCGATGCACTTCGACCGGGCCCGACTGCCGATGATCGCGCTGCGCTACTACGCCGAGGCCGCAGAAGCCGCGCTCATGCACTTCAGCCCGGACTTGTGCATCGGTCTCACCGAGCGCGCCCTGATCCTGCTTATGCAGGCCCCCGACGGGCCGGAACGCGATACGTTCGAAATCACCCTGGCCACGTTGCAGGGCGTGTCGGCCTTCCACATGTTCGGTGTCGGCAGCAAAGCCAAGGACGCCTTCGAACGTGCCTACAGGCTGCTGGCGGACGTACCCGAGCACCCCATGCGCTGCCGCCTCCTGCACGGGTTTGGCTATCTGCTCGGCCTGCGCGGCGACTATTCGCGGGCTTTGGAGGTGGCAGAGCTTGCTGAAGCTTTCTCCCTGAACGCAAACGATCAAGAGCTCATGCTGGCGGCGTGCATCGTTCAGGCCGAGGTGCATCACCTCCAGGGCCGCACGAAAATGACACGCAGCTGGCTGGAGCGCGCCCTCGCGATCGCCGAGCCACTGGGTATGGGGACAAACGAGATCTTTGCGACAGATCCTCAGGTCATGCTGCACGGCATGCTGGCCATCGAGTTGGTGCGCTCTGGCCTGATTGAGCAAGGGCGAACCCATATGCAGCAGGCGCGAAACCGGGCGCATACGCTTCGACAACCCATGACTTGGCTGGTCGCTACCTGGCAGGAGGTGTTGATCGAGGTACGACTGGGAAACCCTGTGCGGGTGGCAGCGCTGGCTGACGACATGCAGAAGCTTGTCGACGAATATTCGCTCGCGCTCGGGCGCACGGCTTGCCGCTGGTGGCGCGGCTGGGCCGACGCGCACAACGGTGCCCCTCACGACGGCTACCGGCACATCCGCGAGGCCTATGATGAACACACCGCACTCGGTATGCGCTCCGGTGCCAGTGAAGTACTGGGCTATGCCGCAGAAGCGCTGATACTGGCAGGCGATTACGACGCCGCACACATTGAATTGCAGGAAGCCTTCCGGGTGGGAGAGGAACTGGGAGAACGCGTCTACCTTGCGCAGCTGTTGCTGCTGGAAGCCGCGATAGCGCGCGCTCAGGGTCGGTTGCAAGCCAGCAGCGCGTCGGTGCGGCGTGCGATTGAGGAGGCTCGCGCCCAGGAAGCATCGTGGCTGGAGTTACTCGCCTTGGTTGAACTGTGTGAGCAGTACGACGCCACGACTGAGGACTACCAGGCATTGGGCAGGCTGATTGACCAATTGCCCGAAACGCATGGGACTGAATTGATAGAACGTGCGCATGCACTGATTAAGGTTGCAAAGTCGAAATGACGGGAAGGTTCTGTGATGAGGTCAACGCAGTCCCGACCGAATTCTGACCTTTCGCTTACGACTCCTCCCACGGGGCGGCTTACGCTGGCATCGAACCTTTTTGATCCGCAGGTCTGCGATGAGCCTTAACCCCGAATCCAAATACCCGAGCCGCCGCTCATACGTCGTCAAGCTGCGCAGTGACGCCGGGCCCGGTGCCCTGAAGGGACGCCTGGAAAACCTGGTCACCGGGCGTCAGCACGAGTTCTCGTCTGCCGAAGAGTTGCTGGAGTCGATCGACTCCGATCTGGCGTCAACCTCCGGTGAGCCGGCGGTAGAAAACGGCGCCGAGTGATCCAGCCTGCCTCACCGTGAAGTGCCCATGGCGACCGAATTGCGACGGTTCGCTGACGACTTCGCGCACTTGGGCCCCTACCCTGACGCAACCTCGAATCCACACGAGTCCACTCTAATGCCGCGCCTTTCCATCCCCCATCCGTTGCCGTGTCACACCGATCGGACAACTTTGCAGCGCACCGAGCGCGCGAGCGGGTTCGCCATTGCGGCAGCCCTTGTCACGTCGATTTCCCTCGCCCTTTGCGGCTGCTCCACGCCTGTCGTCAAGCCATCGGTCGACGTCCCGAGCAATTTCGCCGCCGGTACGGCCTCCGAGCTGGAGCCCGAGGCGGCCTGGTGGGAGGTCTACCACGACCCGTTGCTGACGGATCTGGTGCGCCGAGCCGCGCGCGAGAACCGCGACGTCAAGATAGCCGCCGAACGCTTGCGTGCCGCCCGAGCCGGAGAAACGGTCAGCCAGTCCTGGCTGCTGCCGAGCGTCAGCGCATCGGTGTCCGGCAGTGACCGCAGCAGCGGTTTCAACTCAGCCGTCAAAAAGGGGTATCCAGATACCAAGACCGCAAGTGCTGGTCTGGACGTTTCGTGGGAAGTCGACCTGAGCGGCCGACTGCGAGCCGGTGCAGCGGCGGCTGACGCCGATGCGCTAGCCGCGGAACACAGCATGCGCGGAGTACGCCTGCTGGTGATGAGCGATGTCGTCAGCAACTATTTCACACTGGTCGGTGCACAGCGCCAGGTCGCAACGCTGCGCGCAATTTCGGCCATGCAGGATGAGACGCTGCGTCTGGTCACCGCGCGTCAACAGGTGGGGCTGGCATCGGCCTTCGACGTCGAACGCGCACAGACCGATGCCTTATCGGCGCGGGCGCAGATTCCGCCACTGGAAACCCAGGTAGCGGTGGCACGCCACCGTATCGCGGTGCTGATCGCCGACCCGTCTTTCAACACCAAAAACATCCAGCCTGCCATAGGGGATTTGACCGACGTCCCGGAGGCCAAGCCCGGCCAGCCCGCCGAGTTGCTGCAACGCCGACCTGATGTACTGGTGCTGATGGCACAGCTCGATGCCGCCAATGCACGTCGCCAGCAAGCGAAAGCCGAGTGGTTCCCGCAACTCTTTCTTGGCGCGTCCTTCGGTCGCCAGGGTCTCAACCTGAACGGTACCGATCTCGGCGCTGCGCGCTTCACCAACGTCGCGGGCCTTCTGGCGATGCCGCTCTTCAACGCGGGGCGTACGCAAGCCATCAACGAAGCGGCTGAAAGTGCTCAACAAGAGGCGCTGTTGCGCGCCGAAGACGGCATCGTACGGGCGCTCGAGGATGTGGAAAACGCCCTTGTCACGCTTGCGCAGGAACGCCGCCGTTCCGGGTCGCTTCAATTGGCCGCCGCGTCTGCGGAGACGGCACAGAATCGCGCCCAGTCGCTCTATACCCGTGGGCAGATCGACCTGTTGCCTCTGCTGGATTCGCAGCGTGCGCGCTTGAATGCACGCCTGAGCGCCAACGAAAGCAACACCCGACTACTGATCGATAGCGTGCAGCTCTACAAGGCACTGGGTGGGGGCTGGCAGGTGTTCGAACGCCCCTCCAACCCAACTGCATCCGCCAAAGCCGACCGGCCACCCCTTTCCTGAGTATTTGTCGTCTTCCAAAGAGGAACCGTCTTGAAGAATTCCCTTACTGCGGCCGGCGCCTTGGTCGCCGCCGCTATGCTTTGCGCGTGCAGCCCGGATCAGCCGTCCGTGCCGGTACCCAGAGCTGTACGTACCGTTGAAATCAACTACGACAATGCCCGCGACGCCAGTCGCTACGTGGGCACCGTGCAGTCGCGGCATGAAGTCGAGCAGTCCTTTCGCGTGGGCGGCAAGGTTGCCCAACGCAAAGTTGATGTGGGTCAGTGGGTGCACGAAGGCGACATACTGGCTGTGCTGGACGACAGCGACTACCGCCTCGCGCAAGAAGCGTCGCAACAGCAATGGACTGCTGCCGTAGAGCAGACGCGTCAGGCGGAATCGGATCGCCAGCGTCTGACGGCGCTGAAGGCTGATGGTTCGGTCAGCGCGGCCGACGATGAGCGGGCGCATACCAATGCCCAGACCACACATGCAACCGCAGAGGCCGAAGCGCGAAAGCTTGAACTCGCACGCAACCGGCTCAAGTACACCGTCTTGCGCGCCTCCCGCAGCGGCGTGGTGACGGCGGTACGCATCGAAGCGGGACAGGTCGTCGCGCAGGGGCAGCCAGTGATCTCGGTTGCGAATCCGGACGAATCCGAGATCGTCATCGATGTGCCCGAGGATCGGATGTCCGCCTTCAAGGAGGCGCATTTCAAGGCCTCGCTGGCCAGTGCGCCAAATGAAATCCTTGATGTCACCTTGCGCGAACTTTCGCCGCAGGCTGCGGCGCAAACGCGCACCTACCGTGCTCGCCTCAAGCCAGCCAAGGCACTGCCGCTGGGTGCCACCGCGACGGTAACGGCCGAGCGCGTGATGACCGGTGTCTCCGTGGCAGCGGTGCCAGCGACGGCACTGACGCAAACCGGCGGCCAGCCTGCGCTGTGGGTGGTCACGCCCATAGGCAAGGATCCGGTAGGCACTGTCGAACTGGTACCTGTGGCGGTATTGGGTTATCGCAACGATGAGGTGCTCGTCTCCGGGCCGCAGGCCGGAGTATTGGTCGTCACCGCCGGGGTGCAGAAGATGGCATCCGGACTGAAGGTCGCGCTTGCCGGCGCGGCGATTGTTGATGCGAACGCTACGCAGCAGGCCGCCCGATGAACAACTTCAACCTCACCGACTGGGCATTGCGCCATCGCGCCATCGTTCTGTTCATGCTCCTCATTGTCGCGGCGGCCGGCGCCTTCAGCTTCACCCGGCTCGGCCAGCTCGAGGATCCGAACTTTTCCGTGCCGTCCATGACCGCCATGGTCATCTGGCCGGGCGCCACTGCCCAGCAGTTGCAGGACCAGGTCCTCAACCGCATGGAGAAAAAATTCGAGCAGATCGACAACTTCGAGAAGGTGGTGACCTACGCACGGCAAGGTTACGCCGGCATGACGCTCACCGTGCGCGGCGGCACCTCCAAGGCCGATCAGCGCGAGGCCTGGTACCAGGCGCGCAAGAAACTCAACGACTTGAGGCTGGAGATGCCTGACGGCGTGGTTGGCCCGATCCTGAACGACGAGTACGGCGACGTGTATGGCCTGATGTACGCCGTCAAAGGCGACGGCGTAGGCCAGGCAGAGCTGTCGGACGCGGCCGAGGACATCAAGCGCCAGATGCTGAAGGTGCCGATGGTCAAGAAGATCGATCTGATCGGCAAGCAGGCCAAGCGTGTCTACGTCGAGTTCTCTCACGAGCGCCTGGCAGCGCTGGGCATTACACCGCTCGCCATCGCCGAAAGCCTCAAGAGCCAGAACGCGATGTTGCCCGCAGGCCAGATTGACACCCACGGCGACCGCGTCATGGTCCGCGTGAGTGGCCAATTCACCGGCGAAGAGGCCATCCGCAACGTCCCCATCTCCGCGGGCGGCCGGCTGATCAAGCTCGGCGACATCGCGACCGTTACACGTGGCTTCGAGGATCCGCCGACCTACACGGTCCGCCACAACGGCCAACCGGTGCTGATGCTCGGGATCACAATGACCAGCGATGGCAACATCGTGGACCTTGGAAAGGCGATGGACACGGCCGTCGCCAAGATCCAGTCAGAACTTGCGCACGGCGTGGAACTGGAGCTGGTGGCTGACCAGCCAACCACGGTGAAAGATGCAATCCTGGACTTCGGGCGTGCGCTGGCCGAGGCGCTGATCATCGTAATCACGGTAAGTCTGGCCAGCCTGGGCTGGCGCGCTGGCCTCGTGGTCGCGGCCACGGTACCGCTGGTGCTGGGCGGTGTGGCGCTGGTGATGCTGGCGATGGGCTGGAACCTCGAGCGCATCTCGCTCGGCTCACTGATTATCGCGTTGGGACTGTTGGTGGATGACGCCATTATCGCCATCGAGATGATGGTGGCGAAGATGGAAACCGGTATGGACCGTGTGAAAGCGGCCGCCTTCTCCTACCAGTCCACCGCCATGCCGCGCCTGACCGGTGCACTCATCACGGTCGTGGGCTTCCTGCCGATCGGCCTCTCGAAGTCCACCACCGGCGAGTACGCGGGCGGTATTTTCTGGATCGTCGGTGCCGCGGTGCTGTTCTCGTGGATCTGTTCCGGCATCTTCACGCCGTACCTGGCGGTCAAGATGCTGCCCAACGACTTGGGCAAGCACCAGCACGGCGATCAGCACGATACAAAGTTCTACCGCAACCTGCGCCGCCTGATCGACGCCGCCATCGAGCACCGCTGGGTGGTCATCGGTGCGACGGTGGGCGCACTGGTGCTTGCCCTGGCTTGCATCAAGCTGGTGCCGCAGCAATTCTTCCCGAACAGTTCGCGCCCTGAGCTGGTCATTGATTTACGCGTCAAGGAAGGCGCCTCCTTCGCCGCAACGACCGAGCAGGTCAAGCACATGGAGCAAATCCTGGCGAAAGACGAGGACGTTCGTTTTTATACTGCCTACACCGGCGCCGGCGCACCGCGCTTCTATCTCTCGCTCAACCCCGAACTGCCGAATCCGGGTTTTGCCCAGTTCGTTGTGATGACCAAGGATCTGGCTGCACGCGAGCGGGTACGTGCTCGGCTGGTGGCCTCGGCCGACCAACAATTCCCACAGGCATGGGTGCGCGTGACCCGGCTCGAGTTGGGGCCACCCGTCGGCTATCCGGTGCAGTTCCGCGTGGTAGGCCCCGATACCCAGGTGGTGCGCAAGATCGCCCGCGACGTGGAGAAGGTAGTTGCGTCCAACCCGAAGGTGCGCGATCTGCAGCTGGACTGGAACGACCCGGTGCGCACGCTGAAGGTGGAGCTTGATCAGGACAAGGCGAGCGCGCTTGGCCTCACGCCGTCCGACGTGTCGCTGGCGACTCAGACCGTGATGAACGGCGCAACGCTGTCGCAACTGCGTGAGCGTGAGGACCTGATCGACATCGTAGCCCGTGCCGTGCCCGAGGAACGCTTGAACCTCGACACCCTGAAAAACATCAACCTTTACACACGCCAGGGCACGGTGGTGCCTCTGTCGCAAGTCGCACAGGTGCGCTCTGAACTGGAAGAACCGGTACTGTGGCGCCGCAATCGTGATATGGCGATCACAGTGCGTGCCGACGTGAAGGATGGAGAACAGGGTGTATCGGTAACGCAGGAAATCCGGCCATTGCTTAAGGACATCGAAGCCAGGTTGCCGACCGGCTACCGCATCGATGTGGGTGGCGCGGTTGAGGAAAGCGACAAGGCCAACAAGGCGCTACTCGCGGTGGCCCCGCTGATGCTGATCACCATCCTGCTGTTACTCATGCTGCAATTGCAGAACTTTTCCCGCATGTGGATGGTGATGCTGACCGCACCGCTAGGCCTGATCGGTGTGGGGCCGGCACTGCTGGTGTTTCAATCGCCGCTGGGCTTCGTCGCGATCCTGGGCATCATCGCTCTGGGTGGCATGATCATGCGAAACGCGGTGATCCTGATCGATCAGGTACAAATCGAGATCGCCGAGGGGCGCGACCCGTGGAATGCTGTGCTGGATGCAGCCATTCACCGAACCCGTCCGGTGATGCTGACGGCGCTGGCCACCGTGCTTGCGATGATCCCGCTCACACGTAGTGTCTTTTGGGGACCGATGGCCATTGCGATCATGGGGGGCCTTTCCGTGGCGACGTTACTGACGATTTTCTTCGTTCCGGCGTTATACGCTGCATGGTTCAAGGTCCGTCGCAGCAAGACAGCTGACACACGGCAGGTGCTAGCAGAATCGCCGCTGGCTTCCTGAGTCACGAGCACTGGAGCTGCACGCGAAAAAAAGCCGCTCAGTGAGCGGCTTTTTTTTGGAGCAACGAGGCTCACATGTTAAGTGAACTTCAGATTTTGCCGTTCCAGGGACGGTCTCCATTCTCGTCCTTGATGCGGGTCGGGAGGCCCATCATGTCCAGTGCCGTGAGGAACGGCTCAGCCGACAGTTCCTCGACATTGACCATGCGTTGCACGTCCCACTCGCCTCGGGCGACCAGCAGCGCTGCGGCCACAGGCGGCACGCCAGCCGTATAGGAAATGCCCTGACTGTCGGTTTCCGCGCAGGCGTCTTCATGATCGGCCACGTTGTAGATGAACACCTCGCGCGGTTGCCCATCCTTGGTGCCCTTGACCAGATCGCCGATGCAGGTCTTGCCGGTGTAGCCGGGTGCCAGCGAGCTCGAGTCAGGCAATGTGGGTGTACGTAGGACAGACTGCTCGCAGCGTGGTGCGCAATACTTTGACAGGCACTACTGAGGCGACGACGGGAAGGCATTCATTCTTCCTGATTTGGTTTGCGAGCTGCGTCGAGCTGCTGAATTCCCAGAGACCATATTGTGCCTCAAAACCTAGTCAAATGCCCCCGTGGCTGAATCGTTCTAAAAATGTGTTTTCACACAGCCTGGGTCGGTTGCTGCCGATCGCGACGGGAAATAATCGGCCAAGAGCTGGCGCTTGAAAGTACCCATGGATCCAACAGATTGCGCATACCACTGCTAGGCTTTCCATTCCCAGACAGGAAAGGCCACATGACGGGCTTAGAGGTTTTGATCTTGGATCAAAGGGGCTGAGTCACCACACGAAGGAATTCTAGTGATGCTGATAAAAGTCGAAAGAGGACGCACGGCGGACGACTGGCTTGTTTGGATGAACGCGTGGTGCGTTAAATTTCGCAGCTATGCAGAAGCCGAAGAGTTCGTGAAAAAATTGAAAGGCCGTATAAATGCACCGCATCCCTACCCCGTCGGCATAGACAGACTAGTAATAGAACTGTCGTAACGGTGGTATCTCGGAAGCGTGCCCCCAAAAAACATTCATCAAATTGCCATCATCGACCAGCAATATTCGCGCTATACGCGCGTTCGTTATTTATTTCGCTGCCATTTTAGGCGGCTTTTTTTTACCCGATGATTTTGGCAGCTGTTTCGCCACGTCAGACAACTGAAGCTCTGCCTTTTGGAGGGCAGACGCTGCGCATTCTGACCAGACCGAGTGAAGAGGAAGAAGGTCTTTCTCGACCAGCGCCTTTTGACACCACTGGTAGTGGTCATGCCAGTCGCCCAAGGCCGATTGAAGCCCCTTCAGCAGGTTCGCCTCGCCTTTCGACAAGGGTGACAGGTCCGGGAAAGCCTCGGTCAAATAGCGGGTGCGTTTAACTAGGATACGCAGTTCGTGTCGATCAAATTGCACGTCTTCTATCGCCGCATGCAAGCGACCTACCTGTTTGCCCAACGTTTTTCGAATCTGGTGCTGGATGTGCTCCAACCTGCCATCAAACTCGACCGCACGAAATCCAGCTGGCCAAGCATCCAATGCAGCCATCAACTGTTTTAGTGGCCTGCCAGCGAGGATGGCGTCATAACTAGAACTCAATCGAGACCTTCTGGCCTGCGCCAGTTCTGGAAAACCTTGCTTCTCCAGTTCCTGAATGATGACTTCCAGATCGCGGGTCGGAGTCGTGTGCCTACCGACCTGAGCCGCAACATCGT
>Ga0302172_10000342_pt1 | contig 13922 bp, 13 predicted proteins | sample I_Fen_N2_3_FD_198777 | JGI IMG/M metagenome (GOLD analysis project Ga0302172, IMG submission 198777) | Peat permafrost microbial communities from Stordalen Mire near Abisko, Sweden - I_Fen_N2_3 | ecosystem: Environmental > Terrestrial > Soil > Wetlands > Permafrost | place: Sweden: Abisko... | reverse complement strand
GGCCTCAAGACCTGCATCGCCGGCAAGCCGACTCCTGCACGGTTGTGTCATGCATTAAATATTCGAAGTGACCAAAAAGGTCCGTCGCTTTGCCACTTGCTCGCTGCCAGACACTTCCCATTTCTTTTGCAGGAGCTTCGAACATGGTCAATCGTCTTCTGGGCAAATCCCTTCTTGGCCTGCTGGTGGCCGGTGCAATCGTGCCGCTGGCGCAGGCGGCCGACGCACCGACATTGAACACTGGCAGCACCGCCTGGATGGTGACCGCCGCGGTGCTGGTGCTGTTCATGTGTCTGCCGGGCCTCGCCTTGTTTTACGGCGGTCTGGTGCGGGCGAAAAACATGCTGTCTTTGTTTACCCAGTGCTTCGGCATCGCGGGCCTGGTCGGCGTGCTGTGGGTGATCTATGGCTACAGCATGGTGGTTGATAGCACCGGCATGGTTGAGGGGCAGGTGACGTTCAATAGTTTCGTCGGTGGTTTGAGCCGGGCCTTTCTGGCCGGCATGACCCCGGATAGCCTGGTCGGAGACATCCCCGAAGGCGTCTTTGTAACCTTCCAGATGACCTTCGCCATCATCACCCCGGCGCTGATTGCCGGAGCTTTCGCCGAGCGCATGAAGTTCTCGGCGGCGCTGTTGTTCATGGTGTTGTGGTTCACCCTGGTTTACGCGCCCGTGGCGCATATGGTCTGGGGAGGGGCAGGGGCCTTGATGCATAACTGGGGCGTTCTTGATTTTGCCGGTGGCACCGCCGTGCACATCAATGCCGGTGTTGCCGCGCTGGCCGCCTGCCTGATTCTGGGCAAGCGCAAGGGCTACCAGAATATGCCAATGCCAGCCCATAACCTGAGCCTGACCATGGTCGGTGCAGCCATGCTCTGGGTCGGCTGGTTCGGCTTCAACATTGGTTCTGGTGGTGGCCTGAACGGCACTTCCGGTATCGTCATGCTCAATACTCAACTGGGTGCGTGCGCAGGGATTCTCGGCTGGATGTTCACCGAGTGGTTCAAGGTCGGTAAACCGAGTGCGCTGGGCCTGGCCAGTGGTGCCCTGGCCGGTCTGGTCGGGATTACACCAGCCTGCGCTTACGTCGGTGTCGGTGGTGCACTGGCCATCGGACTGTTGTGCGGGGTGTTCTGCTACTTGAGCGTTACCGTGCTCAAGCGTCGTTTCGGTTATGACGACAGTCTCGACGTATTTGGATTGCACGGTATTGGCGGGATGATCGGCGCGGTGTTGACCGGTGTGTTTTGTGTGCCGTCCCTGGGCGGGCTGGTCGAAGGCGTGACCATGGGCGACCAGGTGCTGGCCCAAATCAAGGGCGTGGCGTTGACGACGGTTTACTGCTTTGCCATTAGCTGGATTATTCTCAAAGTGGTCAATGCATTGGTCGGTTTGCGTGCCGATGAGTCGGTGGAGGACATGGGCCTGGATTTGGCCGAGCACAATGAGTGTGCCTATAACCATTAAGATGGCGTGAAACAGTTCAACGCCGGCCCTGGGCCGGCGTTGTTGTTTTCCGCTCGCGGGCGCGGCGACGCGGATATCTGGCAACATTGCACGCCCACTCGGGGCGATCAAACACAACCATAGCGATGATTGCCCTGGACAACAAACAGCGAATAATTCGTTTTGCGTTCGATAGTTGGCATAAAGCGCATAAAACGATTGAAAAAAACCGCCGTAGGCTTTAAACGGGAAGCTCGCTGGCGTTTCCGGTAATCGGTAAGTGGGTATCACCCGTTTTTTGGCTCAGGGAGCGCTGATGAGTTTTCGTCCCTTGAGCGACTCTGCACTGCAATCGAAAGGCTGCGACGTGGCCGCATCTCAACTGATGAAATGGAACTCGGATACTGTCGGGATGGCGTACGCTGGCAACGAGGACACTATCGAACAATTGCTGGACTCAGCGCGTAACTGGGCCCATACCACCGGGTGGGCAGTTTACCGCGCCGGGGAACAAATGCATTTGATCGGGCAGGGCGACCCACGGATGCAGTGGCCATCGAGCGTTGCAAATGAAGCGTTCGAAGCCTTTTGCTCGAGCTGGCGCTTGCAGCGCTGGCCGACCGGCAGGGGGGAAAGTGTGCTGGGTTGGCTACTGGCGCCAGTCGATGATGCTGCTCAACCAGCGCTCACCGAACTTGCCCTGCGCCTGGGCACCGAGCTACAGACCAATACCCTGGCCCGTGCGCAGATTACCCAGCGGGTGCTGTATGAAATTACCTACCTGGCCAGTTCGACCCGCGATCGATCAGTGTTTCTGGTTGGGGTGCACCGGCTGCTGGCCAGCCTGATCGATGCCGAGAACTTCTATCTCGCGCTGTATGACCCGCGCACTGGCAAGATTGACTACCCGTATTACGTCGACATCATCGACGTTGATGCCCTGGAGGCCGAGAACTACGAATATCTGGACCCTTCGCGCCTGTCGTTGACCGGTCAGGTGTTGACCACTGGCCAGCCGTTGCTGATCGATGCCGCCGGCATCCTCGCGGCTGAGGCCCAAGGCCGTTTCTACTGCGTGGGTGACCGTCCCGAGTTCTGGATGGGCGCGCCGTTGAAAAATGCATCGGATGACGTGTTTGGCATGCTCGCGATGCAGGTCTACGAGGTTTCTCGTATCTATAGCGCTGAAGACCGCGCGCTGTTCCTGGTGGTGGCCCGCCATGTTGCCATGGCCCTGGACCGGATTCTGCACCGCGAGGACCTGGAGGAGACGGTGATGCGTCGCACCCTCGAGCTTTCGGCACTCAACGACGCACTGAGGCAGGAAGTGGCAGAGCGGGAACGCGCCGAACATTTGCAGAGCGCGCTGTTCCAGATAGCAGAATTGTCCAGTCAGCCGGGCGACATGGCGGAGCTGTTTCAAACCTTGCATGGCATCGTCGGTGAGCTGCTGTTCGCGCAGAACTTCTACATTGCGCTGTTCGACGACGCGACCAGCGAAGTGACCTTTCCCTATTTTGTCGATGAGCGCCAGCTCACCTGCCCGTCGGCACGGCGTGGTCGTCGCGGCTTGACCGAGTACGTCATTCGTCAGCGTCGACCATGCCTGATTGACTCGGGTGAGGCTGAACGCTTGTCTGCAGGGGGCGAAATTGAAATTGCCCATGAGTCTGTTCGATCCTACTCGTGGCTGGGCATCCCCTTGTTCGATGGCGACGTGGTGCGTGGCGTGCTTGCGGTGCAAAGCTATACCTCGCAGGTGCGCTACACCCTGCGTGACCAGGAACTGCTGACCTTTGTGTCGCGCCATATCGACACGGCGTTGTCGCGCCGCACGGCCGCCGAAGCGATCCATGCCGCCAACCTCAAGCTAGAAGCCCGGGTGCAGAGCCGCACCCGCGAACTCGATCACGCCAATGCCAAGCTGCAACACGAAAACTCCCACGATGCACTGACCGGGCTACCCAATCGTACCTACCTTCAACAGCGCCTCAATCTGGCGTGGTCGCGGTTCGGCAGCGAAGGCGGGCACCTGGCGGTGATGTTCATCGACCTCGACCGTTTCAAGCTGGTCAATGACAGCCTCGGCCACCATTTTGGCGACCTGTTGTTGATGCAGGCCGCCCACCGTTTGCACGGTTGCCTGCGCGACACCGACATGCTGGCGCGCCTGGGCGGCGATGAGTTTTCGGTGCTGGCGCCCGAGGCGCCGCTGGATGTGTTGATCGACATCGCCGAACGGATCCTGGTGGCGTTTGACCTGCCGTTTTTGATCAATGGCCATGAAGTTTTTTCGTCCTGCAGTATCGGCATTGTCAGCGCCGACAGTCAGTTCCATCATGAGCCAGCCGACTTGCTGCGCGATGCCGACGCGGCGATGTACCGGGTCAAGAGTGCCGGGCGCGACAGCTACGCGGTGTTCAACCAGGAAGTGCGCCGTGAAGTCTCGGACCAGGTTGAGCGGGAAGGGGCCTTGCGCAATGCACTCAAGCGTACCGACGAACTGCTGCCGTATTTCCAGCCGATAGTCAGCGTCGAAAGCGGCGAGCTGTTGGCCCTTGAGGCGCTGGTCCGCTGGCATCAGCCCGGCGGCCGAGTGATCGCACCGGGCGAGTTTTTGCCGGATGTCGAGGGTTTGCGCCTGATCGGCCGGCTGGATCTGTACATGCTCACCAGCGTTGCGGTGATCCTCGCACAACCCCAGCACGCCAATTGGCCAGCGGTGCACGTCAATTGCTCCAGCTACAGCATGACGCGGCCGGACTTTGCCAATGAGGTGCTTGCGCTGTTGGCGCGGCACCAGGTCTCGCCGTCGCGGATCTGCCTGGAGTTGACCGAAGGTGCGCTGGTCGCGGAGCCGGCGATAGCCCGACTGACCATGCAGCAATTGGCCGACAACGGGATGTCGGTGGTGCTCGATGACTTCGGCGCCGGGTTCTCATCCCTGAGCTATGTGCATCAATACCGTTTCAGTGGCTTGAAGATCGACAAGTCGTTCATCCTCGAACTGACCAGCAGTGCCCGCAGTCGCGCGATCGTCCGGGCGATTGTGCGGATGGCCGAATCGCTGGACCTGAGTGTGGTGGCCGAAGGTGTCGAAGATGAGGCGACCCTGGACTTGCTGCGCGAAATGGGCGCAGGGCAGGCCCAGGGTTATTATTTTGCCAAACCGATGGGGTTGGAGGCGTTGCTGGCGAGTTCGCTGATTGTTGATGTAGCGAGGCCGGGAACTCCCCTTCCTGACGGCTTCGCTTGAGGCAATGGCGTGCACCAGAGTTAAAGTGGGCACCACTGTTGTCCCGGGAAACATCGATAATGCAACACCTGTAGGAGCCGGCTTGCCGGCGAAGGACTCACCTCTGTTGCGTTTATCCGGTTTACACGCATTATCGTTACCGACCATCGCTGGCAAGCCAGCTCCCACAAGGGACCGTGCCCACGCCGAGTCTGAAGGCTGTCATTTCCAGTCTTGTCTTGATCCAGGGGGCCGAGCGTACCGCAGTGGAAGGGGATCGCGCCTCGTTGCAGTAATCAAACCAGGCCGCAGAATTTTTTTTGAAATCAAGGGGTTGCCAGCCTCAAGAAATGAGTACATAATTCACGCCATCGAAAGCACTGACCGCTAAAAAAGCTCAATGTTTTCAAGGAGATAAGCACGAATCAAGGTGTGACATCTCATCCAGGTTTGTACGCGTTTGTTGTTGTGCTACTGACAGCAGATGTTTTGAGGCCGAGTAGCAAAATGGTTATGCAGCGGATTGCAAATCCGCCTACGCCGGTTCGATTCCGACCTCGGCCTCCACTATAAATAGCCCCGTAGATCAGTGATCTACGGGGTTTTTTATTGCCTTCAAAAACGTGAGGCGTTCCGCAATTATTGGCAGGTGTTCCGCAACTACTGTGTATTTTACCGCTGCTTGCTGATTAAGAGAGGCAGCCGACAGTCTTGAGGTCGTGAGCTGCTCCTCGGCTTCTTGCCTAATTCGAAATCGTGAAATTGACCTTCAGCGCGCTGTAGATTTTTTTGCTTCATCGTAGGTTTGCGCAAGGAAAAGTGTTTCCGGCTCATTCGAGTTCAAAGTGCACGGGTAACGGCCTGACCACGTTGCCGCTGGTTGGGCGAGGGGGTTATGCCGGAAGAAGTGGGGCGCAATCAGTCTTGTTCTATGGGCCGCTACAGATTTCGCTGTGCTGTGCCAATTCCTTAAAAGCCGCGACCATGAGATCTATGTAGCGGTTGGCCTGGTCTATGCCCCTCTGCTGCAGGTGTAAGACGATATTCAACCATGCGTAGTCAGCATTCTTTTCTTGAATGCTTCGGGGGCGAAAGGGCGAGGTTTTCCGCTGGATTCACCTTCCCCAAGGGCAGCGCGGATACTTTCGATCTCAGCGCTACGCTCTTGTTCGCTTGGTGCTGTTTCGAGCGTCAAGGCGACAGTACCCTCGGCCTTATCAAGTTGCTTGTCCTTGCGATAGTTCAAGGCACCGTTTGCGATCGAAGGGTGCCCCCGCTGCGCGCAGGTTGATCCAGATCAAACGCTATACGGCAATCGGCGCCATGCTTTGGGCAAACATGGACGAGAGATCCAGTCATGGCGAACAACAAGCTCATCAGCGGGGTTCACGCGGTGCAGCACTGGGGCAGGGGCACAGTGCTCGGGTTCCTGCGCCGTCCGGGCACAAGGTCCTGGAAACGCGAGGCTACGATCCTGATGTCGATTTTGCTGGTGCTGGCGGTGGGGTATCTCACGGCGTTTCGCTACGCCTCCTACACGGTGCAGGATTTGGTGGGTACATGCACCGCGCGTTTCGAGATCGAGCTTGAAGGTGCCGACATGGGGCCCTTCGCACAAGCGCTGCCTCGGTCCCTTTGCAAATGCCTGGCTCAAGCGCTTCTCGACAAGAACGGTGTTGTGCGACTGGCATTGGTCAACAGGCACTGGTTTGAGCCGGTGTCCCTTGAGCCGGTGACGGAGGCGGACGAGACGGTTTGCATCAACGCCCTGTGGGTGCCCAATCCCGGGCTGGCCAAGCGCCTGGCCCTCTAGACGAAACGAAAGGCTGGTTGAGCGTTGATTTGATCTAAATCAACAGCAGGTGCCCGTGGCTGGCCGACTTTATGGAACGACCCCATTTTGTGGTACGCATCCATGAACATTGACCAAGCTATTTCCGGGCGGCGCTCGACGCGTGAGTACACGACTGAAGCGGTTGATGAAAAAATCATTCGGCGCTTGATCAACGCCGCTGTCCAGGCGCCCAGTGCGGTAAACCAGCAACCATGGACGTTCACGGTGATCCGCGACCAGGAACTGCTGGATCGGATCTCGCGTGAAGCAAAGGCCTACATGCTCGCGACAATGGCGGCAGGCCCGCACTCAGGGCACTTCGATGCGTTGCTCACTGACGAAAACTTTCAGATCTTCTACCACGCGCCCGTACTGGTCCTCATTTCGGGAAAGGTGCCAGGTCAGTGGATCGTCGAAGACTGCTCTCTGGCGGCCGAGAACTTGATGCTTGCCGCGTATGCCGAAGGGCTGGGTAGCTGTTGGATCGGTTTCGCTCAAGGCTTTTTCAGTACGCCGGATGGCAAGAAGAGCCTCGGCCTGCCTGCCGAGTGGGCACCAGTGGCGCCAATCATCGTCGGCTACCCGGAGACCACACCGATGCTCGTTACGCACAAAGAGCCGGTGATCCGCTGGATGGGTTGATCTCCACGCCTAACCCCGACAGGTCTCTTAAGCGCCATCAAATGCGCCGTTTTCAGCGAGCAAAGTGGCGATCAGGGCGCAGCTGTCGAGTACGTGCACGTGCTGTTTCACGCAGTCGGCAGACAGGCGAAACGGCGGCACGCCATCAGAAATCGCAATGTGCTCGAACAGCGGCTGGTCAAACAGCTGCTCGCCGTTGGTGAACAAGCCGTGGGTGGCGGCGGCGAATATCCGGGCCGCTCCACCGCTTTGACAGGCAAGGCCAGCACGTTTGAGCGTCTCTCCGGTACTGATCAGGTCGTCGAACACAATGGCGGTCTTACCCGCAACGTCGCCGACCAGCAGGGTGCCCGTCAACGTCATGTGGGCACGGTGTTTTTCCATCAAAGCACTGCCCACCGGGCGCCCCAGTTGTCGCTCGAGGGCCTGGCGAAACTGCTCGGCGCGCTTGGCGCCGCCGGAGTCCGGGGATACCGCCACCACATCGGCGTCGCCGACGTACCTGGCAAAATGCTGGGCGAACAATTCTGCGCACTGCACGTTCCACGCAGGAATGCGAAAGGCATTGTCGAACGCCGCCGGGTTATGCACCTCCAACGCCATCAGACGATCGATGCCGCAGGCTTCGATCAGGGTCGCCACGTAGCGGGTTATCGTTGGATCCTGGGGCTGGCTGCGACGATCCTTGCGCCCGTAGCAGAGATAAGGCGTTACCACCTGCACCTGGCGAGCGCCGGCATCCTTGAGCGCGCCGCAAAAAAACAACAGGCGGCACAGCTTGTCGTTGGCGCTCTGCCGGCCATCCCCATACAGGGAGTGGAACACCACGACCTCGCGACCGTTGACCGATTCGAGCGGTCGGCATTTATGCTCGCCATCTTCGTAGTCGCGCTCCTCATGAAGCGCCAGCGGGCAGCCAAGTCGCTGCGCGACAGCGGTTGCGTAGTCCTCACTGCCTTGCAAAGCAAAAAGAAGCGGGCGATGGCTGAGCATGGATTGGCTCCTTTGAGGCGCATCGAGCGAACCTCACCTGGATGGCTTGCGTAGACATCAACCCGCAGCGTGACGTGGCCAAGCCTTAGGGGGCCGGAACCCCCCGGACAGTTGCGCCGTCATCGGGCGGCACCATGACGCCAGACCTCAATGCAGAACTCCGTTTCATAGGGCGGGACGTTGCATTCGACGATGTCCTGGGCGGTAACTTGCAGATGCACGCCGACAATGTCGGCACGGATCGGCTGCTGGCAGACATGCCGGTCGACCAGAACTGCAGTGTAGACCCGACGGGCACCGAGTTGCGCCAGGTACGCGCAGGTGCGCAGGAGCGAATGACCTTCGAACAGCACGTCATCGACGACCAGCAGGGTGGTATTGGCGATATCCAGTTCACCCAGCATGGGGTTCTCGGTCAATTCGGTGTGGGCATGCAACACCTTGAGATCGTCGGCATAGCGCTTGACCTTCAAGGGATAGATCGGCAGTTCCGGTTGCTCGGTCAAACGTGATAGATGTTGCTGTAAACGCTGTGCCAGAGGCTCGCCACGGCGCTGGATGCCGATCAGTGCCACTTGAGCGGGCGGCAACAACGCCGCCGCCTGGTGCGCCATCGCCTGCAGTACGCCATCGAGTTCGTCGCTGTCGTACAAGCGCAACCGCTGACTCGCAATGAGGGGCGACATGACCATCTCCCGTCGAGAACCGATTCATTTTCAACTTAGTACCATTCGGCCCAGCCCTGTTGATCTTGATCAAGCGCGTTGAAATGACACACGACTCCATTGCACGAATGCGCGGTCTTGCGCGGGGGGTTGATATTAATCAACGCCATGACGACCTCAACGGAGGAACCTGAATCAACGCGGGTGCCTGATCCGGCGCAGGCGGTGCGAGCCTGCATATCAGGTGCCTTGCAGTGTCCTGGCGATCCAGACCGCTCAAGCCCCTGTGTACCTGACCCCAGGCGTCATCGCCGATGGAGGTTTTCCATGACTCAAAGTCCCTCATTGCACACCACTTTGCAGGACCGCACCGAAGCCGGTCGTCGTCTGGTGGAACCGTTGCTCAAATACGCGCAACGACCCGATGTCATCGTCCTTGCCTTGCCCCGTGGCGGTGTGCCGGTCGCCTATCAAGTGGTCAAGGCCCTGGACGTGCGCCTGGACCTGATGCTGGTACGCAAGTTGGGCGTGCCGTCCAACCCGGAGTTCGCCATGGGCGCCATTGCCAGTGGTGGTATCCAGATCCGCAATGAACAAGCGCTGCGGGCTCACCCGATTTCCCCAGCCGCATTCGAGGCCGTGGTGGCGCGCGAAACACGCGAATTGCAGCGGCGCGAGCAGCTGTACCGGGGCGCCCGGCCACCCTTGCAACTCAAGGGGCAGGTGGTGATCCTGATCGATGACGGCCTGGCGACAGGCGCCTCGATGATGGCGGCAATCCGCGCGGTGCGCATGCAAGCACCGGCTCGCATCGTCGTTGCCGTGCCGGTTGCACCACTGGAAACGGTGGAGGCGCTGAGCTTCGAAGTCGATGAGGTGATCTGCCCGCTCATGCCCGAATGGATGATGTCGATCGGATACTGGTACTTGAACTTCCCCCAGACCCCGGATGAAGAGGTCATTGATCTGTTGCAGCAGGCCTGGCAGCGAGAAGCCGCCAACTCATCCTCACAGGAGCCGTTCGACGAATGACTGTGGATCTTGATCGCTGGACTGAACGAACTTGAGTGATCAGCCGATTTGCGTGTGCCGTTCCATGCTGACGGTCTGTTGATCTTTATTCATGGCAACTCACACGCCAAACGCAAAGGTTTCGTCTTCGGGTTCGAGGGACTGGCTGTTAGGCAGTGGCAGCGTCGTGACCGGTTTGGTCTGTCCAATCAGATCATCGCGTCAAACTGCTCGACCAGCATCGCTTCGAAGTAGTGACTGCCACGCTCGGTTTCGGGGCGATAAATCACTGCGATGGCGCGCTGCAGCAACGGTTTGGACAACACCCGGCGCAGCACCGTGCACTGGGGGGCGCGCCAGTCCGTCAACGACGCCGGTACGCCGGCCTTGAGGAGCTGACCATGGGAGCTACCGCCATGAAGCGTACTTTCAAACAAGCACATTGCATTCTTGTCCTCTGCGTAACGATGCTCACGGGCTGTACCCATTCGAACGAGGAGGCAGGACAAAATACGTCGCCTATGTCCGGTATCGCCATGGCGGACCAGGTGTGCGCCCAGTGCCATGGACTGACGGGCGAGTCCGTCTCGCCGACGTTTCCCAAGTTGGCTGGCCAGCAAAAGGAATACCTGAAGTTGCAACTGGCTGACTTCAAGAACCATGGACGCAGCGATAAAGTAGGCACCCAGTACATGTGGGGCTTTACCCATTTGACGCAGGTCCAGATCGCCGAACTGGCGGACTATTTTTCAACCCGGAGCCCGATGAAGGCTGATGCCGATACCCCGGATGCGCGGGGTGAATTGATCTTTCGCCAGGGTTTGCCCGGGGCCGGCGTCGCTCAGTGCAGTTCCTGTCATGGTGCTCAAGGTCAGGGCCGCGGCCAGGTGCCGCGCCTGGCTGGTCAGCATGCCGACTACCTGATGGCGCAGATCAAGGTTTTTCAACAGACCGGACAGCGTCCCCGGGGCGACCTGACCCGGCAGATTGCTCATGCACTGGCGGATGAGGATGCCGCAGCTGTCGCTCATTACCTGGCGTCGCTGGGCGCGAAGAAATAATGACTGTCGCGGCCGCCGGTGATGAGCTTGAAGGCAAGTCGCCGGTGCCTGGCGTTTACAGGTACAGCAGGTGAACGACCTTATGGGTATCGAAGGGGTCGTTGCGCGTTTCGAAGCCCAGGGACCTGGCCAGGGCACGCATCGGCGCGTTGCTGGATTCGTCGACCGCGTAAATGTGGTGGAAAGCGTTCTTGCGCGCGGTCGTGATCAAATGTTCCATCAGTAGCGTAGCCAATCCCAGTTGCTTCCATTGTTCGGCGACTGTCACGGTGCATTCACATTTGTGCTCGCCCGTGGCGCCATAGCGGCTGACGCCGATCTCGATCAGTTGGCCATCCTCGTGGACCAGTGCGATGTACGCCATGCGCTGTTTGTTATCTTTGTCCACCCAGGGACCAGGCATGGCTTTTTGAGGTTCGTTGACCCGCGCGAGAAAGCGCATGTGCCGGGACTCGGGGGACAGGCGTTTGATGAAGGCGTATTCACGCTCGCGGTCTTTATCCGTCAACTGCCGGATCAACACGTGACGACCATCCCGGAGGGCTTCGATCCAGTATTGGCCAGTGACTTTGGCATAGGCTTCAGCGGCCCGATACTGATGATTCTTGACAGTGAACATCGGGCGATCCTCCGTCCGGTATCAAAGGTAGGCGCGCATTGATCAATTGCGCGGTCCAGTTCTTTCTGCACTGTTGGCCGCTGGCAAACATGATCGGGATCAGGACTGAACACCGTGCTTCTTGCCACCGCCAGCGTGAGCTGCCTGATCCCGGCTTTAATCAATCAGCCAGTACTTGCGGTGAAACCACCCAGACGCTGCACGGCATCTTGTACAGCAGATGTTCCACCGTACTGCCCACCAGGCGGCCCATGCCACGATGACCGACCCGGCCCATGACGATCACGTCGATGTCATAGGCATCGGCGTAGAGACTCAGGACCTTGGCCGGGTCGCCCATGATCAGGTGCTGGCGCTCCGGCGGGATGCCGTTGCGCTCGGCCAGTTCGCGGAAGGCATCGGCCTGCGCATCGAACAGGGTCTTGGCTTTGCCCGAGGAGAAAAACGTCGTGGCATTATCGAAGCCGAATTCGTCGGCGCTGATGGAGGAAAGGTCATGGGCGTAGATCACATCGAGCTCGGCGTTACAGGTAGTCGCCAGTTTTGTCGCCTCGTGCAGTATCCGGTCATTGAAATTCTTGTACTGACCGTCGCGGTGGAACGGATCGACGGCGGCGACGATCCGGCGGGGCAAGTGGTGCTGTACATGGCTGACAAAGTGCAACGGCACCGGGCATTCACGCAGAAGATGGATGTCCAGGGGGGTGAACATCAGGCGCGACAGCAGTGATTCGTGTTCCAGTGCCTTGATCAGCAAGGCCATCGGCTGCTCTTTGATATGAATGAGGATCTCCTGCAAGGGTCTTTCCACCCAGACCACTTCGGTGGTGACGGGGATGCCGACTTTGCGTAGCGGGCGGGCCTGATTCTCCAGCCATTGGCGATGGCGCTCGACATAGTCAATGCGCATCTGCTCGCGCGCCTCGTCCTTGGCCATGCCGGCGCTCGCCAGACCTTCCAGGTAATCGAATGCCACGATGTGCAGTGCTGCACCCGCAGCCTTGGCCAGCGCGGCGGCCCGATCGAAAGCCGGTGTGTTTTCCATCTGGTGCGAAACGACCAGCATGAAACGTGGTTGATCAGGCATGGCACTTCTCCCGTCGATAATGGCATGGACGCTTGTGCACAGTGGCAACGGTGCGTCAGCGCAATGGAGCCCTTTTGCATCCTGCGGCAGGCTCTGGAGCGGGGCTTGATCTTTGTCAAACAGCGGTGGCAAGGACGATGGCGTCCGACATGCGGTGAGCGCGATGGGGGTGGCCTTTCGTTCAATTGCTCGTGGCTCACCGATAACTGATAAAAATCAAGTCGGCAGAGCGTGGCGCGCTCATTCTGTAGGCCTTTCGATGTCATTGTCCGTGTGCCGAGGTGTCCCATGTCGCAACGCCAGCGCTTACTATTGATTGCTCCCGCAGCCATGACCCGTACACCGGCATTCGACCGGGCTGCCGCGTTGGCCCATGCCCTGCAATTGCCCTTGCACATTGTGGCGTTTGATTATGTCCAGGCCCTCGCGGTGGCCGGCTTCTTTGCCCCCGAGCAGATTAGCCAGGCCCTTGATGGCTACCTGCAAACCCATCGGCAATGGTTGGTGGAGCAAACCGGGTCGATGAGCAAACAGGGTATCGAGGTCACCAGCGAAGTGGTGTGGGTCCAGCACCCCTTTGAGGAGATTGTGCAGTTCGTCAATGAGATGCCACTGGCGTTGATCATCAAGGATGCGCAGGAAGAACCGGCCTTGAAGCGGGTGTTCTTCACGCCGCTGGACTGGCAACTGTTGCGCGACTGTCCGGTACCGGTGCATCTGGTGACCCATTCGCTCAACCCGCGCCCACGCAATGTATTGGCGATCATCGATGTGCTGCGCAGTGAAGAGCAGGATCATGAGTTCAACGACCAGATCATCGACGCCGCCGTGAAGTTGGCCGAGGTCTGCGACGCCCGGCTGGAATTGCTGCATGTGTTTGACTGGACGTCCTTGTATGCCCAGGACATGGGCTTTGGCGCACTGCCGCTGGCCACCGGCATTTATGAAGCGTTGGGCGCGGCTCAGCACGATGTGTTTGCGGCGATCGCCGAACGCCATGGGGTGCCACCGGAATGTCGCCACTTCATGGAGGGCATGCCAGTGCCGAGCATTTGTGAGTTCGCCGCCGGGCACCACACCGATGTCATTGTCATGGGCACGGTGCAGAACAAAGGACTGGACAAGTTACTGGGGAGCACCGCCGAGCAGTTGTTGCATCGGGCGCCCTGCAGTGTGTGGGCGATCAAGCCAGGCCGGATGTTGCAATCCTGAGCAATGGGGCGCGTGAGTCGTGTGGCGGCGAGCGGGAGTCAGCCGGGAGACGGTCGATGGCAACCCACGACCAGTTGCTTGAGTCCTTGCATATTCTGGATCTTGACGTCACGCC
>Ga0302172_10000336_pt1 | contig 13989 bp, 10 predicted proteins | sample I_Fen_N2_3_FD_198777 | JGI IMG/M metagenome (GOLD analysis project Ga0302172, IMG submission 198777) | Peat permafrost microbial communities from Stordalen Mire near Abisko, Sweden - I_Fen_N2_3 | ecosystem: Environmental > Terrestrial > Soil > Wetlands > Permafrost | place: Sweden: Abisko... | reverse complement strand
CAGGTTTGAGTGTTCAGTCTGCGGGTTTGGCTCTTCGGGCCTTAAAGAACTCGCTCAACACCGCCCCACACTCCTGCGCCAACACCCCGCCTTCAAACAACACCCGGTGGTTCAAAAAGCCCTGGGTAAAAAACTGCCCCTGACTCTGCACAATCCCGGCCTTGGGCTCCAGCGCGCCATACACCACCCGCGCAATCCGCGAGTGCACGATCAGGCCGGCGCACATGCTGCACGGCTCCAGCGTCACGTACAGCGTGCTGCCGGGCAGGCGATAGTTACTGGCGGCCAAGGCGGCGGCGCGGATCGCGACCATCTCGGCATGGGCGCTCGGATCGTTGCCGCTGATCGGGCAATTGAAGCCGCGCCCGATGATTTCGCCGTCCTGCACCAGCACCGCGCCCACGGGCACTTCACCCAACGCGGCGCCTTGTGCAGCCAGGGCCAGGGCTTCGCGCATGAAGTCGCGATCACGGCTGCGGTCGATGATCGCGGCGGGACGAATCTGACGCATCACGCCACCTCGATGGCGGCCATCAGGCCGGTTTCCATGTGATCGATCACATGGCAGTGGAACATCCAGATGCCCGGGTTATCCGCCACCAACGCCACTTGCGCACGCTCGTTCTTGCCCAACAGATAGGTGTCGGTGAAGTACGGAATGACTTTGTGCCGGTTCGAAGCGATGACCTTGAAACTCATGCCATGCAAGTGAATCGGGTGCTGATACTGAGTCATGTTCTTCAATTCGAAAATGTAGCTTTTGCCCTTCTCAAGCTTGGCAATCGGGCGATCAGCGCAAGTCTTGTCCGTGATGTCCCAGGCCTTGCCGTTGATTTGCCACAGGCTAGGCGGTTTGCCGTTATCGACATTCACCGACACCGAACCCACCCACTCGAAATTGAAGTTGAGTTTCTCGGCATTGGCCAGGTCCGGCTCGGCGACCGGGTTGGCAGGCAGCGCCGGCGGCCATGGTGTCGGTGCGTCGGTATTCGCCACTGAACGCAAGGTGCCCAGGCGAACCGGGCCGTTGCGCAGGGACAATTCCTCACCGGCCGGCGGCGCCTTGATCGCCAGGCAAATACGCATGCCGGGGCCAAGCCAGTATTCCTTGCCCAGCGGGCGCGGCTCGATGGGATTGCCGTCCAATGCGTAGATCTGCGCTTCGACACCGGGGATGTTGAGTCGATAGGTCAGCGTGTTATCGAGATTGAGCACGCGCACTCGGGTGATCTGCCCGGCGGGCAAGTCGATCACCGCTTGCGAGACGCCATTGATGGTCGACAAACGTCCCGCCGTACCGCCGCGCGCCGCTTCACGAGGAATGCTGAAGGCAACGAAAGCGCCTTCTTCATCGACGTGCCAGCTCTTGAGGCTCAGGGTTTTTTCGTACTTGAAACCGGTGGGCTCACGCTCCTCGATGATCAGCGGACCGACCAGCCCGCGACCAAGCTCTTCGCTGCTGTTCACGTGCGGGTGATACCAGTAGCTGCCCGCATCGGGCACGCGGAATTTGTAATCGAAGTATTCCCCCGGCAGCACCGGCAGTTGCGAAACGTAAGGCACGCCATCCATCTCCAGCGGCAGGCGGATGCCGTGCCAGTGAATGGTGGTTGCCACAGGCAGGTGGTTGATGAAACGCACCCGCAGCCAGTCGCCCTGCCGGACGCGCAACTCCGTACCCGGTGCCGACGGGCCGAATGCCCAGGCTTCGGTCTTGTGCCCGGCCACCAGTTCGACGTCCAGCGGTGCTGCGATCAGTTCGTAGTCGTGACCTGCGTCAGCGTCGGCCATCTTGCCCAACCAGTAACGCGACGCGCCCCCCGCTCCGACACCAACGACAACAAGACCGGCCAGGCCACCGAGGATTTGGCGACGGGTAAAGGACATGAACTCAACTACCTCACGTATCAGCGACAGGCCCGCGAGCCTGCAAAAGGCGAATACGATACACCTGCGGATGAGAAACAGTAAGGGCGGCGCGGCGGTTGGCCGCAGCAGATACGATCGTTCCCACGCGCGTGGGAACGATCTAGCAGATTACGTGAGGCCAGTGATCAGATGCACCACCCCATCATCGAGCATCATGACGCCCGGCACACCGGCCACGGTCAATGCCTGTCGATCCATCCGCGCCCCATCCCGCAACTCCACCCGCACCCGGGTCAGCGCCACAGGTTGCTGCGACTTGAGGTTATCCACACCGCCCAAGGCCGCCACGACCTCCGGCGCCAGGCCTGATACTACTTGCGCGACAACTTGCGGCTCATCCACCACCAGATCCGGTGTCAATGCTTTCCAGAACGCCCGCTGCATTTTCTCGAACATGTTCAGTTCTCCAGAACCCGTGAAGTATCGACCGTCGCCTCGTGATGCAGCCGCAACGCCTCGCGCACTTGTTCGGCGCTTTCCAGCCCCAGCACCTGCTGGGCAATGGCTCGGCAATCTGCCAGGTCCACTTCGCGAACGGCTGCCTTGATCGCCGGAATCAACGGCACGCTCGCTGACAACTCATCCACGCCAAGCCCCAACAACAGCGGCACCGCCAGCGTCTCGGAGGCCATGGCTCCGCACACACCGACCCATTTTCCATGGGCGTGCGCAGCTTTCACGGTGCTGGCAATCAAGCGCAAAACCGACGGATGAAAGCTGTCGGCCTGACTGGCCAGGCGCGGATGATCGCGGTCCATCGCCAAGGTGTACTGCGTAAGGTCGTTGGTGCCGATAGAGAAGAAGTCGACTTCTGGTGCAAACAGATCAGCCATCAGTGCCGCGGCTGGCACCTCGATCATGATCCCCAGTTTTGGCAGCTGCGTGAGCCCCAATGCCAGCGCTTCTTCTTCAAGCAGCTGACGAGCCAAACGCAACTCCGACAGCTGTGTGACCATCGGCAGCATGATGTGCAGCCGAGCCAGGCCGGCGCTGCTCAGGATCGCCCTGAACTGATCGCGCAACAGTTGCGGACGCTCCAGGCACAAACGAATCCCGCGCAGCCCCAGGAATGGATTGGTTTCGCTGTCCATCGGCACGTAGGCCAGAGGTTTGTCGCCACCGACGTCCAGTGTGCGCACCACCAGATTGCGCGCCGGCCCGAGGGCCTTGGCGATGTCGCTGTAGGTGGACGCCTGCTCGTCATGGCTCGGCGCATGATTGCGATCCAGGTAAAGAAACTCCGAACGCAGCAAGCCGACACCTTCGCCTCCCAGCGCCACGGCCTGCTCGGCTTCAGCCAGCGAAGCAATGTTGGCGGTCACTTCAACATGATGGCCATCGCGGGTGCAGGCGGCGACCGAGGCGTGCGCCAACTCATGTTGCTGGCGTTGCCGTTCCAGCCGGCGCCGGGTGCGCAACTGCTCGATAGCCGCCAGGTCGGGGTCCAGTTGCAGTTCGCCCTTATCGGCATCGAGCAACACTTGGGTGCCGTTGGCCAGTGTCAGCACTTGAGCAGGCAGCCCACAGATCGCCGGCAAACCAAACGCCCGAGCGAGAATGGCGACATGGCTGGTCGCCCCGCCGCCCACCGTGGCGAAGCCCAGCACCTTGCAGGTATCGAGCCCGGCAGTCTGTGACGGCGTCAATTGTTCAGCGATCAGGATCGCCCCCTCAGGTAGCTCCATCGCTTGATCCCGTATGCCGAGGATCAGCTTGAGCACCCGCTGGCCCACATCGGACAGGTCCGCCGCACGTTCCGCGAGCAAGGCGTTGCCCAGGCTTTTGAACAGGGTTGCAGTCGACTCGGTGGCTGCGCGCCAGGCAAACCCGGCGCTTTTGCCTTCGTCGATCAGCACGTGAGCCGCTTCCAGCAACCCCGGGTCTTCGAGCAGTTCCTGATGCGCCTTGAAGATGTCGGCCTGTCCAGAGCCCTTGGCGTTTTCACACAACTGTTGCAAAGCCTGCGACGCTTCGGCGAGGCCACGGGACAGATGATCGCGTTCAACTTGCTGTGTGACGCCGAATTCATTCACCTCCAGTTTTTGTTCGGTGAGCTGCACCACTTGGCCAAACGCCGATCCGGGCGATGCGCAGACTCCACGCAGCACCGTCAGCGATTGAGCTTCCATCGGCTTGGCTTGAACCTCGGCCTGAACCTGTGCCGAGGCCACCGCTTCACCGCATCCGGTCAGCAGCAGATCGGCCAGCACCGTAATCGCCGCTTCAGCATCCGGGCCGGCCGCACTGACTTGCACGACCTCACCGTGCGCCGTCTGCAATGCCATGATCGCCACCAGGGATTTGGCGTTCGCACTCTCCTGTTTCTTATGCAGGTAAATGCTCGCCGAAAAGCCTTTCGCCGCTTGGGCGAACACGGCTGCCGGGCGAGCGTGCAAACCATTCGGGTTGGCCAGGGTCACCGGCTGGGAAAACACCGCGTCGCCCTCTTCTGGCACCAGCTTTTGTGAGGTCTGCTCGACGGGATTCAAACTCAACAGTGGCTGGCCACTGTCGACCAGACCCGATGGCGGCGTCAGCCAGGTGAACGGCTCGCCACTGACCACCAGCATCAACGTCAACAAGCTGCGTGCATTCAATGCGACAAAGTCGACATCAAACTCGATCAGCGCCTGACCGACGTCCACCTGCTGGCCTTCCTCCACCAGACGCGTGAACCCCTTCCCTGCCAGGTTCACCGTGTCGAGACCAATGTGCATCAACACCTGCACACCGTTCTCGTCGGTGATGCTGATCGCATGCCCGCTGGCCTGCACATTGCTGACCACTCCCGCCAACGGTGCGCACAACGAATTTTAAGTAGGGTCGATGCACACGCCATCGCCGATCACCCGGCTGGCAAAGACCGGATCAGGCACAAGATCCAGCGGCATCAATACGCCGGACAAGGGCGCGTGCAGTTGCAATTGTCGGGGTGTGGCCATGACGTCACCTGCTGTTTGATTCTTTGAAGTGCCGATGGAGCGCGAGGCTCCGACAGCATCGCTTATTTCCACCAGTACTCAACTTGCAATCCGACATTCGAGCCATGCCGCGCCGAACCAAAGGCGCCGGTGTCGGACAACGCCGAACCTGCCGCCAGTTCATTGGCCGCCCGTTTGGCCGCCTCGTTCCAGCTGGCATAGGTGTAATACAGTCGCACCTCGGGGCGTTCCCAGAATCCCGGGCCTTTGGGCGACCAGGTCGGGGCGAAGGTGAACTTGCTCAACTTGCGCGTACCGCCCGTGGCCTCGACCTGATCGTGACCCAGCTCGGTCACCAGTTTGAACTGCTCGGTTATTGCGTAAGCCGGGCGAATGCCCAAGGACATCCAGTTCTGATCGCCGCCGTCGGGGCGAATGTCTTTCTGGTAGACCGCTTCGACTTGCCCGCCAAACCGCGGCGTCACTTGCCAGTCGAAGAACTCCACCACACGGTAGCTTTTGCTGCTGTCGTCCAGCTTCACGTTACCGGTATAGCCCAACCCGGTGCCGGGGCCTTCGCCATACTGGAACGCCAGTTTGTTCTTGCCGCCCAGAAAGCCTTTCTGCACATGCTGGGTGGTGATCGCCCAGCCGCGATGAGCATCGCGGCTGTCGGGTTTGTCGATGTAGCTCAGGCCGAATTCCAGCGCACCGCCGGGGTTGGTGTCGAAGCCGGCGATGTTGAAGTCGTGACGACTGATGTAATTCTTCTGGTACAGGTTGTCCTTGCGCGAGAAGGCGTAGCTGTATTTCAGGTCGCCGATCAGCACGTCCTCGATGCCACCGCCCGTGGCGCTCTGGTTCCAATAGTAGAAGTCGGAAATATGGATGTCGTTGCGTTTGTAGTAACGCCGACCGGCCCACAACGAACCGCCGTTGAGCACGGGCATGTTCGACCACTGCGTGTACAGCTGCGGCATGCGTACAGAGCCGTTATCGCCGTTGAACGTCAGGTCCTTGTTGTACTGGTTGTACAGGGACGCCATGCCGTCGACGCTGAGCACCGAACCATCATCGAGCGTGAACAGATCCTGTCGCAATTCCAGCTCCGCGTATTGCTCGCACTCGTTGCCCAAGCGGTATTTGGTCTGCGCTCCGGGCAGTTGGAAACACTGCTGCTTGCCACCGTTGACCGACGTCCCGACGCCGCTGCGCAGGTATCCACCAAACTCCAGGGCCTGCGCCGACAATGGCAAGGCCAGGCACACGCTTGCGACTGCAAGGCTGCGATTTATTGTTGTTTTCAAGAACCACTCCATTATTTTTATTGTGTGTCGCAACAAAATCGGCGCGCAAAAATCCCCCGCGCAGCGTTCTGCGTGTTTTTTAAAATTGGTATTTTTAGTGGTCGGTCAGTCGGTCAGATGCAAAACGAATGACTCATAGGGTCTTAGAAGAATCAGCCGGTTTCGCGGCGGACAGTCCGGGTGGTTGCTAATGACCAGGCGTTGAGCCATCGTCTCGCTGATCACGTCATCCGGGAGTTCGACTTCACACGGCGTGCCATAGAAGTTGTTGAGCACCAACAAACGCTCGCCATCGCCTTCACGCACATACGCCCAGAGTTGCAAATGCTCAGGCAACAATTGCCGATAGACACCCTCGGACATCAGCGCTTCACTGCGACGCAAAGCGATCAACCGACGGTAGTGATGCAGCACTGAATCCGGGTCGTCGAGTTGGCTGGCGACGTTGATTGTCTGCGCGTTGGCCGGCACACCAATCCAGGGCTGGGCCGTGCTGAAACCGGCATTCGACTCAGCGTTCCAGTGCATCGGCGTTCGGCCGTTGTCCCGGGACTTTTGCATGATCGCCGCCATGTTTTCAGCATCGCTCGCACCCGCCTCGCGCTTGAGCCGGAAGATGTTCAGCGTCTCGACATCGCGGTATTGATCGATGTGATCGAACCCCGGATTGGTCATGCCCAACTCTTCGCCCTGGTACACAAACGGCGTGCCCTGGAGAAAGTGCAACGCTGTGCCAAGCATCTTCGCCGACACCACGCGATGCTCGCCGTCATGGCCAAAACGCGAGACCACTCGCGGCTGGTCGTGGTTACACCAGAACAGCGCGTTCCAGCCACCGCCTGCCTGCATACCGGTCTGCCAGTCGGAAAGGATGCGCTTGAGCTGGAGGAAATCGAAATCGGCGCGAATCCACTTCTGCAGGTTTGGATAATCGACTTTCAGGTGGTGGAAGTTGAACGTCATCGACAGCTCTTTCGACTCCGGCGTCGAGTAGCGAATGCAGTGTTCCAGACTGGTGGAGGACATCTCGCCGACGTTGATCAGGTCATGCCCCTCGAAGACTTCACGGTGCATTTGCTGCAAGTACTCATGCACGTTCGGGCCATCGGTGTAGAAGCGTCGACCGTCGGTGTCGTCTTCAGGAAAATCCGCAGGTTTGGAGATCAGGTTGATCACGTCAAGACGGAAACCACCCACGCCCTTGTCGCGCCAGAAACGCATCATCTTGAAGACTTCGGCGCGCACCTTCGGGTTGTCCCAGTTCAGATCGGCCTGGGTGTGATCGAACAGGTGCAGGAAGTACTGACCGGTCTGGGCTTCGTACTCCCAGGCCGACCCGCCGAACTTCGACTCCCAGTTGTTCGGCTGATCGCGCCAGATGTAAAAGTCGCGGTATGGATTGTCGAGGCTGCTGCGAGCCTGTTGGAACCAGGTGTGTTCGATGGACGTGTGGTTGACCACGATATCGAGCATCAACTTGATCCCGCACTTGCCCGCCTCGGCAATCAGCAATTCACAATCGGCCATGGTCCCGTAGCTTGGGTCGATGGCGTAGTAATCGCTGATGTCGTAACCGTTGTCGCGCTGTGGTGAACGCAGGAACGGCGTGATCCACAGGCAATCGACTCCCAGCCAGTGCAGGTAATCGAGCTTGGCCACAACGCCGAGCAAATCACCCGTGGGGTTGCCAGCGTGGCTATGAAAACTCTTCGGGTAGATCTGGTAGATCACCGAACGTTGCCAGTCTTGCATGGCGGATTCCTTCAAGAAATTGATGCGTTACGCAACCCGATACCCGGGCCGGACAATCTTCATGCTCAAACCACAGGTCAGGACAAACGGCACGACCATGGCAATCACCATCCCGATCACAAACATCGGAATGAACTGCGGGATGATTGAAATGAAACCGGGCAAGCCGCCGACGCCAATCGCCGAGGCCTGGACCTTGTTCAGCGACAGGAAGATGCAGCCCAGGGCCGAGCCGGCCAGGGCGGCATAGAACGGAAATTTGTAGCGCAGGTTGACCCCGAACATCGCCGGTTCGGTGATGCCGAAATAAGCGGAGATTGCCGAGGTCGAGGCCATGGATTTGTCCCGCGCATTGCGGGTCATGTAGAACACCGCCAATGCCGCGCTCCCCTGAGCGAGGTTGGACATGACGATCATTGGCCAGATGAACGTGCCGCCCTGGGTGGAGATTAGCTGCAAGTCGACTGCGAGAAACATGTGGTGCATGCCGGTGATCACCAGCGGCGCGTAGAGCAACCCGAAAATCGCACCGCCGACCATCGGCGCCAGGTCGAACAGGGTGACCACGCCCTCGGTGATGAGAATGCCGAGATGCCGGGTGACCGGGCCTATCACTGCCAGCGCCAGCACGCCGGTGACCACAATGGTTGTGATCGGCACCACCAGCAGCTGCACCGCGTTCGGGACCCGCGCCCGCAGCCATTTTTCGATGACACTCATTACATAGGCCGCCAGCAGGATCGGCAGGATCTGGCCCTGGTAACCGACCTTCTCAATCTGGAACACACCGAGGATGTCGAAATACGGAAGGCGCTGGCCGTCGAGTCCGGCAACGGCCTTGCCGTAGTTCCAGGCATTGAGCAGATCGGGGTGAACGAGCATCAGACCGAGCACGATGCCGAGGATCTCGCTGCCACCAAAACGCTTGGCCGCCGACCAGCCCACCAGCGCCGGGAGGAACACGAACGAAGTGTTGGCCATCAGGTTGATCAGGCTCCAGAGACCGTCGAGGGTGGGATAGGCCTCCAGCAGTGTCTTGCCGTCGATGAACATACCCTTGGCGCCCATCAGGTTGTTGATGCCCATCAACAGGCCCGCAATGATCAGCGCTGGCAGGATCGGCATGAAGACGTCGGAAAACACCCGCACCAGGCGCTGCATGGCGTTGATCTTGTCGGCGCTTTTCTGTTTGACGTCGGCGATGGTCGACGCAGCCAGACCGGTCTGGCGTCGCAGTTCGGCGTACACCTTTTCAACTTCGCCAGGGCCGATGACCACCTGGAACAGGCCGCCGGTGAAGAACGATCCCTTGACCAGATCGATCTGGTTCAACGTGGCGCTGTTGACCAGGCTCGGATCCTTGAGGGCCAGGCGCAGCCGCGTGACACAGTGCGCGGCCTGCTCGAGGTTGTCGCTGCCACCGAGGCTTTGCAGCAGCTCGCTGGCGATGTTCGGATAGTCGTGGCTCATGCTTGATCTTCCGCTGTAGTTTTTTGTTATTGGCAGCACGCCGAAGCGAAAAGTACTCGTCTGTACGAGTTAAAGCAACAACTCGTATAGACGAGTTTAACTTTGTTTATTTTGACCCGGCCGGCGGCGACATTTCCTACGCTTGAAGTGGATGAAACCCAAAGCCGCATGGACAAACCCCTACCCTGCCCTTAAGGTTCGAACCCTGAGTACATCGCGGCACAGAGCCCTCCCATGAGTAAATACAACCAGATCTACAGCGATCTGCTTGCCAGCATCACCACCGAACGTCTGGAACGCGGTGCACGATTGCCCTCCGAAACCGAGTTGATGGACAGCTACCAAGCCAGTCGCGGCACCGTGCGCAAGGCCATCGAGCAATTGCAGGAGCGCGGGTTCGCCCAGAAGGTCCACGGCAAAGGCACCTTCGTGCTGTCGACCAACCCGATCGAGTTCCAGTTGGGCGGCATCGTGAGCTTCCAGGAGACTTACCCGCGACTGGGCAACGACGTCAGCACCGAGGTGGTCGAATTCACGCAGATCCCTCTTGAAGGACCGCTGCTCGAACACATCAAGGCTGAGGAAGGCAGCCTGATCACGCGGATCAAGCGCGTGCGGCGCATCGACGGTAAACGTGTGATTCTCGACATCAACCATTTCGTCAGCGATGTCATTCCCGGCTTGTCCCGAGACATCGCAGAGCACTCGATCTACGCGTTTATCGAACAGACCCTGCAACTGCAAATCGCCTACGCCCAACGCACCATAGAAGCCGTGCCCCGCAGCAAGGATGACCAGCAGCACCTGGACCTCGACGGCCAGAGCCATGTGATCGTGGTCAGCAACCAGACGTTCCTGCAGGACGGTCGCCAGTTCGAATACACCGAATCGCGTCACACCCTCGACAAATTCTACTTTTCGGATGTGGCCCGTCGCTGACCCTACACGGTCGCGCATCGCGTTTGGGCATATCTATGTAGTGCACTCCTCCTGAGCAAATGGGCGATCCTCACCGCCCCATTTTCTCAAGGAGCGAGAAATGAACTTACCTGAATCAGTTGCCCCATCCCTTTTGCCGAATCCCACGGATGAGCAATCCCTGAAAGCCCTGGTGCTGCCTTTTACCGAGGCCTGCCCCGACATGCATGCGATGGCCTACGACGTCGCAAAAGGCATACTCGATAAACACGGAATCAAAGGCATCGACCCGGACAAGGTCTGGTGGCACCGCTTCGATAACGTATCGGTCAGCAGCACCAAGGCTTTTCTGGGCTGGGAGCGTTATCCCAAGCCTTGCGAGTCGCTGACCTTGCCGCAACTGGTGGTCCAGCGATTCCGCCTCAGCGATCAGGAAGACCCTGGCATGCCGGATGGCGACGGAGGCTTCTACAACGAAGGTCCTCACGCCTCCATTTTCAACGAAACCAATGAAATCCGAATGTACCCCAGGGATGTTCTGAAGGACTTCTGGGCGCTCAATTTCGCTCAATCCTACCGGGAAAAAATGGAGCGTTTCTGGCCACGCCATTCGGACGATTTTCGGACCCTCGCCAAACTCAACTTCCTGGTGCAGGCACTGGACGAACATGACGGCGCAAGACTGAACAACGAAAATCTCAAGACCGTGATCAAAGCCGTGGCCGGCAATGTGAGCTGGCCGGTCAGCCTCGACATGCTGCGAGCGCAGGCACCGACCGTGGACGGATTACGCGTGTGTGCGCTGGATATCGGCGGTTATCAGGCTACCGATATCCTGTGCATCACCGATCGCAACGGCGTGAACATCCTTTACACACCGGGTGAAACCCAGACCTTTCACATCTTTGCCACCCTGCTCGATTTCCATTGGTGGCTGTTGCTGCAAAACAACTATGCAGAGAATCGGGCGCGATTCATGAGTCATTTCCCGTTGTCTGCCCAACAGCAGGACAACGGTAAAATCGGCTTGAACGCCACGATCGATCTGCTCTACACAACATGGGGCGCCTACGACCATCACCTGATCAATCAAAACGCCGAGCCGATCAGCGGCGATGTTTTCAGCTGGTTACGCGACTCGGTGAAGGCGCGCATGTACAGCGATGCGGACCTGTCCCTGCACTCCAACGGACACTTGCGAAAAAAAATGTGGATCGGCTATTTGAACGCATTCGTCCATATCTTCGGTTCGATGGCGGGCCTTGGGTGGCCCGTGGCGTTGGCCGCCGTTGGCGCCGGCATTGCCGATATGGGTTTGAACATCGACCAGGCAATCAATGGCAGTACCAAGGCCGAGCGCAAGGCCGGTGTCGTGGGCGCGATCTCCAGCGGTATCGAAACGCTGTTCAACCTGCCGTTCCTACGCGGAGCAACGGAGCTTGCCGAAGTCAGTGAAGCCAGCGAAACCTTCAGCCCACAGGAAAGGGCCACCGAACCTGTCAATGAACGACCAACCACCCCTTCGGACCTCCCGCCCATCGCCCGATTCGCCCCCGGCCCGGCGTATGCCGAGCAAGGTACGGAGCTGCTGTCGTCCTTTGAAACCAATGAAGTGCTGGATGGCTTGTCGCCCGTCAGCGACGAAGGCAAGTTTGCCGGTATCTATCAGCCTTCAAGCGGCGGCAGCTATGTGTTGATCAACGACAGCTACTACCTTGTACGCTACGTCGAGGCATTGAAAACCTGGGTCATCATTGACCCGGCCAACCCCTATTCGTTTTATCGCAGCCTGCCAGTCCGGCTCGACGCGGCGGGAGAATGGCAACCTATCAACCGTCCGGGTCTGTTCGGTGGCGGCAAGTTCGACGGACTATGGCCCTGGGGCCGTGACAGCACCGCGCTGCCTGACATCGACAGCCCGCCCAGCGCATACGATATGCCCCAGGCTTCGCGCGAACAGCTCAAAAACCTTGCCCAAGGGGGAGGAAGCAAATACGACCTCAAAGACTACGCCGCCAGCCTGCCCAAGCCTGACGGCAGCAATCCGGTTGCCGACTTCAAGGAAATGCGTAAATCCCTGTACCGGGATGCCACAGCATTCTTCGAATCAAATACCTTTCCGGCCAGGCCCGAAATCCCTACGCTGCCAGCGCGTCTGCCTATCAAAGACATCATCAAGAAACTGTTTCGCCTGACATCAGGGCTGGTGGTCGGTGAGAGCCATTCAAGTGTGGCTAGTAAACAGGTCCTGATTGAAAACATGGAGGTCCTGAGCAAGCAGAAGGTCAAGACGCTCTACATGGAGCACTTGCTGACCGACTTTCATCAGGCTGATCTGGATGTGTTCAATCGAACGGGGACTATGTCCGAAAATCTCGAACGCTACCTGAAAGTTCTGGATCAAGGGCACGGCACCGACCCCAGCGGTCAGTTCACGTTTCTGGAATTGGTCAAGGCTGCCCGCCGAAGCCATATCCGGGTGCAGGCCATAGATTGCATGGCCAGCTACCGGAGCACGGGAATGACCGGTGTCGAACCTGATTTCCGGCAAAGGATGATGAATTTTTTTGCCCATCAGGTCATCAGCGCCGACCAGGCTGCCCGAGGTGCTCATCGCTGGGTCGCGCTAATGGGCGACAGTCACGCCAGCACATGGGGCGGCGTGCCCGGTGTCAGCGAACTGGAGGGCGGCATCAGTTTGCGCATAGAAAGCACCGACGCCGGTACGGCGCGGGGCATCGAAGTGGACCCGGGGCGCATTCCAACCGATAACTTCGGCCGACCGCTGGCCAGCGTCAAAGGCGATCTGCGTCTGCAACTGGATACTCCGGCCAGTGTTGTGCTGGCCGAAACACTGGAAAAAGGTCTGCGCAATACGGGAGATTGTGTGGTGATGAACATCGATAACACGGCCACGCTCATCCACCGCAGCAGCGACGGCACTATCGTTCGCACAGTGATCCAGCGCGAATCCGGTTCGTTCTACATTGAGCGGCCAAGTTGGCCGTCCATCAGCGGCCGGCGTTTCCCCAGCATCACGGACCTTTCGACAGCGTTAAGGCTCATGGGACTGAGACCGGTCAACGTGGCAGGGTCCTGATACGCAAAAGCCCCGTGAATTTGCATTCACGGGGCTTTTGAGGTGCTACCGGCGATCAATCAGACCGGGATCATTCCCACTCAATCGTCGCAGGCGGCTTGCTCGACACGTCGTAAGTGACGCGGGAGATGCCTTCGATTTCATTGATGATGCGGCCGCTGACGGTTTCCAGCAGTTCGTAAGGCAGGTGAGCCCAACGCGCGGTCATGAAGTCGATGGTTTCCACGGCACGCAGGGCAACGACCCAGGCGTAACGACGGCCATCGCCTACAACACCAACCGATTTCACCGGCTGGAACACCACGAAGGCCTGGCTGACTTTGTGGTACCAGTCGGCTTTGCGCAGTTCTTCGATGAAGATGTGGTCAGCGCGACGCAGCAGGTCGGCGTATTCCTTCTTCACTTCACCGAGGATCCGCACGCCCAGGCCCGGGCCCGGGAACGGGTGACGGTAGACCATGTCGTACGGCAGGCCGAGTTCCAGGCCTAGTCTACGGACTTCGTCCTTGAACAGCTCGCGCAGGGGTTCAACCAGCTTGAGGTTCATTTCTTCCGGCAGGCCGCCCACGTTGTGGTGCGACTTGATCACGTG
>Ga0302172_10000330_pt1 | contig 14093 bp, 10 predicted proteins | sample I_Fen_N2_3_FD_198777 | JGI IMG/M metagenome (GOLD analysis project Ga0302172, IMG submission 198777) | Peat permafrost microbial communities from Stordalen Mire near Abisko, Sweden - I_Fen_N2_3 | ecosystem: Environmental > Terrestrial > Soil > Wetlands > Permafrost | place: Sweden: Abisko... | reverse complement strand
AAATCACCGGCGGAAGCATGGGCCGGACAGGATTGAAGCGCGCCAGGCCGGTAACGGCCCCCTCGGAAGTTCTGAGAGAGCGGTCACAAACCAGGCGCAGTGCATGACGACGCAATCAGTGCAGAAGAGTTCGAAATACCGACTGCAGTGTAAGTCCCGGGTAGAACCCCGGGATTTCGGCGGCTCCTGCCTGGAGTCGCGCTGATCGCATCAATCCTTCCAATGGCCCCGCTTAGCTTCCGGTGAAGATAAACCGGAGTTTCAATGAACAAGGAATTGTTTGTCTCTGCCACTCCTCACGAGACCAAAGTGGGGATCAATGAAGACGATCAGCTGGCAGAAATCTACCTCGAGCGGGAAAACGAATACACCTTAGCAGGTTCGATTTACAAAGGACGAGTCACGCGCGTGCTGCCCGGCATGCAGTCTGCCTTCGTGGATATCGGACTGGAGCGGGACGCCTTTCTTTACGTATCCGACTTCATGGATTTGGAACAGCAGGACGAAGACCTGGATGAAGTGATTCCAGCGAATCGTCCGGTAGCCGAGGGCCGTCCGCCGCGCAGTGGCGAGCCGGCGGCGCACCTGAGTGAAGGCCAGGCCTTCGGTGCCGGGGAAATCGAGAGCGCGGCCGCAGAAGGCGCGGACACGGAAGCAGTGTCTGCCGAGGGATCGAGTTCCAGCGATGCTTCGCGCGATAGCGGCAATCGGGGACGGCGGCGCCGCCGCGGACGTCGCCCGGAACGGGGAGAACGCCCCGACCGCAATGAGCGCCCGGAGCGTACGGAACGTCCCGAGCGTGGCAGTGAACGCCCGGAGCGCAGCGCTCGCGAGCGCAGCGGGTCCGAAACGCGCTTCCAGCGGCCGCAAGTTCAACCGCCGCCGCCGGCTTCACGTACGGGCCGCGATTACGATTACGGGCCGCCACCGGGATATCAACCGATGATTCTTCCCGGAGAATCGATTTCGAAGTACCAGCGGCAGGCGCAGGCACCGGCTTCTCCGGGGAGAGCGTTGTCGGAGCGGCAGCCGGTTCCGATCGCATCTTTCCCGGAAGACGAGCCCATGTTTGCCATGAGCCAAGCCGAACCGCTTCATGAACAGCATGAGCACGTGATTCCGGCGGAGGTTGAGGAGGAAGTGACCGTTCCGTTCTATGAGGCGGCAGCTTCCGAAGTGGTGGAATCTGGCGTCACCCCGCAGGCCGCGGAGCAGTTAGACACCGCTGCCGCGCCTGAGATGGCGCATGAGGCCGATTTCAGAGTTGCTCTGCACGGCCCCGCGGGACATCTGGCGGAAGAAGAGATCGAAGAAGAAGAAACCGACCTGGATTCCTACGTCGACGAACTGGAGGAAGAGGACGGCTTCGACGAAATGGAAGAAGAAACCCAGGCGGCAGGCGATTTTTCTCCGGTGGAAGAAGTGCATGAGGCCCTGGTCGCGACTGCGGCAATCGAGGGAACCGAGGCCGAGGGCACCCCGCATCCAGAGGGCAGTGTAGAGCCCGTCGAGGCAGTGGAAGAACAGGAAGAGCGCGAAGCGGCGGAACTGGAACTCGAAGAAGCGCAGGAAGAAGCGGAGGCGCTTCTGGAAGCCGAAGCCATTGGCGCCGGGACCGTGGATGCCAGCGCCGAGGTGCGCGCGCCGGTTTCAGAGGCAAGATTGCAGCGCGCCCCGCATCCGGCTCCGGAATTTGACCGCCGGCGCGGACGCCGCGGGGGGCGACGCTTGCGCCGCCGTGAGAACCATGTCGTGCCCCAGATCAGCGACCTGCTGAAAGAAGGGCAAGAAATACTGGTGCAGATCGCCAAGGAGCCCATCGGCAAGAAGGGCGCCCGCATCACCAGCCACATCGCCCTGCCGGGACGTTTTCTGGTGTTCATGCCGACCGTGAACCACACGGGCGTGTCACGCAAGATTTCGTCCGACGAAGAACGGCAACGGCTGAAGCGAATCATTATCAGCGAGCGGGAAAACGGCGCCGGTGGATTCATTGTGCGCACGGCGGCACAGGGCGCCTCCGACGAAGAACTTCGGGCCGACATCCGGTTCCTGAAGAACCTGTGGAACGAAATCAAGACTCGGTCGGACGAGAGCAAGCCTCCGGCATTGATCTATCACGATCTGAATGTGGTGGAACGCGTTCTGCGCGACCAGGTGACTTCCGATTTCTCCGTCATCTGGGTGGACAACGAACAGGAATACGAGCGCATTCTGCGTTTCGCCAACCGTTTCCAGCCGACGCTGGTAAAGCGGGTCAAGCTCTACACCAAAGAGACGCCGTTGTTCGAGCAGTTCGGGCTCAGTGAGGAGATCAACAAGGCGCTGAAGTCGAAGGTCTGGCTGAAGAGCGGTGGCTACATCGTGATCAATCAGACCGAGGCGCTGGTCGCAATCGACGTGAATACCGGCAAGTACGTCGGGAAGACAGCGCGGCTGGAAGATACCATCGTCAAGACCAACGTGGACGCCATCAAGGAGATTGTGCGGCAGATTCGGCTGCGCGACCTGGGCGGCATCATCGTGATTGATTTCATTGACATGGACGAGCGTCGCAACCGGCAGAAAGTGATGCAGGCGCTGGAAGAGGCGCTGCGCCACGACCGGGCGCCGTCGAAGGTGCTTCAGTTCAACGATTTCGGCCTGGTCGCGATCACGCGTAAGCGCGTGAAGCAGTCGCTCGAGCGCACCATTGGATCACCGTGTCCGTATTGCCAGGCCACGGGCTTTGTGAAATCGGTGAGCACGATCTGCAACGAGGTATATGTCGAGATGCGCAAGCTGGTCAAGGAACTCGACCACAGCGATGTGATGCTGCGGGTGAATCCCGAGGTCGGGAAAGCTCTGAAAGCAAACAACGCGCACCTGCTGAACGAAATGGAAGAGCTCACGAAGAAGACGATCATCGTGAAATCCGATCCCGCGTTGCACCAGGAGCAGTTTGACATTAACTAGCTTCCAGCTATGAGCTACTAGCTGCTGGCGAACATGAACCAGAAAGGGACGGGCATGGCGCTCGTCCCTCTTTGTTTTGAGTGGAGTCTCTATCGCCAGCAGCACCCGCGATCATTTCTAAATCAGCCCTTCTCGAACTCTGCGCAGGAAAGCTTCGCCAGCTGCTCGCGCTTGAGCCATGATCTTGGAGTCGTTTCGATGCTCCAGCGCCACGTCTTGCAGTGCAATCTCCACCGCGTCTTTCGGCTTGTATCCAACCTTCAGCAGTTTCCGCACTCGCTCGACGAATGGTGGTTCCTTCGAAGTGTTCACCATCGGCTCAGGCGGGAACGGAACCGTTTCACATGCGTGCTCGTTGAATCGCGCGCTGGCGAGGCGATCGTAGGCGCGTCGGGCTGCGGGATCGCTGAGGAAGGTGGGGACGGGAAATTTCCACGAACAAGCCGAGCAACTCCATCCGGCATCCGGGTTTTCGATCCAGACCAAAGCTCGCATCACTAACCTGTCAATCTGCCAGCGGGTACTCCCTCATAATCCGCCAGGGCAACCCGATTACGCAACGTACGCCTGTCTCAGGGGGAATCCGTGGAAGGGATGGACGTGGAACTGGTTCCGGTTACCGTAACTTCACGCCTGCGACAGGATCTTGGCCACCTGATCGGTGCGGTCGCGCAGTTTGTCGAGCGAGAGGCGGATCGCGTCGCCTTTACCTTGCGGGCCGCCAGCGCCAGCAAGCAAAGTCGCGGAGCCGGCCGATTCCGAGAGCTTGGTAGACAAATCAATTAACACCACCAGCGAATCCGCGTGCAGCTTCCAGATGGAAGGGGAGTTGTGGGAACGCTTCAGCTCTTCCATTTCGGTGGTGATGCGCGCGGTCATGGACACGATCCTCAGAAGCATGCGGGCCACATCCGCCCGCGGACTCACTTCTTCCAGATAGTCGGCGGTGAAGGCTTCCACCTCGGCCGGGCTGAGCATCAGGTTGAAGTAGCGCATCGGAACGATCTGGCGGAACTTGGGGTCGGCGACGCGCACAAAGATGCGGATGGACTCCTCCACTCGCCGCAGCTTGGCCTCTTCAATCGAGAGCGTCTGGGTCGTGATGGCAGCCGGGACAAACTTGGTTCGGGCGGGCGCGGCCGCGGCGGCTGCCCCGCTCCTGCTGGTAGCCGAGGCCAAGGCCTGAGCCGCACGACGGATGGGCGGCCTGCGCTCTAATTCCTTCTTCAGCTTGGCGACCCGGCGAAACTTTTCCAATGCGGCACTGTAGTCGGCATTGAGCAGATCGGCCTCGTTCAGCGCTGCGACATGCTCGACCGTTACTTCAACCCCGTCCACGGTGCTCAGAATGCTGCCGCCAAGTTCTTCCAGGCGGCGGGCAAAATCCTTAATTTCTTCCGCCGCGCCGGCAAACAGCTTGTCGAACTGTGCCCCGAAGGCGGCATTGTAGGGGGCGATCGTGGCCAACACTCCTGGGTGATAAAACGAGTCTCCCAGCTGGGCCTTCAACTCGCGGACGCGCAGGATGATTCCGGAATCCATGAGCGCGTTGAAATCCTGGAAGCGCTTCGCTTTCTCCAGCAGCGGTCCAAACTCGCGCAGCAGTTGCACGTGCTCGTCCGGCAAGGTGGGGACGTCGGAGTCGGCCAGGATTTCCAGGAGAGCGATTTCAAAAGGCGACAGCGGCAGGGAACCATCCAGTCCATAACCGCTCTGTTCCCACTGTCCGGGAACGCGAGGGTTGCGATACAGGAAGGTGGCGACCAGGTCGGTCTTGTCACGGCTCAGGTCGGAGCCGTCGCGGTGGCGCGCATAGTAGCGCAGCAAGGCTTCGGCGGCTTCGGGATCCAGATCGGAACGCATGCCCAGACGCAGCATGGCGGGGGTGGATGCCCGGTCCAGCAGTTGGATCCAGATGTGCATCCGTTCCAACATGCCGAGGACATCGTCGGCCTGCCGGACTGACTCAGGCGAAAACTCCGATGGAGTGGGGATTTCGCCGCCCAGGTAGTCGCCCAATAGCCGCTGATAGAAACCCTGGACGGACGCCAGCAAGGCTAGCTCCCATTTCGGATCCTCAGCCACCGCGCAACTCCTTGGACGCAGAATGGTCCGGCTATTTTTCAGACGGAGTAATTCTTAGTAGAACCGAAACGGGATTAGAGCGCAATTATTCAGCTGGTTACGGAAGTCACGCGACGGATGGGGGAAACAGTAGCCAGTAGTCAGAAGCCGGTAGTCAGCGGGGGCTGGGAGCAGCGGTCTACTAGCCGCGAGCCCAAGGGCCGCTACTGGAAAACTACCGTCTTATTGCCATACAGCAGAACGCGGTTTTCCACGTGCCAGCGGACGGCTCGCGAGAGGACCACTTTCTCCAGGTCCCGTCCCTTTTCGATAAGTTCTTCGACCGTATCGCGGTGGGAGATGCGGACCACGTCCTGCTCGATGATGGGGCCATCGTCGAGGACCTCGGTTACGTAGTGGGCCGTGGCGCCGATCAGCTTCACGCCCCGCTTGAACGCCTGGTGATAGGGCTTGGATCCGACAAATGCGGGAAGGAAAGAATGGTGGATATTGATGAGATTCTGGGAGCCCACGGTGGCCGTGAACTGGGTCGAGAGCACCTGCATGTAGCGCGCCAGGACCACCAGGTTGCATTGATGCTCCCGAATCAGCGCGATCTGTTTCTCTTCAGCTTCGGTCTTATTGTCCTTCGAGATGGGCACGACGACATATGGGACGCGATAGAAATCGGCAATCCGCTGGTTGTCGGGATGGTTGGAGATGATGAGGGGAATGTCGCACTTCAGCTCTCCGCTATGGTGCCGGTAGAGCAGGTCCTGAAGGCAGTGATCGAACTTGGAGACGAAGATGACCATGCGCGGGCGGTCGCTGGAGTGAGCCAGCCGCCATTGCATCTCGAACTCTTTGGCGACGGGGGCGAACCGCTGCACAAATTCAGAAAGATCGAAGTCGAACTCCGCCGGATCAAACTCAACTCGCGTCAGAAACAGATTTGACTCTTCGTCGCCGTGCTCGTCGGCGAAAAGGATGTTGCCGTTGTGGCGGAAGATGAAGTCTGCAATGGTGGCGACAACACCTTTGCGGTCGGGACAGGACACGAGGAGGATGGCGGAGTTGTGCATAAAGATCAGACTGGTTTCCCATGTGGTCCCCTGTGTCCGCCGTGGTGAAACAAACCTTTAACCACGGGGGGCACAGGGGTTCACAGGGGAAAACTAGCTACTTCTTCAATGCCTTCACGATCTCACGAGCCGCATTGGCGCCAGAGCCGCCGGTCAAGCCTGTTCCCGGGTGCGTTCCGTTGCCACACAGGTACAAGTGCTCGATCGGGGTCTGGTAGCGTGCCCAGTCCAACAGTGGCCGCATAGTGAAGAACTGATCGAGTGCGAGTTCGCCGTGGAAGATATGCCCCCCGGTGAGGCCGTAAGTCTCCTCGAGGTCTCTTGGCGTGATGATCTGGTGGCGAAGAATCTTCTCCGGCAGATTCGGGGCGTACTGTGCAATCGTCTTGACCACCGTTTCACCGAGCGCGGTCCGCTGGGCCTCCCAGTCACTGTTCTTCAGCTTGTAAGGTGCGTACTGCATGTAAATGGACATCACGTGCTGGCCTGCGGGCGCCAGCGATGGATCCGAGAGCGATGGGAACGTGATCTCGAGGTAGGGCGCGCGCGAGGAGTTTCCGTACTTCGATTCGTCGAACGCGCGCTCCAGATAGTCAATCTCGGGACTGATCTGGATGCGGCCCTGGAGCAGGTTGCCATTACCCTTCGCTTTGAGCGCGGTGAAATCGGGAAGGCCCGAAAGCGCGAGATTCATCTTCGCCACCGTTCCCAGGGAACGGTAGTTCTTGATTTTCTGGACGAAGTCCGGGGAGAGATGCGCGGGATCGACCAGTCGCATGAGCGTGCGCTTGGGATCGGCATTGGAAACGACTGCCTTCGCGGAAATTTCTTCGCCGGAAAGAAGCACGACCCCGGTCACGACGCCATCTTTCACGCGAATCTCGGCAACGTCTGCGTTGCTCCGGATTTCAGCGCCTGCCTGCTTAGCTGCCGCAGCCATCGCCTGAGTGACTGCACCCGCGCCACCGGCGGCAAACTGCACCTGTCCGGCAGGGGTCGGATCCGCAGCGGCGCGCAGCAGCAGAACCAGTGCGCTGCCGGCGGACCATGGGCCGAGGTAAGTTCCGAAGATGCCGCGGGCCGCGATGGTGGCGCGCAGGGGTTCGGAATCGAAGAACTCGGAGACCAGATCGGCAACGGCCATCGGGCCCCAGCGCAGCACGCGGTACATGTCTTTCTTGCCGAGGCCGCGGATGGCGCGCCCGGTTTTCAGCATTCCCCAGAGATCGCCGCTCGATGGGTCATCGATATTTGGCGGGGTGAGAACGAGGGCTTCACCCATCACCTTGCCGATCTTGCCGAGCGCTTTGCCGAATTCCACATAACCAGTCGCGTCTTTCTGCGACCACTGGGCGATTTCCTGGGTTGTTTTCTTGAGGTCGTTGTAAAGAACGAGCGCGCGGCCATCCGGCAGCAACGACGCGGTGCTTACTTCCGGAGTGGTGAGCTTGAGCCCGTGCCGCGCCAGTTGCATGTCGCGGACGACGTCAGCCCGAAGCGATCCGGTGTTATGCGCAAGAGTGGAGCAGCGGAAGCCGGGATGAAATTCCTCGGTGATGGCCGATCCGCCAACCAGGGAGCGGCGTTCGAGCACAAGTGGTTTGAATCCGGCTTTGGCCAGATAGAAGGCGGTGACCAGACCGTTGTGTCCGCCGCCGACGATGACGACATCGCGTGTCTCGGCCATGGTCTATGCCACCTTCCCGTCTTTGAGAATTTCGAGCGCGGCCAGGCGGCCCGGGGCGCCCATGATGCCGCCGCCGGGATGGGTTGCCGATCCGCACATGTAGAGGTTCTTGATGGGCGTGCGGAAACGCGCGTATCCGGGCACTGGGCGCAGGAAGAACAACTGCTCGAGCGAGAGTTCGCCCTGGAAGATGTTGCCTTCGGTCAGCCCCCACTCGCGTTCGAGATCGAGTGGAGTGACGACCTGGCGGTGCAGGATGATGTCCTTGATGTTGGGCGCGTACTGGGCAATCGTGTTGACGACGTTGTCGCCAAATTTCTCTTTCTCGGTGTCCCAGTTGAGTCCGGGGGCCAGCTTGTAGGGCGCGTACTGCACGAAGCAGGAAAGGATGTGTTTGCCGGGCGGCGCGAGCGAAGTGTCGGTGAGGGTCGGGATCACCATGTCGATGTAGGGGTGGGTGGACCAGTGCCCGTACTTCGCCTCGTCGTAGGCCTTTTCCATGTACTCGACGCTGGGGGAAATGGACATCGCGCCACGCAGATGGGCGCCGACTCCCGGCATGCACTTGAAATTCGGCAGCCCGTCGAGCGCCATATTCACCTTGCCGGAGGAGCCGCGGAACTTGTAACGCGTCACTCCTTCCATGAATTCGTCGGGCAGGTTGCCGGGCTCGATCATCTTCACAAACGTTAACCGCGGATCCACACTGGAGGAAACGACGTCGGCCAGGATTTCGTCGCCATTGGTCAGAGTGACTCCGTAGGCGCGGTTGTTCTTGACCATGATCTTCGCAATCGGCGCTTCGGTACGGATTTCCACACCCGCTTCGCGAGCCGCGCCGGCGATGGCATTCGAAATAGCGCCCGTGCCGCCGCGCGCGAAACCCCAGGCGCGGAATGCGCCGTCAATTTCGCCCATGTAGTGATGGAGCAGAACATAGGCGGTACCGGGCGACCGCACACCGAGAAACGTTCCGATAATTCCCGACGCCGACATTGTGGCTTTCAGCACATCGGTTTCGAACCACTGGTCGAGGAAGTCGATGGCGCTCATCGTCATCAACTGGACCTGGTTGTACTTGTCCTCGCCGGACATCCCCTGGAAGCGGCGGCCGATGAAGAGCAGCTTCATCAGTTCCTTGGGATTGAGAGTGGACGGGTCGGGCGGCACCATGCTGAGAATCGGCTTCACAAAACGGCACATGGCCTGCATCGCCTTGCCAAATTCATCGTAGGCTTCGGCGTCAACCCGCGAGTGGCGGGCGATCTCACGGTGAGTTCTGCCATGATCGTTCACGCGCCACAGGTAATCGCCGCTCGGCATTGGGGTGAAGGTGCCGTCGAGCGGCAGGATTTCCAGTCCGTGGCGGGGTAGGTCGAGGTCGCGGATGATCTCAGGGCGCAGGAGCGAGACAACATACGAGCACACCGAGAACCTGAAGCCGGGGAAAACTTCCTCCGTGCAGGCGGAGCCACCCAACACGTGTCGGCGTTCAAGCACCAGCACTTTCTTTCCCGCCTTGGCAAGATAGGCCGCGTTGGTCAGGCCGTTGTGGCCGCCACCGACGACAATCACGTCGTACTTTTTACCGTTCGAAGCAGCAGGCATAGTTCAATCCAGAGGGAAAGGAAACTGTCGCGAAAATGACTCGTCATTCTATCGGGAAACTATCTTTTTGTCTCTATACTTACGCGCCATCGCTGACTCGCGGTCAGGACAATTCGGCGCTTGCTCGAGAGCGGCGCAACTGCATATAATCCGGCGTTCGGGGATTCCTGGAGCGACCCCTGAGATCCACAGGGGTTCACGGGGGAAACCTAGCGTCAACGCGAGGCTGCCTTGCCCATCGGAACCGCTTTTCACGATAGAACTCTCGCCCTCTGCCACAGCCTGAACTACCGGGAATGGTCGGGATATTACACCGTCAGCGTATACGAGGTACATCATGAGCACGAGTACAACGCGATCCGCAATGCTTGCGCGCTGATCGATATCTCGCCGCTGTACAAGTACCTGATCACAGGCAAGGACGCCACCAAACTGGTGAACCGCATCATCACGCGCGATGTCAACAAAGTCGCGGTCGGGCAAGTGATTTACGCCTGCTGGTGCGACGAGGACGGCAAGGTGATTGACGATGGAACGATCACCCGGCTGGAAGAGAACAAGTATCGCTGGACGGCTGCCGACCCGAGCTTGCGCTGGTTTCGTCAGAACGGCCTGAACATGGACGTCCAGATCGAGGACATCTCAGAGCAGACGGCGGCGCTGGCGCTACAAGGGCCGACTTCGGCGAAACTTTTGAAGGTGGTGGCGGATGCGGACATCACCAATCTGAAGTATTTCCGCAAAACGAGCGGCAAGATTGCCGGCGTGCCGGTAGATATTTCGCGCACCGGATATACCGGCGACCTCGGCTACGAGGTATGGATCCCGTGGAATGACGCGGTCAAAGTCTGGGACGAACTGATGGCCAAGGGCAAGCAGTTCGACATCCATGCGGCGGGGATGCTGGCGCTGGATGTGTCGCGTGTGGAGGCCGGGCTGTTGCTGATTGAAGTGGATTACGGCAGTTCGAAGAAGGCGCTGATTCCGTCGCAGAAGTATTCGCCTTATGAGCTGGGCTTCGGGAAGATGGTGCATCTCGAGAAAGAGAACTTCATCGGCAAGCGGGCTCTGGCGCGGGATAACAAGAACGGCGTGGCAAGGCAGTTAGTTGGCCTGGAAGTGGACTGGGTGGAAGTCGAGGAGCAGTTCGACAAGTTCGGATTGTCTCCGGCGGCACCCAGCCAGGCTTCACGCGTGGCGGTACCGATGTATTCCGGCGACCGGCAGGTGGGGAAGGCGACGACGACCGCGTTCTCTCCGCTGCTGAAGAAACTGATTGCGCTGGGGAGCGTGAGTACTGAGTATTCCAAGCCCGGGACGAAACTGCAGATGGAATTGACGATCGAAGCGCAGCGGATGAAAACAACTGCGACCGTGGTGCCGCTGCCGTTCTTCAATCCGAAGAGGAAGACGGCGGTGCCGGTGTGACCGCTTTTCACCACGCAGAGAAGCGGTTATCTGCATTCGTTCTTGGCGGCATGCCCCCTGCCATGCAACATATTTTTTGTTTCGGCACCGAACTTCGCAATATAAATATTGCCGTATGCGATATGTCCTCCCTTGGTTGTTACTGAGCCTGGCCGCTCTGGGCCAGTCCGCGCCAACCCGCATTGCGCCGGACGAAGCCGCCAAACACCTCATCAAGAAGTCACCGGCCATCTATCCATCATTGGCTGAGACGGCGCGTATTCAGGGAAACGTCATCATCGAGATCAGTATCCTCACGCCGTCTGATTTCCGGGCATCCGTTGCTTGTTCCGGCTGCCTTGGACGCAGTAAGCAAGTGGAAATATCAGCCTTTTGAAGTGAACGGACGCCCTGCAACGGTCGTCACCGTGACCATGGTGACATTTGGAAATCCGTCGAATCATGACGCTGAGGACCGTGCTGAAATGCTGCTTCAACATAACTTCTGGTCGGCGGTGGATTCGGCTGGATTAGCGCTAGGCAGGAACAACTTTGCCGACGCGGAGGAGCAGTTGAACAAAGCGGATGCACTTCTACCCCAGGCGAGCGCCGACCGTAGGCACGTGCCAGAGCGCTGGCAGTGGCTGATGCACATGGGACGTGTTCGTACGGGGCAACAGAAATACAGTGATGCTGAGCAGTACTACCAGAAGGCGTTGGCTCTTCGCCAAAAGGACAACAGGGATGCTCCCGAGGTGGCGGCAACACTCGCGAGTCTAGGTGTTTTGTATACGGAGGAGAAGCAGTACGTTTCAGCGCGTGATTACTCCAACCGCTCGATAGCCATTTACCGAAAGAATTTCAATAGGGCAGGTTCGGGAAACCCGGGTGCGCAACAAGTCTACGGGCGGGCCGTTGCGTATCAATCGTCGATGCTGTCAAAGCTAGCTTCGCAGAAGAACGATCCCGCCGAGGTAAGCCGTTATTGCCGCACATTTCTGGAGTTCCAGAATTTTGTGGCTTCGGAGGACAGGGAGTCGTTAGCGTCAGCCTGTCAGGGCGCGTCCACCGTTACCCCCAACCATTGAGGGTGGTTCCCCGATCCAACGCTGTGCGATCGCGCGGTCTGGCTAGGCTGCGGCTTTCGCTCTACTTCGCGAGTTTTGGCAGTTTCACGTCCCAGGCGAGGCCCAGGGTGCGCAGCGCGTAGATCCCGTACCAGTTCAAGTCAAACTCGTACCAGGCGAGGCCGTGACGCGCGGACTGCGGGTGGGCATGATGGTTGTTGTGCCAGCCTTCGCCGAAGCTCAAAATTGCGACCACGAAGTTGTTGGTGGAGGCGTCGGTTGTCCGAAACCGCCGGGATCCCCACATGTGGGTGGCGGAATTTACGAGATAAGTGGCGTGCAGGCCGACCACGGTACGCAAAAAGACACCCCACATCAGGTAACGCCAACCGCCCAAGCCAAGAGCCGCGACGGCCAGGATGACCATCGGAATCCAGTGCCATTTGCTGATCCAGATCATGAACCGGTCTTTGCGGAGATCGGGGACATAGGCCAGCAGTTCGGTGGTCTTGTTGTGCAGCGATTCGCCGGTAAGGATCCATCCCATGTGGGCCCAGAAACCACCATCGCGCGGAGAATGAGGATCGCCTTCCTTGTCGGAATTCTGATGATGGAGGCGGTGAGTCGCCACCCATCCGAGCGGACCGCCTTGCAAAGCAAGCGTGCCGCAGACGGTCAGGCAGTATTCCATCCACTTGGGCGTCTTATAGCCTCGGTGCGTAAGCAACCGATGGTATCCGATGCCAATGCCGAGGCTCTCGGCGACCCACCACATAAAAAGGCCGAACACCAGCGCCTTCCAGCTGAACATGAAAAGCGCAACGATAGCGCCGACGTGAAATAGCGCCAGGGACAAAGTGATCGTCAGATTGACGGGCTGGGCGAACGTCTTGTCGCGAGTGAAAAAGGTCATTCCCAAGGTCTTCGAGGGTTGCTTTGAAATTGAAACACAAAGCCGAAAGATCTTTTGTAATACCTACGTAATGGTTGTTGGACTGGGTCCATGAGTGCCGGGGTTTGCCCGACTGGACAGCCGAGGGCGGCCGCCCCTACGTGGTGCGGGCGGCGCGCCGCTTTCCCGACCAGTAGAGCCACATTCCGATCAGCACCAGTGCTCCGCAGCCGCCGACGATTTTGAAGACAGCCAGTGGTTTGTTCGGCTCGTCGGGCGGGGGCAGGACGGAAACGGCGATGGTCAAAATCGTGGTCACCAAGCCTACGATCGACACCGCATAGGCCACGGGCTTGCCGCCGGGAACGCGGATCACGTCCGATCCTGCCGGTTCGCTTTGCAGTTTGAACATGGCGGCGAACAGGTACAGGTAAGGAATGAAATAGGTGATCACGCCCATGCTGACGAGGACATCGTACGCGCCTTTGATGCTGGTGCCCGCTTGTCCGAGGAAGATGAAAATCGTGCCGATGGCAAACTGGGTGAGTAACCCCACCCAGGGTGTTTTCCAGCGTGGATGCAGCGCACCAAAGGCCGGAGGCAGGAAGCGATCGATGCCGGCCACAAAGGGCAAGCGCGCCACCGCCGCCAGATAGGCGCCGGCCGCGCCGATGTTGCTCAGAGCAATCAGAAAAGCCGCGAAGGGGATCACGCCGTCGAAGCCCACGCGGTGAGCGGTGCTGGAGATTGCCTGCATCAGCCCCTGCAAGTTGCCGACCTGGGAAGCCGGCAGGGCGAGCAACACACCGATGGTGCCCCCGATGTAGCAGAGGGTTACGGTCACGCCGCCAAGGAACAATGCCCACGGGATGGCACGGCGCGAGTTCTTAATCTCATCGCCCATCAGGGAAGCGGTCTCGGAACCGGCAAAGGCATAGGTCAGGACCGACCAGAAAATGATGTCATTCAGATGAGTGCGGGGGGTCATGGAGTGAACAGTGAATGACGTCGCGGCGCCATAGCGATGCCAGGCCACCGCTCCCATCGCGATGATGATTCCGACCGGGATCCACATGGCAAGTGCGCCCAGGTTGTGTAACCAGGTGCCGACATCGAGGCCGAACAAGTTCAACAGTGTTGCGACCGCCAGGGCCAGGACCGAGAAGACGATGAAAAAAGTAGTGCTGCTGGAAAGATGCGCCCATGAACCGGGCCGGATGTAGAGTGCGTTGCTGGCGGCAAAATAGAGCACCGCAGGAAAGTACGGAAGATTGCAGGTCCAGTAGGTCCAGGCCGTCATGAAGCCGGAAAAATCGCCGAAGGCGCGTTTA
>Ga0302172_10000322_pt1 | contig 14192 bp, 12 predicted proteins | sample I_Fen_N2_3_FD_198777 | JGI IMG/M metagenome (GOLD analysis project Ga0302172, IMG submission 198777) | Peat permafrost microbial communities from Stordalen Mire near Abisko, Sweden - I_Fen_N2_3 | ecosystem: Environmental > Terrestrial > Soil > Wetlands > Permafrost | place: Sweden: Abisko... | reverse complement strand
TATTGTGCATGGCACAAAACGTGTGGAAGCGAGCTTGCTCGCGATAGCTATCTTTGCGGCAACACAAATTTCGGAACTGTCATCAACCTCAACTAGGCTCAGAAGGTTAATCCCCACGAGCACCCGTCATGCCCAAAGGCCTGTCGCTGTTTTTTGTGCTGCTGTTGAGTCTCGCGGCCCATGCTGAAAACTGGCCTGGCGAGCAATGGTCACCAGGCCCGAGCATCACCGGGCCGGCGCTTCGGGCGCTTGAGAGTTACGCCTTCCCCCCACGCAACGACACCACTCGACGAGGCATCCGCACCGATGCCTTGCTGGTGATCCGCGACGGCCAGTTGATCTTCGAGCGCTACGCTGGCCCGACTAGCGCCGCAACGCCGCACCTGACCTGGTCTATCAGCAAGAGCCTGATGGCCACGGTCCTGGGCGTGGCCTACGGCGAAGGCCGCTTCAATCTGCAGGACCCGGTGGTCAAGTTCTATCCACCACTGAAAAAATACCCGGACATGACCATGGCCGACCTGCTGCACTGGGCCTCGGGTCTGGATTGGCAGGAAGACTACGAATACGCGCCATTGAAGTCATCGGTAGTGGCGATGCTCTACACCCGTGGTCACCGCGACATGGCGGCGTTTACCGTCGATCAGGACGCTTACGCCGCACCGGGCCAGGCATTTCGTTACTCCAGCGGTGACAGCGGTCTGTTGGCCGCCGCGCTGAAGGGCATCGTCGGTCCGGCCCACTATGCGGACTATCCGTGGACCGCGCTGTTTGAACCCCTGGGCATTCACCATGCCACCTGGGAAACCGACGCCGCGGGTATCTTCGTCGCTTCGTCTTACGCCTACCTCACCGCGCGGGATCTGGCGCGGGTCGGCCTGTTGATGGCCCGCGACGGTCGCTGGGGCGAGCGTCAACTGCTGCCCAAGGATTGGGTGGCGTTCAACCGCGAACCCTTTGCCCGCTATCACGCCAATCAGGACGACGCCGTGCCCGGCGGCCACTGGTGGCTCAACCGGGCCGTGGAGGGCGCGCCCCGCCCCTGGCCGGACGCACCCGCGGACACCTTCGCGGCGCTCGGACACTGGGGGCAGGCGATGTACGTGATCCCCAGCGAAAACCTGGTGATCGTGCGCTACGGCGATGACCGCGACAGCAGCTACCAACACAATGAATTACTCAAGCTCGCGCTCAAGGCCTTTGGCGGCAAGGTGCAGCCATGAACCGTCACAGCTTGGTTCGTCGCCGACCGTTCAGCACGCTGCTGTTGATTGCGCTGATCGCCTTGCTCGGCTGGGTCTGGCAGGAGCGGGTGGCGCTGTCGGCGTTCCCCGACATCATCAGCGCCTACACGGCCAAGGAATATTGTTCGTGCCGGTACGTGATGAACAACGCTGCCGAGTATTGCCACGGCTATGTGAAGCAGTGGCTGCCCATCAGCGGCTTTACCGATGACGCCGCCAGCAAGCGCATCACCGTCAGCGGTCTGGGACGCAGCAACAGCGCCGTGTGGGTCGGCGAGCATCAGGGTTGTCGTTTGCAGCCTTGACGCCAGAAACAATAGCTGTGGGAGCGGGCTTGCCCGCCAATGCAAGGGTAGCCGCACTGCTTGCATTGAGGCTGCCGGCGCTTTCGCGAGCAAGCCACGCTCCCACGATTTAATCTTCAGCGAACACAAAACCCGAGCCCGCCCAAGCTCCCTTGTAGGCGCTGGCTTGCCAGCGAAGGCGTCAGCCAATTCGCCATCAATGCTGGCGGTGCCGGCGCTTTCGCAAGCCCGCTCCCATGGGGTCTTGCCTTGGCTCATGAATCTCCATCCCCTCAGGTTCCACACCGTGGAACCACATTCGATTGTCCTCGCTTGCGACTCGCGGTTATCTGGCGGTGAGCGCGACCTGCCTTGATGTGTCGCGAAATCACAGCGAACAAAAAGAACGGGAATACACCCGGCCCGAGGACAATCGTCATGACCCGACATCAACACATTTTTGCCTGGCTCAGCGACGTGGCCAGCGATCTGCACGCCACCCGCCAGGACATTCACGCCCACCCGGAGCTGGGCTTCGAGGAAAACCGCACTTCGGCACTGGTGGCCAAATTCCTGAAGGAGTGGGGGTACGAGGTGCACACCGGGATCGGCAAGACCGGCGTGGTCGGCGTCCTGCGCAATGGCAAGAGCCCGCGCAAACTCGGACTGCGGGCCGACATGGACGCGCTGCCAATCATCGAGAATACCGGCGCCGCCTACAGCAGCCAGCATCAGGGCTGCATGCACGCCTGCGGGCATGACGGCCACACCACCATGTTGCTGGGCGCGGCGCGTTACCTGGCGGCGACCCGTCAGTTCGACGGCACCCTGACCCTGATTTTCCAGCCTGCCGAAGAAGGCCAGGGCGGCGCCCAAGCCATGCTCGCCGATGGCTTGCTCGAGCGTTTCCCCTGCGACGCGCTGTTCGGCATGCACAACATGCCGGGCTTGCGGGCCGGACACCTGGGGTTTCGCGAGGGGCCGATGATGGCCTCGCAAGACTTGCTGACGGTGACGATCGAAGGCGTCGGCGGCCACGGCTCGATGCCGCATCTGGCGGTCGACCCGCTGGTGGCGGCAGCCAGTGTGGTGATGGCGTTGCAGACCGTGGTGGCACGCAACATCGATGCGCAACAAGCAGCGGTGGTCACGGTCGGTGCATTGCAGGCCGGGGAGGCGGCCAATGTCATTCCTCAGCAGGCAATCCTGCGTCTGAGCCTGCGCGCGCTGAACGCCCAGGTACGTGAGCAAACCCTCGAGCGGGTGCGGGCGATCATCGAATCCCAGGCCATGAGTTTCGGTTGCAGTTCGAAAATCGAACACCGTCCGGCCTACCCGGTGCTGGTCAATCACGCCGCCGAAACCGAGTTCGCCCGGCAAGTCGGTGTCGAACTGGTCGGCGCCGATGCGGTGGACGGCAACACGCCCAAGCTCATGGGCAGTGAAGATTTCGCCTGGATGCTGCAACGCTGCCCTGGCGCCTACCTGTTCATCGGCAACGGCGTGTCGCGGCCGATGGTGCACAACCCTGCCTATGACTTTAACGACGACATCCTGCTCACCGGCGCGGCGTATTGGGGCGCGCTGGCAGAGAGCTGGCTGAAGCCGGCCTGACCTCCTCACTTTCTACAGCCGCTGGAACGGGTGCGCGAAGACGTGCCCATCATCACCCAACAGGTTTTTGGAGAGTTCCCGATGCAGACTTCGAACACAGGTGTTTCGCGTAACCGGCAGGTGATCGCCGCCGTTATCGGCAATGCACTGGAATGGTATGACTTCATCGTCTATGGCTTTCTGGCGAGCATCATCGCCCGGCAGTTTTTCCCGTCCGAGGACGAGTACGCGTCGTTGCTGATGGCCCTGGCGACCTTTGGCGTCGGCTTCTTCATGCGCCCGGTGGGCGGCATTCTTTTAGGCATGTATTCGGACCGCAAAGGGCGAAAAGCGGCGATGCAGATGATCATCCGCCTGATGACCGTCTCCATCGCGCTGATCGCTTTCGCGCCCAATTACGCCGCCATCGGCATGGGCGCGCCGCTGTTGATCGTGGTTGCGCGGATGCTCCAGGGCTTCGCCACGGGCGGTGAATACGCCAGCGCCACGGCGTTCCTGGTGGAAAGCGCGCCGGCGCACCGCAAGGGTTTGTATGGCTCCTGGCAGTTGGTCGGGCAATGCCTGGCGGTGTTTGCCGGCGCGGGCATGGTGGCGTTGTTCACCCATCTGCTGAGCCCCGAGGCGCTGGACAGCTGGGGCTGGCGTATTCCGTTCATGATCGGCCTGTTGATTGGCCCGGTGGGCTTGTGGATTCGCAAGCACATGGAGGAGCCGCAAGCGTTTCTCGAGGCGCGCAAGCAGGCCAAGGGCGCGAGCCCGGGATTGCTGCAAGTGATCGGCGAACACCGTCGCGCCATTCTGGTATCGATGGGCCTGGCGTGCGGCGCAACGGTGTCGTTCTACGTGGTGCTGGTGAACATGCCGACCTTTGCCCACAAAAACCTCGGCCTGCCGCTGGATCAGGTGCTGCTGGTGCAGATGATCGCAGTCGCGGTGATGACCGTGGTGATTCCGCTGTCCGGCGCGCTGTCGGATCGCCTCGGCCGCCGCCCGGTACTGATGGCCTTCACCCTGGTATTTTTTCTGATGGTGTATCCGCTGTATGGGTGGGTGGCGGCCGCGCCCTCGATTGAGCGCCTGCTGGTGATGCAGTTGTTGCTGTGCAGCGCGATCGGCGGATTTTTCGGCCCGGCACCGACAGCACTGGCCGAGCAGTTTCCAATCGAAGTGCGTTCCACCGGCGTGTCGGTGGCGTACAACGTCGCGGTCATGGTCTTCGGCGGCTTTGCCCCGCTGATCGTCACCTGGCTGAGCAAAGTCCTGGCCACGCCGGTGGCGCCATCCTTCTATGTGTTGTTCACTTGCCTGCTGACGCTGCTGGGTACTTACTGCATGCATGAGGCGCCGCGTGCAAAGAAATCCGTCGCATTACACCTTGAGGTGAAATCTTGAGCAGCCATCCGATTGTTGACATGGACGCCGATTCGTTATCCCGGGCCATTCACGGGCGGCAGGTGTCCTGCCGTGAAGTGATGCAGGCGTATCTGGCGCAGATCGAGCGCTTCAATCCGCAGGTCAACGCGCTGGTGTCACTGCGCCCGGCCGAAGAATTGCTGGCAGAGGCCGACACCTGCGATCGGCAACTGGACCAGGGGCAATCCCGCGGCTGGATGCACGGCATGCCGCAAGCGATCAAGGACCTGGCGGCCACCGCCGGTTTACGCACCACCCAGGGCTCGCCGCTGTTCGCCGAGCAAATCCCGCAACACGACGCCATCAGCGTGGCGCGGGTTCGCGCCAGTGGCGCCATCCTCATCGGCAAGAGCAACGTACCGGAATTCGGCCTCGGCTCGCAGACTTACAACAGTGTGTTCGGCACCACCACCAATGCCTACGACCCGAGTCTGGTGGCCGGTGGCAGCAGTGGCGGGGCGGCGGTGGCGCTGGCGTTGCGCATGTTGCCGGTGGCCGATGGCAGCGACATGATGGGTTCGCTGCGCAACCCGGCGGCGTTCAACAACGTCTTTGGTTTTCGCCCGTCCCAGGGGCGCGTGCCCCACGGCCCGGCACCGGAGGTGTTCGTCCAGCAACTGGCCACTGAAGGGCCGATGGGGCGCACCGTCATCGACGTCGCCCGTTTGCTCGGGACCCAGGCCGGTTACGACCCGCGCGTGCCGTTGTCGCTGACGCAGCACCCGGAGATTTTTCATCAGTCACTGGTGCAGGATTTCAGCGAGGTCCGCGTGGGATGGCTGGGCGACTACAACGGCTATCTGCCGATGGACCCTGGCGTAATGAGCCTGTGCGAGTCGGCGCTGCAGGACTTCGCGACACTGGGTTGCAAGGTCGAAGACTGCCTGCCGGATTTCTCCATGGAGCGCCTGTGGCAGACCTGGCTGGTGCACCGGCACTGGCTGGTGCAGGGCAGTCTCGGCGAGCTGTATACCGACCCGCACAAACGCGAGCAACTCAAGCCAGAAGCCCGCTGGGAAATCGAGGGCGGGCTGCGTTTGACCGCGGCGGATGTGTATCAGGCCTCGCTCAGTCGCAGCGAATGGTATCGGGCGTTGGGCGAGTTGTTCGAACGTTACGATTTCCTGTTGCTGCCCACCGCCCAAGTGTTCCCTTTTGATGCACAAACCCCCTGGCCCCGCGTCGTCGGCGGGCAGGGCATGGACACCTATCACCGCTGGATGGAAGTGGTGATCGGTCCGACCCTGGCCGGCTTGCCGAGCATCAACGTGCCGGTGGGCTTCAACCCGGCGGGCTTGCCGATGGGCCTGCAAATCATTGGCCCGGCCCAGGCTGATCGCGCGGTATTGCAACTGGCCTACGCCCACGAGCAACTGACGCAATGGGTCAAGCGCCGGCCGCCCGGTTGTCTGTAAAACGCCTGGGCACGCCGGACGGGCGCGTATCTTGCTGTGTTTTGTAACAACGGCAAACGCTCATCCATTGCGGGCAAAGGGAGGTCGAACACATGGCCAGCAAGGCAGAAACCGGCAGTGTGCGTTCCGTCGAGCGCGCCCTGGCAATCGTCGAATTGCTGGGCGAGCATCAAGCGCTGGGTCTGGAGGAGTTGCACTACCTGACCCGCCTGCCCAAGACCACGGTCTCGCGCATGTTGCTGACGTTGCAGGAGCAGGGCTGGGTCTATCGCGGTCTGAGCGACCGGCGTTATCGCCTGAGCGCCAAGCGCCTGTTTGGCGACAGCCAGCAGCGTTTCAGGCGGCGCCTGGTGGAAAGCTCCGCGCCGCTGTTGCTGGAATTGAGCGAACGCACCGGGCTGGTGGCGGACCTGTCGTGTTTTGACGGCGAACGCGTGGAAGTCATGGAAAGTGCGATTCCCAGCGTGCTGCGCAAGCGTTATCCGAACAACTGCCAAATCGTCGGCCAGCATGCCAGCCTGTTTCATTCGGCCATGGGCCGGGCTTGCCTGGCTGAGTTGCAAAGCCATGAAGTGGAGCGTCTGGCCAGTCGTGAACGGCTGAACGACGAAAGCCTGTTCAGCGCTACCGAGCAGGCCTTGCACCAAGGCTTCGGCCAGCGCACCGAAGGTTATTGGGAATACCCGGTACGCCTGCCGTTCCTGATTCGCGCGGTGGCCTTGCCGATCCATACCGACGGCTGCCTGGTTGGCAGCATGGCGTTGCACTGGCCGATGGACCAGGCGCCGGTGGAGCGAGTGCTGAGCCTGCACCTCAACAGCCTGGCGGCGACCATTGGCGATGTGCAGCAGGCGATGGCGTAAGGCCAAAAAGATCGCAGCCTGCGGCAACTCCTGCATGGGAATGGCGTATACCTGTAGGAGCTGCCGCAGGCTGGGATCTTTTGATCTTCGGCTTGCAATAGCGGTGTGGGCGGTTAAGGTTCAGCACAGGTTTATCTGCCCCAACGAGTCTTTATGTTCCAGCGGTCGATCATCAAAATCCTCACCGTCATGCTGTTGGCCGGCGCTTCGCTGTCGGCCAGTGCCGATTGGTACCTTGACGGCGAATCCTCGCGACTGTCGTTTGTCAGCAGCAAAAACGCCAATGTCAGCGAAGTGCAGCGCTTTCTGGTACTGCATGGCAAGGTCGATTCCACAGGTAAGGCCGAGGTGGAAGTCGAGCTTGATTCGATCAACAGCGGTATCCCTTTGCGCGACGAGCGTATGCGTAAGGAGCTGTTCGAGATCCAGACCTTTCCCGAGGCGGTGATCAGCACCCAGATTGATTTGCGCCCGATCAACGATCTCGCCCCCGGTGCGCAACTGGAACTGCGCTTGCCGCTTACTGTCAGCCTGCATGGCAAGCAACACATGTACAACACCGAGCTGCTGGCGACCCGTCTAGATGACCGGCGCTTTCAAGTGGTGACGCTCGAGCCGGTGGTGATCAATGCCGAAGACTTCGACCTGGCACCCGGCCTGGAAGCGCTGCGCAAGCTCGCCGGGCTGTCAGCGATCAGCCTGTCGGTGCCGGTGGGTGCGGTCCTGATCTTCACGGCGCGCTGACATGGCCGGCCCCGTCTTTCCCTGGCGTGAAGGCAACCACTTCGAACTGCTGGTCGATGGCCCGCAGTTTTTCCCGCGCATGCTGGTGGCGATTGCCCGTGCCGAAGAGCAAGTCGAACTGGAGTTGTACCTGGTGGAGGCGGGTGCCTGTGCCGAGGCCATGGTTCAGGCGCTGGTCCAGGCCGCCGAGCGCGGCGTGCGGGTGCGTTGCCTGTTCGATGATTACGGCAGCCTGGCCTTCACGTTGAACCTGCGTCAGCGCCTGATGGCCGCCGGGGTCGAGTTGCGTTTCTACAATCGCCTGAGCTGGCGGCGCTGGGTCGGTAATTTCTACCGCGATCACCGCAAGCTGCTGCTGGTGGACCAGAGCCTGGCGGTGGTCGGCGGCACCGGTGTCACCGATGAGTTCTGGACTCCGGGGAAGGATGTCAGCGAGTGGCACGAGGTGATGGTGGAAATCACCGGACCGCTGGTCCTGGACTGGCAGTTGCTGTTCGATCGGCAATGGATCGCCAACCGCCATCGTCGCGCCTGGAAACCCGCCGCGCATTTCGGCCTGCCACGCCTGCCCCGAGTGCCATCCGTGGGCGAGGGTATGGGCCGGGTCGCCTATGCCGACGCCCGCCAGCATCGGGACATCCTGCACTCGCTGGTTCGTGCCTTGAACAGCGGACAGCAGCGAATCTGGCTCGCCACCCCGTATTTTCTGCCGACCTGGAGAGTGCGGCGTTCATTGCGTCGCGCGGCTGGCCGCGGTGTCGATGTGCGGTTGCTGCTGACCGGGCCGCGCACCGATCATCCTTCCGTACGCTATGCCGGGCATCGCTACTACCCGCGACTGCTCAAGTCCGGGGTCAAGATTTTCGAGTACCAGCCATGCTTCCTGCATTTGAAAATGGTCCTGATCGATGACTGGGTGAGCATCGGCTCGTGCAATTTCGATCACTGGAATTTGCGTTTCAATCTGGAAGCCAACCTGGAGGCGCTCGACCCGGAATTGACCCGGGCGGTGACGGCGAGTTTCGAAAACGACTTCGCCCTGAGCCAGGAAGTCAGCCTGGAGTCATGGAAACGCCGACCGCTGTGGCGGCGGGTCAAGCAGAGGGTATGGGGGTGGGTGGATCGGCTGGTGGTGAATCTGCTGGATCGGCGGGGTTGAGCACCGTCTTCGAAAACACTGAGATCAAATGTGGGAGCGGGCTTGCTCGCGAAGACGGAGTGTCAGGCGACGATGATGTCGACTGACAGACCGCTTTCGCGAGCAAGCCCGCTCCCACATGGGTTTACGGTGTTTCGGGGATTACAGCAACTCAAAACTCTGTTGCGTCACGTCCTCGGAATCCAGGCCGATCTGCACGTTGAACTTGCCCGGTTCCGCCGCGTACTTGAGCTGGGTATTGAAGAACTTCAGGTCATCCTCGGTGATGGTGAAGTGCAGGACTTTTTGTTCGCCGGCCTTGAGCATCACTTTCTGGAAGTTCTTCAGTTCCTTGATCGGGCGGATCATCGAACCGGCCACGTCCTGGATGTACAACTGCACCACGGTTTCGCCGTCACGCTTGCCGGTGTTCTTTACCGTGACGCTGGCGTCGAGCTTGCCGGTCTTGTTCAAGGTGGTCGACGACAGGGCCATGTCGCTCAGGCTGAAGTCGGTATAGCTCAGACCGTAGCCAAACGGGTACAGGGGACCGGTGGTGTCATCGAAATACTGCGAGGTGTAGTTGCCCGGTTTGCCCGGCGTGAATGGCCGGCCAATGGTCAGGTGGTTGTAATAGGTCGGAATCTGCCCCACCGAACGCGGGACGGTGATCGGCAGTTTGCCTGACGGGTTGTAGTCGCCGAACAGCACATCGGCGATGGCGTTGCCACCTTCGGTGCCGCTGAACCAGGTTTCCAGGATCGCGTCAGCCTGTTCCTTCTCTTCGAGAATCGACAGCGGACGGCCGTTCATCAACACCAGCACCAGCGGTTTGCCAGTGGCTTTCAAGGCGCGGATCAACTCGCGCTGGTTCTGCGGGATATTGAGGTCGGTGCGGCTCGAGGATTCATGGGACATGCCACGGGATTCACCCACGGCGGCCACCACCACATCGGCATCCTTGGCGGCCTTGACCGCTTCGTCGATCAGCACATCGGCCGGGCGCGGGTCATCCACCACTTCCGGTGCATCGAAGTTGAGGAAGTTCAGGTAATCGAGGACTTTCTTGTCGCTGGTGATATTGGCGCCACGGGCGTAGATCAGCGTCGCCTTGTCGGCGACGGCGGCGTTCATGCCATCGAACAGGGTCACCGATTGCGCAGGTTTACCGGCGGCGGCCCAACTGCCCATCATGTCGATAGGTGCCTTGGCCAGTGGACCGACCAGGGCGATTTTCGCGGATTTCTTCAGCGGCAGGGTTTCGTTATGGTTCTTCAGCAGCACCAGGCTGCGACGCGCCACATCGCGGGCTTCGGTACGGTGCAGGCGGCTATCGGCATAGGTGTCGGCCGGGTCATCCTCGGCCTTGCCGATACGCAGGTACGGGTCCTTGAACAGGCCCATGTCGTACTTGGCGCCCAGTACCGCACGCACGGCGTTGTCGATATCGCTTTGCTTGATCTCGCCAGCCTTCAACAGCCCCGGCAGCTCTTTGCCATAGAGGGTGTCGTTCATGCTCATGTGGATGCCGGCCTTGATCGCCAACTTCGCCGCTTCGCGACCGTCGGCGGCAACGCCGTGCTTGATCAGCTCGAAAATCGCGCCGTGGTCGCTGACCGCCAGGCCCTTGAAGCCCCAGTCCTTGCGCAGCAGGTCGTTCATCAGCCAGGTGTTGGCGGTGGCCGGCACGCCGTTGATCGAGTTCAGCGCGACCATCACCCCGCCGGCGCCGGCATCGATCGCCGCGCGGTACGGCGGCAGGTAGTCCTGGTACATCTTGACCGGGCTCATGTCGACCACGTTGTAGTCGCGACCACCCTCGACGGCGCCGTACAAGGCGAAGTGCTTGACGCTGGCCATGATGCTGTCGGCGGCGTTCGCGCCGGAGCCCTGGAACGCCTTGACCATCACGCCGGCAATCCGCGAAACCAGATAAGTGTCTTCGCCGAAGCCTTCGGAGGTACGACCCCAACGCGGGTCGCGGGAGATGTCGACCATCGGCGCGAAGGTGATGTCGAGGCTGTCAGCCGCGGCTTCCTTGGCGGCGATGCGCCCGGACAGGCCGATGGCATCCATGTCCCAGCTCGAGGCCAGGGCCAGCGGGATCGGGAAAATGGTGCGGTGGCCGTGGATCACGTCATAGGCGAAGAACATCGGGATCTTCAGTCGGCTGCGCATCGCCGCGTCCTGCATCGGACGGTTTTCCGGGCGGGTGATCGAGTTGAACGTACCACCGATGTTGCCGGCTGCAATTTCCTTGCGGATCAGCTCCCGGGGCATTTCCGGGCCGATGCTGATCAGGCGCAACTGGCCGATTTTTTCATCGAGGGTCATTTGCTTCATCAGGTTGCTGATGAAGGCGTCCCTGTTCTCCAAAGGTGCGGGCGTCGTGGCGGCCAATACGTTATGACTGGCCAGGCTGACGAACAGGCCCAGCAAACACAGCTTCTTCATGAATGTTTTTCTCAAGGGCGCAAACGGCGAATGACACGCCGGCCAGCCAAAATTTAGGGAGCGACTATTGTTGTTCGGGTGCAGACTCAAAACAGACAGTCGCAATACGACCATCGAAAGCCGGATGCGCTTTCGCGCAGGGCCTCTTTTTAGCCCATCGGCCCGTTGCAATCCAGAGGCGCGGGCGATTATGCCCCAAGAGCCGGCTCAGGAGGTTTCACGGTGGTTTTTTTCATTAAATGTACAACGGAGCATCGTCCTGATGAATGTAATTGCAACCTACCGTTCGCGCCTGCAGGTCGTCACGCTGCTGATGCTCGCCACGTTGCTGACCGCCTGCGGCATCAACAACATCCCGACGCTCGATGAACAGGCCAAGGCCGCCTGGGGCCAGGTGCAGAACCAGTATCAGCGCCGTGCCGACCTGATCCCCAACCTGGTGGAAACCGTCAAGGGCTACGCCAAGCACGAAGAGGCAACCCTGACTGCGGTGATCGAGGCCCGGGCCAAGGCCACGTCGATCCAGGTCGATGCTTCAACCCTGGACAACCCGGAAAAACTCAAGCAGTACCAACAGGCCCAGGATCAACTCAGTGGTGCCTTGAGCCGGTTGATGGTGGTGTCCGAGCGCTATCCGGACCTCAAGGCCAACCAGAACTTTCTCGCCCTGCAATCGCAACTTGAAGGTACCGAGAACCGCATCGCCGTCGCCCGGCGCGATTTCATCCTCGCGGTGCAGAAGTACAACACCGAGATCCGCACGTTCCCCGGTCGCCTGTGGCACAGCGTGATGTACAGCAATCTGCCGATTCGCGAGACCTTCGAAGCCACCCCGGGTTCGGAGAAGGCGCCTGAGGTCAAGTTCTGAACACTGAAGGACCCGCCGGCATCACAAGGTGGGTGCGTCATCGCCCAAGAGGTTGCCCATGCGCATCTTGAAAATGGGCCTGGTGCTGTTGCTCTGGGTGTTGACCCTGGCGGCTCAGGCGCAATTGAAGTTCCCGGAGCTGACCGGGCGGGTGGTGGATAACGCCCAGATGATCGAGCCGGCCGTGCGCGAGCAACTGACGCAGCAGCTGCAGGCCCATGAAAAGGCCACCGGTGAGCAGTTGGTGGTGGTCACCCTGGCGAACTTGCAAGGCACTGATATCGCCGATTTCGGTTATCAACTGGGGCGTTATTGGGGCATCGGGCAGAAGGACAAGAATAACGGTGCACTGCTGATCGTCGCCCGTGATGAGCGCAAACTGCGCATCGAAGTCGGTTATGGCCTGGAAGACCGCCTGACCGATGCGCAGAGCTCGGTGATCATCAATCAGGTCATCACCCCGGCATTCAAGGCCGGTAACTTCAGCAAAGGCATCAGCGACGGGGTGGCGGCGATGTTGGTGGTGCTGGGTGGCAACGCCCTGGACGAGCCATCGACCGCCTATGAATCCAGAGGCGATCCGGGGGACGATTTCGTCTCGCGGCATCCGGGCGTCTTCGTGTTTTTGCTGTTGCTGTTCATCCTGACTGTTTTTGTCTGTCAGATGCTCGGTATCCTTCCCGCCGGCCGCGGTGGTTCGGGCGGCTCTGGAGGCGGTTTCGGCGGTGGCGGTTTTGGCGGCGGTGGAGGCGGTGGCTTCAGCGGCGGCGGGGGCAGTTTCGGGGGCGGTGGTTCGTCGGGCGGCTGGTGATAAAAACAATAGCGAACAGGCAGTTTCAAGACATGGCATTACTCACTGAACACGAACAACGCAAAGTGGCCGAAGCCATTGCCCGGGTCGAGCGCGACACCGACGCGGAGCTGGTGACCGTGCTCGCGGCCCGAGCCGACGACTATGCGTACATCCCGCTGCTCTGGGCCAGTCTGCTGGCGCTGGTGGTGCCGGGTGTCGTGCATTACCTGACGGGGTGGTTGACCCTGCACAGCTTGCTGCTGGTGCAGTGGATCAGTTTCATCGTCCTGTGCCTGGTGTTTCGCCTGCCGAAAGTCACCACCCACCTCATCCCGCGCACGGTGCGGCACTGGCGCGCTTCCAACCTGGCGCGGCGCCAGTTCCTGGAGCAAAACCTGCACCACACGGCAGGCGGCACCGGCATGCTGATTTTCGTCTGTGAGGCCGAGCGCTATGTGGAAATCCTGGTGGATGAGGGGATTTCCAGGCGCCTGGACAACAAGAACTGGGACGCTATTGTTGCAGCGTTCACTCAGCAGGTGAGGGCGGGACAGACGTTGCAGGGTTTTATCAGCTGCGTCGAAGCATGCGGCGAGTTGCTCAAGGTGCATGTGCCGGTCACGCAGGTACGCAACGAGCTGCCGAACCGGTTGGTGGTGTTGGGGTAGAGGGTGATTTCAAACCGTTCGGTAAATAACTGCGTGTCCCCAGGGGTCATCCCCCCTAAAATACCCGCCATTCCCCGATCCGCACCGCCCTGAGGCCGTTTTATCCATGTCTGTCACCGCCACCCCCGCCAGCCTCGCGCCGGATCATCACGCCCAATTTATCGACTTGCTGCAATCGAGCCTCGATCAAAACGCTTTTATCAAACTGGTGCTGGCCAAGTACGCTGGCACCGAGTCGGACCTGCAGCGGCTCATCATCAAGCCGGTGACCGTCAAGTCGCAGCCTTGCCTGTCCTTTGTCTATCGCTACAAAACCCGTGACATCACCAAGAACCTGCCGTTGGCCGAAGGTGTGGCAAGCGTTGCCGAGCTCCTCCCCGCTTCGTTCAAGAATGCGCATTTACTGTCGCTGACCGATGAAGCCCAGCTCGAATACAGCAAAAAGGGCAAGCCTTCGCTATTCAAGAGCAAACCCCAGCAATTGCGTGAAGTGCCATCGGCTGAGCACAACCGTGAGAAAAACCGCTTCCTCGACCTGAACCGGCCATTTCTCGCCGACCTTGGCGTGACCAACAAGCAGCATGAGCTGATCCCGGCGATGTCGCGCAAGTGGAAGCAGATCAACAAGTTCATTGAAGTGTTCAGCCATGCCCTGACCTCGTCACCGTTGGCGCTGGACAAGCCGGTGCGCGTG
>Ga0302172_10000320_pt1 | contig 14219 bp, 13 predicted proteins | sample I_Fen_N2_3_FD_198777 | JGI IMG/M metagenome (GOLD analysis project Ga0302172, IMG submission 198777) | Peat permafrost microbial communities from Stordalen Mire near Abisko, Sweden - I_Fen_N2_3 | ecosystem: Environmental > Terrestrial > Soil > Wetlands > Permafrost | place: Sweden: Abisko... | reverse complement strand
GAAGGAAAAATTCGGCGGAATGAACAAGAAGTCATAGGTCAGAAACGACAACGCGGCACAGGCCAGCGCCGGCCCGAGACTGCTGCGCACCGCCACCAGCAACACCGCAGCGAGGAACACCAGCGAGATGTTCGGCAACGGCAGGATACTGGCCACTGCCCAGGCCAGAGCACTGGCCAGAATCGTCGCCACCACCGCCAGCGCATAATCGAACCAGACCAGCGAATGCGCCGGACGCTGGCGTGGCGGATAATTTTCTTCGTCAATGGCGAGGACGTTGATTTCCAACCCGTGCGCATTGCGCAACAAGCGTGACGCCAGCCCCCCCCCGAACAACCGGCGACGCCATCGCGCCCGGGACTGGCCGACCAGTACCAGGCTGGCACGGCGCTCGGCAGCGTGCTGGATCAGCGTCTTCGCCACCTCGCCGGCGCGCAGCTGTACTACCTCGCCACCGAGGCGTTCAGCCAGTTGCTGGGCACTTTGCAGGCGCAGGCGCGATTGCTCGTCACGCACGCTGCCGTTGTCCACATGCACCAGGCTCCACGGCAGATGCCGCCGCTGGGCGACGCGGCTGGCGTGGCGCACCAGGCGCTCGGCCTGGGCATCGCCGTCAACCCCTACCAACAAGCGTCCCCGCACGGCCGGCGCGGCTTGACCGAGTTGGCGATAACCCTGGGCCAGATCGTTATCGACCTGGGCCGCCGCGGTTTGCATCGCCAGTTCGCGCAGGGCGGTGAGGTTGGTCTGGGTGAAGAATGCGTCGATGGCCGCTCGCGCCTGCTCCGGCACGTAGACCTTGCCGTCGCGCAGACGCTCGAGCAGTTCGCGTGGTGGCAGGTCAATCAGCAGCAGTTCGTAGGCTTCTTGCAGCACCCAGTCCGGCAACGTCTCGCGAACCTGCACGCCAGTAATGCCGCGGACCTGGTCGTTGAGGCTTTCCAGGTGCTGGACGTTGACGGTGGTGAACACGTCGATGCCAGCGGCGAGCAATTCCTGAATGTCCTGCCAGCGTTTGGCGTGGCGACTGCCAGGAGCGTTGCTGTGGGCGAGTTCGTCCACCAGCACCAGTTTCGGTTTGGCAGCAAGCAGGCCGTCGAGGTCCATCTCTTCGAGCATCACGCCACGGTATTGCGAGCGTACCAACGGTTGCTGCGGCAAGCCGCCGAGCAACGCTTCGGTTTCGGCGCGGCCATGGGTTTCCACCACACCGGCAATGACTTTCACCACCTGGCGCAGTTGCGTGTGTGCCGCTTGCAGCATGGCGTAGGTCTTGCCAACACCGGGCGCAGCGCCGAGGAAAACCTTGAGTCGGCCTCGGCCGTCCCCGGGCAGGTCTGCTAACAGCGCGTCGGCGCGGCCGGAGTCGCTCATCTGTAATTGCCTTATTCGACTTTGAATTGGGGGTATGCCTTAAAAGATCGCAGCCTGCGGCAGCTCCTACAGGGTGTACGTCGTCCAATGCAGGAGCTGCCCCAGGCTGCGATCTTTTGACCTACAGCTTTTCCAGCGCCTGATTCAACTCAAGCACATTCACCACCGGCGGCCCTACCAATGGCTGCTCGATATGCGCATTCATCAATTGCTCAAGCGTAGACACCGGTACATTGCGCGCCGCCGCGACACGCGCCAGTTGATAGGCAATCGCGGCCGGTGGCAAGTGTGGATCAAGGCCACTGCCGGAGGTGGTAATCAGCGCCAAAGGCACCGGGCCCTGGCCGGGCACCAGCAGTTTATTGGCATCATCGATCACCCGGGTCGCCAACGCCGGATTGCTCGGCGACAGGTTGCTGGCACTGCTCGACACGGTGGCAAAGGCCCCGGCCGATGGCCGTGGATGGAACCAGGCGTCACCGACGAAATCCTGGGCGATCAGCGATGAGCCCCGGACCTTGCCCTCGGCATCGCGCACCAGGCTGCCATTGGCTTGATCCGGGAATGCAACCTGGGCCACGCCGGTGACCACCAGGGGGTAAGCAACGCCGGTGATCAGGCTCATCAATACCAACAGGCTCAAGGCCGGACGTATCATTGTGGACATTTCAAAATCCTCGAGTTCAATCAATAAATACAGCGTTCAGTCAGGTGGACCCTGTCGTCCTCTTCGTGAGCAAACCCGATCCCACATTTGAAACGCATTCCCCTGTGGGAGCGGGCTTGCTCGCGAAGGCGGTGTGACTGGCACACCGTCCCAGGGTCAAACCAGATGCAACGCCGTCAACAGCATGTCGATCGCCTTGATGCCCACGAACGGCACCACAATCCCGCCCAGCCCGTAGATCAGCAGATTGCGTCGCAACAATGCCGCGGCACTGGCCGCCTGGACTCGTACACCGCGCAGCGCCAGCGGAATCAGGACCACGATGATCAAGGCGTTGAACACGATCGCCGAGAGAATCGCGCTCTGCGGACTGCTCAGGTGCATCACGTTCAATACGCCCAGTTGCGGGTAGATTGCGGCAAACAACGCCGGCAAGATCGCGAAGTACTTGGCCACGTCGTTGGCGATGGAGAACGTCGTCAGCGCGCCGCGGGTCACCAGCAGCTCTTTACCGATTTGCACCACGTCCAGCAGTTTGGTCGGGTCGCTGTCGAGGTCGACCATGTTCGCCGCCTCACGCGCGGCTTGTGTGCCATCGTTCATCGCCATGCCGACATCCGCCTGGGCCAGGGCCGGGGCGTCATTGGCACCGTCGCCACACATGGCAACCAGGCGACCGTCATTCTGCTCGTGACGAATGCGCGCCAGTTTTTTCTCCGGCGTGGCTTCGGCGAGGACGTCATCCACGCCCGCTTCGGCGGCAATGGCCGCGGCGGTCAGGGGGTTGTCGCCAGTCACCATGACCGTGCGAATCCCCAATTTGCGCAGCTCGGCGAAACGTTCGCGGATGCCGGGCTTGACCACGTCCTTGAGGTGGATCGCGCCGAGCAGTTTGCCGTCGGCACAGACCAGCAACGGGGTGCCGCCGCTCTGGGCGATCTTGTCGATTTCCCGCGACAGGGCCGGGGCCAGGTCGGCGCGCTTGAGACCGACGAAGGTCAGCAGCGAATCCACTGCACCCTTGCGGTACACACGACCTTGGTAGTCGACACCCGACAGACGCGTTTCGGCACTGAACGGCACCCCGGTCAACAGCTCAGGCTCCGGTTCCGGTTGTGGATGCAGGGCACGCAGGTATTCGACTATGGACTTGCCTTCTGCGGTGTCATCGGCCAGCGAGGCGAACAACGCACCTTCGGCCAGCTCTTTGGAGCTGACGCCCGGGGCCGCGTAAACCGCAGTGCAACGACGGTTACCGAAGGTGATGGTACCGGTCTTGTCCAGCAACAGGACGTGCACGTCCCCCGCTGCTTCCACGGCGCGACCGGACTTGGCGATCACGTTCAGGCGCACCAGGCGATCCATCCCGGCAATACCGATGGCCGACAACAGGCCGCCAATGGTGGTCGGGATCAGCGTGACCAACAATGCCACCAGGAACACCAGCGGCAGGCTGCCATTGGCGAAGTGGGCGAACGGCTGCAGGGTGACGACCACCAGCAGGAAGATCAGGGTCAGGCCGATCAACAGGATGTCGAGGGCCACTTCGTTCGGGGTTTTCTGGCGTTTGGCGCCTTCGACCAAAGCGATCATGCGGTCCAGGGTCGATTCGCCCGGGTTGGCGGTGATCTTCACCAGCAGCCAGTCGGATACCAGCCGCGTGTTGCCGGTGACGGCCGAGCGGTCGCCGCCGGACTCGCGGATCACCGGTGCGGACTCACCGGTAATCGCCGCTTCGTTGACTGCGGCGATGCCTTCGATCACTTCACCATCACCGGGAATCATCTCCCCCGCTTCGACGCGCACCACATCGCCCTTGCGCAGGCTGGTGGCCGGCACCACTTGAAAGCTGCCGTTGCTGGTTTTGCGGCGAGCACTGAGGCCTTCGCTGCCGGCCTTGAGACTGTCGGCGCGAGCCTTGCCGCGACCTTCGGCCAAGGCTTCGGCGAAGTTGGCAAACAGCACGGTGAACCACAGCCACAGGGCGATTTGCGCCGCGACGAAGGTCGGAACCACGGTGTCGGGAATGAAGCACAGCACGGTGGTCAGGATCGCCGTCAGTTCGACCACCAGCATCACTGGCGCACGCTGCAACTGGCGTGGGTCGAGCTTGACGAAGGCTTGTACCAGCGCCGGGCGCCAGAGGGCCGAGATCGCGGTTTTCGGTTGCTCCGGCGCCTTGACGACGGCGGCTTTAGTTACGGGCATATTCATCATTGACTCCTTAGAAGCCCATGCTCAAATGTTCGGCAATCGGGCCCAATGCCAAGGTCGGCAGGAAGGTCAAACCACCCACCAGCAAAATGGTCACGGTCAGCAGGGTCACGAACAGCGGGCCATGGGTCGGGAAGCTGTTCTGGCCGATCGGTGCGGTTTTCTTCATCGCCAGGCTGCCGGCCAGGGCCAGTACCGGGAGGATGTAGCCGAAGCGACCAATCAACATGCCCAGGCTCAGCATCAAGTTGTGAAATGGCGTGTTGGCGCTAAAGCCACCGAATGCCGAACCGTTGTTGGCGCTCGCCGAGGTGTAGGCATAAAGCAACTGACTGAAACCGTGGGCACCTGGGTTGCTCACCGCAGCCACCGGACCTGGCAGGCTGGCGGCAATCGCGCCGAGTACCAGCACGCCCACCGGCATCACCAGCAGGGTCACCACCAGTAATTGCACTTCTTTGGCCTGCAGTTTCTTGCCGAGGTATTCCGGGGTGCGACCGATCATCAGGCCCGCCAGGAACACGGCGATCAAGACGTTGAGCAACATGCCATAGAGCCCGGCCCCCACCCCGCCGAAGATCACTTCGCCAACCATCATGTTGACCAGCACGACCATGCCGCTGAGCGGGTTGAGGCTGTCGTGCATGCCGTTGACCGAGCCGTTGGACGCGGCCGTGGTAGTCACCGACCACAGCACGGTGGCGGTGGTGCCGAAGCGCGCTTCCTTGCCTTCCAGCGGTGCGGTCTGTTCGACAGCGGCGTTGTTCAGGGTCGGATTCGGTTGATATTCAGCCCACAGCGAGGTTGCGCCGCCGATCAGGAACAGCGCCAACATGCAGGCGATGATCGCGCGGCTCTGGCGCAGGTCTTTCACGTAGTGGCCGAAGGTGAACACCAGTGCGACCGGGATCAGGATGATCGACGCCAGCTCGAACAGGTTGGCCCAGGCAGTCGGGTTCTCGAACGGATGCGCCGAGTTGACGCCGAAGAAGCCACCACCGTTGGTACCCAATTGTTTGATCGCAATCTGGCTGGCAGCAGGACCGAGCGGGATCACCTGATCGACGCCTTGCATCGTCACGGCATTCACATACTGCGCGAAGGTTTGCGGCACACCCTGCCAGACCAGGTACAGCGCCAGCAGCAGGCACAGTGGCAACAAGCCGTAGAGGGTCGCGCGGGTCATGTCGACCCAGAAGTTGCCGAGGCTTTTGCTCGATTTGCGGCCAATCCCACGGCACAGTGCAACCAGCACGGCCAGGCCGGTGGCGGCGCTGACGAAGTTCTGCACGGTGAGGCCGACCATCTGGCTCAGGTAGCTCAATGATGCTTCGCCGCTGTAGGCCTGCCAGTTGGTGTTGGTCATGAAGCTGACGGCGGTGTTGAACGCCAGCGTCCATTCCTGGCCCGCCAGGTTTTGCGGGTTGAGCGGCAGATGGTCCTGGAACACCAGGATCGAGAACAACAGCAAGAAGCCGGCGAGGTTGAATGCGAGCAAGGCCAGTGCGTACTTCTGCCAGCTCTGTTCGGCCTGCGGATCGACCCCGGCCAAGCGATAACAGCCACGCTCGACCGGACCGAGGATCGGCGTCAACCAGGTGCGCTGACCTTCCATGACCTTGTAGTAGAAGCGCCCGAGAAACGGCGCCGGGACCAATACCAACGCGAAGAACGCGAGGATCAGCCAATAGTCATAACTGTGCATAGCCGCTCCTAGTTCCGGTCCGCGCGCAACAGCGCAACCAACAGATAAATGAACAGCCCCACTGCCAGCAGCAGTGACACCCCGTCCAGAACGCTCATGGAAATTCTCCGTGTTACGGCGCATTGCCGCGTGTGCAGTCATTGTCGGCAGAGAGGCTGTAAAGGAACGAGATCGAGGGCGGCGGCGGGGCATAAAGAAAGCGTAAAGAGTGGGTTTATGCGGGCGTTACGGCGGGGTTGGGACGGACAAGCCGGCATTACCTGCTGGCTGACCTCATATCATCGGGTCGCTGCTCACTACCACGCCTCGCATCTGGGCGCACTTTGAGCAAGAATGACGACCATTACATCTATTGCTGGAGAAACAACATGAATGTAATCACCACCGATCTACCCGCTGTTCTGATAATCGAACCGAAGGTATTTGGTGATGAGCGAGGCTTTTTTTATGAGAGCTTCAATGCAAAGGCTTTTAAAGATGCGACCGGCCTCGACACACAATTTGTTCAAGACAATCATTCGCGCTCTCAAAAAGGCGTGTTGCGTGGCCTGCATTACCAGCTGGAAAACACCCAGGGTAAATTGGTTCGTGTGACAGCCGGCGAAGTGCTAGACGTTGCCGTGGACATTCGCCGCAGCTCGCCGCATTTCGGCAAATGGGTCGCTGTGCGCCTGTCTGCCGAGAACCATCGCCAGCTCTGGGTTCCGGAAGGTTTCGCCCACGGTTTCGTGGTACTGAGTGATTTCGCCGAATTCCTCTACAAGACCACCGACTACTACACCCCGTCTGCCGAACGCAGTATCCGTTGGGATGACCCGGACCTGGCCATCGACTGGCAACTCGATGAAACACCGCAACTGTCCGCAAAGGACCTGGCGGCGGCGTTTTTCAAGGATGCTGACGTTTTTTCGTGAACCCGGATACTCGATAGCCTCGCCTCCTCAGCACCGTTGCACCTGGTCAGATCGCCGTTACCCTTGAGTTGTAACAGCGATCCGACCAGGTTTTCCTGCGCTGCTTGAACCCTCCCAACAGCAGCCTCGTGGTCTGTCATGGTCCGCCGAGTCGTGCAGCGAATTGCCTGCGAACACGGCAGAACACCAGGCAATGCCCTCAACCGGCGCACCAACAAGCGCCCATCCAGGCGCCCGATATCCCCGATACGACAGCATCCGGTGCTTTACGACACACATTCACAAAATGGCACGCCCACTGCACATGCCCTCCCCGAGCTGTCCAAACCGTTCAGGGAGCAAACGCATGAACACACAACTCAAACCCACGCTGGGCACCCTGCACCTGTGGGGCATTGCGGTCGGGCTGGTGATTTCCGGTGAGTATTTCGGCTGGAGTTATGGCTGGGGCGTGGCCGGGACGTTGGGCTTTCTGGTGACCTCATTCATGGTCGCCACCATGTACACCTGCTTCATTTTCAGTTTCACCGAGTTGACCACGGCGATTCCCCATGCCGGTGGCCCGTTTGCCTACAGTCGCCGAGCCTTTGGCGAAAAAGGCGGATTGATCGCCGGGCTGGCGACGCTGATCGAGTTCGTCTTCGCCCCGCCGGCCATCGCACTGGCCATTGGCGCCTATCTCAATGTGCAATTTCCCGCCCTCGACCCGAAACACGCCGCGGTTGGCGCATACATCGTGTTCATGGGCCTGAACATCCTCGGGGTGAAACTCGCGGCGACCTTCGAACTGGTGGTCTGCGTACTGGCGGTCGCCGAGTTGCTGGTGTTCATGGGCGTCGTTGCCCCGGCGTTCAGCTTCAGCCACTTTGCCCTTAACGGCTGGGCCGGTTCCGATGTGTTCGGCGCACCGGCGATTGCCGGGATGTTCGCGGCGATTCCTTTCGCGATCTGGTTCTTCCTCGCCATCGAAGGCGCGGCCATGGCCGCCGAAGAAGCCAAAGACCCGAAACGCACGATCCCCAAGGCTTACATCAGCGGCATCCTGACCCTCGTGCTGCTGGCGATGGGCGTGATGTTCTTTGCCGGCGGCGTCGGCGACTGGCGCACCCTGTCGAACATCAATGACCCGTTGCCACAGGCGATGAAAACCGTGGTAGGCGACAGCTCGGGCTGGTTACACATGTTGGTCTGGATTGGCCTGTTCGGGCTGGTGGCGAGTTTCCACGGGATTATCCTCGGCTACTCGCGGCAATTTTTCGCACTGGCCCGCGCCGGTTACCTGCCGGCCTCCCTGGCCAGACTATCGCGCTTTCAGACACCCCACCGGGCAATCATTGCCGGCGGCGTGATCGGCATCGCGGCGATCTACAGCGATGGCTTGATCAACCTTGGCGGCATGACCCTGACCGCGGCGATGATCACCATGGCCGTATTCGGCGCCATCGTGATGTACATCATGAGCATGCTCAGCCTGTTCAAACTACGCAAGACCGAGCCGAATCTGGAGCGCACCTTCCGTGCGCCCTGCTACCCACTGGTGCCGTTCATTGCATTGTTGCTCGCCGTGGTTTGCCTGGTAGCGATGGCCTGGTTCAACATGCTGATCGGCCTGATTTTCCTGGCCTTCATGGTGGCGGGTTTCGTGTACTTCATGCTCACCGCGCAATTGCGTGCCGATGCGCCGGCGGATGCAATGTTGACCGGGCTTTAAACAGTAGGCGTGTTGATGTCGTATCAGGCATAGAATGGAACCAGTGCGAAAGTAAATCGCTCAAAGTGGTATGCACGATCGATTGGCGAAACCCGCCACTCGGCCTGCCCTTAAGGAGAGCCCTATGCCCTGGTATGCCTGGTTGATTCTGATCGTAGCCATCGGCTCCATCGTTGGCGGTTTGATGATGTTGCGTGACACCGCCACCAAGGTTGATCTGACCGAAGAGCAACGTCGACGCGTAGCCGAGCGTAATGCGCAAGCGGACGCCAAGGATGCGCAGGACCGCTGAACAAAAACCCCGCCTTTATCAGCGGGGTTGGTTTTTCGCGACTACAGGGACCCAGGGCTATTTTTCCCAGTTAGCCTTGGCGATGTGCAGGCCGTGCATGCCTTTGTACGCGGCACGTTCAGGTTGGCTCCAACCCTCCAGCAAAGAATCCTCCAACCGATAAATCTCCACGCCGAGCGGACGACAAACGCTCAGCGGGTCTTGTGCATCCGGCCCCCACATCGCCAGGGACAGATCGCCGCCCGGGCAGGTCGACAGTGCACAAAGCAGATCGATCTCGGCGAAAAATTCCAGGTAATCGCCCTGCTTGGCCGGACAAGCTTTCATGAAGTACATGTCGTCGTGGTTCAGCCCCGTGCACTGGAAAATATTCAACACGTCGTGCACGTCGAACTCGGTCAGGCCATGGGGCAGCACTGCGCGGGTCAGGTTGGAGTGACAGTGATGGTGAAAATCTTCGCCGGTGAGCATTTTGTTCACATAGGGATCGCAACGGGTGCCGAGCAAATCGTGCAGGCGACCACCATGCTCATCGATCCCGTAGCCAGCCAGGCTGTCGTCGGTGATGGTCACCAGCGGCCGTAAGAACGGCAGGTTCGACCAGAGCCGGTCATGGGTGCTGACATGCGCGCCCTGCAGCTGCCGGGTGCGCGAAGCCCACAAGCGTTCGCGCGGGTCGTTGGCATTCCAGACGTTGAAATCACCCACTTGCGGCCCGACCGGCGTCGTCACGCGAAACACATGGCCAGCCGGGACCTTCCAGGCCCGACCGGAGCGAATCGGCACTTCGAACGACTCGATCAGTGTGCGCCCGTCCCTGGCATCGCGAACCCGCTCATAAAAGGCTTTATCCACCTGCAAGGCCGAGCCTTTGCTGACTTGATAGGCCGCCGGATAGTCTTTGTACATGGCACGAATCCTCGATCAGTGATGGGAAGATGGGCTAAGCATTTGCAGCAACAGGTGTTCGGAGTCGTCGAGATACAGGCTCATGGCCTCTTCGGCCGCGCGCTTGTCGCCGTCGGCCAGGAGTTCATGGATCTGCCGGTCACGGGCCAGCCACGGCGCCTGAAAACGCGACTCATCAGGCGCCGTGCAGAACACCAGGCGCAATTGCGCGACGACATTGGTGAAGAACTCATCGAACAGTGGGCTGCGCAGCAACCCGACAACGTGTTGATGAAATTGCAGGCTGTAGGTACCGACGGCGCGCCAGTCCTCGCGCTCGCGGGCCAGTCCAGTGGCTTCCAGGGCTTCGAGCATCCGGTCGGACTGATAGTCGCGCAGCGGCCGACTGGCGCTGATGGCTTGCAGTTCCAGGGTGCGCCGGACCTTGAACAGGTCCCGCACATCATCACAGCCCAACTGGCGCACCATCACCCCTTTGTTGCGCACGTAGCGCGTCAAGCCTTCCTGCCCGAGGCGATGCAAGGCTTCACGGATGGTGTTGCGCGAGGCGTTGTAGGCAGACACCAGGTCGTTTTCCACCAGCGCCATGCCAGGCAGCAAACGGCCACCGATGATGTCGGCGCGCAACTCCAATGTAATGTGGTCGGCCAGTGACAGTCCGCTGTTCATGCTCAACGCCTCGCAATTGTTCAACAATCTTCAGCTATTGAGTAATCACTATTCGTGCCAGTTATTGCTCATTTCTACCAGGCACGACGCATCTGCATGCTTTTTAGAAATAGAAGTACAGTCACCATGCCATTTTCATTGGTTAATATGGCGCATTGATGTGGAGATATCAGATGCGTTACTCGCAGGACCATAAAGCCCAGACCCACCAACGCATCATCAAGGAGGCTTCCGTGCGCTTTCGTCGTGACGGAATCGGCGCGACCGGCCTGCAACCGCTGATGAAGGCGCTGGGCTTGACTCACGGTGGCTTCTACTCGCACTTCAAGTCCAAGGACGAATTGGTGGAAAAGGCACTGCAGGCGGCAGGCGACGAGGTCGATGTCGTTTGCGCCGAGCTGTTTGCCCAGGATCGACCGCTGGAGGCATTCATCAATACCTACTTGTCACAATGGCACCAGACTTCGCCCCATGAAGGCTGTCCGCTACCGACGATGTCATCGGAACTCGGCATGCGCGGGCAGCCGAGTCCGACGTCAGATGCGGTGCTCAGTGCACGACTTCGACAAATCCAGGACACCCTTGAAGGCCAGGACGCTGCAGAACGCAGCATCGTCATCATGTCCACGCTGGTTGGGGCGTTGCTGCTTTCGCGCAGTGTCGAGAACCCCGAGTTGGCCCGGCAGATTCTCGACATCACCCGCGAGTCGCTAAAGCAAGCGCAAGGCTAGCCGTCCCAACGCTTGAACAGCACGCTGGCATTGACCCCGCCAAACCCGAAACCGTTGGACAGCGCATACTCGATGGCCATTGGCCGAGCCTGGCCATGGACGATGTCCACGCCTTCGGCGGCCGGGTCGGGATTTTCCAGGTTCAGGGTCGCTGGTACGATTTGATCCCTGATCGCCAGCAACGTGAAAATCGCTTCGACACCGCCTGCCGCGCCGAGCAAATGCCCGATCGCCGATTTGGTCGATGTCACGGCAATTTTGTTATCCGCGCCAAACAACGCCTTGATCGCAGCCAGCTCCCCCAAATCGCCAACGGGTGTCGAGGTCGCGTGCGCGTTCAAATGTTGAACCTGCTCCGGCATGACACCAGCCTGCGCCAAAGCCAGTGCCATGGCCCGGCGTGCACCACTGCCATCCTCGGGCCCTGCAGTCAGGTGATAGGCGTCTGCACTGGTGCCATACCCGACCAACTCCGCCAATGGTTGGGCACCGCGTGCCAAGGCATGCTCGAGCGACTCGATCACCAGCAGACCGGCGCCCTCGCCCATGACAAAGCCATCCCGTGCGCTGTCGAACGGCCGTGAAGCACGCTCCGGGGTGTCGTTGTAACCACTGGACAAGGCGCGAGCGGCGGCAAACCCGGCAAGACTGACGCGATCGATCGCCGCCTCCGCGCCGCCACACACGGCGATGTCCGCCTCGCCACTACGAATCAGCCGCGCCGCATCACCAATCGCCTGAACGCCAGCGGCGCAGGCTGTCACCGGCGCACCCAACGGCCCTTTGAAAGCGTGCGCAATGGATACATGCCCCGCCGCCAGATTGACCAGGAACGACGGAATGGTGAACGGCGACAAACGTCGCGGCCCACGAGAGTCGGTAATGCGTACCGCCTCGGCAATCGCACCGAAACCACCGATACCGGAGCCAATGACGGTTGCCGTGCGTTCCTGGGCAGTGGCGGTTTGCGCCTGCCAACCGGCCTGCTCAATCGCCTGGCGTGCCGCCTCCATGGCGAACAGAATGAAACGATCCATCTTCTTCTGCTCTTTGGGTGGTGTCGCCCGGCCTGGATCAAAACCAGCCTCAGGATCGTCTGCAAGCGTCGGCACCACACCGCCGACTTTGGCTGGCAGATCGGCAACCACCTCATCCGCCAAACTGCGCAAGCCGGAGTGCCCCGCCAACAAACGCGCCCAGACAGCTTCAACCCCACTACCCAGCGGAGACACCAGGCCCATGCCCGTTACAACCACTCGACGATTACTCATACCGCACACACCTCATGCCGATGCCTGACGCGTCATTTGTAACGCGTAGCAGCCTGGCTTCTGGACAGATTCGGCGCCATCGCATGACGCGCCGCTACATAGGACTCCCACTCAGAGAGATTCGGCAAGGAAGGAATAGTGATCAACTCCCCCTGATCAAGGCCCGACAACGCCGCATCGACCATCTCTCCTGCTTCCATGACCATATCAGCGGGAATCTGGTTCGCATCGATACCGGAACGCTCCCAGATCTCGGTGCGTGTTACACCCGGCAACACGGCCTGCACCTTGACCCCGGTGCCATCGAGTTCGGCGTTCAGTGACTGGGTCAGGCTCAAAACGTAAGCCTTGCTGGCGCTATAGGTTGCATTGAAACGCTCGGGAAACAACGCCACTACCGAGGCTATATTGATGATCGTGCCCCGACCCGCCCTGGCAAAACTGGCGGCCGCTGCCGATGCCAGGCGCGTGACGGTAGTGACATTCAACTGGATCAATTGCTCCAACTGATCGGTATCGGCATTGGCCAGCAAACCGTCCGCTGCCACACCAGCGTTATTGAGCAACAGACTGATACTCGAATCGCTGCGCAGACGCTGCTCGAGTTTCAGCACATCGTCCCTTTGCGTCAGATCTGCCCTGAGCACCTCGACATGAACGCCGTACTCTATGCGCAACTTGCCCGCCGCTTCCTCCAGCCGAGGCTGATCGCGAGCCACCAACAACAAATCAAACCCCCGCGCCGCCAGACGCTGCGCGTAAACCGCGCCGATACCTGAGGAAGCACCGGTGACAAGGGCCGTACCTTGAGATTGGACAGAATTCATCACAGAGCTCCTGGGAATGCGGAGGAAGGGTGAGCGCTTGAGTGTCAAGGCGCCTCGACGGAAACGCGCTTTATTATATACGTAATTTAATAGGCGCATGATACCCGTAATCTTTAAGCTGCCGACCAAAGGCAGCACCTCGCAGCACTCGCCAGAATGAAAAAAGGCCGGTCAATGACCGGCCCCTTGGCGTTGAATGATTAGCTTAGTTCACTTCCAGCTTATCGCGGTTACGATCCAGGATTGCCTTGCCGATCCCCTTCACTTCGAGCAACTCGTCCACCGCGGCGAACGGTCCATTGGTATCACGATGTGCAACAATCGCCTGGGCCTTGGCCTCGCCAATTCCCGACAGCTCCTTTTCCAGCGTGGCAGCATCAGCAACGTTGAGATCGATCTTGCCGGACTGTGCGCTGGAAGACGTCGTCGCAACCACAGGAGGATTACTGGCTTGGGGTTTCACAGCCGGAGCCGCAACAGCCGTGATAGAGGCGCTGGTGAGCAGAGCAAAAATGAGGGTGTAGAAATAGCCGGTTCGCATAAATGACGCTCCATGACATCGATTGAGGAAACAGCTTTTCCCAAGCTGCCTCCCAAACTTAGGCGATGTCTGGAGCCTGTCAAAAATGTGTCCATTGCAGGATGTGAAACCATCAGGGTTCAAGGCGACGCTAGTGGTAGATCCAGTCCACGACCTACGAAGGGCCGCATGACACCCTCGGCCGTATTTTTATCAACCGGTAATCCGGGACAACTTGCAGCCGAACTTCTTCATGATCTTCCAGCACCGCACAGAGACACACCTGGAATGCAAGAGTCAGGCTGAGTAATTGGCAACACTCGTCAGGATGTCGCCTACGTGTAGAATAGCGTCCATTATTTCCCCTCGTAGCCAAGTGGAGCTATGCACCATGCTATTTTCAAAACGCCTGCTT